>Ga0299906_10002544_pt1 | contig 15117 bp, 14 predicted proteins | sample RVTome_14_FD_200259 | JGI IMG/M metagenome (GOLD analysis project Ga0299906, IMG submission 200259) | Soil microbial communities from uranium-contaminated site in the Upper Colorado River Basin, Wyoming, United States - RVT145D125 (version 2) ... | reverse complement strand
TGCCGCTCCCGCTAGTGAACTCCTTCTGGTTGTACGGGGTCGGCCAGCATGCGGGCGCGGCGACGTTGGCACGATCGACGCGGCGGAGCGTCCGGGGCTCGCCCGTGACGGCCACGCGATCGGTCCCTTCGAACGATCCGGCTCCCAAGCCGGTCACCAGGGCCGGGGCCTGGGCGCTTCCGGCCCACTGAACGTCGAAGCGGCACGCTGTGCCGGTCCCCTCTTCGTACAAGGTCCCGCTGAAGGCGGCGGCGCGGCCGAGCGCGTCGAAGGTCACGACCGAGCGCTCCGAGCCTTCCACGGTCAGATCTCCCCGCCACGTCACGGTCGGCGTGCACCTGCCTGCGTCGCAGGACGCCTTCCAAGCGATGGCGTAGCCTCGCAGCTCGACGGGCTCGCCGTCGGATCCCGCGATCGTCTGCTCGATGATCTCGAACCGGTACGAACCATCCATCCAGGAGGCGCTCGCGCCGCGCTCGGTCAGGACCTGCTGGGCTCCCAGAACCGATGCGTCCTCGCGCTCGGCGACCGCCTTGAACACAGGCACGAGCGCCGCTGCGATCAACCCGAGAACCACCAAAGCTGCTACTCGTCCGTATGTGCCGGTCATGGCTCCTCCTTCGTTCACGACCACAGTGCGTCACCAACCCCTGTCGAATCAACGGCAAAGACGGGCTATAGGGAATGGTCACTTCCGTTTCATCCGGGTATCACGAGCACGCAACGTGACCGTCCGATGACGGAGATGTCCCGAGATATGCGGAAGGTCCCTGCTGCCGCGTCTTGAAGGCGGAGGCGCTAACCGTGAAGCTGCGCGAGGCGCGCGCCGGCGGCGCGCAAGGTCTCGAGCCGCTTGCAGAACGAGAAGCGCAGTTTGTCCCGACCCAGCTCGGGACGCGAGTAGAACGATGAACCGGGGACACTGGCCACCCCGATCTCGGCGGTGAGCGCGCGCGCGGCGGTCACGTCGTCGTCGTATCCCAGGCCCGAGATGTCGGTCATGATGTAGTAAGCGCCGTAAGGCTTGTACGTCTTGAAGCCCGCGCCCTCCAGGATCCCCAGCATCAGGTCGCGCCGCTCCACGTACTCGGCGGCGAGCTGCTCGTAGTAGGCGTCGGGAAGCCCCAGCGCGACGACGCCTGCCTCCTGCAGCGGCGCCGCGGCACCGACGGTGAGGAAGTCGTGCACTTTGCGGATCCCGCCGGTGAGGACCGGCGACGCGATCGTCCAACCGACGCGCCAGCCCGTCACCGAGTAGGTCTTCGACAGCGCGTTGATCAGGACGGTGCGATCCTCCATCCCGGGGACGGTCAGCAGGGGGACGTGCCGGTGGCCCTCGTAGGTCATGAACTCGTAGATCTCATCGGTGAAGGCGACCACGCCCCAGTGCTGGCACAGGCGCGCGATCGCCTCCAACTCCTCACGCGTGAACACCTTGCCGGTCGGGTTGTTCGGGGAGTTGATGATGATCGCGCGCGTCCGGTCGCTGAACGCTGCCGCCAGCTCGGCCTCATCGAAGGTCCACTCCGGCTCGTGCAGCGTCACGTACCGCGTCGTGGCGCCCGACAGGATCGCGTCGGGCCCGTAGTTCTCGTAGAACGGCTCGAAGACGATCACCTCGTCACCGGGATCGATCACGGCAAGCGCGGCGGCGATCATCGCCTCGGTCGAGCCGCAGGTGACGCACAGCTGCGTATCCGGATCGATCGTCATCCCATAGGTGGAGGCGAACTTCGCCGCGATCGCGTTCCGGAACGATTTCGCGCCCCAGGTGATCGCGTACTGGTTGATGTCGTCCGCGATGGCCCGCGCCGCGGCGACCTTGATCTCGGCCGGCGCCGCGAAATCGGGGAACCCCTGCGCGAGGTTGATCGCGTCGTGCTGCAGGGCGAGCCGGGTCATGTCTCGGATCACGCTCTCGGTGAAAGACGAGGCCTTCTTGGACACCGTTATCTCACGCATCGCCGTCTCCCCTTTGAAACGCGCGCGGGAAGAACCCGCGCAGCGCGTCGAGCACCTCGTCGGTGGACGTGAACCGGATGGCGGTGAGCCCGACCTGCTCGGCCCCTTCGATGTTCCAGGGGATATCGTCGACGAACACGGCGCGGTCGGGTTCAACCTCGAGCAGCTCGCATGTCATCCGGTAGATCTCCGGCTCGGGTTTGCGGGCACCGACCTCGCTCGAGTCGATGATCACGCGGAACCCGGCGTGCGCGACCATGTCGCGCCACTCGCGCCACTCGCGCACGTTGTTGGACAGGATCGCGGTCTTGTAGTGATGACCGATGCGCGCCGCGGCCGCGAGCATCTCCTCGTTGGGCTGTAACCCGTCGAACATGCGACGCCGGATGTCGGAGGGATCCTGTGGAACCGGGATCGCGACACCGGTCAGCTTGCCGACGCGCTCGATCATGCGTCCGAAAAACTCGACCTCGCTGATCTCGCCGCGCTCGAGCAGGTGGTAGTGCGGCTCCTCGCCCTCCTCCGCATGCAGGAACGCCTTGAGGAGGCTTCCTTCGGGAAGACCGATGCTTTGTTCGTAGGACGCGAACGAACCACGGACCGAGGTCGTCAGCACCCCGCCGAAGTCGAAGATCGCGGCATCGTAACGGTCACTCATCGCGGCTCGGCAGTCTATCGGCTAGGGTTGCGCGGAGCAGCACGCCCCCCCACAGAAGGAGCGCTCGAGCATGCCGTCGCAGATCGTCGATGAAGCAGTCGAGGGATACATGCGCGATCTGCTGGCGAACCGAGACGATCCGGTGCTGCTCGAGATGGAGCAGCTCGCGGAGGAGCGGGGCTTCCCCATCGTCAACCGCCACGTCGGCGTCACGCTCGAGATCCTCGCGCGCGCCGTGCTCGCCCGCCGCGTGTTCGAGCTGGGTTCGGGGTACGGGTACTCCGCCTACTGGTTCTCGCGGGCCGCCGAGGAGGTCCATTGCACCGACGGCGACCCCGACAACGAGAAGCTCGCCTCCGGTTTCCTCGAGCGCGCCGGACTGTGGGACCGGATCCGTTATCACGTCGGGGACGCCGTCACGAGCCTGCGCAGCGTCGAGGGCGATTTCGACATCGTGTACAACGACATCGACAAGCACGGCTATCCCGAGGCCTGGCTGGTGGCGCGCGAGCGGATCCGGCCGGGCGGCCTGTATATCTGCGACAACGTGCTGTGGTCGGGCCGGGTCGTGGAGGACCCACCGCAGGAGGACGTGCGGCCCGGCTGGACCGAGGCGATCCGCGAGCACAACACCCTCGTGAGCGACGACCGGCGCTACCTCTCCTCGATCCTGCCGATCCGAGATGGGGTCATGCTCGCGATCCGCGTCGACTGAGCAGGGTTAGGGCCCCACGGCGTCGAACACGACGCCGTGCGCAAGACCATCGCCCCCTTGACGGCGCTCGTCGCCGTCCTCGCGCTGCTGCCCGCCCAAGCCGCGGAACGGTCGGTCGACGTGCTCGACTTCCGCTTCGAGCCGTACGCGCTGCAGGCGTTCTCGGGTGACACCGTGACCTGGAACTGGCAGGGCACCCAGCCCCACAACATCACCGCCTACTCCGGCGCCTCCTTCGCTTCACCCTCGCAGCGGAACGGCAGCTTCTCGGTGACCTTCGGCGGCGGCACCGTCCTGTACCGATGCACGCTCCACTCCACGATCGATCAGGGGCCGTGTAACGGCATGTGCGGGATCATCAGCAACGATGTCACCCCGCCGGCTGCGCCTACGATCGCGCAACCCGCCGCGGGGACCACGGTCGCGTCGCCCGTCCGCATCGGCGGGACGGCGCCGGGCGCGGCGACGGTGCTCGTGCGGAACGAAACGGGCACGTTGGGGGAGGCGGTCGTCTCCGGCGACGGATCCTGGTCGCTGGATGTCACGCTCCCAGACGGCGCCCACGCGGTCATCGCGATCGCCCGATCCACCCTCGGCATCGAGAGTGAGCCGAGCGGGGACCACCCCTTCACGGTGGACGCCACGCCGCCGCAGATCACGATCACCAGTCCCGGGGACCTGTCGATCGTGGGCGATCCCGTCGCCGCATCGGGCACCGCGTCGGATGAACGGATGCTCCATTCGGTGACCCTTGAGCTGACCGATCTCGTCCTGGGCGGTGTATCGACCGCGACGGCGACGGTCGCCGCGGACGGCTCGTGGACCGCAACGGTGGACGCGCCACATCCCGGACCCCATCAGCTGCTCGCGCGCGCGCGCGATGCCGCCGGCAACGCTGCCGAAACCACGCCGGTCATCCTGATCGTGGGCATCGGCTAGCCCTCGAGGCTCGGCTAACTCTCGAGGTATTCAGCGAGCCCGACCGCCTCCCGCCCGTCGAGCGCGTACCGTGTCATCGCCTGTCGGATGTGCACATCGCCCTCCCGCAGCGGGATCGACTCGAGCGTCTCACCGGTGATGTCGTACCGATCGCCCGCCGAGTCCGTGACGCCGAGCATCAGCGCGCGCACGCCGCGGCCGTCCTGCTCGGTCTGAGCGTGGAGCGCACGCACGTCGCGCATCTCACCGTCGCGATGGACCCAACCGTGCTGGAGGTGACGATCCCCGATCGACACTGAGCGCAGACCGAACGCAAGCCTCGGACCGAAGGCGACCGCGAACCAGCGTTCCACGTGGCGCGCCGTCCGGTCGAGCGGGCCCCACGAGCGCGCACGCACCCCTGAACCTTCGATCGTCGCGGCGCGGCCGCCGACGCGCGCGCGGCCGCTGTAGCGACCCGCCTGCTCGAAATGCCCCGACGAAGAGACCTGCACGAAGCCCAGCTCATCTACGCGCTTGTCCCGGGTCACCGAGCCCGCAGGGGGCGTCCACGCCTCGAAGGCCACATCCAGATCGATCTGCGATGCCGCGCCGGTGCGCTGGCCGCGTGCGCCACCTCCCACGCGCTGCGATGGGAACAGCAGCGCGACGTCCTTGCAGCGCAGCCGCCACTTCTCCAGCGCCTCGTGCCGGTCGAGCATGATCCGCCCGACGCTGGATCCCCCTCCCGGCGTCTCCTCGCGCGCGAGCACCGTCGCCACGACGCCCTCGGACACGAACAGCGTGAGCGCGCCTTCGGCCCTCCGTTCGAGCGGCCGGAACTCGACGCGCGCGATCCCGCCGAAGCGCGAAGGTGCGTCGAAGAACGCGAACGAAACGCGTTCGGTCCAACCCGGCTCACCGCCGTGCTCGTGGGTCCCGTCATCGCGGACGTCGATCGGGTCGGCCACGTGAGGTCCTACGGCAGCTCGCCGATCGCCTCGAGCAGCTTGTCGACCATCTGCTCGTTGGCCGTCCGGCCGAGCAGCCCGATCCGGATGCTGCGTCCGGCCAGCGGGGCGAGCCCGCCGGCGATCATGATGCCTCGACCCACAAGATGCTTCTGGATCGCCGGCGGGTCGTCGGCGTACATCGCGACCACCAGGTTCGCGCCGGTGCCGGGCTGAGGCACCGGTTCCAGCCCGGCCTTCTGCAGACCCTCGCGGCATCGCTCCGCCAGCGCCGCCCGCCGGCCAACGTAGGCGTCGATCCCGTCGGCCAGGATCCGCTGGAGCGCCGAGCCGAGCGCGAGCACCAGGTTGGTCGGCATCGTCACCGGGTGTGGGTGCCATGCCGCCCACTCGCGCCGGTAATCCTCCCAGATCTTGAGGTCCAGGTACCACGACGGCGGACGCGTCGAGCGAGCATCCATGCGCGCGCGCCCGCGGGGACCTACCGCGATGATCCCAAGCCCCGGCGGCGTCTCGAGGCCTTTCTGCGTCCCGGTCACGAGCACGCCGATCCCCCAGTCGTCCACCGAGGCGAGCTCGCCGCCGATCGATGCGATGCCGTCCACCATGGTGACGGCGCCGGCCTGGTATGCGGCCTCGGCGATCTCACGGATGGGATGCCGGACGCCGGTCGAGGTGTCGACGTGGGTGCACAGCACGCCGTGCGCGCCGGCTGCCGCGTCGGCGACCGCGGCCGGATCGATCGGTGCACCGATCTCGACCGGCATCTCGATCGCATCGAGGCCCTGCTGGCGCGCGATCTCGAGCAGCCTGTGGCCGAAGAACCCGGTGTTCGGGACCACGACGCGCTGTCCCGGCTCGAACAGATTCATGATCGCCGCGTCCAGGCAGGTCGTGCCGGTCCCGGGGATGAGATACGGCATCTCCTCCGCGCCGAGCAGCGCGGCGAGCTGCTCGAGCACCTGGGTGTGGAACTGCGTCCACACGTCCCCGAAGTGAGGGACGACCTGATGGCCGAGCGCCGCCAAGTCCTCCGGGTGCAGCTCCCCTGGACCCACGATCATCAGCTCGGGCAGCTCTGGGTAGGCGCGCGGATCGATCATCGTGTCACCTCCGGTGCCGTCGCGCGCGCCCGCAACGCGGCAACCGTCTCCTCGGGGGTGGTGTTCTCGCCGATCATGCCGCCGTGCTGGTTGCCGTGAAAGTCGCTCGAGCCGGTGCAGAGCAAGCCGAGCCGTTCCGCGAGCGCCTGGTAGCGCGCGCGCCAGGTCGGATCGTGCTCGGGGTGATCGACCTCCACACCGCCGAGTCCCGCCTCGGCCCAGGCCTCGATGCGCTCCTCCGAGCGTCCGATGTCGTTCTCGACCCAGATGGGATGCGCGAGCACCGCGACACCGCCCGCTTGGCGGATGAGCGCGATCGTGTCCTCGGGCGTCATCACGCGCTTGGGGACGTAGGCACGCCCGCCCTCCAGGATCCACTCTTCCGTGAACGCGTCGACTGTGTTCTCGATCACCCCGGCTTCGATCATCGCCATCGCGACGTGCGGGCGCCCCACGCTATCGCCGCCGGCGTGCTTGCGGACCATCTCCATCGTGATCAGGACGCCTAGTTGCTGGAGCTTCTCGACCATCGTCTCGGCGCGCACGATCCGGTCGTCTTGGATCCAGCGCATCTCCTCCTGGAACCGAGGATGCTCGACGTCGATGAGATAGCCGAGCACGTGCACGCTGACGCCGTCGAGCTGCGCGGACACCTCGCAGCCGGTGAGGACCTCGACGCCGATGCGCGCGCCTTCGGCGCGCGCATCGGCCAGCCCGCCGGTCGAATCGTGGTCGGTGAGCGCGATGCCGGCGAGGCCGGCATCGCGCGCGCGCCGCACGACCTCCTCGGGAGGCAGCACGCCGTCTGAGATCGTGGAGTGGGTGTGCAGGTCGTATCGCTTCATGGCGGGCCTCACTCTATCGGGAGCGAGCAGAATGGACGACAGGGCGCGCGCAGGGCCGCGCGCGGTCGTGGCGCAAGGCACGCGAGCTCCGGCGGGCGCGGTCCGGGACGGCGCGCGCGATTACCAGAGCGGAGCGCGTGCTCATCTGCGGCGCTGCGCGTGTCAGGGCACGCTGAAGAGGCCCGCTCGGTCTGAGGGCCCTTCTGGATGGGATCGCTCGGCTGGTGCGTTCGGGGAAGGGCGATGCTCATTCGCGCGCGGGTGCACGCGCCCTTGGTTGGCTGATGTAGATGCGTCCTCGATGCCTGAACTCGGCCGTGCCGTCGGCGAGGAACCGCAGACGCCAGCCCCGATGATGGATCCGCCGGTGGCAGCGGCGGCATAACAAGATCAGGTTCCCCACACCGTTATCGCCACGTGGTCTGGGGATGATGTGGTGAGCCTCCGACCAGGCTGCGGGCATCCCACAACCCGGGAACCGGCAGCCCCCATCACGCGCCACCACTGCCGCGCGCGCCTTGGCGGGCACGCTCTGGGTGATATCGCTGATCCCGATCGGCTGACCATCCTTGAACGCGATGATCTGGATCTGCGCATCACATAACAGCGTCTCGGTCGCAAGGCGCGACAGGCGCACGGGCTGTCCGGCTACACGCTGCAAGATGCGTCCCGCCGCCGCGATCCCAAGCTCATCAGCAACATCCACGCTGACCAAGAACCGCGGCCGCGGCCTCGACGCCGCCGACGATCCGGCTCCAGCCTCGTTGGCGCCACCCGCCAGCCAAGACTCGCAGATCCCCACCAACGCATCCATCCGCTGCCGCGCGCGCGACCCCAACTCCTGCTGATCATCATCGCCATCGGCGGCCGGCGGGTCGGCGGGTCGATCCAACGCCTCGGCTAGAGTCGCGAACGCCTCCGCATCCGCCTCCCCATACAACGAGCCGCCGCCCTCGAACCGAGGCTGCAACGCCAAGAAGTTCCGGTCCACAGCGCGCTGCTCGCGACGAGCCAGCAGATCATCCCGCAGACCCGCTACCAGATCATCGACCTCCAAGACCAACCGTTCAGGCTCAGCCGACACGAGCGCCCGCGCGCGACGAGCCACCAGCTCATCGACGGCTGAACGGCCCTCGGCGTCCAGCGGTGCGATCGCGCGCGCGATCGCGATCATCTGTGCGTACGACACGGACCCCTCGTCGAGCGCCTGGGCAGCCTTCGGCAGCATCCGAAGCGCATCGCTGACGGCGAACAGGTCGCGCGCCTGCCAACGGGTCCGCCGACCCGCCAACCTGATCAGCACCTCGCCGGGCAGGCCGCGACGACGTGCGATCACACCCGATGACGCCAGGCGACCGAGAAGAGCCGCCGCCTTGGTGTTCAACGCATCCGCCGCACGAACCGCGTCGATCAGCTCGTCGATCAGACGATCGTCATCAGAACCGCGGTCGATCATAGGCGCCGCAACCATGCCGCCAACCTACAACAGGGGTACGACAGTCACGACGCCTGGCCGACACCGCACAGCGTGATGCAAAGGAACGAGCTGCACGCGCGCGCCTACACGAACGCGTTCTCGCCGGTGAGCTGTCGCCCGATCAGCAGCTTCTGGATCTGGCTCGTCCCCTCGTACAGAGTCGTCACGCGCGCGTCCCGCAAGTACCGGCCCACCGGATACTCGTCGATGTACCCATACCCGCCGTGTACCTGGATCGCGAGATTGGTGCACTTGACCGCCGCTTCGCTCGCGTAGAACTTCGCGACCGATGCCTCGAGCGTGTTGCGCTCACCCTTGTCCTTCAGGAACGCGGCGCGTCGGGTCAGCAGGCGCGCGGCTTCAATCTCGACGTGCATCTCAGCAAGCATCTCCTGCACGAGCTGGAAGCTCGCGATCGGCTTACCGAACTGCGACCTGTCCTTCGCGTACGCGAGCGCGGCATCCAGTGACGCCTGCGCGAGCCCGACGCACGACGCCGCCAGCCCCACCCGCCCGTTGTCCAGAGCAGCTAACGCGATCTTCATCCCATCGCCGATCTCACCAAGCACAGCGTCGCCGGGAACGCGCAGATCGGTGAGCACGAGTTCGGCGGTCGACGACGCGCGCAGACCCAGCTTGCCGTGGATCTCGTTCGCCGCGAAGCCAGGCGAGTCCGTGGGGACGATGAAACACGTGACGCCCTTGGCGCCCTTCGACGGATCGACGTTGGCGAAGATCAGCGCGACGCCGGCGACGGTCCCGTTGGTGATGAACATCTTCGAGCCGTTGATGACCCAGTCGTCCCCGTCCCTGATCGCGCGCGCCTGCAGCGATCCGGGGTCCGATCCCGCCCCCGGCTCGGTCAGGCCGAAACAACCGAGCTTCTCGCCGGAGGAGATCCGAGGAAGCCATGCGCGCTTCTGCTCTTCGGTGCCCCATTTCAGGATCGTCAGCCCCACCAGCGAGCAGTTCACGCTGACGATCGAGCGCACGCTCGAGTCCGCACGCGCGATCTCCTCGATGATGCATGCGTAGGAGATCGCGTCCACCCCCATGCCGCCGTATTCCGGCGGGATGGGTGCCCCGAGAAAGCCGACCTCGGCGAGTTTCGGCATGATCTCGGCGGGGAACCGTTCCTCCCGATCCCAATCGGCGGCGTGCGGTGCGATCTCGCGCCCGGCGAACTCGCGCGCGGTCTTGCGGATGAGCTCCTGGTCGGGGGTCAGATCGAAGTTCACGCCTCACTCCTTACAGATGCTCGGACGGCCCCATCGTAGACGAAACACCGGCCGGGCCGGACTCGCGGATCGACGTCGGAGCTCGTCGGGGGCCGGCGTTCGTACCACACGCGAGACAAGGGGCGCGAGCACCACGGGGTGGCGCGACGAACCAGCGAGACCTGACATCGCAGGGCAGCGAGACGCGTAGGTCTGCCGCTTTCGGAGGTTCGTTCCCCGCCTCGGTTCCGCGGTGTCACCTTCATCCCTTCGCGCCTGACAGGAACGTGAACCACAGCGGCGAAAGCGACCATCGAAGTGCACAAGACCGTGAGACGCTCGGCGCGACGCCGGGCCCGTATCGCTTTGACGATCGGGCTCTGTCTCGGCGCGCTCGGGTCCGGGATCGGCGAGGCCGCGCCCAACGAGACGACCAAGTGCTCGACCACGGTGTGCGCGACCGCGGGGGTGACCACGGAGATCGTCTGCGAACGACCGGACACGAGAACAGTGTCCTGCCAGGGGATCGTCTCGGTATGGGGGATCGGGCGCGCGAACACGGCTTCGCTGCCGGGGACGCTGAGCTTCCGTGGCGACGGGCGCTGCGGCGGGTCGTGCAGCTCGAACCAGCTCGCCCAAGGAGCAGCGCCGTGGAACGGCCTGACGACGCGGCACGCGGAGGTGCGCAAGGTGCTGTACTTCCCGCCGGCGCGCGTCTCGAGCTCGACCCGGGGCTGCCTGCTGTACACCCTGTACGGTGCCTCGGTTGCGACCGCGCGAGGGCTGGCTCCCCTCAGCGTCGAGCTCGACAGCATCGAGAGCGCGCGCGAGATGTACGTCGAGGTCTACGCCTGCAACCAGGTCTAACCCCGCCGCTCACTCCCCGTTGAGGATCGCGAGCACTTGCTCGTGGAGCATCCCGTTCGATGCGAGCACCGGCCCCGACCGAACACCGGTCGAGCCGTCCACACTCGTGACCTTGCCGCCCGCCTCGGTGACGATCACCGCGACCGCGGCAAGATCCCATACCGACAGATCGGCGAACTCGACCATCACATCCATCGCGCCTTCGGCGACCAGCATGTGCCCCCAGAAGTCACCGAACGCGCGGAAGCGCGCGCACCGCCTGCCCAGCTCGATGAACCCGTCCAACCGGCGCCCGGGATCGGAGCCCTCCCCGGTCTCCCCGTAGCGGATCACGTCGCCGCTGCAGATGTGCGCGTCGGCGAGCTGCTCGGTCGAAGACACCCGGATCGGCGCGCCGTCACGGAACGCGCCGTCGCCGGCAGACGCCCACCAGCGCGCACCCAACGCCGGCGCGCTGACCATGCCCAGCACCAGCTCGCCGTCCTGCTCCAGCGCCACCAGCGTCGCGAACACCGGGATGCCGCGCGCGAAGTTCTTGGTGCCGTCGATAGGATCCACGATCCAGCGCCGCGACGCGTCGCCTGAAGCACCCTGTTCCTCTCCGAGCACGGCGTCGCCGGGGAAACTCGCCTCGATCGCGTCGCGCAGCATCCGCTCGATCGCGCGGTCGGCCTCGGTGACCGGTGTGCCGTCCGCCTTCAGCTCGGCGGTCGCGCCGGCGCGCAGGTGCTCGAGCGCGACGCGGTCGGTGTGATCCAACCAGCCGTGCAGGGCTGCGAACTCGCGGTCGAACGCCATCGGCGCCCAAGGGTAGCGTGATAGTCTCGCGCGCGTGACGCGATCAGGACCGCCCGTGCTCGCCGTCGGCGCGATCGTGCTCGAGCGCGGCGACCTGCTGCTCGTCAAGCGCGACACCGAGCCCGCCAAGGGGCAGTGGACGCTGCCGGGCGGGCGGGTCGAGTGGGGAGAGAGCCTCCGCGAGGCAGTGGTGCGCGAGGTGCGGGAGGAGACCGGCATCGACATCGACGTCGAGGCCGTCGCCGGCATCGCCGAGCGTATCGTCCCCGACGACGAGGGTGAGGTTCGGTGGCATTTCGTGATCCTGGACTTCTGGGCGAAGCCCCGCTCGCGCGAGACGAAGGCCGGCGATGACGTGAGCGAAGCACGATGGGTTCCCGTCGGCGAGCTCGCCGAGATGCGATTGACCACGGGGCTCTACGAGTTCCTGCAGGATCGCGGGGCGCTGGAGGGCCGCCGTCCGCGCGCGCGGCCGGGTGAGCCGGTCGAGCCGCACACCCTGTAGCGCTGATCGGAGCGGTGGGCTCGAGATTGGTATGATCCGGGCCGCCGCCGACCCCGAAGGAGCAGGAGTGGACGTCAACATCCTGGACTTCCGCGTCATCGATCGCGTGCTCGCCGAGACCGATCCGGACGCCGCCGACGTCGTGTTCATGGGCGCGCGCGGCACGCTCGCGTTCCCCTTCGTGGTCGTGCGCCGGCTGGCCGGACCGGGTGGCGTGTACATCGACGCCTGCGATGTGGTGGACGCCGACGGGCGCAGCCTCGGCATCTGGGAGAAGACGTTCGAACTCGACGGTGAGTCCAAGCCTTGCACGCTGATCACCGAGCTGCGCGACGTCTCCTTCCCAGGGCCGGGCACCTACATGCTGCAGTACTTCATCTTCGACGATGTGGTGGGCGGGTTCCCCTTCCAGGTGGTGCAGGCCGATGCGCCCGCCGCCGGCATCGTCCCCGGACCGCTTGATGCCGCCCTCGCGAAGTCCACCATCGCATGGCTCACCGTGACCGGTACCGACGAGAAGCCCATCTGGTACGGCTACGAGAACGGCCGCATCTACGTGCTCGCCGGCGGTGAAGGCGAGCAGCAGATCCCCGGTCTGACCGAGGCCCGGACGGTGAGACTCGCGGCACGTTCGAAGGACAAGCGCTCGCTGGTCGCTGAAGCCGACTGCGCGGTCGACGTGCTCGAGAAGAACGCCGAGTGGGACCGTATCGCGCGCGACTTGCTGATCGGACGCCGCCTCAACCTACGTGACGGCGACAAGGCGGCCGACCGGTGGAAGGAAACCTGCGAGATCGCCTGCCTGACGCCTCTGCCCCCCGAGGCGCCCGAGCAGGAAGAGAACGCCTCCTAGAGATCCAACCCGGCGCCGCGCTGCTCGAACCCGTCGTCGCCCTCGGGCAAACCTCTCTGCTCATCGCCGGCGAACGCGCGCGCGCCGTTGTGATGGACCTCGGCGACGACCGCCGGGGGCTCCAGCGTGATGACGTCACCCTCGGTCGGCAGCTCGCCGGCCGCCACCGGCTCGAGGTCGGCAACGGGCGCGCGGCGTCCCATCAGCAACCAGCCGATCAGCGCAACGATCAGCAGCACCGGGATCAGGATCATCAGCAACGAGCCTGCTCGGAGCTGCGATGAATCAGCAAGGAACGTAGTGACCGTCCCGATGCGCGGGCGCCACACCACGCCGTCGCCTTCGATCGTCCCCCCACCCTCGCGCACGGTCGTCTCACCGGGAAGCCGGGTGCGGATCTCGAAGTGCACGGTGTCGGCGAGCACGTCTGCGAGCTGCTCGACGATCGGATCCACGTCGTCGCCGAACCCCAGGTCGATCGTGCCGTCGAATCGTCCGTCGGTCCGCAGGAACGACTGCGTCACCTGGTAGTCGAGCTCCAGGCTGGCGAGGTCGACGGGCTGCGCGTCATCGCGTCCGGCGCCCGCCAGCTCGGCGAGCGCGCGCTCGAACCCGGCCTCGTCGGCGAAGGCTCGCCGGGCCTCCAACACAAGGCCGCCACCGGGCGCGCGGCGCGAGGTCTCCCAGCCGCTGCGTTCCAGGCCCGCGAACAGCTCCTCGAGCGTGGAGATGCTGGAAGTCTCGTCGGGAGACGCTTCCGCAGCTTGCTGCAGGCCCTCGACCAGCTCGGCGTCCAGCTCGACCGCCAGCGAGAACTCGCCGCTGCCGTCGGGCTGGAACGACGTGCCGATCCGCACGGTCAGATCGCAGGCCGAAAGGGCGATGGTCAACAGGGCGAGCAGCGCGCCGGCGCGCACGGTCCTTCGAAGCATCGATGCTCCTGGTCGGGAGAAGCCGAGCTTATCCTACGAGCGCGCGCCCACCCCCGCCACACGCCCAGCGTCAGCCGAGCGTGCCGTCGGTCCGGCAGTGCGTCTGGTGCTCGGGCGTCTTGGTGCCCGGAAACAGTTGCAGGTTCCCGAGCGAGTCCTCGGTGTAGATCCACCACAGGATGTAACTGCCCTGACCCGCCGAGCATGCCGGCAGCGACCCCACCTCAACGGCGAATAGGTCCCCCGATGACCGGCTCATCGGGATGAAGCGGTGATCGTCACAGGTGATCGGGCTCTGTGGAGCCCCGCGACAGAACTGATAACGCACCTGCGCATCGGTGATGTCGGTGTCGTCGGTTATCCTCGCCGACGCCATCCGGTACAGCGCGCAGGCCCCGCCCGGACACCGCTCACGCGCCTCCCCCATCGTCCGGTCCTGGGCGTATGGCGCGAAGGTGTCATGCACGCCCCGGACCTCCACCACCGAGTCGCCGCCGCTCGAGGTGATCCGCAGCTCCAGGTCCTGAGGACCCTCCGGCGCCTGATCGAAGACGTAGGACACTTGAACCGCCACGCGCTCGCCCGGCTGGATCGTCCCCGACGCCCCGGCGGCGACGCGGAGCCACGCGCGCGCGACCGAGGCCTGGTAGCTCAGCGGGGCGAGTCCACCGTTTCGGACCTCCAGCGCCAAGGTCTTTGTCCCCTCGCGCGCCGAGCCGAAGTCGAGCGACGGCTTCGGCACGACCAGTAGCGGGATCGCCTCCGTGTCGATCTCCACCACGACGGTGGCCTCGCCGCCATTCGACGACAGCGCGATGCTCGAGCTGATGGCCCCCTGCGTCAACCCGCTGCGATCGACCGAGGCGCGCACGATGATCGCTTCGCCGCCGGCCACGTCGCCCGCGACGCGCTCGAGCACCACGAACGGATCAGCCGGCGAGGCCTCCCACTGCAACGGCTGCGCGCCGCCGTTTGCGATACGAAGATCCGCCGCTGTGGACGACGCCCCGAAGCGCAGGAGCGTGGTCGCCTCAAGGCGTGCGGGTCCCGAGACGGGAGGAACCTCGCCCACCGCGAGGGTCACCGGGATCGTCGCCGACCCGTCGACGGTCCTCACCTCCAGCCCGGCCGTCACGGTCCCGCCCGCCAGCCCCGTCCGCTCGGCGATCACGTCGATCTCCGCACGCGCCCCTCTCGGGACGACGCCGACCGCCGGCTGCATCGCCAGCCACGACTGATCCGCGGCGATGTCGAACCCGAGCGCGCTCGTCCCGTCGTTGGTCAGCGTCAGCGTTA
>Ga0299906_10002541_pt1 | contig 15129 bp, 10 predicted proteins | sample RVTome_14_FD_200259 | JGI IMG/M metagenome (GOLD analysis project Ga0299906, IMG submission 200259) | Soil microbial communities from uranium-contaminated site in the Upper Colorado River Basin, Wyoming, United States - RVT145D125 (version 2) ... | reverse complement strand
TTCCCCGACCTCTCCCAGGAGAGCCGCAACCTCGGCGACGAGGCATTCGCCGACTTCGGGGATCGCTTCATCGTGGTACCGAACCCCGTCTACGGCTCGTGGGAGCGCAACCCGCGGGAGTAGCCCCTGGCAGCGTGAGCGTCCGCGTCGCGACGATCCGGCGTGCCGTGGCGTGGGCCATGGCCCTCGTGCTGGTGGCCTCGCTCGCCGCCTGGTACCTCTCCCGCGAGCCGCTGCCGGGCCGGATCCGCATCGCCACGGCCGAGCAGGGCGGTCTCTACTTCCGCTTCGGCTCGCTGCTGGCTCCGAAGCTGGAGGCGCGCCTGGGTCGGGAGGTGGTGGTGCTCGAGACCCGGGGCTCCGGGGAGAACCAGCGTCTCCTCTCCTCGGGGAACGCGGAGCTGGCCCTGCTCCAGGGGGAGCTGGCGGCGGAGCCCGGGGTGGCCGCTCTCGCCCCTCTCTACCCGGACGTCGTCCACGTGGTGGTGCGCGCGGGCGCCGGCCTGGAGCAGCTCGAGGACCTCGAGGGCCGCCGCGTGGCCGTCGGCGACGAGCGCTCCGGCATGCACCGGACCGCGGAGCTGGTCCTGCGCCACTACGGCCTGATGGAGAGCGCCCGGACCGAGCCGACGTACTTCTCCGGGCTGGAGTCCGATCCGGGGCTGGACGCGGCCATCGTCACGACCGGAATGCTGAACCCCGAGCTGGAGCGGATGCTCGCCGGAGGCGCCTACTCACTGCTGCCGATACCCGACGGCGCTGCGATCGCGGCCCGGAGCCCGTTTCTGCGGGTCGTGGAGATCCCCCGGGGCTTCTTTCGCGAGCGCCCCCCGGTTCCGGGTGCGACCCTGGAGACCCTCGCCACGACCACGGTGCTGTGCGCCGCCCGGGATGCCCCCGGGCGCCTCGTGAGCGAGGCGCTCGGCGCGCTCTACGACGGCTTCCCGCGCAGGGAGCTGGCGATCCTGATGCCCCGGGGCGAGGCCGCGAGCTGGGAGGACGTGCCCCGCCACCCGGCCGCGCTGAGCTACTTCCAGCCCTACAGCGGCCTGGGCATCCTGGCCGATCTGATGGAGTCGCTGGCGGCGCTGAAGGAGCTGCTGTTCGCCCTGGGCGCCGCGGCCTACCTCGGCTACACGCGCTGGCAGCGGGCGAAGGAGCGGGAGCGCCAGGCGGCCATGACGGTCGAGAAGGAGCGCCTCGACCAGCTCTTCCAGGAGACCATGGCCATCGAGCGCCGCCAGATGGCCTGCGAAGACGCGGTCGAGCTGCGCCGCGCCCTCGACGAGGTCACCCGCATCAAGCTGCGGGCTCTCGAGGAGCTCACCCACGAGGATCTCCGGGGCGACGTCACCTTCGCGATCTTCCTGCAGCAGTGCGCGAACCTGACCCGGAAGATCCAGTCGAAGGTGGAGTTCCTGAGCCAGGGAGGGCGGTATCCGTCCGCCGGGGACGGAGAGGCCGGCGAAGGTGTAGAGTCCCGGTAGCTCGAATCGGTCTGCCGCCGGGTGAGGAGCGTCCCTCCGATCCAAAGGGGTCTCGGCAGCTTGAGAGTCAGGAGCAGCTTCGCGCCCGCTGCGCGGGCGGATCGCAGGCGCGCCTGCGGCGTCCGCCGTGCCGTGCCGCTCCTCGCCGTGGCGCTCGTCGCGGCGGTCGCCTCTCCCGCCGCAGCCGGTCCCCAGGAGCGGTTTCACCCCGCCCGGGACGTGAGCATCCGGCGAATCGCCGGGAGCGTGTTTCTCCATACGTCGCGGGACGGCGAGCTGTCGACGAACGGCCTGATCGTCGGAGCCCGGGAGGGGACCCTGCTCGTCAACACGGCCCCCACTGCCGCGCAGACCGAGGCCCTCCTCAGGTGGGTCACCGAGACGCAGCCCCGGCCAGTGCGCCTCGCGATCCTCACGGCGCCGGACGCAGCCCGGATGGGCGGACTGCAGGCGCTGGTCGAGGCCCGGATCCCGATACACGCCTCGTGGCGCACCGAGCGACGGGCACGGGAGCGCCAGCTCGGCTGGACCCCGGACCACTTCGGCTTCGAGTCCGAGGCCCACATCAGCGCCGGAGACCACACCCTGCACCTCTTCCAGCCGGAGGAACTCCCTCCCGACATCCTCGCCGTCTGGGTTCCCGAGGAGGGGGTGCTCTACGCGGGGGAGCTGATCCTGCCGGCGGACCCGCGCGGCGTCCCGCTGGAGCGCGGACTGGCCCGGGCCCGGGCGCGGGCCCTGAGCCGCGTCCGAGGGCGTTTCCCCGACCCGGTGTGGGTCGTTCCCGCCACGGGCGAGCCCGGCGATCGGGGGCTCGTCGAGCGGGCGCTGCGCGATCTCCGGCGTCTGCGCTGACGCCGTGCCAGAATACGCCCGCGCCACTCGAGGAGGTCCCCTCTCATGAGACTGATCCCAGCCGCGGGCCTGGCCGCCGCCTGCACCGTCCTCGCCTCCGCCGGAAGCCCCGGGGAGACGATCGAGGAGAAGACGCAGGGCATGGAGGCCCGCCCCGGCCTGTTTCCCCTCTATTGGGACGGCCAGGCGGGCCGCCTCTGGCTGGAGGTGGGGAGCGTCGGCGAGGAGCTCCTGTACGTCGTCTCGCTTCCGGCGGGGGTCGGGTCGAACGACGTCGGTCTGGATCGGAACCAGCTCGGGTCGACCCGAGTCGTGCGCTTCGAACGGGTGGGGCCGAAGCTGCTGCTGGTGGAGCCGAACTACGCGTTTCGGGCCGGGACCGACAACGCGGCGGAGCGGCGGGCGGTGGAGGAGGCCTTCGCCCGGTCGGTGCTGTTCGGCTTCGAGATAGCGGCCGAGAGCGAGGGGCGCGTGCTGGTGGACGCCACGAGTTTCGCGCTCCGGGACGCTCACGGCGTGGTCGAGGCCCTCTCCTCGGCAGGGCAGGGGAGCTATCGCCTCGAGGAGTCCCGGAGCGCCGTCCACCTCGAGAGCACGAAGGCGTTCCCCCGCAACACCGAGATCGAGGTCACCCTCACGTTCGTCGGAGAAGAGCCCGGGGAGTGGGTCCGGGACGTGGTGCCGACTCCCGGGGCGATCACGGTGCGCGAGCGGCACTCTCTCGTCCGCCTCCCCGAGCCCGGCTTCGAGCCCCGGGAGGCAGACCCGCGCTCGGGGTACATCGCCCTCGGCTACGCCGACTACGCGGCCCCGCTGGGCGCGCCGATGCGGCGCAATCTGATCCTCCGCCACCGGCTCGCGAAGCGGGATCCGGCGGCCGCGGTCAGCGCGCCGGTGGCGCCGATCGTCTACTACCTGGACCCCGGCACCCCGGAGCCGGTGCGCTCCGCGTTGCTGGACGGGGCCCGGTGGTGGGACGCGGCCTTCGAGGCTGCGGGGTACCGGGGCGCCTTTCGCGTGGAGATGCTCCCCGAGGACGCGGATCCCCTGGACGTCCGCTACAACGTCATCAACTGGGTGCACCGCGCGACCCGGGGCTGGAGCTACGGCTCGTCGGTCCACGACCCCCGCACCGGAGAGATCATCAAGGGGCACGTGCTGCTGGGCTCGCTGCGGGTCCGGCAGGACTATCTCCTCGCCGAGGGGCTGCTGGCCCCCTACGAGCGTGGAGACGAGCGTTCCGAGGCGGCCGAGGCGATGGCCCTGGCGCGGCTGCGGCAGCTGTCGGCCCACGAGGTGGGCCACACCCTGGGCCTCGTCCACAACTACATCGCCAGCGCCCAGGGGCGCGCCTCGGTCATGGACTATCCGCATCCCATCGTCGGTCTCGGTCCGGACGGAGTGCCCGACCTGAGCGACGCCTACGCCGTCGGTGTCGGAGCCTGGGACGAGGTCGCGATCGCCTACGGCTACCAGGACTTTCCCGTGGGGACCGACGTGCGGGCCGCTCTCGAGGGGCTGCTCGACGACGCCCGGGCCCGCGGCGTCACGTTCCTGACCGACGAGGACGCCCGCCCTCTCGGCAGCGCCCACCCCCAGGTTCATCTCTGGGACAACGGCGAGGACGCCGCCGCGGAGCTGACCGGCATGATGCGCGTGCGCAGAGCGGCCCTCGACCGCTTCGGGGAGCGGGTGCTGCGGAGCGGGTCTCCCCTCGCCACGCTGGAGGAGGTGCTCGTACCGCTCTACCTGCGCCACCGCTACCAGCTCGAGGCGGCGGCGAAGCTGGTCGCCGGGCAGAGCTACGGCTACGCGGACCGGGGGGACGGCCAGGACCCGCCGCGCCCGGTGCCCGCCGCGGATCAGGAGAGAGCCCTCGCCGCCCTGCTCGCGACTCTGGCTCCCCGGGAGCTCGCGATCCCCGCGGGCGTTCTCGAGCAGCTCCCGCCGCGGCCTCCCTACCACCCCGCCCACCGCGAGCTGTTCCCGCGGACGACCGGTCTCGTGTTCGACGCGATCACCCCCGCGACCGTCGCCGCGGGCCTGACCCTGCAGGCCGTGCTCCACCCCGAGCGGGCCTCGCGTCTGGTCCAGCAGCACGCCCTCGACCCGGGCCTGCCCTCCCTGGAATCGGTGATCGCGACGGTGCTCGAGGCGGTCTTCGCCCCCCCGGAGCCGGACCCCTACCTGGCGGAGCTGAGGCGCGCCGTCCAGAGCGCGACCGTGGACCGGCTCGTCGAGCTCGCCGCGGGGGAGGGGATGCCTCCTGTGCGGGCGCGGACGGAGGCCGCCCTGCTCGCGCTAGCGGAGCGGCTGGCGGGAGGCGGACCCCACGAGGCGATGCTCGCCCGTCACGTCCGCGCCTTCCTGGAGCGACCCTACGCCCCGCGCCAGCCGCCGCCGCGCCTCACGCCTCCGCCGGGCAGCCCGATCGGCAGCACCTGGCTCCAGGACGCCTGCGAGTACCGCTAGTTATGGGCCGTGTTCGGATCGTGGGCGGCGAGTCGAGCGTACAGCGAGTGCTCGGGGTCGGGCAGCGTAGCCTCGGGGACCGCCACCCCGGCGGCGCGGAGCCGTGGGGCGCCGATGGACACGAGCAGCGCCTCGAGGGACGCGTCGCCCGCCATCAGGTCGGCGAGCCCTCGTTCCACGAGATCGCCCCCTGGAAGCGCGGCGTACCTCACGCTCCCATTCTACGACCCGGCTGCCGAGGTGGCCCGGCCGATCAGTGGGAGCGCGGGTCGAGCGCGTCGAGTGTCCGCTCGAAGACGTCGCGCCGGAGCCCGCGGTAGTGGCCGACGCCGGGGATGTCGATCAGGGTCGCGCGCCCGAGGCCCTCGGAGGCGAAGGCCTCGAAGGTCGCGTAGGTCTGGGTGCGGTTGAAGTCGTACTCCCCCGTGGCGAAGACGAAGCGGCTGCGCTCCCGGGCCGCGCCCAGGGCCTCGCGGTCCGGCTTCCGAAACTTCGGAGGCCAGTGTGTGCCCGGACGGTGCGGGATCGGCACGTCGGCCCAGAAGTCGACCCCCATGTAGAACAGGCCTCCCCGGAAGACCTCCGGGTAGTGCAGGGCGAGCCGGGAGGCGATCCGACCGCCTCCGGAGTAGCCGCCCACGAAGACCCGCTCCGGATCCACGGCGTACGCGCTCGCGACCGACGCGACGACGTCGAGGGCGAGGCGTACCCGGCGCGTGAGATGCTGCTCGTTCCCGGAGCCGTTCGCCGAGGCCCAGACCATGCGCCGCTCCTCGAGCGCCGGGACCAGCTCCGCGGGGCGCTCCTCCAATGCCGGCTGCAGCTCAGCTCCCGGGATACGGCCCGAGTCCACCGGGCTGACCCACACGAACAGGCCGCACGCCCCGGGCGACCGGCACGCTTCGGGAACGTAGAGCTCCAGGCTCTCTGCGTCTTCCGGCTCGCGCCGGGGCTCGGGTTCGGGCTCCGCGAACTCGCGACCGAGGCGCTTCTCGATGAGGTTCGCGGCACCGAGCGGGCTGGTCTGCGTCAGGGCGGCGCTGAAGCGGCCGCGCACTGTGCCGTCGAGGGGCCCTTCGGGCACGCTGGGCAGGCTGGCCGCGTAGGCGTGGGCCGGTCCGTCTTCGTCGAGGCGCCTCAGCCATGCCTCGGCGGCGTCGCGCCGCTCAAGTATCTCGGCCACTCCCAGCAGGAGCTGCCGCGTGTCCGGGTCCCCGGGCTCGCTCGAGAGGGCCGCTGCGAGGTGCCGGTAGGCGGCGGCCGCGTCGCCGGCCAGAAAGCAGGCACGGGCCGCCGCGCGGTGGATCGGCGCCGCCTGCGGACCCAGGACGACGCTCAGGGCGCTCTCGTAGGAGGTCCGGGCCTCCTCGGCCCGCCCGGCCTCGAGCTGCCGGTTCCCCTCGGTCAGGAAGCGCTTCGCGGCGATCTCGACGTCGGGCTCGAGTGCGATCACGAGCGCTCGGGGGTCGGCGCCGACCTGGAGCCAGCCCTCCGACGGGGAGTAGCCCGCCGCCGCCGCGCGGACCTCCCACTGGCCGGGCTCGGGCAGGATCAGGCTCCACCGGCCGTCGCCGTCGGCCTTCGCGGCGGGCAGCTCCTCGCCGCCGCGGGAGAGCACCACCTCGGCGCCGGCCACGGGCTCCCCGGCGGGATCCAGCACTCGGCCCTGCACCGGCGCCTGGGCCGCGCTCGTCGCGGCGAAGGCGGCCAGCAGCAGCGCGGGAGTGCGCCGCGGCGTCACAGCCCCAGCACGTCCAGACCCTGCTCGTAGACGATGTCCACGGGGATGCTCGCCGCGGTCAGTCGGGCCAGATCGGCCTCGAGAGTCGCCGTGGCCGCGCCGTAGCGCTCCACGAAGGCGGCGACCGCGGCGTAGTCCCCGTCCCCCTGGAGGACGAGCAGTCGCTCGGCCAGGTTGGTGACGGCCTTCGGGAAGGCCTCGGCGTCCACGGAGTACAGCCCATCGGTGCTGCGGGTGAAGGCTCCCTGCTCCTGGAAGAAGTTGAAGCGGATCAGGTTCGCGACGCCGTGGGCGCTGCTGGCCCCGAAGCGGATGGAGCGGAAGATGCTGGCCAGGAACGTCACGTAGTTGTCCCGCAGGTCCACGTCGCCCAGCTCGCCCCGCTCGTGGAGGGCCTGCTCCATGTACAGGCCCAGGACGTCCGCCTTGCCCTCCTCGAGGGCCGAGTAGTGCTCCTTCAGGGCCTCGCGCACCGTGCTCCTGCCGTCGAGGGTGTTCTTGATGCCGAGGCCGTGGGCGACCTCGTGGAACATGCCGTTCGCGAAGAAGGCGTCGAAGGTGACGTGGCCCCGCTGCCCCTCCGCGATCAGGACCCCGGCGATCGGCACCAGGATCTTCTCGAACTTCGCCCGCATCGTGCTCTTGAGCTGGACCCGGCGCGTCCCCTTCTCGAGCTGGACCTTCTCGTCGTTGGGGAGGTTGAAGGCGAGGGCCTTGACCGCGGCGTTCGCGTCGCCGGCGGCGTACAGCGTGTCGTACGCTCCGAGATCGGCGTCGCTCCCGGGGCTCTCGCGCTTGTAGGCGTCCGGGACCGGCAGGCCGCGCTGCAGGTCGGGGAGGAATGCCGCGTAGCGCTCCAGGCGGGCGCTCCAGTCGAGGTCCTTGACGAGGACGTGGGCGGCGCTCGCGGCCTTGTAGCCGAAGAGCTGGTCCTCGTAGGTCTCGATGGGACCGATCACGACGTCCAGGGTGTTGTCCTTCATCTCCATCCAGGCCAGGTCGCTCTCGTAGTAGTCGTCGGAGAGCAGCGCGTCGGCCCGCGCCTCCAGGTAGCGCCTGAGGTCGGGTGTCGGCGCCAGCGCGGCGGCCTCCCGGAGCCGCTCTGCTGCGAGCCGGTACTCCTCCGCGTAGGCCTGGCTGTAGGGGACGGCGACCAGAGCGCCGTTCTCGTCGCGGCGCACCACGGTGTAGAGCGAGGTCAGCTCGGGCTGCGCCTCCGCCGCCTTCTCCAGCTCCTCCCGGGACATGTCCTCGGGGTAGAGCCGCGCTCCCTTCGGCTTCGGGGGCGTTCCCGGCACGAAGGGGGCGTCCTCCTCGAGGCGATCCCACGGCCCGTAGTTGATCTCGGCGTAGCGCCGCATCGCGGGATCCTGGAGCGAGTGCATCAGGGGCTGGGGGTCGCCGTAGGCCTGCTTCCAGAAGGCGCGATCCATGGCCTGGGCCGCCTCGACCAGCAGCGGCACCATTCGGCGCTCGGACTCGCCGAGGGCGCTCAGGTCCGGGGCGAGGCGCACCACGGTGTACTGGGCCACCCGGTCCGCGATCTCGCTCACCTGGGCCCCCTGCTCCGCGGCCGGCGGCGGCGTCCCGCGGCAGCTCGCACAGAGGAGGGCCAGGAGCAGGAAGGGGGCGGGTCGTGCAGGCATGGGCTCTCTCCGATCACTCGGGGGCGGACCCGAGCAGGTAGTCGACCACGAGGTTCGCCATCACCCGCATCCCGACCGGGACCGAGGCGTCGTCGGCCCGGAACGTCGGGGAATGGTGCGGACCCGAGCGGGTGCCGGACGCGAGGGTGCCGAGGCGATGGAAGAATCCGGGCACCTCGTTCGCGTAGTAGGCGAAGTCCTCCCCGCCCATCGTCGGGGGCAGCGTCACGACCTGCTCGGGCCCGAGCAGGGCCTCCACCGTGGGGAGCATGCGCTCGGCGAGCGCCCGGTCGTTGATCGTGGCGGGCGTCCCGCGCTCGTAGTCGAGGCTGAAGCTCCCGCCGTTGGCTGTGCTGATCCCGTCCAGTATCTCGCCCATGCGCCGCTCGACGGTGTCCCGGACGTCGGGGTCGTAGGTCCGGACGGTCCCCTCCAGCTTCACCTCCGCCGGGATGATGTTGTAGCGCTCACCGCCGTGGATCATGCCCACGGTGACCACGGCGGGCTGGACCGGATCCAGGGTGCGGCTGGGGATCGTCTGCAGCGCGGTGATCACCTCGGCCGCCATGACGACGGGGTCGACGCCCTGGTGGGGTGCGGCACCGTGGGTCTGGACCCCACGCAGCGTCACCCGGAAGTGGTCCACGGCCGCCAGCGCCGGCCCGACGGTGAAGCCCACCTTGCCGAGGTCGAGGTCGGCAAGCGTGTGGAGCCCGAACACCACCTCGGGGGCCGGGTCCCGGAAGGCTCCCTCCCGCAGCATCAGGTCGGCGCCACCCTCCTCCCCTGGAGGCGGACCCTCCTCGGCAGGCTGGAACAGGAAGAGCACGGTCCCGGGAAGGCGGTCCCGCAGGTCGGTCAGGATCGACGCGACGCCGAGCTGGACGGCCGTGTGGACGTCGTGGCCGCACGCGTGCATGACCCCGACCTCGAGGCCGTTGTACGTGGTTCGGACCGTCGACTTGAAAGGAAGGTCCGTGTCCTCGGTGACGGGGAGCGCGTCCATGTCGGCGCGCACGGCGACCACTGGCCCGGGCCGCGCTCCCTCCAGGACGCCGAGGACCCCCGTGTGAGCGATCCCGGTCCGGACCTGGATGCCGAGGCCCTGCAGGTGCTCGGCGACCAGGGCCGCCGTCGCGACCTCGCGGTTGCCCAGCTCGGGGTTCCGGTGGATGCGGTGCCGGAGCTCCAGGGCCCGGTCCCGATGGCGGTCCACGGCCTGGCGCACCTCGGCGTCGAGGGCGGCCCTCGGGCCGTCGGCGACGGCGGCGGAGGCGCAGAGCAGGCACGTCAGCCCGAGGAGCAGGGTGCGGCGGTAGAGCGTGTGCATGGGCGGCGATTCTAAACCGCCAGGTTTGACGGGTGGGAAGGGCGCCCCTTATCCTGCGGGGTTCATCGGCTCGACTGAGAGAGGCGGCATGTCGGAAGAGACGGCGGCGAAGACCGGCACCAGGGGCTACGACCACCGCGCCGTGGAGGCGCGCTGGCAGGCGCGCTGGGAGGAGGCGGAGCTCTACCGCGCCCGCGCGGACGCGGATCGAAGGAAGCTCTACTTCCTGACCATGCTGCCGTACCCGAGCGGGGACCTCCACATCGGCCATTGGTACGCCATGACCCCCTCGGACGCCCACGCCCGCTACCGGGTGATGCGGGGCTACAACGTCATGTTCCCGATCGGCTTCGACGCCTTCGGGCTGCCGGCGGAGAACGCGGCGATCCGGTCCGGCCGCCACCCCAAGGACTGGACCTACTCCAACATCGACCGCATGCGGCGCCAACTCCGGGCGATGGGGGCGATGTGGGACTGGAGCCGGGAGGCGGTCTCGGCCGATCCCGGGTACTACCGCTGGACGCAGTGGTTCTTCCTCAAGCTGCTCGAGCACGACCTCGCCTACCGGAAGCGCGCTCCCGTGGACTTCTGCCCCCAGTGCAACACGACCCTGGCCCGGGAGCAGGTCATCGGCGACGAGCGGCTGTGCGAGCGCTGCGACACCCCCGTGATCCGCAAGGAGCTGTCCCAATGGTTCTTCCGGATCACCCGCTACGCCGACGAGCTCCTCGACTTCTCCAGGCTGCGCTGGCCGGAGCGGATCCAGACCCTGCAGCGGAACTGGGTCGGGCGCAGCGAAGGTGCGGAGGTGACCTTCGCGGTTCGGCCCCCGGCGGGAGCGGAGCAGCGGGAGGAGACCAGCGTCTCCGTGTTCACCACTCGCCCCGACACGCTGTGGGGCGTGAGCTTCATGGTGCTCGCCCCGGAGCATCCCCTGGTGGGCCGGCTCGTCGCCCCGGAGCGCCGGGCCGAGGTGGAAGCCTACGTCGCCCAGGCGACCCGTCAGACGGACATCCAACGGGAGGCGACCGATCGCGAGAAGACCGGCGTCTTCATCGGGGCTCACGCCGTGAACCCCGTGAACGGCGAGCAGGTTCCGATCTACGCCGCCGACTACGCCCTGATGACCTACGGGACGGGCGCTGTCATGGGCGTCCCCGGGCACGACGGGCGCGACCTCGCCTTCGCCAGGAAGTTCGGCCTCCCCTGCGTCCGGGTCGTGACGGGACCCGACGGGGCGACGGGCGAGCTGGAGGAAGCCTGGACCGGGGACGGGGAGATGGTGAGCTCGGGACCCTTCGACGGCACGCCGGTGCCGGCCGGGATTCCGAAGGTGATCGCCTGGCTCGAGGAGCGCGGCTCCGGGCGCCGCCAGGTCACGTACCGCCTGCGGGACTGGCTGATCAGCCGGCAGCGCTACTGGGGCGCGCCGATCCCCGTGGTCCACTGCGAGGCCTGCGGCCCCGTGGCCGTACCCGAGAGCGAGCTTCCGGTGGAGCTTCCGGAGGACGTGGAGTGGAAGAGCACGGGGGAGAACCCGCTCAAGCTCCACCCCACGTGGAAGGACGCTCCCTGCCCGCGTTGCGGCGGGCCGGGGACCCGGGAGACGGACACGATGGACACCTTCATGTGCTCCTCGTGGTACCACTACCGCTACCTGAGCCCCCACTACGCCGAAGGGCCCTGGGACCCCAAGGAGTACGACTACTGGATGCCCGTGGACATCTACACGGGAGGGCGCGAGCACGCCACGATGCACCTGATCTACACCCGCTTCTTCACGAAGGCCCTCAGGGACATGGGGATCGGGAGCCTCGACGAGCCGATGACGGAGCTGCACAACCAGGGCGTGATCCTGGGCGAGGACTCCGAGAAGATGTCCAAGAGCCGGGGGAACGTCGTCTCCCCCGACGAGCTGGTGGAGCGCTACGGCGCGGACACGGTGCGCGCCTACCTGATGTTCTTCGCGCGCTGGGACCAGGGAGGTCCCTGGAGCAGCCGCGGAATCGAGGGGGCCTCGCGCTGGATCAGCCGCGTCCACACGCTCCTCGAGGGAGGCAGGGCTCCGGCGCGGGAGGTCGCCGACCCGGATGCCGAGCAGGCCCTGCGCCGCGCCGTCCACCAGACGATCCGGCGCGTGACCGACGACCTCGAGCGGTTCGAGTTCAACACCGTGGTCGCCGCCCTGATGGAGCTGACCAACGCTCTCTACAAGGCGAGGGACGTCCTCGAAGGGTGTCCCGTCTGGGAGGAGGCCGTCGACGTGCTGCTCAAGCTGTCGGCGCCCGTGATCCCCCACGTCGCGGAGGAGCTCTGGGAGCGCCGCGGCGGAGCGTTCTCGATCCATCGCCAGCGGTGGCCGGAGTACGACGCGGCGGCCGCCGCCGAGGAATCGATCACCCTGATCGTCCAGGTGAACGGCAAGCTGCGGGACCGGGTCACCCTCGCCGCCGACGTGAGCGAGGCCGCGGCCAAGGCGGCCGCCCTGGCGACGCCGGCGGTGAGGAAGCGGGTCGAGGAGGCCGGCCAGCCGCGGAAGGTGATCTACGTTCCGAAACGCCTCGTGAACGTCGTGTTCTGAGCGGCGACTACTCGGGCTCGCTCTCCATGAGCGTGACCCGGACGTGGCTCGTCTCCCCGGCCTTCACCCGGACGGTCTCCCGCCGTTCACCCGCCTCGGGGTGGGTCAGGGTCACGGTGTGCTCCCCCGGGACGACCTCCAGCCGGGCCATGGGCGTCTGACCGACCGGGCGCCCGTCCACCGCCACCTCCGCCCAGGGGCGCACGACCACCTGCAGGTAGCCCACCTCGCGGAACGAGTAGCTCCGCTCGATCGACTCGCCCGCCGCGACCTGGACGCGATCCCGGATTGCGCCGACCACGCCGTCGGTGGTCACGGAGAGAGCGTGAGTCCCGGGTGGGAGCTGGATCCGGCGCAGCGGTGTGCGGCCGAGCGAGCGGCCGCCGAGGCGAACCTCGGCGCCGCGGTCCGCGACCACGCTGAGGTAGCCGTAGGCCGGCTCGGCGGTGGGGCTCGGCTCCGGAACGTCGGCCGCAGGGGGCGGCTGCGCGACATCCTCGCCCGCCGCCGTCGCGGCCGCCTCCGGAGTGGGCAGGGGTGTGGGCAGGGCGAGGCCCGGCACGGTCCCGGGCGGGTCGGCCTCCGCGGCGGGCTCGCCGGCGGCTCCCATCAGGCGCTCGCCGAGGAAGTAGTACCCCGCGCCCCCCGCGGCGAGCAGCAGCGCGGCTGCGGCCCAGAGCAGGCCGGCTCGTGAGGACCGGGGCGGGGGAGCGGAGATCACGGGTGCCGTGACCCGCCCCCGGGGCCGCACGCTGATGCGGCCCGTGCCGGTGCGATCGCGGCCGGTGTCACGGGTCTGCTCGTCGATGCGGGTGAGAGTCGACAGCATCAGCCCGGTGGCGCTCTCCGAGAGCGTGTGCCGGGGCAGATCGGGGATCCCCTCCTCGATCACGAACTCCGCGTCCCGCCACGTGACGAGCTCGGCGACCGCCGGCTGACCCTCGAGGTCTCCGAGGAAGGCGTGCACCACGGTGCCCGACTGGAAGTAGATGCGCCCCTCCTCGCCGGGGCGCGTCAGCACGAGGGTTGCCGTGCGCCGGTTCATGCCCAGAAGCTGAACGAGGTCGTCCAGGCCGACGCTGCCGAGGGCGCCGAAGATTCGCGACTCCTTGTTCGCGGTCACGAGACGGACGAGCCTCCCCAGCGGGCCGATGCCGCGAGCGGGTGTCGGCCGGCGCCATTGTAGCCCGGGTGTTCGGGCGAACCGCTCGCGTTTCTTCAGCCTGCGGTCTCGACCGCGGCGCGGAACGGTCGCCATTGCCGATGGCCGAGAGCGAGAAAGGCATTGACCCCGTCGTCCGGCCTGTGGCACCATCTCCTCAGGTCAGGATTCATGAACACCCTCGGCATGACGATTCCCGCCGTTCCGGACGGCGACCCGTCTGCCCTGAGGCCCGCGATTCCCTAGACCCCGTTCCAACGTCTTCATCGCCAAAGGCCCTGGGCAGCGCCCAGGGCCTTTTTCTTTGTCTTTCTTGCGGAGCCCGGATCGTGAGAGCAGTGGACACGTCGTACCGGAGGCTGGCCGCCATCACCGTGCCGGTGGGCCTCGGACAGCTCAGCTACACGGCGATGGGCATCCTGGACACCATCATGGTGGGCCGGCTCGGGGTCACCGCGCTGGCGGGGGTGGGCCTCGGCAACATCGTCGCCTGGTGGGTGCTCAGCCTCTTCTGGGGGATGCTCGCGGGGGTCAACACCCTCGTCGCCCAGGCCGTGGGTGCGGGCCGGCCCCGGGCCGCCGGGGTCGCCCTGTGGCAGGGACTCCACCTGGGCGCGGTGTGCGCCGTCGCGATGCTGGGGCTCTGGCCCGCGGCGCCGTGGCTGTTCGCCCTGACCGGGGTGGATCGCGAGGTGCAGGAGATCGCCGCCAGCTACATGCGGATCCGTCTGCTCGGGGGCATCGGCCTGACCACCCTGATGGTCACCGACAACTTCTACCGGGGCGTGGGTCGCACCGAGATCCCGATGTGGTGCGGCTTCCTGAAGCTCGCCATCAACTGCTGCGGGAACTACGTGTTCATCTTCGGAGCCTTCGGAGCGCCCGCCCTGGGCACCGACGGCGCCGCGGTGGGCACCGTGACCGCGAACATCGCGATCGGCGTGCTCATGCTGGCCCTGCTCCTCGGTCGCCGGGAGTTCCGGGAGCCCTACGCGCTGCTCTCGACGCGGCGGCTGCGCGCGGGTCCGTTCCGCGAGCTGCTCCGGGTGAGCCTGCCGATCGGAGTGCAGACCTTCATGGAGATGGGAGGGGTGAGCGTCTTCACGGCCATCGTGGGGCGGCTCGGACAGGCGCAGCTCGCGGCGACGAACGCGGTCATCCAGGCCTGGAGCGTCGCGTTCATGCTGGGCTTCTCCCTGAGCGTGGGCGCCACGACACTGGTGGGGCAGTGCGTCGGGGCGGGTGCGCCGGAGCAGGGACGCGTCGTCGTGTCCCGGGTGCTGCGGGTGGGCGTGGTCCTGAACGCGCTGCTGGCGGTGTTCTACCTGGCGCTCCCCGAGTGGCTGATGGGCCTGTTCGTGGAGCCGAGCCAGGCGGGGGCCGTGCTGCCTTTCGCCCGGCCGCTGTTCACGATCGTGGTGCTGTGCCTGGGACTGGACCTGGCCTTCATGGTCCACTGGGGCGCGCTCCGGGGCGCGGGGGACACGACCTTCAGCATGCTGGTCAACATCGGCAGCGCGTGGCTGCTGCTGGTGCCGGGGGCCTACCTCGCCGCGCCCCGCTTCGGGGTCGTCGGGGCCTGGTCGCTGCTGATCGTCCACGTGGGCACCATGGCGGCCCTGACGACGTGGCGCTTCCGTGGCACGGCGTGGCAGCGGGGTGCGCGCATCGCCGGCGACGAGGACGGCGAGGGTGGGGGTGGAGGGTCGGAGCTCGCCCTGGATGTGTCCTGAGAGCGCTGTGGCTGCCGGCTGGCGGACCGGGCGGCGCTCCGCGTGCGGTCCTCGCTCGGCACGGGGTGGGCTGCGGTCCTCCGCGGAGTCCTCCCGCCCGGCCCGCTTCCGGTTGCCGGCCA
>Ga0299906_10002540_pt1 | contig 15154 bp, 19 predicted proteins | sample RVTome_14_FD_200259 | JGI IMG/M metagenome (GOLD analysis project Ga0299906, IMG submission 200259) | Soil microbial communities from uranium-contaminated site in the Upper Colorado River Basin, Wyoming, United States - RVT145D125 (version 2) ... | reverse complement strand
GGTTCGGCTACTCCTGGTTCCTGGGCGTGGCCTCCTTCACTCTCTTCGTCTCACTGGTGGTGTCGGGGATCTATCTGATGTTCTTCTACGTGCCCAGCCCCGGCTCGGCCTACGGCAACATCCAGTTCCTGCAGAGCGAGGTGGGCTTCGGCCAGTTCATCCGGAACGTGCACCGCTGGTCGGCCCACCTCATGGTGGTGACCGTGGCGGCGCACATGGCCAGGGTCTTCTACCGGGGGGCGTACAAGCCGCCCCGGGAATTCAACTGGGTGATCGGAGTGGTGCTGCTCCTCCTGACCTTGCTCCTGTCATTCACCGGCTATCTGTTGCCCTGGGACCAGCTGTCTTACTGGGCGGTGACCGTGGGCACCTCGATCGCCGGTTTCGTGCCCTTCATCGGGGAGCAGGTGCAGGAGATGTTGTTGGGCGGCCCTCAGGTGGGGTCGGCGGCGCTACTTCGCTTCTACGTGCTCCATGTCGCCGTCCTCCCCGCCCTGTTGGTGGTGGTGGTGGCTCTGCACCTTTGGAGGTGGCGCAAGGATTCGATGCTGGATTCAGAGAAGGGACTCGTCGATGAGTGACGAGCCGGAACTGGCCGAGGGGCGCAGGGTGTTGGGTATCGTCCCCGGCCACCCCCCCGCCGGAGAGCGGAAGGTGCCCGAGGAACAGGGGCTGGTCATGGTCTGGCCCCACCTGCTGGTGCGGCACGCGGTTGCGGCGCTGGTGGTGCTGATCGTCACCTTGATCGTGTCGTTGCTGTTCGATGCTCCCCTGCGGGAAATCGCCAACCCGAATGTCACGCCAAACCCGGAGAAGGCACCCTGGTACTTCGTCGGACTGCAGGAGTTGCTCAGCCATTTCCACCCCGTGGCAGCCGGGGTGCTGGTGCCCGCGGCCATCGTCATCGGCCTGGTGGCATTGCCCTATCTCGACCGCAACCCGGCACGCCGGCCGCGCTCGAGGAAGGTGGCGGTGTGGACCTTCACCATCTTCCTGATCGTTTGGGTCATCCTGACCTTGATCGGTTTCGCCTTCCGGGGCCCGGACTGGGTCTGGGTGTGGCCTTGGGACCACTGGCACGGGGAGCTATGACAGAGCTATTCGAACGACGAGACTTCTTGGCCCGTCTCTGGAAGTGGGGAGCGGGCCTGGTCGGCGCAGCCGCGGTATGGACATCTTGGGACATTCTTCGACCTGTCGTGGCTGCCGGGTTTGGTGGAGTGGTGCGAGCCGTGCCACCAGACCTCGTTCCCGAGGGTGGAGTGCTCGAGGTCTCGGCGGCCCATGGTTACCTGACCAAGGTCGACGGTGAGGTGGTGGCACTTTGGTGGAAATGCCCCCACCTGGGGTGCCGGGTGCCCTGGTGCGAGAGCTCAGGGCAGTTCGAATGCCCCTGCCATGGCTCGGTGTTCAATCGGGTGGGGGAGCATCGCGCCGGACCCAGCCCGCGGGGGATGGATCGATTCGGAACCGGGGTGGTCGACGGTGTGCTCCTCATCGACACTGGAACGGTCGTTCCGGGATCCGGCCCCGGCACCCAGAGCCTGGACGAGCCGCCCCGTGGTCCCGCCTGTACCAGCGAGGCGTGAGCGATGCCACTAGACCATCCCGAAGATAAGGAGATGCACGCTTCGACGGTGCGCTGGATGCAATGGGGCGCCATCCTGCTGCTCGGCTTCGCTGCGGCCTTTCCCGCCTATAGAGCCATCGAGCCACGCAGCCGCGCCGAGGCGCAAGAGCAACGTGCCGCCAATCTGGCCGCCCTGGGCGCCGAGATGTATACCGACAATTGCTCCCAGTGCCATGGGATCGAAGCCGGTGGTGGATTGGCACCCGCCCTCAAGTCGAAGCAGTTCTTGCAGTCGGTGACCGACGCCCAGTTGAGTCAGCTGATCGCAGTCGGCATACCCGGTTCGCCGATGGCAGCATATTCCATCGATTTCGGCGGGTCGCTCACCCAGGAGCAGATCGCGGCGGTTGCCGTCTATCTGCGCTCCCTGGAGAAGCAAGCTCCCGACTTCCCTGATTGGCGCTATCCACTCGCCCAGGAGGGACTCAGTGGCCGGGATCTGTACAACATGGCCTGCGCCACCTGCCACGGTGTAGACCTTCAGGGCGGAGAGGTGGCGCCAGAACTAGGCCCCGGCTCCGACGCCGAGGAGGAGTCGGATGATCGGCTGGCACTGCGTATCACCAACGGGAAGGACGAGATGCCGGCCTTCGGTGGCACCCTCAACCAGGAGCAGATCCGGTCGATCATCGAGTACCTGCGGGAGGCGCAACAGGGTGATTGAATGGGTTCACGAGGTGGGCATCCTGCTCTTGCGCAGGTCTACCCCACACGTCAGATTCGTCTTGTTGCCGCACTGACCCGCCAAGCATGGGTGATGGGCAGTGCCGCGGCCGGGCTAATGGACCCACCGGACGCGGACCTCCGAGAACGCTCGCTTGAGCAATCTGAGCCGTGGTCCCCGGCGCGCGACCTCGCCTAGTTGGTGCAATCGACAAACTCCAGACAGACACGTGCCACCAGGTAGATGCTGATCAGGGCTCGTCGTTATGTACGTCGCCGGAGGCTCGGCCCGCGAAGTGGTCGGCGAGGAGATCGAGAACGACTGGCGCGACGACTCATACACGGTCGACCCTTCGACTGTGACCGAGCGCGCCCAGGTTCGCGATGAGCTTGAGGACGCGCTGGCCCGGCTTCCGTTCATCTACCGGGTTGCGGTGCTCCTCCACGACGTCGACGGTTGGACGGTACGGAAGATCGCCGATGTGCAGGGGATCACGCTGTCGGCTGCCAAGCAACGGCTGCGACGGGGCCGCATGGCGCTCACCTCGGCGCTCGCAGAGGGTCACGAGCGCGGGAAGCGACTAGAAGGAGTACCCATGCGGTGCTGGGATGCCCGTCAGCACGTGTCCGACTACCTCGACGGGACGCTGGACGAGGCGACGGCGCGACTTGTCGAGGCCCATCTCAACGTGTGCCCGACATGTCCGCCGTTGTATGCCGCCTTGGTCGGGGCGCACGAGCAGATGAGCGGCCTGCGTGACGCCGACTCGGTGATCCCGCCGGACCTGGAGCACCGGCTTCGTTCCCTGCTCGGGTGAGGCCGACACGGGTGTGACCAGCCTCTGGGGTCGCTGATCGGGTGGAACTGTGTCGACGGGAACGCCACGGCGCGCCGGCGGTGGTAACGACGGTGAGCAGGGCACCCTCCGGTCCGGGCGAGATGGGCACCACAGCGGGCTAGTGGTCCGTCGCGGGGTTGATGACTACGAGCCTCGGCCGTTCGTCGCCGAGGCGCCCGACCTCGACGTGACCGGGAAGATCCCCGATGCCTGGCGCGGGCCGATGTCGTTGCGCTGGGTGCTCGTGCACATGGTGGAGGAGTACGCCAGGCACAACGGGCACGCCGACCTACTGCGCGAGCGGATCGACGGGGCGGTCGGCCAGTAGACGATGGCGTCGCCTGGCAAACGGGCGGCCTGGTGTCCGGCAGAGCGCTCGTGCGTGGCATCATCACCGGCATGGCATCGCCTCGGGACATCGCCGGCGTGGTTCTCCTAGCCGTGGTGGTGTGGGCGTGTTCGAGCGGCGACGGGGGCGACGAAGTGGCGCCCTTCGAGGACATCGCCGTGGCGGGGCCCGAGATCATGGTCGACCCGTCCGGCACGGCTGCGATCCTCACGGTGGAGACGTCGATCGACGCCATCTGCGCCGTCAGCTACGGGGCGGGCGAGCCGCTTGGCAGGATCGCCACCGACCAGGACATGGATCCCGGTGGTCACCAGAGCCATCGTGTGGTTCTCTCCGGCCTCGCCCCGGACACCGAGTACGTCTACCGGCTCCAAGGAGTGGGCGCCGACGGTCGGCTGTACCGCAGCGAGGCGTTCACGTTCGAGACTCCGCCGGCAGAGGAATCGCCGGTCGGCCCGAACCTCGCCGCCGGCGCAGCCGTTCTCGAATTCAGCTCCGAGTTCTCGGCGGCCTTCGCGGCCTCCAACGCGGTCGATGGCGATCTGGCCACCGAGTGGTCGTCTCGTGGCGACGGCGATGACGCCTTCATCACGATCGACGTCGGCGAAGACGCACAGGTGGGTGCCGTCGCATTTCGCACTCGGGCGATGGCCGACGGCAGCGCGACCACCGAGACGTTCACCGTGACCGTCGACCGAGAGCAGGAGTACGGTCCGTACCCGGCAGGTCCCGACCCGGTGACAGTTCGCTTCTCGGGGCGGGTGTTCCGCTTCGACGTCGCCAGTTCGACGGGGGGAAACACCGGCGCCGTCGAGGTCGAGGTATACGGGATCTGAACCGGCCGCCGGCCGGCATTTCGCCGATCTCGGTGGCGTTCAGGTCAGAGGTGACCGAGGGCGAGATAACTGAGCGTGGTTCCGGCGGCGTAGGCGACGTGATGCCAGGCATCGATCAAGTTCTCCCGGATGCCCCACTTCCACGGCCACGGCACGCCGATGCCCAGCAGGGGTAGCTCGACCTGCTCGGTCAGCCACACCACTAGGAAGAAGACGAGTCGCGGCCGAGACAGTCGGAAGACGAAAGTCGCCGCCCCGACCCTTCCGGCAGCGTCCTGGCGATGTCGCCGTTCTGGTTGACGTCTCTCGATCACCGAAGGAGGAGACATGTCCAGACTCGAAACACTCACCAGGCCGACCACCGGCACGGATCATCGGGCTGCAACCCGGCATCGGCCGATCGGCTTCGCTCTTGCGGCGCTCGGCCTCCTGGCAGCTGTGGTCACGCTGATCGCCAACGTGTCCGCCGCCGGCCAGGTCGGCGATGGTAACGCGGCCGGCGCCGCTGAGACGCTCGCCTGGTCGTTCGGACTGACGGTGACGGCATTCGGGACGGCCAAACTCGCCATCGCGGTCGTCCTCGTGGGGATACTCGTGCGGCTGTGGCAGCGCGTCGAGGCCGTCAAGTCGGCTCTCCCCGACTTGAAGGCGCCCGTCGCCGTCTCGATCGCCGGCGGGCCGATCAGCACACCGTTCGGTCCGGCGGTCGCCGGAAGGGATGTCCCAAGGCCTCTTCGGATCCACACGATGGCCAAGGCGCTGTGGGCACCGATGCTCGTCATGGGCTACATGGCGGTGCTCGTCGGGCTCGTCGTGTCGTTCGTGTGGGCGAGCGATCCGGCAAGCGTGGACGCGGCGGCGTGGACGCAGGGCCTCCAGTTCCTCGGTGAAGGGTTCCTCCTGGCCGGGATCTCATTCCTACTCGGCACCATCCTCGCCTCGTTGCGAGAAGGCGGTGGGGAAGTCCAGGCGGCGCTCGGCCTCACGGTCGAGACGCTGAAGATGCCGACCACAGCCAAGGTGTTCATCGGGCTGATGGCGTTGGGCGTGATGGTGGCCATGACCCAGTTCGTGCTGTACCTGGTCGTCGCCGCCGGCGTCTCCAACCCGACCGCCTGGTTCACCTGGCTTGGTCCGCTGCGCGAGTTCGGGTTGGGTGTGATCCTGGCCGGGATCGTGATGGCGCTTGTGACCATCGGCAACGTTCTCGACTTCCAGTTCCACCGCGTCCGCGAGATCGTCACAACCGGCAACTGACAGAAACGGAGATCACCTGACATGACTACCACCAACAAAGAGTTGACGTACGACGTGTCCGACCAATCGCTCGGCTACAGCCTGCCGCAGCGTATGGGCCGGCGCCTGTGGGCTCCGATGCTCGCCATGGCGCTCATGGCCTGGCCGGTCGGATTGATCCTGAGCTGGATCCGAGCAGCCGAGATCGCCTCGGCAACGCCCGACCCGGACACGATCGCCACCTTGGGGCAACTTGTCCCGGCGTTCATGTTCATCGGGTTCATGGCCGTATTCGCGGCCGTCTCGTTCGCCATCGCCAGGATCCTTGGCGTCTTCCGGGCCGGCGGCGGGGACACCCAGGCTGCCGCACGTCGCAGTGTGCACACGCTGCGGATGCCGGTCACCGCCAAGGTGTTCCTGGGCACCATGATGATGGCGATGATGACGATCGCCGTCGCGGTCGTGCTGCACTTCGTTGCCGCCGCCGGCGTCGGCTCTTGGTCGGAGACCTCACTCGAGCAATGGACCATCGTCCTCGAGGGAGTGCGGCGCACCGGCGTCGTCCTATACCTGTTCGCCATCACGTTCGGGTTGGGCACGATCATCACGGTGCTGCGCTTTCAGACGCAGCGCATCCGAAAGCTCCCAGCGGAGCCGGCCCGCGCCTGAGACCACGCCTTCCGCTACAACACGAGGGGTCCGCCCGCTGGGCGGGCCCCCCTAGGTTTGGCGCCGTCAGCGAACCGCGCAGCTCCGGCCCCAGTCGTACGGCCGGAAGGCGACGGCCGGGTCGCTCGCCTCGATCCACCGCACCGTCACCGGCGGGAGCCACGGCTTCAGGGCGTCGAGCACAGAGCGGCGTCGCACCGGCAGGACCGTGGGCATCCGGTGGGGCCTCACGAAGTCGCCGCCGAACCAGAGGAACACCCGGGACAAGTACACGACTCCGGCCTCTCTGTCGTCGACGCAACCCCCTGCGTTCAGAAAGTACCGCAACTGGTCGTCGAGCTGTCGAGAGAGCGACGGTCCGGCATAGGGCTCCCGGCGCAACATCGGGCATGACACCGAACCGCACACCAGAGCGGCGTGGATGCGAGGATCGCCGAACCGGCGCAGCTTGGCGTGCTCGATGTCGTCGAGGGACAGTTTCTCGCCGTCGACGGTGACGAAGGGACGGCGGTACCCGCCGGGGAGGCGCAGCACCGAGTCGACTTGGCGTCGCTGCGCCTCACCGGCGAGGCGCAGGGCGCCGGCGTTGTAGAGATTGATCCACAACGCCAGTGCCTCGTCCCGGCTGAGCCCGTCCGGTTGTACCGCCGCCACGGCGGCGACGTAGCCATCCAGCGCGGGGACCAGGTCGCCCAGGGCGAGTGGGCCGTCCGACACGAGGCGCCGCAGCGGGGCGGCCAACGTCGCGTGGCTCATCGTCGCGTTGCCCGACGGTCGTGGCCGGCGCACGGTCGCTAGTGATCGAGCGATCGACCACATCACTGAAACTGGGTTGGGTCCTGCCACGTTGACGGCAACGGAGTCGAGGCAGCTGCTGTTCCGATCGGCCGGGCACTCGACCACAGCAACTGTCGGGACTGCGACATTGGCCGGCATCGACCCCGGACGCCACGGTTCAACCAACCATGATCGACCGAATCACATCGATGAGAAAACGCCAACGCCACCTTCGGGCAGTCTGGGAGGAAGCCACGCTCGCCGAGGCCGAGGGCACTCAGCGCGTCGATGGGCGAGACTACTTCCCGCCCGACGCAGTCAACTGGGATCTGCTTCAACCGTCAGAACACGTGTCGGTCTGCCCGTGGAAGGGTGTCGCCAGCTATTACGACGTAGTGGTGGACGGCCATCGTCTCGAGCGAGCGGCGTGGACGTACGAGACCCCTTCACACGCTGCCCGGCACATCGGTGGCCACGTCGCCTTCTGGCGGGGTGTCCAAGTCGTCTCCGATTGATCCTGCTGGTCGGGTCCTCTCCCGTCCGACCACCGCAAGCCGACCGGCTCGCCTCCGGGTGAGCCGGTCGGCCAGTTCGATGAAGCATGGATCGATCTCGTAGCGATAGTCGTCCCACCAGCCGTCGCGCTCGGGGACGAACCGGCGCACCGGCGCCTGCGAATCGAGGGCAACGTGCTTCATGGTGCGTTCGAGACGAAGGATCGCTGCCGCGTCGAGGTCGCGGGCTGCGATCGGGGGGAGGACGCGCATCGTGACACGTTGCCCGAGGCGAACCGTCGAGGAGAAGGGGTGCTCCCACACGCGGTGACTTCCGGCGAGAACGACGGGCAACACCGGGCGATCGAAGTGCCGGGCGATCCGAAAGGCACCGGGCTGGAAGGCCACCTCGACTCCGAGGACCGACCCCTGCGGAAACATCACCAGGCTGTCACCGACCTCGAATGCGGCGCCGATCTCACGGTACAGGCGACGCAGCGAGGCCCGGCCGGGCTGCTCGTCGACCCTGACTTGGTCGGAGGCGCGCAGGTAGCGTCCCAGAGCCGGCCAGTCGAACAGCTCGTCGCGAGCGGCGAACCGCAAGCCGAGCGGCAGGCGAAGGAGCGCCACGGGGTCGGTGAGCCCCTCATGGAGTGACACGACGACGTACTGCTTCGTCGTGTCGACGTGGTGCATCCCTGTGATGTTGATCTCGAGGTCGAGGAGCGCGGTGGCCGCCCGTGCCCAAACCCGCTCGGCGGTGTGCACCGCTCGGCGGTTCCCGGCCCGGCCCAGCAGCGACATGAGAACCGAGCCGCCTCCGACGAGTAGTCGAGAGCCGATCGCCACTCGGGCTGCGTCGGAGCGCCTCTCGGGTGTGTAACGGGGGCGTTCCGCCACGCTCACGCCGCCGTGCTGCGCCTCAGGCCGCGAGCGCGGGCCCCCAGGACGAGAGTGGTCACCGCGATCGCGGCCGCCGCGGTGTCGTAGGGCAGCACGTGGCGGAAGAGGGCGGCGCCGTCGACGATCCACCCGCCGTCGGAGGCGAAGCCGACGATGCGCAAGTAGTTCCAGATCGACCAGACGCAAAGGGCTGCCACGCCGACGGCGGCGCCGACGCCGGCTCGTCGGCTCCACAGCCAGCTCAGGCCGACGAATGTCGCCGCCGTCACCCAGGCGATATCGAGCGCCGAGAGCAACTGGAGGAATTGCATGGAAGGCTCATACCGGAGCGCCGCCGACGATGCCAGAGTCACCAGGGCGACGACGCCTGTGGTCATCGCCACGATCGAGGCCGCCGTCGCAGCGCCACGAGCCATCGGGGAGAGGTGGAGAAACCACGGTTCGCTAGCGGCCCGGCCCAGGTCCCATGCGACCGCCAGGCCGAGGGCGACGAGCAGCGTCAGGTGGATCGTGACGAATCCGAGGAGACCGGACGTCGAGGGTGCGGACACCACCAGTCCCGAGACGGCACCTGCTGTGGCGGCCGGGACCAGCCAGACCACCGCCCTCCCCAAGGTGGCCTCGATGGGGGGCGACCCGTCACACGAAGGCTCTTCCCTTTTCGTCGCGGTAGGTCTCGAGCAGGCGGAGCCAGACCTCGCTGAGTGTGGGGAAGGCGGGCACTGCATGCCACAGGGTGGCGAGGGGCACTTCGCCGACGATGGCGATCGTGGCGGCGTGGAGGAGCTCGCCGACCCGGGGGCCCACGAACGTCGCCCCGGCGATCACATCACGGGAGGCGTCGATCACCAGCTTGCAGGTCCCCCGGTAGCCCTTGCCGAGTGTGGCGGCTCCGGCCACCCGACCGATGTCGTAGCTCACGGTGTGCACGTCCATGCCTCGCTCCCGAGCTTGAGACTCGGTGAGGCCGACGGCGGCAACCTCGGGACTGGTGAACACCACCCGCGGGGTGGCCATCGCGTCGCCCCACGCCACGGTGTCGAGACCAGCGATGTGAGCGCCGGCGATGCGGGCCTGGTACTTGCCGGTGTGCGTGAGCAGTGATCGCCCGTTGACGTCGCCGACCGCGTACAGCCAGCCGCCGTCGACACCACCGGCCTGGAGGTGCTCGTCGACCTCGATGTGGTCTCCCGGCTCCAGCCCGATCGTCTCGAGGCCGAGGTCTCGAGTGTTGGGGCGTCGCCCGGTGGCGACAAGCACCTCGTCCGCCTCGACATCGATCACACGGCTCTCCCCGAGGTCGACGGTGGCGGTCACCGGTCCGTCGCTGCCGGCACGGTCGATCCGCGTCGTGGTGGCTGAGGTGTGGATCGTGATTCCCAACCGCCTGAACGCCACCGCCAGCTCGTCACCGGCGAACCGCTCTTCACGGGGCAGCATGTGCTCGGCCAGTTCGATCACGGTGACCTCCTCGGCGCCGAGCCACTTCCACGCCTGAGCCATCTCGACTCCGACGACGCCCCCTCCGATGATCATCAGTCGGTGTGGCACGTCTTTGGCGGTGGTGACGTCGCGGCTGTCCCAAACCCCGGCCTCCGAGAGGCCCGCTATTCGGGGGACCGCGGCCGACGATCCGGTTGCCACCACCACTGCCTTGCGGACCGCGTATCGGTGGACCGTTCCGTCGTCGAACGTGACGTCGACCCGTCGACTTCCGGCGAGGCGGCCATGTCCACGGATGAGGTCGACGCCGGCGCCTTCGAGCCAGGCGACCTGCCCGGCATCGTCCCATTGTGCCGCCAGCGCATCGCGGCGCCGCAGCGCCTCGGCGACGTCGATCGCCCCCTGGGCCGCTTGGCGTCCTCCGGGAACCCTGCGGAGCGCCTCGAGCGCCTCGCCCGGTCGCAATAGCGCCTTCGAGGGCATGCACGCCCAATAGGTGCACTCGCCGCCCAGCAGTTCGTGCTCGACCAGCCCGACCCGAAGCCCGCCGCGGGCGGCGAGGTCGGCAGCGTTCTCTCCTGCCGGGCCGCCGCCGATGACGAGAACGTCGTACGACCGGTCCACCGGTGACGCCGGCCCATGGCCTGGTTGGTTGATCATTGCCGCTGCTTTCCCTTCGTTCCTGACCCGGAGTGGTGCGTGTATTGGCTCGCCGAGGCGTTACTGCTCGACCAGATCGGTCGCCGGCTGGTACGTCGACCAGGAGAACCAGAACGTATCGAGGTGGTGGATTTGGTCGAGGTGGCTTCCAGCGAGGGGACCGGCCACCGCCGTGCCGGTGACGTCCCAGCTGCTGCCGGTCTCGGCGTCGACGAACACGTCGGCGTCCGTGGAGAATGTGAGCATCTCACCGTCGACGACGGGTGAGAACACTCCGACCGAGCCGACGTCGCGTCCGTCGACGATCTGTCCGGTCTCCAGGGCTGTCACCTGACCGACCTTCCACATGATCACCACCGGGGTTTCGCCCACGGACGTGTTCGTGGCCCGGGCGACGTCACCCGAGATCGCCTCCAGGGTCCACGCCCTGGCAGCTCCGTCGACGGCGACCCCGACGACGCGCTGCTTGGCCTGGGCTCGATCATCGACGGTGCCGCGGAACAGGAACGGAGTCGTGTTCGGGTCGTCATAGCCCGTGTACGGGTTCTCGCCGTATGGTCGACCGAACCCGGTGGCGGCGCGGTCGAGAACCACGCCGTCGGGAAAGGCATCCTTGAAATCCGACCACGCCAGCAGGGGCGAGGGGAGCGGATCCAGTTGGCGTCCGGTGAGCACGCCGGCGACGGCTCGGCCGTCGAAGTGAGTCCACAGCGACTCCGTGGCCCGGTCGTACATCACGAGCGCAGACGCGAAGAGCCGCCCGGAGGTGCCGAAGGTGGTCTCGACTCCGTCGATGACCCGCTGGTAGCTGACGGCGCTGTTGCACAGCGGGCAGTAGGTCACCGCCACCGGCACACCGCCGACGGTGTCGTTGACGATCTCGTGCCAGATGAGCACCTGTACCGGATAGGCGTGGGCTTCGCCGTCGATCTCCAGGTACACGACCGGCTCGGCGTCGTCGAGCCACTCGTCGGCGCTCGCGATCGGGATGAACGACGGCTCATCGATCGGGGGGATACCGTCCGGCGGGGGGCCACCGGAGATGATCTCGGCCGGGTCCACCAGTGGCTCGGGCAAGGTGGGATCTGAGGGGTCGTTGAGAGCCGATGCGCCCGTCGGAAGCTCGCCGGTGGGAGCTGTCGTGGCGGATGGCTCTGTCTCCGTCGACTCTGGTCGCGCGGTGGTCGTCGGGGCCTCGGCGTCCTGGGTCTGGCCGTCACTTCCGCGTGACACCGCGACCAGACCCAGGACGACCGGCCAAATGAGCAACCTCCATCTCATGGTTCCTGAAACCGGGCGGGCTCTGCCGTTCATCTCAGAGTGTCGCAACGCCGACATTTCCCGACCATGATCACGAGGCGATGACCCGTGCGCCGGGACGCAAGCCGACGACGAGGCCCACGACGGCTCCGATCGATGCAGCCAGCACTGACTCGGCGGCTGGGCCGGCGAATGAGAGAAGCGACGGTCCACGAAGGAGGCCGGTGACCGACAGCACGGCGGTAGCCGCCCATGCCACCGCCAGGCCGGCAACGGCGAAGCGTGCCGACTCCGTTCGATGCTGTCGGGTGGTAGCCGCCCAGGCGGCGACGATCGCCGGGGCCAGGTGGAAAGTGGTCGTCGGCGACACGGCTGCCGCGACACCCCAAACGACGGCGAAGACCACCGAACCAGCCACAGGCCTCATGCTTCCCGACATGGTGCGCACAACGTCGCCGACCCGGCGGGGCGTCTCCGACTGTCGGATCTCCGACCTTCCGTCGCCGGTCGAGTATCGCCGGGGCGTTGCACGGACCACGAGATGAACAAACGCGCAGCCCCCCGTCGATCCCGCGCTGGAGCAAGCAAGCGCCCCGCCCCCCGTCGATCCCGTGCCGGAGTCCTGGCGACCGTCGGCGTCGCAGCACTCGTCGTCGTCATCGTCGCCCTCTTGTGGACGAAGGACGATGGGCAGCCGGCCGCGGGGGCCGAGCAGGTCTCGTTCACCTACTTCGACGGGTCACAAGGCAGCCTGGCCGAGCTCGTCGGCACTCCGGTGGTCCTGAACTTCTGGGCGTCGTGGTGCCCGGCGTGTGTCGCCGAGATGCCTGCCCTTGCCGAGGTCGAGCGGCAGTTCGCCGACCGGGTGGCGTTCATCGGCATGAACATGCAGGAGGACGACCTGGCGGCGGCTGAGGCTCTGGCTGCTCGGGCCGGCGTCGGGTATCCGCTGGCGCATGACCGAGACGGAGCGATTTTCCTTGGTTTCGGCGGCGTTGCGATGCCCACCACCGTCCTGATCGCCGCCGACGGATCGGTGGCCCGGGTGCACGCCGGTGCCCTCTTCGCCGACGACCTCGCCGCCCTCATCGAGAGCGAGCTCCTCGGGTGACCGTACCCGCCGCCGCCCGATCTGTTCCCTTGGTGGCCGTCGACGGCGGCGAAGCTAGCCTTGTTGCGGCAGGAAGCCACGTGTCGAAAGGCTTTCGACGCATGAAGGTCGCACAGGAACAGCATCTGGCATGGATGGCACGGTCTTTCGGGCGACCCGATTACCTACCGCTGGCGCCCGGTGACCTCGACGCGCTCCGAGCGATCGCGGAGACCGTGTCGCGCTACACCGGGTCGCACCTCTTCAAGGAGGGCGAGCCGGCGACCTCCGCCTACCTGATCGAGTCCGGCCACGTCGACCTGTATCGAACCCACACAGGCCGGCGCCGCGTCGTCGCCCGCGTCGGCCCCGGGGCGGTCATCGGTGACATCGCCATGTTCGGCGAAGGCACCTACATGTCGTCGGCGCACGCAGTTGACAAGGTGCGTGCAGTTCGCTTCCCCCGAGACAAGCTGCTCCCCGAGCTCGCACGTCACCCTGCACTCTGCCTGCGCTGGCTAGTCGCAGGGCAGCGCCAGCTCCAATACACCCAACGGCGGATCGTCCATCTGATGCACAAGACCGTCGTCGCCCAGGTGGCCGACCTGCTCACCGAGGAGTCGGCGACGAATGGAGTCGAGATCGAGCTGTCGCAGGCCGCCATCGCCACGCTGCTCGGCGCCAGCCGGCAAACGGTCAACGAGGCGCTCGCCACTCTGCGGGACCTGGGCGCGGTCGAGACCGGGTACCGCAAGATCAGAGTGGTCGACGTCGCGATCCTCGAGCTGGTGGCAGCCGGCGACCGGCCCTGACGCCTCGGCAGATGACAAGGCAGATCGTCTGACAGTCGACTTTGTGCGATGGGGCGGTCATGAGAGAGGGTTGACGGCATCGTGACAGGTCTCATCAGCGCAGCTCTTGCAGCCGGCATGGTGGCCGCGGTCAACCCGTGCGGGTTCGCCATGCTCCCCGCCTACCTGGGCCTCTTCATGAGCGACCAGAGCGGGATCCGACGCTCTGCAGTCACCGTCGGCCTCACCGTGTCGCTCGGGTTCCTCATCGTGTTCACGATTGCCGGCGTTCTCATCGGCCTGGGTGTCGGAGCCGTCATCGACTGGATCCCGTGGCTGGCCGGCCTGGTCGGCGCCGGGTTGATCGTCGCCGGCATCGCCGTCCTGCGCGGCGCCCACCTGCTGGTGAGGCTGCCCGGCTTGCGCAGTTCCGGTGGCGACGGCTCATTCGCCGGCCTCGTCGGCTTCGGGGCCTCGTACGCGGTGGCGTCTCTGTCGTGCACGCTGCCCATCTTCCTGAGCCTCATCGCCGGAACCCTGTCGAGTCGCAGCTTCGCCGAGTCGGTGGCAACGTTCGTCGCCTACGGTGTGGGCATGAGCTTGACCGTGATCGCGGTCACCATCGCCCTTGCGGTGGGCCGCGACCGGATCATCGCCGTCATGCGCCCGATTGCTGCCAGGCTCGACCTCATAGGCGGCTGGGTTCTCATTCTTGCCGGCGGCTTCGTGGTTTGGTATTGGGCGACGGTGCTGTCGTCCGGGGCCACCGCCCTCAATGCCAACCCCGCCGTGGGGGTCATCGACCAGCTCAGTGGGGCTTTCGCCCGCTTCGTCGCGGCGCGACCCGTGCTCGTCGCTGTCCTCATAGGCGCCGCGATCGCTCTCACGATCGCCCTCGGGGCGCGGAGCCGGTCGAACGGGTCGACCGACCCCGAACTGCAGGAGGAGGTCGTCACTCGGAGTACGTCGCCGCCCGGATGAAGCACGTCCTCACCGATCTCGACGGCTCGTGACCGTACGGCACTTCGTGACAGAAACCGGAGTGATCGTCCCGGCGGTGATGGCGACGCAGATGCGCCAGGTGGATCGCGTTGCCATCGCTCGGGAGGCCCCGACCCTGCAGCAGATGATGGAGAACGCCGGACGCGCTCTGGCCGAGACCATCATCGAGATGCTCGGGCCCGGGTGGCAGCGGGAGCCGGTCGTGGTCCTGGCCGGCGTCGGCGGCAACGGAGGAGGAGGGATCTGCGCCGCCCGCCATCTCGCCAACCACGGTGGCGCGGTGACCGTGGCGACCGGCAGCGCGGCAACCCTTGGACCGGCGGCCCTCCAGCAGCTGGACATCTATCGCCACACGCCTGGGCGTCTCGTGGGAGTCGACGACGTGTCCGCCGTCGACGCCTCGCTGATCGTCGATGCGGTGATCGGCTACAGCCTCGACGGCTCCCCCGGCGGCGTCCCGCTCGCCATGATCGAGTGGGCGAAGAGCCGGGACGCCCCGGTCGTTGCACTCG
>Ga0299906_10002539_pt1 | contig 15156 bp, 15 predicted proteins | sample RVTome_14_FD_200259 | JGI IMG/M metagenome (GOLD analysis project Ga0299906, IMG submission 200259) | Soil microbial communities from uranium-contaminated site in the Upper Colorado River Basin, Wyoming, United States - RVT145D125 (version 2) ... | reverse complement strand
TGCCCGGTGATCCCCTTCGCGGTGAACGTCGTGCAGTACCCGGTGCCGTCCGGCCGGCGCTGCTTCATGCTCGGGCAGGCCATCCGCCGCGCGGTGGAGTCCTTCGACCAGCCGCTCAGGGTGCAGATCTGGGGCACCGGCGGCATGAGCCACCAGCTGCAGGGGCCGCGCGCCGGCCTGATCAACCGCGAGTTCGACAACGCCTTCCTCGACCGCCTCATCGCCGACCCGGCAGGGCAGGCGGCCGTGCCGCACATCGACTACGTGCGCGAGGCCGGTTCCGAAGGCATCGAGCTCGTCATGTGGCTCATCGCGCGCGGCGCCATGAGCGACGTGGGCGGCGGCGCGGCGCCGACCGTCCGCCACCGTTTCTATCACGTCCCGGCCTCGAACACGGCCGTGGGCCACCTCATCCTGGAGAACAACTGATGAGCAAGAACATCAAGGTCGCACTGGCCGGCGCCGGCGCCTTCGGCATCAAGCACCTGGACGCCATCGCCAACATCGACGGCGTGGAAGTGGTCTCGCTGGTGAGCCGCGAACTGGAGAAGACCCGGGAAGTCGCCGACAAGTACGGCGTCGCCCACGTGACCACGGAACTCGCCGATTCGCTCGCGCTGCCGGAAGTCGACGCCGTCATCCTGTGCACGCCGACGCAGCTGCATGCCTCGCAGGCGATCGCCTGCCTCAAGGCGGGCAAGCACGTGCAGGTCGAGATCCCGCTCGCCGACAAGCTCGCCGACGCCGATGAAGTGGCGTGGCTGCAGAAGGAAACCGGCCTCGTCGCGATGGTCGGCCACACCCGCCGCTTCAACCCGAGCCACCAGTGGATCCACAGGAAGATCGAGGCGGGCGAGTTCGCCATCCAGCAGATGGACGTGCAGACCTATTTCTTCCGCCGCACCAACATGAACGCGCTCGGCCAGCCGAGGAGCTGGACCGACCACCTGCTGTGGCACCACGCCGCGCACACGGTGGACCTGTTCGCGTACCAGACCGGCGGCGAGATCGTGCAGGCCAACGCGGTGCAGGGGCCGATCCACCCGGTGCTGGGCATCGCGATGGACATGTCGATCCAACTGAAGAGCGCCACCGGCGCGATTTGCACGCTGTCGCTGTCGTTCAACAACGACGGCCCGCTCGGGACCTCCTTCCGCTACATCGGCGACACCGGCACCTACGTCGCGCGCTACGACGACCTGGTGAACGGCAAGGAAGAGAAGATCGACGTGTCGCGCGTGGATGTGTCGATGAACGGGATCGAGCTGCAGGACCGGGAGTTCTTCGCGGCGATCCGCGAAGGGCGCGAGCCGAACGCGAGCGTGGCGAAGGTGCTGCCGTGCTATCGGGTGCTGCACAAGCTGGAGCAGCAGCTGAACGCGGCCGGGGCGTGACGATGGGCGAACCGCTCCTCCCGTCGCGCCGGCTCGGGCCCTTCATCGTGTCGGCGATCGGCCTCGGCTGCATGAACCTGAGCCACGCCTACGGCGTCCCGCCCGCGCCCGAAGCGGCCGAAGCGTTGCTGCTGCGTGCGCTGGACCTGGGCGTGACGCACTTCGACACCGCGGCCCTGTACGGCTTCGGTGCCAACGAGACGCTGGTGGGCAAGGTGCTCGGCCCGCATCGCGGAAGATTCATGCTGGCGAGCAAGTGCGGCATGATCGGCGTGGACGGCAAGCGCGTCATCGACGGGCGCCCGGCGACGATCAAGCGCACCTGCGAGGCGGCGCTCGCGCGGCTGCGCACCGACGTCATCGATCTGTACTACCTGCACCGCTGGGACAGGCAGGTGCCGATCGAGGACAGCGTCGGCGCACTCGCCGATCTCGTGCGCGAAGGCAAGATCCGCGCGATCGGGCTCTCCGAGGTGTCGGCCGACACCCTGCGTCGCGCGCATGCGGTGCACCCGATCGCCGCATTGCAGACCGAGTATTCGCTATGGACGCGCAACGCCGAAATCGCCGTGCTCGACGCCTGCCGCGAACTGGGCGTGAGCTTCGTCGCCTTCAGCCCGCTCGGGCGCGGCTTCCTCGCCGATGCGCTGCGCACGCTGGCCGACGTCGACGCCTTCGACGCCAGGGACATCCGGCGCGCGATGCCGCGCTTCCAGGGCGAGCACTTCGCCGCCAACCTGCATCTGCTCGAGGATTACCGGGCGATCGCGCGCGAGCTCCGCTGCACGCCGGCCCGGCTCGCGCTCGCGTGGCTGCTGGCGCAGGGCGAGCACATCCTGCCGATTCCGGGCACGACCCGCGTCGCGCACCTGGAGGACAACCTGCAGGCGGGAGACCTTGCGCTGGACGCCGGCGTCGTCGCGCGCCTGGACGCGCTGTTCGACCGCCACGCGGTGGCGGGTGCGCGCTACAACGCCGCGACGCAGGCCGAAATCGATACCGAGGAGTTCTGATCGCGTTCGGCCGGCGGCCGTGCGGCCGCCACCGGCACGAAAGGATTTCCCCCTTGACCGCCGTCCGCGCACTGCAGCCGGGCGGCCCCAAAACACGCCGCAAAGGCGACATGAAAAACGTGGAGAGAGACCCATGCAAACCCAGATCGGCATCATCGGCGGCGGCCCCTCGGGCCTGTGCCTGGCGCGCCTGCTGAGCCTCGCCGGCATCAAGAGCGTCATCCTCGAGCGCCAGACGCGCGAGTACGTCGAAGCGCGCATCCGCGCCGGCATCCTCGAACAGGGCATGGCCGACCTGATGCGGCGCGCGAAGGTGAGCGAGCGCATGGATCGCGAAGGCCTGGTGCACGACGGCATCGTGCTCGCCTTCGACGGCCGCGAGGAGCGCATCGACATGGCGGCGCTCACCGGCGGCAAGCAGGTGATGGTGTACGGCCAGACCGAGCTCACCCGCGACCTCTACGACGCGGTGCTCGCGGACGCCAATATCACGGTCGTCTTCCAGGCGCGCGACGTGCATCCGGTCGGCTACCTCGAGGGCAAGCCGAAGCTGGAATTCGTCAAGGACGGCAAGCAGACCATCGTCGAGTGCGACTACATTGCCGGCTGCGACGGCTACCACGGCGCCTCGCGCGCGTCGATCCCGCGCGACCGCCTCGTCGAATACGAGCGCATCTACCCCTTCGGCTGGCTGGGCCTGCTGTCCGACACGCCGCCGGTGCATGAGAAGCTGGTCTATGCCAACCACAAGCGCGGCTTCGCGCTGTGCTCGATGCGTTCGCCGACCCGCAGCCGCTACTACATTCAGGTCGGCCTCGACCAGAAGGTGGAGGACTGGTCCGACGAGCGCTTCTGGGACGAGATCCGCCGCCGGCTCCCGGCGCACATCGCCGCCAAGATGGTCACCGGACCCTCGATCGAGAAGAGCATCGCCCCGCTGAGGAGCTTCGTCACCGAACCGATGCGCTTCGGCAACCTGTTCCTCGTCGGCGACGCCGCCCACATCGTGCCCCCGACCGGCGCCAAGGGCCTCAACCTCGCGGCCTCCGACATGTACTACCTGTCGACCGCGCTCATCGCCTTCTACAAGCAGGGGCGCACCGATCTCCTCGACCGCTACTCGGAGACCGCGCTGCGCCGGGTGTGGGCCGCGGTGCGCTTCTCCTGGTGGTTCACCTCGATCTCGCACAAGTTCAACGAGGACCCGATCGAGCACAAGATCCAGCTCGCCGAGCTCGACTACCTGATGAGCTCGACCGCGGGCAAGACGACGATCGCGGAGAACTACGTGGGGCTGCCGTTCGATCCGACTTTCGAGTAGGCGGCGACCGACAGGTCCCATGAGAAAGGGGCGATGCCTGGCGGCATCGCCCCTTTTTTCTCGTTATCCGGGCAGCGACTGCGCTGTGGCGAAAAGCCCGCTCAGCTCTGCGCGACGGCGGAAACGTTTGCCGCGGCGGCCAGCGCGGGGCCGACGACAGCCTCCAGTTCGGCGCGCAGCCAGCCATGAGCCGGATCGTGGCGATGGCGCAGATGCCAGATCATGTACATCGGCAGGGTCGGTGAGCGCATCGGGAGCTCGCAGCTGTCGAAGTCGCGCATCAGCGTGGCGCGCAGCAGGCCGGGCAGGGTGGCGAGCAGATCGGTCCCGCGCACGAAGGCCGGAATGCCGGCAAACCCGGGCACCGTCGCCACGAAGCGGCGCGCGAGCCCGCGCGCCGCGAGGACCTGGTCGATGTCGAGCGCGCGGCGCGGCTCGTACACCACGGTGACGTGCCCGGCGGCGAGATAGTCGTCGATGCTGCGCGGCGCCTCGCGTCGAGCGGGGTCGAAGAAGATCCGGTAGCCGTCCTCGAAGAGCCGCCGGTGAAGGATGTCGTTGCCATCGGGCGGGCGCGGCGAGATCACCAGCTGGCAGCGATCCTCGCGCAGCATGTCGGCGTTCGGCACGTCCGACGGAATCACCCGCAGGGCGACGCCCGGCGCGCGCGCGCGCAGGCGGGCGAGGAGCGGCGGCAGGAGCAGGTCGCGCTGGAAGTCGTTGGCCGCGATGGTGAACGTCGTGCGCAGCTGCGCCGGGTCGAATTCGCCTGAACTGGCGAAGCGCCGCATCTCCTCGAGCAGCGCGCGCGCATGCACGGCAAGCGCCTCGGCCCGTGCGGTGGCGACGATGCCGCGCCCGGATTTCACGAACAGCGGGTCGCCGACGATCAGGCGCAGCTTGCCCAGCAGGTGCGATACCGCCGACTGGGTGACCCCCAGCCGCTCCGCTGCGCGCGTGATGGAGCCTTCCTCGATGACGGCGACGAGCAACTGGAGCAGCCGGCCGTCCAGATGCGAATAATCGATTTCGCTCATGAATGGTATGAGGGCTCCCGCCTTTATTTGATCGATCCCACGCAGAATACTAGCGCGCGTATGAGGGTTTTAACCAAGGAGACATGAATGAATAACGGCAGGACCGGACTCGAGATACCGGGCACCTCGATTTTCGACGGCGATCTTGCCCGCAAGGGCTATGCGCTGAACAGGATGTGCTTTTCGTTCAACAGTGGGGACAACCGCGCCGAATTCCAGCGCGACGAGGGCGCCTACTGCCGCAAATACGGCCTCAACGAGGCCCAGACGGCGGCGATCCGCACGCGTGACGTGCTCGGCCTGCTCGCCGCCGGCGGCAACGTCTATTACCTCGCCAAGTTCGCCGGCATTCTCGGGCTGGACGTGCAGGACCTCGGCGCCGCGCAGACGGGCATGACGAAAGACGCATTCAAGGCCATGCTCGTGGCCGCAGGGAGATAAGGCATGGCTCACATCGTCGGTGGCATCGCCACTTCCCACGTTCCCGCAATCGGCCGCGCGATCGCCGGCCACCTGCAGCAGGATCCGTACTGGAAACCATTCTTCGACGGCTTCCCGCCGGCGCAGGCGTGGCTCGACAAGGTCCGCCCCGACGTCGCGGTGGTCTTCTACAACGACCACGGCCTCAATTTCTTCCTCGACAAGATGCCGACCTTCGCGGTCGGCGCCGCACCGCAATACGTGAATGCCGACGAAGGCTGGGGCATCCCGACGCTGCCGCCCTTCGCGGGCGAGCTCGACCTGTCGTGGCACCTCATCAACGCGCTGGTGGCGCGCGAGTTCGACGTTACCACCTGCCAGGAGATGCTCGTCGATCACGCCGTCACGCTGCCCCTCAAGCTGCTGTGGCCCGAGGACGGCCCCTGCCCGATGCGCATCGTGCCGGTGTGCATCAACACCGTGCAGTATCCGCTGCCCTCGGCCACCCGCTGCTACAAGCTCGGCCAGGCGGTGGGCGAGGCGATCGCGGCGTGGAAGTCCGATGCCAGGGTGCTGGTGATCGGGAGCGGCGGGCTGTCGCACCAGCTCGACGGGCAGCGTGCCGGCTTCATCAACAAGGACTTCGATCTCGCCTTCATGGAGAGCCTGATCAATGATCCGAAGTGGGTGACGCAGTACTCGAACGAGGAGCTGGTCGAGAAGGCCGGCACCCAGGGGGTCGAACTGCTGATGTGGCTGGCCGCCCGCGCGGCGCTGCCGGGGGCGGTGCGCAAGGTGCATGCGAACTACCACATTCCGATCTCGAACACCGCCGCCGGGCTGATGGTGATGGAAAGCGGGGCCTGACGCCGCACCGCCACGACTGATCGGCATTGCCGGAAAGACGCCGGCCTTCCGCGAGAGCGGGAGGCCGGCGTTTGTTTTATGCGTTCGGTGTCGCCCGCCTCGCGGGATTGCGAGAAGTGCAAACCACAATATCAGCGCCGGTCCCATCGCAAAACGGTATAGCTGATAGTGCGCCTCCGGTCTTTTGGCCCGGCGGGACAGCCTTCACACTTCGAACCTGCAGAAAAGGCGATTCGCCAAGCCGGCATGTTGACCGGCCGCGATCCGCAGCAATCCACGAGGAGACATAATGAAAATGCGTAGCCTGGCCGTCGGCATCGCCGCCGCCGCCCTGATGCCCGCTGCCGCGCAGGCGCAGGAAGTCGTACTGAAGGTGGCCCACTTCCTGCCGCCCGTGTCGCCGGCGCACACCCAGTTCATCGCGCCCTGGTGCGACAAGATCGCCGCCGAGTCGCAGGGCCGCATGAAGTGCCAGATCTATCCGGCGATGCAGCTGGGCGGCACCCCGCCGCAGCTCCTGAACCAGGCGCGCGACGGCGTGGCCGACATCGTGTGGACCCTGCCGGGCTATACGCCGGGGCGCTTCCCGGTGTCGGAAGTGTTCGAGCTGCCCTTCTTCACGACCGCCCATGAGCCGTCCTCGCGCGCGCTGTGGGACTTCGTGCAGAAGAACGCGATGCGCGAGTTCGCCGGCTTGAAGCCGATCGCCACCTGGGTGAACGGCCCCAATCAGCTCCATTTCCGCGACAAGCAGGTCAAGACCCTCGACGACATCAAGGGCATGAAGGTGCGCGCCCCGTCGCGCCTGGGGAACAAGCTGCTTGCCTCGCTGGGTGCCACGCCGGTGGGGATGCCGGTGCCGCAGATGGCGGAGAGCCTCGCCAAGGGGGTGATCGAGGGGGCGCTGATTCCGTGGGAAGTGGTGCCCGCCACCAAGACCCACGAGCTCACCCGGTTCCACGCGGAAGCGGGCGGTCAGTACGCGATGACCACCGCGACGATGATCTTCGTGATGAACCAGAAGAAGTACGACAGCCTGCCCGCCGACTTGAAGAAGGTCATCGACAACAATAGCGGTCGCGAAGTGTCGGCCTGGGTGTCGGCCCGCTTCAAGGGCGCCGATGCGGCCGGGCGCGAGGCGGCCGAGGCGCACGGCAACACCGTCTATCAGCTCTCCGCCGACGAAATGGCGAAATGGCAGGCGGCCACCCAGCCGGTCACCGACGAGTGGATCAAGGAAATCTCCGCGAAGGGAGTGGATGGCAGGATGCTTCATGACGACGCCGCGTCGCTGGTGAAGCAGTATTCCGCCATGTGAGGCTCGCTCCCGCCCGGTGGTGGCGCCTTGCGCCGCCGCCGGGCGGGACGTTTTTGTCGGACGGGAGAGGTTCTCATGGAGCAGTCCATGGTTCAGCCGGTCACCGCCACTATCGGTCCGGTCGCCAGGTCCATCGAATGGGCATGCCGCGCGATGGCGATTCTCGGCGGCGGGCTCTTCATCATCGAGGCGGTCATGTCGGTCGCCAGCGTGCTCGGGCGGGCGTTGTTCAACCTGCCGGTGCCCGGCGACTACGAACTGGTGCAGATGCTGTCCGCGATGGGCATTGCGATGTGCCTGCCGTATTGCCAGCTGAAGAGAGGGCATGTGTTCGTCGATTTCTTCACCCTGTGGGCGCCGCCTGCGGTCAAGCGCCTGCTCGATGCGGCGGCGGCCTTGCTGTTGGCGGGCTCGGCCTTTTTCCTCGCCTGGCGGATCTGGGAGGGGATGGTGGAAATGCGCGAATACGGTGAGACGTCGATGGTGATCGCGCTGCCGGTGTGGTGGGGCTACGTCCCGGTGTCGCCCGCGTTCGTGCTGCTCGGGATCGCCGCGCTGCAGGCCTTCGTGCGCGAACTCGCCGGACAGGGACATCAATCATGACCGGAACGATGATCGGCATGAGCATGGGCGCCGCCATGATGGCCATGCTGGCGCTGCGCGTGCAGATCGGCATCGCCATGTTCCTCACCGGCGCCATCGGCTATGTCTGGGTGTCGGGCTGGGATCCGCTGCTCGCCTACCTGAAGAACGCGCCCTACGGCCGCTTCTCGCTGTACGACTTGTCGGTGGTGCCGCTCTTCCTGCTGATGGGCCAGTTCGCCACCCATGGCGGCCTGTCGCGTGCGCTGTTCCGCGCCGGCAACGCCTTCATCGGCCACTGGCGCGGCGGCATGGCGATGGCCGGGGTCGCGTCGTGCGCCGGGTTCGGGGCGATCTGCGGCTCGTCGCTGGCGACCGCGGCGACGATGTCGCACGTGGTCCTTCCGGAACTCAAGCGCCATCAATACAAGCCCGGCCTGGCGGCCGGTTCGCTCGCCGCGGGCGGCACGCTGGGCATCCTCATTCCGCCCTCGGTGCCGCTGGTGATCTACGCCATCCTCGCCGAGCAGAACATAGCCAAGCTGTTCGTCGCCGCCTTCATTCCGGGGATCCTCGCGGCGCTCGGCTACATGCTGGTGATCGCCATCGTCACGCGGCTCGACCCGGCCGCGGGCGGACCGGGTACGCCCCGCCACAGCTGGGCCGAGCGGCTCGCCACGGTGATCGACACCTGGCCGGTGCTGCTGATCTTCGTGGTGGTGATCGGGGGCATCTACGGGGGGCTCTTCACGCCCACCGAGGCCGCCTCGATCGGCGTGCTCGCGACCGGCCTTACGGCCTGGCGCTCGGGCGGGCTGAAGGGCGCGGGCCTCATCGACTGCCTCTACGGCACGGCCACCGGGACCGGCATGATGTTCCTCATCCTGCTCGGCGCCGACATGTTGAACTCCTTCATGGCGGTGAGCCAGATGCCGGCCGAGGCCGCCGCGTGGGTGCAGGGCATGGGCTTCGGTCCCTTCACCGTGCTGCTGGCGATCATCGTCATCTACATGCTGCTCGGCTGCGTGATGGACAGCCTGTCGATGATCCTGCTCACCGTGCCGATCTTCCTGCCCATCGTGCTCGGGCTGGACTACTGGGGGCTCGGGCAGGAGGAGAAGGCGATCTGGTTCGGCATGGTGGCGCTGGTGGTGATGGAGATCGGGCTCATCACGCCACCGGTCGGGATGAACGTGTACATCATCAGCGGGGTCGCGCGCGACATCCCGATGGCGACGATCTTCCGCGGGGTGATGCCCTTCCTCGCCTCGGATGTCGTGCGCATCGTCGTACTGGTGCTGTTCCCGGGCATCTCGCTGTTCCTGCTGCGTTTACTCAATTGACAGGCCCCGGGGGCACGCCGATGCACCTTCGCCGATTGCGCAGTCCCCCGGCGCCGAACCCCCTGGGCGGGACGGCCATGTCCGCTTGATCCACCGGCGCGCCCGTGACGGAACGGAGTCCAGGACGGCACCGGCAAGCGCAGCCTGACGCGCGTACCGGCATCACCGCCACCATCCCTTCGCGGATCGGGGTGCGCCTGGCGAAGGCGTTCGCGCCCGGCTACAAGGCGATCGGCACGGCGGAAGTGGGCTTCAACCTGGATGACGGCAGCTTGGGACAGGGCGGGCGGATCTTCGGTCGCCAGGTCTTCGCCGGCGTCGATACGCCCTACGGCAGTCTCACCATCGGCCGCCAGTACTCGATGCTTTTGTTCGGCATGGGCACCTCCGATCTGCTCGGGCCGAACATCGATGCGCTGGGCTCGCTCGATGCCTATCTGCCCAACGCGCGCTATGACAATTCGATCGCCTGGCGCAAGACTTTCTCGAATCTGTCCCTCGGTGCCACCTACAGCACCGGGCGGGACACCAAGGGGGGCGCACCGGGTTCGGGCACCTGCGCGGGGGAACTGGTCGGCGACGCGCAGGCCTGCCGGGGCTGGTCGGCGATGGCGGCGTGCACCGCGTCGTGAATGACGATCAGGACCGCGATGCGACCCTGCTCGTGCTGCGCGGCCTGTACAAGCTGGACGACAACCTGACGACCTACCTGCAGATCGGCCACATCTCCAACAGCGACGACGCGCAGTATGCGGTGTCGGTGGGCGCGGGCATTTCGCCCCCGCCGGGCGGGTCGCAGACCACGACCATGGCGGGGATGCGCTACACCTTCTGAAAAGGTCTCAATACGGCCGCCGCCCGCCGCGACGCCGATCACGGAAAGTGGCGCCCAGCACAGACTTTACGAGGCCATGACAAGAAAACGGCCTGCCTTGAACGGGCAGGCCGTTTGCACTCGGGCCGATCAGGTCAGCGCGCTCGCCCGCTCAGTCGCGAGTCGAGGTCGCCGTCTGCGGCGCGCGCCGCGGTGGCACGCACGCCTTCGGCGACCAGTTCCAATACCTGCGCACCGAGCTCCACCGCCACGCCGTGGCCGCGGCGCAAGTCGCTATAATGAGCGGACACGAGCGGTGCGACCACGAGCGCCATGGGGCGGTGCGCCGCTTCCAGCACGGTGACGCGCTTGCCCTGTTTGGCGGCGACAGCGGCGAACTCGTGGCCGATGAAGCCACCGCCGATCACCACCACGTGCTCGGCGCGCGCCAGTTCGGCGGCGATGCGGCGCGTGTCGTCGAGGGCGCGGAGCCCCAGCACGTTGGGGCATTCGGCGCCCGGCACCGGTCCTGACCCTGGCCGAGGCGATGCTGTTCGACAGCGCGCGCCAGGCCGGGCAATTGTTCGACGAGACCTGTTCCGTCGGCCCACGCTCCGGCGGCTCGACGCGGCCAGCCCGCGCGCGCGGCGCGCTGCAGCCGACCGTCATTCAATGTCGGTCTGGAAAGGGCCAGCCCGCGCGCGCGGGGCGCTGTCGCGTCCCGCGCACCAAGCAGGCTCAGCTCAGCCGTCCGCCGAACGCGCCGCGTCCGGCGAAGCGCGCGGCGCTGCCCAGTTCGCGCTCGATGGCGAGCAGGCGGTTGTATTTCTCCACCCGATCGGAGCGGCTCGCCGAGCCGGTCTTGATCTGGCCGCACGAGGTCGCCACCGCCAGATCCGCGATCGTGGTGTCGCCGGTCTCGCCCGAGCGGTGCGACACGACGGACGCATATCCGTGGCGTTCCGCCAGCGCCATCGCCGCCAGGGTTTCGGTGAGCGTGCCGATCTGGTTCGGTTTGATGAGGATCGCGTTGCCGATGCCCTTCTCGATGCCCGCAGCCAGGATCTCCGTGTTGGTCACGAAGAGGTCGTCGCCGACCAGTTGCACGCGCCGGCCGAGGCGGTCGGTGAGGCAGCCCCAGCCGGCCCAGTCGTCCTCGGCCATGCCGTCCTCGATGCTGACGATGGGGTAGAGGCCCACCAGTTGGGCGAGATAGTCGCAGAACTCGGCGCGCGACAGGCTGCGGTCCTCGCCGTCGAGCCGGTAGCGCTCGTCGCGGTGGAATTCGGAGGCGGCGCAGTCGAGCGCCAGGGCGATCTGGCTGCCCGGCTGGTAGCCGGCGCGCTCGATCGCCTCGAGGATCATCTCCAGCGCCTGGCGGGTGCCGGCGAGGTTGGGCGCGAAGCCGCCTTCGTCGCCGACGCTGGTCGGGTAGCCGTGGCGGTCGAGGAGGGCGCGCAGCGCGTGGAACACCGCCACGCCGGCGCGCAGCGCGTCGCCGAAGCGCTCGAAGCCCAGCGGCACGATCATGCACTCCTGGATGTCGAGGCTGTTGTTGGCGTGGGCGCCGCCGTTGATGACGTTCATGAGCGGCACCGGCAGCACGAATTCGCTGCGCTCGCGGGCCAGGTGGCGGTAGAGCGGCAGGCCGCGCGCGTTCGCCGCGGCGTGGGCGGTGGCGAGCGACACGGCGAGCAGCGCGTTGGCGCCCAGGCGCGACTTGTCGCGGCTGCCGTCGAGCTCGCACAGCAGCCGGTCGACGCCCGCCTGGTCGGCGGCGTCCGCGCCCGCGCCTTCGAGCGCCGCGGCGATCGGGCCTTCGATGTTGGCCAGCGCGCGCAACACGCCCTTGCCGCCGAAGCGCGCGGGGTCGCCGTCGCGCAGTTCGAGGGCTTCGCGGCGGCCGGTCGAGGCGCCCGAAGGGACGCAGGCGCTACCCACCGCGCCGCACGCGAGTCGCACCGTCGCCTGCAGGGTCGGGTTGCCGCGGGAATCGAGTATTTCCAGTCCGCTGATGCGGGTGATCCTGTTCATCGGGTACTCCGGAAAAAATGCCGGCGGGTCCGCGAAACGGCGCCGCCGGCCAAGAGGAGGGATCAGAGGATGAAGTGCGTGCTGACGAAGTTCGACTTGTTGCCGAGCACGATGCTGTCAAGGAGATTCTTTGAAGCGTCGGTCTGCCTGGCGGCGACCATGCTGCGGATGGAGAAGGCGCGCAGGGCGTCGTGCACCGACAGCGTCCCTTCGGCCGAATCCTTGCGCCCGGCGAAGGGGAACACGTCGGGGCCGCGCTGGCACTGGCAGTTGAGATTCACCCGGCAGACCTGATTCACCAGCGGGTCGACGAGGCTCGCGATCTGGTCCGGGTTGGAGCCGAAGACGCTTACCTGCTGGCCGTGATCGGCGCTGATCACGTAGTCGAGCGCGGTCTCGATGTCCTCGAAGGGTGCCACCGGAATCACCGGGCCGAACTGCTCCTCGCGATAGAGCTTCATGCCCGGCTTCACCGGGAAGACCACCGCCGGATGGAACAGGGTCCCGGCCGCGCCGCCGCCGTCGGCGTTGAGCACGGTCGCGCCCTGCGCCAGCGCGTCGGCGATGCACTCGGCGAGGTAATCCACCTTGGCCAGTTCCGGCAGCGGGGTGACGGTGACGCCTTTCTCCCACGGCATGCCGATCTTGAGCTTCGCGATCTCGTCGGAGAAGCGGCGCAGGAACTGCTCGGCCACCGCCTGATGCACCAGGATCATCTTGATCGCGGTGCAGCGCTGGCCGTTGAAGGACAAGGTGCCGGCGATGCATTCCTTCACCGTGAGCGCGATGTCGGCGTCGGGCAGGATGATGGCGGCGTTCTTGGCATCCAGCCCCAGCACCGCGCGCAGGCGGTTGCTCTTCGGGTGGGCTTTCTTCAACTGGTCGGCGACCCGCGAGGAGCCGATCAGCGCCATCACATTCACCTTGCCCGAGGCCATGATGTGCGGCACCACCAGCTCGCCCTTGCCGTACACGATGTTGATGACGCCCGCCGGGAACGCGCTGCGAAACGCCTCCAGCATCGGGTAATAGAGCAGCACCCCGAAGCGCGGCGGCTTGAACAGCACCACGTTGCCCATGATCAGCGCCGGGATCAGGGTGCAGAAGGTTTCGTTCATGGGGTAGTTGTAGGGGCCCATGCACAGCACCGGCCCCAGCGGCGAGCGGCGGATCTGGGCGATGGTGCCGTCGACGATCTGGAAGCGCGAGTTGGCGTTGTCGAGGTTTTTCAGCTCGGCGATGGTCGCCTTGATGTAGTCGATGGTGCGGTCGAACTCCTTCTCCGAGTCGGCCAGGCTCTTGCCGATCTCCCACATGATGAGATTCACGATCTCGCGCCGCCTCGCGACGATCTGGTTGGTGAAACGCTCGACGCAGGCGATGCGTTCGGCCACCGGCATCGTGGGCCAGCGCCCGCGGCCGTTGTCCCACGCGCCGCACGCGGCGGCCAGCGCCGCGTCGGCCTCGGCCGCGCCGGTCACCGGCACGCTGCCCAGTTCCACCGGGGTGAGGCTGCCGTCGGCCGCACGGACACACACCGGCGAACGTACGGCGCGGGTTTCGCCTTTCCAGATGCACATCTCGCCGTCGAGCAGGATGGCGCGCTGGTGCAGGGGCGCGAGGATGCGGCAGTCCTCGGGGATGTCCGATTCGGACGGGAACAGGCTGTGCAGCCGTTCGTGGATCTCAGGAAGCTTCATCGTCGGGTCTCCATCGTCGCGGTTGTTCTTTGGGGGAGTGGTTTTCAACTGCAGGTTGTCGCTAAAGTGATCGTATTGTATGATGACCATACAGCAATTAACAAGAGCCGTTTTGTGCGGGCTCTGGACCTTGCTGGAGCGATGTGGATAAGCGGAAGAACCGACCGGTCGCTGCGCACCGAGCTGTGCGCCGCCGCCAACCAAAAGGAGATCGCAATGAACCAAGTACGCCGGGTGGGCGTGATCGGACTGGGCGCCATGGGCATGGGGGTGGCGCGCTCGCTGCTTCGCGCCGGGCTGGAAGTGCATGCGTTCGACGTGCGCGCGAGCGCGGTGAACGAAGTCGTCGAGGCCGGCGCGCGAGGCGCCGCCTCGCCCGCCGAGATGGGGCCGCGGGTCGATGCGGTGCTGCTGCTGGTGGTGAATGCCGCGCAGACCGAAGCCGTGTTGTTCGGCGCCGAGGGTATCGCGGCGACCCTGGCACCGGGCGCCGTAGTGATCGCCAGCGCGACCGTGTCGCCCGAATTCGCCGAGGCGCTGGGCGCGCGTCTGGCGGATCTGGACCTGCAGCTCATCGACGGGCCGGTGTCGGGCGGGGCGGCCAAGGCGGCCTCCGGCGAGATGTCGGTGATGGCGGCCGGTGCGCCGGCCGCTTTCGACCGCTGCAAGCCGGTCTTCGATGCGATCTGCAGCCGCCTGTACCGCCTGGGTGACCGGCCGGGGCAGGGCTCCAAGGTCAAGATGATCAACCAGTTGCTGGCCGGCGTGCATATCGCGGCGGCCGCCGAGGCGATGGCGCTGGGCCTGCGCGCGGGGGTCGATCCGGATGCGCTGTATGAAGTCATCAGCCACAGCGCCGGCAGCTCATGGATGTTCCAGAACCGCGTGCCGCACATCCTGCGCGGCGACTACGCGCCGCTCTCGGCGGTGGACATCTTCGTCAAGGACCTGGGCATCGTCCTGGATTACTCGAAGAAGTCGGTTTTCCCGCTGCCGCTGTCGGCCACCGCGCACCAGATGTTCATGCAGGCCTCCGCCGCCGGCCACGGACGCGAGGATGACGCCGCGGTGATCAAGGTTTTTCCGGGCATCGAACTGCCCGCGGCGAACCAGTGAATCCGTTCCGATCGGCCCATTGAGGAGACCAAGATGACTGTTCTGCTCGGCTGTATCGCCGACGATTTCACCGGCGGCACCGACCTCGCCGGCATGCTGGTCAAGCATGGCCTGCGCACGGTGCAGATGATCGGCGTCCCCGAGGGGCCGCCGCCCGAGGACGTGGACGCGGTCGTGATCGCGTTGAAATCCCGCAC
>Ga0299906_10002538_pt1 | contig 15160 bp, 13 predicted proteins | sample RVTome_14_FD_200259 | JGI IMG/M metagenome (GOLD analysis project Ga0299906, IMG submission 200259) | Soil microbial communities from uranium-contaminated site in the Upper Colorado River Basin, Wyoming, United States - RVT145D125 (version 2) ... | reverse complement strand
GACGAAGATGACTTCACCTTGTCCGGCGCGGAGAAGGGGTCAGGAGAACGATCGTGTCCATAAAGCGGAACTTCAGCAGGGCGGGTCTTTGCGCCTTGTTCATTTGCAGCTTCGGCCCGGCCACGGCTCAGCAGCTGGCGCCTGCGGCGGCTGCAAGCACAGCTTCGGGCGACTCTTCCGGCGAATTCCGAAGCCTGGATCAGGACGTTCAGTCCCTGAAAGACGAGGTACTCTCGCTGAACCGTGAACTCTTTCTGCTCGAGGAGGAACTGCTTTTCCCGGCGAACTCTCAGGTTGCCTTTTTCATATCGATGGACGTCGGTGAGTATTTCGAACTCGATTCCGTCAACCTGAAGATCGACGGCAAGGAAGTTGCGAACTACCTCTATACGGAGCGCGAACTCGGCGCCCTGCTCCGCGGCGGCGTGCATCGCGTGCACATGGGCAACCTTAAAGTCGGCGAACACGAACTGGTCGCCGTTTTCACGGGGCGCGGACCTAATGTTCGCGAATACCGGCGCGGCGCCACGATGAACTTCAGCAAGGGAATCGGCGCCAAATACCTGGAACTGGAAATCACCGATCGAGCATCGAAGCAGCAGCCCGAATTCGCCATAAAAGAATGGGAGTGATCGTTGCTTCGCCGTCACTCCATCACGACTGCACTGTGGAGCGTTATCGTCGCCGCCTGCTTCACACAACCGGCAGCCCTGGGTGACAGTATTGCTGAACCGGCCGTTGTCAGGGACGCCCAGTACGGCGAAGTACTCTTCTATTTTTACCAGGAAGAGTATTTCCCCGCGATAGTGCGACTTCTGGCGGCCAGCCACCGGTCGCAACTCGAGCATCACGACGCGGAGGCGGAACTGCTGCTCGGCGGACTTTATCTGTCTTACGGCCACCATCTTCGCGCAGCGGAGATCTTCGAACGTTTGCTGGCCGGCAATACCACGCCGCATATCCGCGACAGGACGTGGTTCTTTCTTGCCAAGATCCGGTATCAGCGCGGCTATCTGGACGAATCCCTGCAAGCTCTCGACAACATCGAGGGCGGTCTTGCGGACGCACTCGATGCGGAACGCAGGATGCTGAAGGCGCAAATCCTGATCGACAGCGGCAGCTATGGCGAGGCTGTCGGGCATCTCGCGGGATGGCAGGGAAAGTCCGAATGGGCAAGCTATGCCAGGTTCAACCTCGGTGTCGCGATGGTCCGCAGCGGACGTGTCGAGGATGCGGCTGCGATGCTCGACGCGGTCGGCAGGCTCCCTCCGTACAACGAAGAACTGGACGCGTTGCGCGACAAGGCAAACCTTGCGCTTGGATACGCCTATCTGCAGGACGACCAGCCGCTGGCTGCAAAACCCCTGTTACAGCGCGTCAGGCTCAATGGACCGTTTTCGAACAAAGCGTTGCTCGGTGTCGGCTGGGCGGACGCCGAGATCGCGGACTATCAAAGCGCGCTCGTGCCCTGGATGGAGCTTCGAGGCAGGGACCTCCTGGATTCCGCCGTGCAGGAGTCCATGCTCGCGATCCCTTATGCCATGGCGAGACTCGATTCGATCGGGCAAGCGGCCGATCACTATGTAACGGCCATCGAGACTTTTCATGAAGAAACCCGGCGGATCGACCAGACGATCGAGCGTATCGAACAGGGGAGTCTTATCGACTACTTCCTCACGGAAAACAGCAACGAAGCGACAGGCTGGTACTGGAAGCTGGATGCCCTACCACAGGGCACCGAGTCGCGTTATCTGTATCACCTGCTCGCGACTCACAGGTTCCAGGAAGGTCTCAAAAACTATCGTGACCTGCATTACCTGGCGCGCAATCTTGCAGAGTGGCAGGAGAGCGTCGACGTTTTCCGAAGCATGCTCGATACCCGGGAACTGGCGTATCACGAGCGCCTGCCTGGGGTAGCTGCGAGCCTTGCAGGGGCGGACATCGAGGCCATGGTCGATCAGAAGCTCGAGTTCGATGCCAGACTGAATGGCATCGAACAGAGTAGCGATTCGCTTGTGCTGGCCAGTCGGCGAGAGTTCGAGATGTGGCGTGAGGTAGCCGCCCTCGAACGGAACCCGGCGCTCGCGCTGAATACATCGGAGGCAGCCGAAGCGCGGGAAAAAATAGCCCTGCTCAAGGGCGTTCTGCAATGGAACCTCGACAAGGAATTCAACGACAGGCTGTGGCATATCCGCAGGAACCTTCGCCAGACCGGTGAAGCGCTGGTCGACGCGCAACGCGCACGGCGAAGCGTCGATACAACGATGCAGAAAGAGCCATTGCAGTTCAGCGACTTCAACGCACGAATTGAAGGATTGAGCCCGAGGATCGACGCATTGCAGGCGAGAGTCGACACGGCGATGGCGAGACACCGGGTGTTCCTTCAGAGCGTTGCCGCCGACGAACTTCGTGTGCAGAAGCAGCGCCTCGAGACGTACACGGTTCAGGCACGCTTCGCGCTGGCCGCGATCTACGACATGTCTTCCACTGTCGGGAGCGCGGCAAAATGAAGCCTTCCATCGCCCTGACACTGGTTACGCTTGGTGCAGCGCTTATCACGGCGCCGTCTCTTGCGGGTGAACGGGGCACCATCGCAAGTCTGGAAGGCAGAGCCGTCGAGGTTCGGCCGGGCGGCGTGATTGCCGGCAGCAATGAAAAGGCACGTGAAAATTATCGCGGCTTTCTCGAGCTGGTCTCGGACGATCCGTTGTTGCGCGCCGAGGCAATGCGGCGGCTGGCCGACCTCGAGTTGGAGGCGGCGGAAGCAGAGCAGCTTACGAACAATATCGACGCGCTCGAAAGGTCCGGGTTCGACAACGCAGTCTCCCTGTTTCAGCAACTGCTCGAAACCTACCCGGATTACCGGCGCAATGATGCGGTTCTCTATCAACTGGCCCGGGCCTGCGAGATTGCCGGGCAGACCGACGAAGCTCTGCAGGTCCTGAACGATCTGGTCAAACGGTACCCGGACACGCCGCGCATCGAGGAAGTCCAGTTCAGGCGAGGTGAGATGTACTTCCTGCGAAAGGATTACGCAGCTGCGGAGGCGGCCTACCAGGCCGTCGTCGAAGCGGGCGAAAGTTCGCGGTTCTACGAGCAGTCGCTCTACAAGCTCGGCTGGTCCCAGTTCAAGCTGGCGCGTCACGAGAAGAGCCTGGACCCGTTCTTTGACCTGCTTGACCGCAAGATTCGCGGAATCGATCTGGCCGAAGGCGAGGATCGGCTCGGAAGCCTGGGTCGGGCAGAACGGGAACTCATCGAAGACACATTCCGCGTCCTGAGCATCAGCTTCTCCTATATGGAGGGCGCGGCAAGTATTGCGTCCTACCTCGAACAGCGCGGACGTCCCGAATACGGTTATGTCATCTTCATGAATCTCGGCGATCTTTATCTCGAGAAGGAGCGCTATGTCGACGCCGCCGAGGCTTACGAGGCCTTCGTGCTCGAAGATTCCTTTCACCCCAAGGCGCCGCTGCTACAGGTCGAGGTCATAGAAGCGTACAAGCTCGGAGAATTCCCTACGCTGGTGCTCGAAGCGAAGAAGGACTTCGTCGGCCGCTATGGCATGGATAGCCCGTTCTGGCGACGCAACCCCGAGGAAGGCAATACCGCGGTCAAGGCGCACCTGAAGGCAAACCTGACGGATCTCGCGCAGTACTATCACGCGGAAGCGCAGAAAAACGGCAAGCGTGCGGACTATCAGCAGGCCGCGCTCTGGTATCGAAAGTATCTCGAGTATTTCCCCGGTCAGGCAGACAGCGCCAATACGAATTTCCTGCTGGCGGAAATACTGTTCGAAAGCGGTGACTTCGAAGCGGCAACCGCGGAATACGAACGCACGGCCTACGAATATCCGCGCCACGAGCATTCAGGTGAGGCGGCATACGCCGCGCTTCTTTCGTATCGGAAACACGAGGAAATACTTCAAGGTTCCGACCGACGCGCGTGGCATCAGAACTACCTCGACAGCGGTTTGCGCTTTGCGGGCAACTATCCCGAGCACCCCGAATCCGGTGCGGTCCTGACGACGGTTGCAGAGGACCTGTTCGGCCAGCAACAGTTCGATCTCGCTATTGCCGTGGCGCAAACCGCCGTCGGGAAAGTGCCTCCGGTAAAGGGCCTGGCGCGCACCGCCTGGACCGTCATTGCACACTCGCAGTTCGATCTGAACCGTTTCCCGGAAGCCGAGCAGGGCTATTACGAACTGCTGCCCCTCACCCCTTCAGATGACACGGAGGCGCGCCGGCAGATCAATGATCGGATCGCCTCGGCAATCTACAAGCAGGGCGAACTCGCCCGTGACAGCGGCGACCTTGAAGCGGCTGTCGTGCACTTCATGCGTCTCGGTCAGGCAGTGCCGGATTCGGCGGTGCGCGAGACTGCCGAATACGATGCTGCTGCCGCGCTTATCAATTTACAGGCGTGGGACCGCGCTTCTTCCGTACTGCAGGCGTTCCGCAGCGACTGGCCGGAAAGCCGGTTTTCGGCCGACGTGACGCAGAAGCTCGCTGTGACTTACATGGAATCGGGACGCAGTGCCGAAGCTGCCCGTGAATTCGAGCGCATTGCCGACGCGGACACGGGCAGTGATGAAGTGCGGCGCGAGGCGCTGTGGAAAGCCGCCGAGCTGTACCGGGACGGGAACCAGCCCGGCAGCGAGGAGCAGGTGCTCGCCAGAATCGTGGACCGTTACCCGACGCCGGTGGCCGAGTCGATCGAAGGCAGATTCCGCCTGCTGCAGCTGGCGGACGCTCGCGGGGATCATCGTGCTCGCCAGATACGATTGCAGGACATAGTTCGCGCGGATCTGAGCGCGGGCGCAGAACGCTCCGACCGCACGCGCTACCTTGCCGCGAAAGCGACACTCGATCTGGCGGAGCCGGTGCGCGAACGTTTCCTGAGCGCAAGAATATCCCAACCCCTGGCCGACAGCCTCAAGCGCAAGAAGACGCTGATGGAAGAGGTACTGGACGCGTACGGCAAGGCGGCGGAATACGGCATCGCGGAAGTCACTACGGCAGCCACTTTCAGACTTGGCGAAGTCTATCAGCAGTTCAGCCGCGACCTGATGCAATCCGAGCGGCCGCGAGATCTGGACGCCGATGCGCTCGAACAGTACGACCTGTTGCTCGAAGAGCAGGCCTTTCCGTTCGAAGAGAAGGCCATTGAGCTGTACGAAGCAAACGCTGCTCGCACCGCCGACGGCGTTTTCGATGAATGGGTGCGATGCAGTTTCGTTGCTCTGGCGGAACTGGTGCCGGCGCGGTACGCAAAACTTGAGCGCAGTGAAGATGTTGTCACGTCGCTTTTCTAGCTGCCCCTCTGGCGGCATCGCGATACGGCACCTGATTCCGGTTGTCGTCGGTGCGCTGCTGGCTGGCGGGTGCGCGTCCGGACCGATGGAAACCGCGGCTCCGGTTTCGTCCGGCGCCCGGGCGTCGTCGGTAGAGATTCCACCCGGAGTGCAGACGCTCTACGAACAGGCTGTCGCTGCCATGGCTGCCGGCGATGCCGTCGAGGCAGAACTCCAGTTTCGCGCGTTCCTTCTGCAGAACCCGGGCTATCCGGGCGCATACGTCAACCTGGCAATACTGCTGGCCGACAAGGGCGATGACGAGGCAGCAGCTGAACACCTGCGCACGGCCTTGAGCCTCGACCCGGAACACCCCGCCGCACTCAATCAGCTCGGGATGCTGGAGCGCCGCAACGGCCGTTTCCTTGAGGCAGAGTCTGCATATATGAAGGCTGTCACAGCCAGCCCCGAGTATGCCTTGGCACACTACAACCTGGGCATCCTGAATGAACTGTACCTGCAGCGACTCGATACCGCTCTGGAACACTTTGAGCGATATCTCGAGTACGGCGGAGAGGACGAGCAGGTAGCCAAATGGGTGGCGGATCTCAAACGCCGCATCGGTACCTTCGAGCGCACGGCGAACGTGTCGGAATGACGGGGTGATCAGCATGCGGTGTTTTGGGAAGGAGCTGTTGGTCGTGTGTGCGTTGATCGCGGCCCAGGTCGCCGCACAGGAGCCTGCGGCAGGCGAACGTGATGCCACGGCATCCGAAGCTGTCGAACAGGCTCGCGAGCGCGATGCGCTGGAGCCGCACGTGCCCTCTGCGGAGCTTGCGGGCGACAGCGGAAACAGTGTCCGGGAAGTCGGTGGCGAACGAGTGTTGGACCGGCTGGATCTCGACCGGACGGAGATCACCGGAAACCAGGAATTGCCAAAGGTTCTCTACATCGTACCGTGGCAGAAGTCCGATCCCGGAGACCTGATGGGGCGGCCCGCGAATTCGTTGCTGGACGAGGTTCTGGCACCGCTGGACAGGGAAGAATTCATTCGTCAGGTCGATTACTACAGCGATCTGTACGGCGTTACAGGCGAAGAGGAGTAGGCAAATGAACGTTTTAGGCGCCTTCGTGCGTTTCTTTCAGGAGGGCGGGTTGTTCATGTACCCGATCCTCTTCATATTCGCGCTCGGAGTGGCCATTGCCGTCGAGCGCTGGACGTACCTGACCCTGTCCAGCGCCAGCAACCGGGCGCTATGGAAAAAGATCGTGCCGTTTCTCAAGGCCGGAAACTTCCAGGAGGCGGCAACGGTCACCGGCAGATCGAAAGCCGCAATCGCTTCCATTCTCACCTATGGTCTCTACCGGGTGAAATCTGCGCGCCGCCGTGACGATGTGGAGAAGGCGATGGAAGAAAGCCTGATGGAGGTGTTGCCGAGACTCGAGAAACGCACCCATTACCTTGCGACGCTTGCGAACATCGCGACCTTGCTCGGGCTGCTGGGAACGATCATCGGCCTGATCCAGGCGTTTACGGCGGTGTCGCACGCCAATCCGGCCGACAAGGCGGATCTGTTGTCGGCAAGCATTTCCGTCGCGATGAATACGACTGCATTCGGACTTATGGTAGCGATTCCGCTGCTGCTGACTCACGCGCTGTTACAGACGAAAACGAACCAGATCGTCGACAGCCTCGAAATGGCGAGCGTCAAGTTCCTTAACGCCATTACCGAGCGACAGTTGAAGCCTGCCGGAGCCTGACATGCTACGCAGCCGCCGCAGCGGCCGGCGCAACACCGCAACGGCCGAACTGAACATCACAGTGTTCATGAACCTGATGGTAATCCTGGTTCCGTTCCTGCTGATTACGGCGGTATTTTCCCGCGTGGCGATTCTCGAGCTGAATCTGCCGGGCTCTTCCGAAGACACGGTGGCGGCGGAAGGCCAGACGTTCCAGCTGGAGATTACCGTACGCCAGACTCAGATCGAAGTGGGCGACCACAACGTCGGTGCCCTCGGAATCTACCCGAACGCCGCAGACGGTTACGACTACGAGGCGCTCAGCAAAAAGCTGTCGGACATAAAGAAGACCTATCCCGCGAAGACGGACGCATCCATCCTGCTGGAAGCGGACATCTCCTACGATACGCTCGTGCAGGTCATGGACCGGGTGAGGGTGTCTGAAACCGTATTGAACAACACCGTTCTGCGTACCGACCTCTTCCCGGACATATCTATCGGTGACGCGCCGGTTCGCGATGGGGGCGCCTGAGAAATGCAGAAGTCTCAACGCGCCAAACGCATGGAAAGGCGGCACACGCGCGGCAAGCTTGGTGGCGCGCTCAACCTCGTTTCCCTGATGGACATTTTCACCATCCTTGTCTTCTTCCTGCTCGTAAATTCGACCGACGTGGAAGTGCTGCCGAATACGAAGGACGTGCAGCTGCCGGAATCGATTGCCGAGGAGAAAGCGAAGCAGACCGTCGTCATCCTGATTGGCGACGAAGACATTCTGGTGCAGGGTATACAGGTGGCGAAAGTCGCCGATGTGATGAGACAGGCCGGGAACGATATTCCTGCATTACGGCAGGCATTGTTGCAGCAGAACGACCGCGTGCTGCGCCAGGAAACGAGGGACGACATTGCGGGACGCGAAGTCACGATTATGGGGGACAGGGACATACCCTATCGGGTGCTGAAAAAAGTCATGGCAACCTGCACGGGATCCAATTACGGGCGCATATCCCTGGCTGTCATGCAGAAGAGTTCCGACCATGTCGATCAACTGGCTGCGTCCCGGTAGTCGCAGGCCCCCTTAAGATTCGAGAGCAGCGGATTGGACATTCCCTACTACAGAGAATTTGAGCTGCCGTGGAGCACGGGCGCGGGTCAGGACGCGAAGTTCCGCCGTCTGCTCGCCCTTGTGTTCGCTGCTGCGCTGTTCGTGGGCGTCATCTGGCCATGGTTGCCGTCTCCCGAGGTCGACCCTTACGTGGAGGAAATTCCGCCGCGCATTGCGAAGCTGCTGCTCGAGCAGAAGCCGCCGCCGCCACCGCCGCCGCAGGTGCGCGAACCTGAACCCGAGCCCGTGCCGGTTCAGCCCGATCGGGCGGTCGAGCCGGAGCCCCAACGGGTCGTCGATACGCCTCCGGAACCGAAGCCCGAGCCTCCGCCCGTGGATACCCGCCAGATCGCCCGGGAGCGCGCAGAGGCGGCCCTGCTGCCGTTCACCGAGGACCTTGCCGCCCTCACCGACAACGACCTGATCGACAGGGTGGCCGACAGCCGGGTTCTGACAGCGTCTGTCGGGGAAGCGGCGCGCAACGAACGATCGATGATTACCTCGAAGGTCGGCGCCGCCAGCGGCGGAATCAACACTGCTGCCATGAGCCGCAACACCGGTGGCTCGGGGCTCGGCGCGCGTGCCACGACGCAGGTCGAAAGCCCCGTCGCGGCCGTGGGCGAGTCTGCGGGAGGCACGCGCCGCTCGGGCGACAGCAGCAAGCCCTCCCGCAGCCGCGAGGAAATCGAACTCGTATTCGACCGCAACAAGGGCGCGATCTTTGCCCTCTACAATCGCGCACTGCGAGAAGACCCGACCTTGGCCGGCAAACTCGTCCTTCGCCTTACCATTGCCCCGTCCGGCGAGGTGACCTTCTGCGAAGTCGTCTCCAGCGAACTCGGCAACGAGGACATGGAGCGCAAGCTCGTACAACGGGTCAAGCTGTTCCGCTTCGAAGCCAGGGACGTCGAAGCCGTCACCACCACAAAACCCATCGACTTCTTCCCCGCCTGAGGCCGTGCTACAACAAACTCCTGCTGCGGCTGTGACAACGGAACCTTCGATAATGACCGCAGGGGCACCGCCTGGGGGGTATTCCAGTCGCTCAAACACCGCTTCGCGAACTCGCTTTGTGGAACACCCCCCAGGCAGTGCCCCAGCTCTGTGCCGCGGCCGTGAGCATCACGATCCCTATGGTTGAGGCCCTTCCCCAACAGTTGTCGCAAGCTGATGCGTTGCGAAGCCTCGCGCGGTGTCGACCGAAGGGCCCATGCACCCCGCGAAGACAGTGCGTGGCCTTAGTCGACGGGCACCGATGAGGCCGCCAGGCGGTCGCGGATCGTGTCGATTTCGGGCCGTTGCCGGGAGGCGGCGCGGCCGAGGCAATGGCGGTCGCGGGGGCATGAGGAACTGCGCGGACAGATGATGCTCGCGTGTCTTGCCGCGCCGTCCGCCACCCAGCCGATGTTCAGTATCTTGCCGACGCTTTCCAGTTTGCTCCGCGCGTCTTCAGGTATGGCCGCCGTGCCGCCGCCGCGATTGCAGCTTTTTTCGATCTGGGCGATGACCTCGTGCGCGTCGAATCCCTGTGATTGCAATGCAGGCGCCAGGTCGATGCCGGCACATAGCACGTGTGCGTTGCCGGCGGAGTCCTTGCTGCGAATCGACTGGCAGCAATAGAGGCGCGCGTCATCGCCGTTTCTTAGCACCGATATCTGCGCCGAGGGTTTCGTCGAACGGGTGTTCAGCATTTTGAATACCGCCCAGTGCCGGCACGGATCCAGCACCATGCGCATGTTGCCCCACGGCAGCGGAATGCCGTTGCCGCGGTAGACCGCGCGCAGGTTGCCGGGCTGGTAGGCGTCGAAGTAGTGCCAGTGGCGATACGGCGAGACGCTGGACATGCGCCGCATGATCAGAGTCGTCGAAAGATCGACTTTGCTGCCGATGTCGATCGCGTAGGCGTGGCGAGTCAGAAACTGGCGAAATGGCGTTTTCGGTCCGAGCAGGGCGGCCGCAAAATAGCTGCATTCGAAATCCCGCCATGCATAGAGAATGTCCTTGGCGTCCATGTTCGGTGACTCGATGTCATGGCGTCGGCTCGGGATGCCGCCTCCGGCAACCTGGGGAGTGCGTGCTCCATCGCCATCGTGGAGGACCCGGTGGGCGATATGGTTGGCGATGTCGTACTTCAGACGGCCCGGCAGGGCTTCGAGCTGACGATTGAGGTAGATGGTGTTCGGCGCCTCATAGAAGGACCGTACGAGCGTATCGAGGGGACGCTTCGACTCATTCTTTTCCCTGAAGGGCGCATGGTCGAACCAGCGAATGCGCAAGCCCAAGCTCCTGGCCATGGCCACGAGATCGTCCGCCATCAGGGGGAAGCGTTTCTTACCAATTGCTTCGGCGGCTCGTTCGAGATCCGGAAAACGGTTCTGGTGCGATTCCTGATGGGCGCGTATCAGCAGGTGAGCGAACTGCCTTCCGGTCGTGCCGGTCTGCGATAGCAGCTCCGGAATTGCCGTCTGGAGAAGGTCGTTGGAGAAAAGGAATCCGGGTTCCAGGGGGAGGCCCTCGATACCACCGGTTTTCGGTCCTGCCTCGACGCTCTCTTCCTCGAGCGTTTCGTCGAAGAACCATGTGACATCTTTTTGAAAGATTCCGGCGATAACCTGCAGCAGACGCTCGGACGGCACGCGTTTGCCGTTTTCGATCATTGAAAGATACGACACTGACGGCGCCGAATCCCGATCGATCTGGATGCATCGCACTGAAAGGTCTTCGAGTGTGAGGTGATTGCGTTTTCGTAAGTTCTTGATTTTAGTGCCAAGAAAATGCGCCTTTCGCAAAAAACCGTGGCCGCCTGCCATTATGTCACCGTGTGAAATTAACAGTGTGAAATTTCTATTGTGAAATTATATCCCACTGCTCGTTATGATACCCGCGATGCAGCGCACAGGAGTGCACTGGTTCCATTGGGCTTATCCGCATAGACGCAGGAGACCGACCATGTCACGTGACAAGCAAATCGCCGAACTCGAAAAAGAATGGGCCGACAGCCCACGCTGGAAGGGCATAAAAAGAAACTATCGCGCAGCCGACGTGGTCAGGCTGCGGGGATCAGTGCAGGTCGAGCATACGCTCGCCCGGATCGGTGCCGAAAAGCTGTGGCGACTGGTGCACCGGGAAGAGCCGCTTTGCGCACTGGGTGCGGTAACCGGCAACCAGGCGATACAGGAAGTCCAGGCCGGCCTCAGGGCGATCTACTGTTCCGGCTGGCAGGTTGCCGGTGACGGCAACAGCTCCGGCCAGATGTATCCCGACCAGAGCCTGTACCCGGTCGATTCCGTTCCGAAGATGGTCGAACGGATCAACAACGCCTTCATGCGGACAGACGAGATCTACGCGCTCAACGGCGATGACAGCGTCGACTGGTTTGCACCCATAGTGGCGGACGCCGAAGCGGGCTTCGGCGGTAATCTGAACGCCTTCGAACTGATGAAGCATATGATTCGCGCCGGCGCCGCCGGGGTGCATTTCGAGGATCAGCTTTCCTCTGCCAAGAAGTGCGGCCACATGGGCGGAAAGGTGCTGGTTTCGACGCAGGAAGCGGTCGGCAAGCTCTCAGCCGCGCGCCTGGCCGCGGATGTTCTCGGTGTGCCGACCGTGCTCATCGCCCGTACCGACGCAGATGCTGCCAACCTCATCACTTCCGACGCGGACGAAAGAGATCGGGAGTTCATCCTGGGCGAGCGCACGTCTGAAGGCTTTTTCCGCACGCGCGCCGGTCTCGAGCAGGCGATAGCCCGAGGGCTGGCCTATGCGCCCTATGCCGACATGATCTGGTGCGAGACCTCGAGGCCTGATCTCGAGCAGGCGCGGAAGTTCGCCGACGCGATCCGCGTAGAGTTTCCGGATCGACTGCTTGCGTATAACTGCTCTCCGTCTTTCAACTGGAAGGCGAATCTCGATGACAACACGATGCGGAACTTCCGCGAGGAACTTGGCGCAATGGGCTATAAGTTCCAGTTCATCACGCTGGCCGGATGGCATGCCTTGAATTCAAGCATGTTCAAGCTGAGCCGGGCGTACAAAACGGACGGAATGTTCGCCTATTCGAAGCTGCAGCAGGAGGAATTCGCGGACGAGGAATTCGGTTTCCGCGCCGCGAAGCACCAGTCGTTTGTCGGCGCCGGGTATTTCGACGCCGTGCAGAACACGATCATGTCCGGGCAATCGTCGACGACCGCAATGGATGGGAGTACTGAAGAGGAACAGTTTGCCGCGTGAGATGGTGTCCTCCGCTCCGCGGCGACCATGTGAGGTAATACTTAACCACTTTTTGTGTGATTTGTGACGGGTCTCCCGTGTTCCGGCGAGATTCAGGTTGCAATTCACCCTCCCAAAAGCGAACATATTTTCCATGACAAAGGCAAACTCGCCGAAAGGCGGGGACGCAAAGCCACCGGTCTAAGGGCTGAAAGCCTACGATAGCGGGGTTGCCGGGGCCGGACCTGTCCGTTCCTGTATTGACGACGCTGGTTCAAGCTGCAGCTCTGCAGGTTGAATACTCAAGCCGATGCGATGCCGCACCTTTGTCGAACGCCGGACAAGCTCGATGTCTTGTGGTGTCCGGTATTTGAATTGAAAAAGGCAAACCCGTCGAAAGGCGGGGACGCAAAGCCACCGGTCTAAGGGCTGAAAGCCTACGATAGCGGGGCCGCCAATTTGAGCGCTCGCGAAAGCGAAGCGGAAGTGCTTCGCACGCCGGCTACCGGCGTGGGATGTGGCGGCCTTGCTGTGACCGATGGTCTTGCTGAAAACAAGGCGGTCGAGTTACATGAACAAGTCAAAGCTTGCACTTCACGCTTCCGTACTGACGTTCTCTCTCCTGATTCTCGGCGGCTGCAGATTCGAAGAAGCTGCGGACGCAGAAAATGCCGCCGATGCAGCTGCCGTAGAAACGCCGCCGGACAACGGAGGCGCCGTCAGCAACTCGTCACCTGAAATCTGGGGCGATCCGGAAACCTCGGCGACGGTTGGCGCGACATACCGGTTTCAGCCAGAGGCCTCCGACACCGACGGCGACGTGCTGGAATTCTCCATAGCCAACAAGCCGGAATGGGCAAACTTCAACTCTCTCAACGGGGGTCTGCAGGGCATTCCGGGCAATGAAGATGTCGGGCAGAACCCCAACATCGTCATATCGGTAACCGACCAGGCCAGCGTCTCCTCGTTGGCGAGCTTTACGATTCAGGTCGACCAGCTCTTTACGCCGCCGGATGAGGGCGGTGACGATACGGTCTCCTCAGCTCCGGTCATCTCCGGCACGCCGAACACGTCGGCCGTGGTGAACAGCCTCTACTCTTTCCTGCCTGAGGCCAGCGATGCGGACGGCGACGAACTCAGCTTCTCGATTGTCAACAAACCGGTGTGGGCAAGCTTCAACACAACCACGGGACAGCTTGACGGTACGCCGGGCAGCGCTGATGTCGGAACGACGAGCGCAATCGAAATCTCGGTCACTGACGGCAGCAGCATCGCCGCGCTCGCGAAGTTCGCAATTACCGTGGAGCAGGCGGGTCCGAGCTCATATACCATCTCGTGGACCCCACCCACGCAGAACGAGGACGGCACCGCCCTTACGGATCTCGCCGGATACCGCATTTACTACGGAACGACGACCGGCAAGTACAGCGAAGAAGTGACGCTGAACTCTCCGGGGGCAACCACCTACGTCATCGAGAACCTGGCAGCAGGCAGGTATTTCCTTGTCATGACCAGCGTCAACTCCAGCGGCATGGAAAGCAAGTACACGCCGGAACTCTCGTTCGACCCCGGCAGCTAGCCCGCTGGGGACCGGGGCGCCTCACCCGCGTCGCCACAGGGCATCGGGGCAACGGTTATCGGAGGGTGTTGGAGTCCCGGGGAATGAACGACTAATATCTCCTTGTAGACCGTCGCCTGAGCTGGCGCCGTAAAAGAAGAAGGACGTGCATGAGGGACTGGAATATTGAAGCTGGCAAGCCTGAAGAGCGGCGGCCGGGACGGTACGCTCGTCGTCGTAAGCCGCGACCTGACTCGTGCCGTTGCCGTCGGCGACATCGCCACGACCTTGCAGGCGGTGCTCGATGACTGGGAGCAGACGGCGCCGTTGCTGCGGGAGGTGGCGGAACACCTCGAAGGAGGCGCAATCCCCGGCGAGTTCCGGTTTGACCCTGCTGCGTTCGCGGCGCCGTTGCCGCGCGCCTATCACTGGGTGGATGGCAGCGCTTACGTGAACCACGTCGAACTCGTGCGAAAAGCGCGGGGCGCCCCCATGCCGGACAGCTTCTGGCATGACCCGCTCGTGTACCAGGGCGGTTCCGATGACCTTCTGGGGCCGTGTGACGAGATCCTGGCTGCCAGCGAGGACTTCGGGATAGACATGGAGGCGGAGACCGCTGTAATTACCGATGATGTGCCGGCAGGAACGCGCGCCACGGACGCCGGTGCTCACATCAAGCTGCTTGTGCTCGTCAACGACGTGTCGCTACGGAATCTGATTCCGGGCGAACTGGCGAAGGGCTTCGGTTTCTATCAATCCAAGCCCGCAACGGCGTTCTCGCCGGTTGCAGTCACACCGGATGAACTCGGCGAGGATTTTTCAGCGGGAAAGTTCCATCTGCCCTTGCGGACGACCCTGAACGGGGTACTTTTCGGCGAGCCGGACTGCGGCGTCGACATGACTTTCGACTTTCACCAGCTCATCCAGCACGTGTCGAGGACGCGCCGTCTGGGTCCCGGGACGATAATCGGGTCTGGAACCATTTCCAATTACGATCGATCCAAAGGTTCGAGCTGCATCGCCGAGAAGCGTATGCTGGAAACAATCGAGCACGGAAAGCCGGCAACGTCATTCCTCAGGTTCGGAGATATCGTGCGTATCGAAATGATGGACAGGGAAGGCCGCAGCATTTTCGGCGCCATCGAGCAGAAAGTTGCAAAAGCCTGAGCGGACAATACTGCCGGTGTGCCGGGCAATGAGTACCTGATGCAACGCAGCAAGCTCACGAAAGGACAGCCAGTCGACTACATGAGCGGCT
>Ga0299906_10002536_pt1 | contig 15161 bp, 15 predicted proteins | sample RVTome_14_FD_200259 | JGI IMG/M metagenome (GOLD analysis project Ga0299906, IMG submission 200259) | Soil microbial communities from uranium-contaminated site in the Upper Colorado River Basin, Wyoming, United States - RVT145D125 (version 2) ... | reverse complement strand
CCGGCCTGATCTGGTCGGCGGGGCGGTCGAGGCACGTGAGAAAGCTCATGGCGACTCCGTCGGCGGGTGCGATGACTCCTCCCGAGTTGGGGCCGACAACCCGGATCCCGGTGCTCGCCGCTGCGGCCCGCAGCCGTTCCTCGAGCTCGGCGCCTGGAGGTCCCGTCTCCGAGAACCCGCCCGAGAAGACGACCGCGAATGAGGCTCCGGCTGCGCCTGCCTCCTCGACGGCGCTGGGCACCCGTGACGCCGGGATCGCGATGACTGCGACGTCGGGAGCGGTGGCTAGATCGGCGATCGACGCGACGACCTCGACGCCGGGGATGGCCGGAAGTCGCGGGTTGACTCCGGTGACGGTGCCCTGGAAGCCGAGCTTGCCGAGGTTCGCCAGCACTCTGGCGCCGTGCTTCGCCTCGTCGGCTGAGAGCCCCACGATGGCGATCGACCGCGGGCGGAGGAGGCGGTCGAGAAGGGGGCTCATCTCACGTGTCCTCTTGATCGCTCGAGCATGCGTCCCCCGGTCCGCATGAGCACCGCGGCCGCCAGCATCGAGCCGGCGACCGCCAGCCAGGCGACCTCGTACGAGCGCCACTCGACGAGTGCCCCGAACATCACGGGGCCCACGGTGCCCCCTGCGTACGTGCCGGTTGCCACGATCCCCGAGGCGACGGCGGGAGCCTCCGGGGTCCGCGAGACGATGGCGAAGTTGAAGATGCCCGGCCAGGCCCACCCGAACCCGAACACGAGGACGGTGGCGATGGCGAGCGATGAGACGGAGCCGGCCCGTCCGAGTGCCGCGAAACCGAGGCTGCCGATCACGAGCATCCAGACGATCATCGAGACGTGCCACGCGTGGCGCACACCGCTGAGCCATCCCCAGGCGATGCGGGCACCGATCCCGAGGACGCTCCCGCCCGCCAGCAGCGTGCCCGCCACAGCCGGCGACCTCCCCGATGCGACTGCGGACTCGACATAGAACGCCGCCAGCGAGCTGCCGCCCACCACAGCGAGGGCGGCGGCGACGGCGAGCGCCACGAGAGCAGCCGTCGGCAGCCGGCCGCTTCTCGCCTTCGTCGCCTTGCCCGATCGCCTGCCGAGACCGCGGCCCACGAATACGAGGGGCAGTGCGATGAGCCCCGCCAACACGAACGCCCATCGCCATCCGACCGTCGCGCCGAGCGCCGGCACCGACGCTCCTGCCAGGAGCGTCGCGATCGGTCCGGCCGACTGCTTCAGCCCGAACGAGACGCCCTGGTGCCTGGCGGGGACGCGGCGCGCCAGCGCCACGTTCGACGCAGGAAGGGCGACGCCGTTCACAGCCCCTGCGACCATCATGAATCCGGTGAGAACCAGCCAGCTTCGTCCGAGGACGGCGACCCCGAACAGCGCAACCGTGCTCCCCACAGCCGCCAGAGCGATGCTGTTTCTCACTCCAACCCGCGTGGTCAGCCGGCCTCCCGGGACCGAGGAGAGCGCAGACGTCAGGTAGTACAGCGAGGCGGAGACCCCGAGGGCCGCCTCGCCGAACCCGAGCTCGGCGCGGATGAACACGGCAAGTGCCCCCAGGAGGAACACCGGCAGCGCAGCCAGGGCGATCGAAACGGTGGCGACCACGAGGGCGGCGACAGGTCCGACGACGCGCTCCGGCGCTCCGGTGGAGGGAGAGCTCGTCTGTTCGATCACCCCCGCCGCCACGTGACGGCGACGCCGCGCTCGACGAGAGCCGCAAGATCCCCCTCGGCGATCCCTGCCCTCTCCAGGAGGACCTGGTCGGTGTGCTCCCCGAGCATCGGGGCCGGCCGATTCGGCAGCTCCCAGCCGCTGAACTTCACGGGGCTCGGCTGGAACGTCACCTTCCCGATCGTCGGGTGCTCGTAGCTCTTGATCATGCCGCGCTGCTCGACGTGCGGGTCGGAGAAGAGAGAGGCGAGGTCGTTGACGGGCGCGGACGGAATGTCGTTCTCGTCGAGGATGGCGATCCACTCGTCTCGCGTTCTCGCCGCGAACGCCTCCTCGAGCACGGGCACGAGCCAGTCCCGATTGGCGACGCGAGCGGCGTTGTCGATGCTGCGCGGGTCCGACTTGAGCTCCGGTTTCCCGAGGGCGCCACAGAGGTTCTGCCAGAACTTCTCGTCGCGGGCGGCCACCACGACATGTCCATCGCTGGCCGCGAACGCCTGCCAAGGGACGATATGGGCATGTCCGGAGCCCTGCCGCTCGACGCTGGCGCCGGTCGTCAGGTGATCGAGGGCGTCGTAAGCCAGCAGGTGGATCATGGCGTCGAGCATCGCCACGTCTGCGTGGCGCCCCTCGCCGTGGAGCGACCGTCCGACGAGGGCGGCGAGGACTGCGATGCAGCAGTAGATGCCTCCGCTCAGATCGGCGAGAGGGACTCCGGCGCGGGCGGGCGATCCTCCCGCCTCGCCCGTGATGTCCATGTGGCCGCTGTACGCCTGGACGACGAGATCGAACGCCGCCTTGTCCTTGAGGGGGCCCGTCTCGCCGAACCCGGTGACGCTCACGGTGATGACCTGCGGGTTGTGACGCACCAGGCTCTCGTGGTCGATGCCGAGGCGAGCCATGACACCGGGACGGAAGTTGTCGACCACGACGTCCGCCGACGCCACGAGCCGGTAGAACACCTCGAGGCCCTGCTCGTCTTTGAGGTCGAGGACCACGCTCTTCTTGCCCCTGTTCATGAAGAGATGGATGGCGCTTTCGCCTCCGAGCGGCGCGATGCCGGCGTTGCGCGCCGTGTCGCCGCGCGGGGGCTCGATCTTGATGACCTCAGCGCCCAGATCGGCGAGGATGACCCCACCGAACGTGCCGGCGATCACCTGCCCGAGCTCGAGGATCGTCACGCCTTCGAGCATGCCCGCCAACGGTCACATCCCCCAGGTGATCGCAACGACCTCACCGGTCGTCGCCGACTGGTCGACGGCTCGCGAGACCGCCAGCACGTCGAGGCCTTGGCGACCCGTCGCCAAGATCGGGTCCTGCCTGCGCTGGCCGACGCTGTTGACGAAGGCATGGGTCTCCTCCTGCATGGCGCCGAAATGCTCGCCGAGCGCCCAGTCGCCCGGCATGTACGAGCCGAGCATCGCCACGTTCATGGTGACGTGTGGCGTGTACGGAGCCGGGACGGGCTTGCGGGACGCCATGAGAATGTCGCGGTGGTCGTCCTTGACGCTGATGACACCCTCTCTGCCGAACAGCTCGAAGTCCATCGAGGCGACATATGCCGGCCAGAACTCCGGCAGCTCCCAGCTCACGCCGAGGTTGGCGACGGCTCCGCCGTCGAAGGTCAGCACGCACCACGTCGAGTCGAGCGACCCGTACTCCTCGTGGATGGCGCCCTTGCCGCCCGCCGCGTATGCCGATACCGGCTTGGCGCCGCCCAAATACCAGATGAGCAGGTCGAAGAGGTAGGTCATGGTGTTGATCGAAGGCGTCGTCGTGCCCGCCCTCGAGATCACCGAGCGGGCCACTGCCTGGGTGAGGTAGATCGTCGCCTTGGCGCTCGTCACATCCCCGACATACCCCTGGTTCACGTGCTCCTTGATGGCCAGGTAGCGCCGCCTGAAGCGCTGGGTGAACCCCGTGTACACGTACACGCCGTATTCGTCGGCCGCCGCGAGCAGTTTCTCACCCTCGCTCGGCAGGATGGTGAACGGCTTCTCGATGAGGAGGTGCTTGCCTGCCTGGATCGCCGCCATGGCGGGCTCGAAGTGGCTGTCCTCGGTCGAAGCGACGATCACGCAGTCGACCTCGTCCCTCTCGATCAACTCTCGGGCATCGTGCGTCACGGCATCGGCCGAGCAGGCCTCGCCGAGACGCCGCGCCCTCTCGTCGACGACGTCGCACACCCCGATGAAGTCGACCGAAGGGTGGCGGTGGGCGATCTGGGCGCGTAGCGTCCCGATCGAGCCGGAGCCGATGACGGCGACGCCGACCCCGCCATCGATGTACCTGGTGCGATTCGACGTGCTCGCCATCACGACGCTCCTTCGGCTCGGGCGGCAGCGTGCTCGGCCAGCTCGGCACGCGCCAGCACGGCACGGGCTACTCGAGCTACGGCGTAGTCGACCATCTTCCCGTCGACTGCGATCGACGCCGATCCCGAGGCGAGGGCTCTCTCGAACTCTTCGATGATGCGGCGGTGGTGGGCGACCTCGGCGGCGGAAGGCGTGAACACCTCGTTGATCACCGGGACCTGGGCCGGATGGATCGCGACTTTCCCGACATAGCCGAGCCTGCGGACGAGCTGCGCCTCGACGTCGAGGGCTTCGAGGTTCCTGAAGTCCATGAACACGGCGTCGATGGGGTCGGTCACTCCGGCGGCCCTCGCCTCGAGCAGGACCCTTGCCCGGGCGTGGTGGAGCCCCGTCCCCTCAGGGGTCCACTCGACTCCCAAGTCGGCGACGAGGTCGCCCTGCTCGCCACCTCCGAACATGACGGTGGTGACCCGGTCGGCCGCCAGCATCATGTCGTACGTGTTGCGCACGCCGATGGCGCTCTCGATGAGGGGGACCACGACGATCGAGCCGACCTCGTGCCCGCTCGTCATCTCGATGGCGCGCAGGGCGCCGTCCACGGCCGTGAGCAGCTCGGCGTGCTCCGCCTTCGGGATGACGATGCCGGCGACGCCGGCCAGCCCGCATGCGACGACGTCTTCCCAGAACATCGCCGTCTCCGGCCCGTTCGTACGCACGAAGAGGGGAACGGTGGAGTCGGGGAGGTCGGCGAGGCCATCCCTGGCGCTCGACTTCTCGCCGATCGCCACCGCGTCCTCGAGGTCGACGATGACGGCGTCCGCTCCGGAGCGGATCGCCTTCTCGATGAGGTCTCTGCGGTGGCCAGGCGTGAACAACATCGAGCGGATCGGGTGCATCACGCCCGGCTCATTTGATCGCCATCGGGTTGAGCGGCGAGCCGACGGCTCGTGTGAAAGGCAGCGGAGGCCCGCAGAACATGAACTCGTAGACACCGTCGGCGGCGCAGTCGGCGGCGATCGGGTCGAGGTCGAAGATCTCGCCGAGCCACAGGCCCATGTGGACGATGAGCACGATGTGGAGTGGCTGGTTCGTGTCGGGAGTCTCGTTGGGCCTCACCTCCAGGCCCCACGTGTCCGTGGCGACGGCGGAGACGCTGCGCTCGGCGATCCAATCGACCGAGTCGAGCCCGAGGCCGGCCGCTTCGCCGCCTGCGTAGTCCCCCCACGCACCGCGGCGACGCACCTGGGTCATCGCCCCGGTGCGGACGAACACGATGTCACCTATCCCGACGGAGACTCCTGCGGCGGCGGCGGCGGCGTCGAGGTCATCGCCTCCGATGGCGTGGCCCGGCTCGAGCCACTCGACCCCCATGGTCCGGGCGACGTCGAGGAGGACGCCTCGTCCGACCATCGACCCGGCGCCTTGGGTGACGTCGTTCTTGAGGGCACCGAGGCTCGTCACCTCGGTCGCCGGGAAGCCGTTGTAGATGTGGTCCTCGAACACGACGTGGCCGAGGGCGTCCCACTGGGTACCGCATTGCAGCGGCATGATGACGAGGTCGTCCGTCCCCCTGAAATGCCGGTCGACCCCCCCGTAGAAGTCGCGAACGGCCGTGCCGGCGACGACGTCTGCCCCGTCACGGAGCATCAGGTGGATGGGATTGAACCGGCGCAGCCCACCCGTCTGTGGGCCGGCGTCGTCGAAGGGGAGTGCCATGGAGATCGCCTTCCCTTGCCGGACGAGGCGAGCGGCGCCGACGATGTGGTCGGGGGTGATGAGGTTGAGCGTCCCCTTCTGGTCGTCGTCGCCCCAGCGACCCCAATTGGAGTGGCGCTTGGCGAGGGCGCGCACGGTGTCGATGCTCGGCGTCGTCATGGCCATCCATGGTCGTCTCGGCGTGTGAGCGGCCGTCTTGCCTAGTGAGACACTGGCTTGCTGGCTGCGCCGACAATATGCTGTGGCGATCAAGGCTGTCAATCACGGGGGCCGCTTGGAGACGGATCTCACCCAGGAGCAGGATCTGTTCCGTTCGACGGTCCGTGACTTCTGCGAACGGGAGATCTCGCGCCAGTACGTTCGGGAGTGCGATCGGGAGCACCGCCCGCCGCGCCAGATGTACGACAAGCTCGGCGAGCAGGGATGGCTCGGGATCAACATCGCCGAAGAGCACGGGGGGGCAGGCGGGGGTGCGGTCGACGTCGCCATCCTGCTCCACGAGCTCGGCAGGGTGTTCCTCGACCTCTCGTTCTGGGTGTTCCGCACCGTCACGTGGGGCGGACTCGCCATCGGCCGTGACGCATCGGACGCGCTGAAGGCCGAGCTGCTCCCGCAGATCGCTGCAGGTGAGAAGACGATCTGCTTCTCGCTCACAGAGCCGCAGGCCGGATCGGACGCCGCCTCGATCTCCCTGTCGGCGGTCGCCGACGGGGACGACTTCGTGCTCAACGGCCAGAAGGTGTTCACCTCGGGGTTCAAGGCGAGCGACTACGACCTGGTCGCCACCAGGACGTCGACGGATGGCAAGAAGCACCACGGCATCACGAACTTCGTCGTCGACACGGACTCGCCCGGCGTGAGCGCCACTGAGATCGAGACCCTCGGCCATTGGCCGCTCGGGACCGCCATGGTCTTCTTCGACGACGTGAGGGTGCCCAGGAGCAGGATGCTCGGGAGGCTCCACGAGGGCTGGGCGGACCTGGGCGTCTACCTGCGCTATGAGCGGCTGTGCCTGTCGGCGGCTCGAACGGGGGCAGCCCAGGCGGCGCTGGCCGACTCGATCGCATACGCCAAGGAGCGCAAGCAGTTCGATCGCCCGATATCGGAGTTCCAGGCCGTCAGCCACCGTCTTGCCGAGATGCAGATGCTCACCGAGATCTCCGAGATGCTCGTGTACCGCTATGCCTCGCGGCTCGACACGGGTTCGGCCACCACCCGGGACGCCGCCATCTTGAAGCTGTACGCCTGTGAGGCGTACAAGTCGGTCGCCGACATGGGGCTCCAGGTGCTCGGCGGATACGGGTACACGATGGAGTACGACCTGCAGCGCCACTACCGGGAGTCCAGGCTCGGCGTGATCGGAGCGGGCACGTCCGACATCCAGCGCAACATCATCGCCAAGACGATGGGCCTGTGACGTGGCACTCGTCACGAATGAGGCGAGGCGTTGGGCGGAGCAGGCGTTCCCTCCGCACACCGTGACCGTCAGCCGGACCGACATCGCCCGCTACGCCAGGGCGATCGGCGAGACCCACCCGATCCACTTCGATCGCGAAGTGGCCGTCGCAGCCGGCCACCGCGACGTCGTCGCCCCCGTGTACTTCCCGTACACGCTGCGAGTCCAGGCGACCACGCTGGCAGGTGACCTCGAGCCGGACGGCTCGTCGTCCGCCGAGGTGCCCCCGCTTCCGGCCAGACGCGCCATGGCAGGCGAGACCGCCATCGAGTTCGGCAGCGACATCTGCGCAGGAGACGCCATCACCATCGACAAGCGCATCGTCGACCTCACCGAGAAGCACGGCCGCTCCGGGCCGCTCGCCCTCGTGACGACCGAGTTCACGTTCCACAACCAGGAGGGTGATCTCGTCATGCGAGAGCGCTTCACCCGCATCTACCGATGACCCCGGGCACCGAGATCCCGCCCGTCGAGCGGACCCCGACGGCCGCCGACCTCTTCATGTTCAGCGCGGCTGCCTGGCTCGTGCACCGCATCCACTACGACGTGCCGTTCGCCACCGAACACGACGGCCACCCCGGCCTCCTCATCCACGGACCCCTCCAGGGCGTGTACCTGATGCAGACAGCCGTGGCGGCCATGCGGCCGCGGCGCCTCGCCTCGATCATGTATCGCCACACCGCGCCGGCTCATCTCGGCGACACGCTCACGTGCGGTGGCACCGTTGTCGACGCAGCAGGTGGGCTCGTGACCGTCGAGGTGTGGGCGAGGAAGGCAGACGGGACCGTCACGACCGAGGGCCATGCGGTCTTCGAGGAGGTGTAGATGGCAACGGGCGCCGAGGTCATGGCGGGCATGCTCGACGGGTACGGCGTGACCCACGTCTTCCACGTCCCGGCTGTTCTCCGTCGCACGATGGCGGAGATCGAGCGGCTCACCGACATCAAGAGGGTCAGGCCACACGGTGAGAAGCCCGCCGCCTACATGGCCGACGGATACGCCAGGGCATCGGGAAGGCCGGGCGTCTGCATGGCGCAGGTCGTCGGGGCTCTCAACCTGGCTGCCGGGCTGCGGGACGCCCATTTGGCTCATTCGCCGGTGATCGCCTTCACGGGTGGCCGTGACCCGCACACGAAGTTCCGCGGGGTCTACCAGGAGGTGGACGACCTTCCGGGGTTCGAGCAGGTGACCAAGTGGAACGCCACGGTCGACTCGGTGGAGCGCTTCCCCGACATGCTCCGTCAGGCGTTCCGGGTGGCGACCACCGGAGCGCCCGGCCCGGTGCACCTCCAGTTCCGCGGTAACGAGGGGCAGGTCGACCTGGACGAAGCCGACATGGACGCCTCCGTCGAGCAGGAGTACACGGCGGTGCCCCCCCACCGGCCGGTGCCCGGCGACGCCGAGGTGGTGCGGCGCGCAGTGTCACAGCTCCGGGCCGCGCATCGGCCCGTGATCATCTCGGGCGGCGGGGTGCGCGCCTCGTTGGCGGCCGCAGACCTCGTCGCCCTCGCGGAGCGTCTCCGGATCCCGGTGGCCACCTCCCTCAACGGCAAGGACACGATCCCGGGCACGCATCCTCTGGCGCTCGGGGTCGTCGGCACGTATTCCAGGGCGCCGGCCAACCGCATCGTGAACCAGGCCGACCTCGTGTGCTTCGTCGGGACGAGCGCCGCCGGGATGACGACGCACTTCTGGCAGGTGCCGCCGATCGGGACGCCGTGCATCCAGATCGACATCGATCCGGAAGTGATCGGCCGCAACTACCCGCCGGTCGTGGCCGTCAACGGGGACGCCAGGTCGGTCCTCCGGCTGATGACCGCCGAGGTCGGTGCCGATCCGGGCGTCGATCGAACCGGGTGGGTGGCACGGGCGGCCGCCGCCGTCGACGGGTGGCGCGACGAGGTTTCCCCCCTCCTCGGCTCCGCGGACGTCCCGATCCGCCCGGAGCGGCTGTGCGCCGAGCTCACGGACCACGCGCCCGACGACGTGTTCGTCGTCGTCGACACCGGCCACGCCGGAATGTGGATGGGGGGCATTTTCGACACGCGGGCTACGACACAGAGCTACGTGCGCTCCGCCGGCCACCTGGGGTGGGCCTTCCCGGCCTCGCTCGGAGTGAAGTGCGGCGTTCCCGATCGTCCGGTTGTCTGCTTCACGGGCGACTCGGGGTTCTGGTACCACGTTGCCGAGATCGAGACGGCGGTTCGGTGGAACATCGCCTCGGTGACCGTCGTCAACAACAACCACTCCGGCAACCAGTCGCTGCGCGGATTCGATCGGGCGTACGGAGGCAAGCAGACGGAGCGGGCCCGCAAGGAGCTGTGGGAATTCACCGATGTCGATTTCGCAGCGCTCGCCGAGCACATCGGCGCCGTGGGCATTCGGGTGGAGAAGCCGGACCAGATCGGCCCGGCCCTCGACAGGGCGTTCGCCTCCGGACGGCCGGCGGTGGTCGACGTCGTGACGGAGATCGAGGCACTGGCGCCGCTCGCCGTCACGCAGTGACCTCACTCGTAGCTCGCCCACGCGCCGTAGCCGGGGTGGCGAAAGCGGTTGGGGATCTCGATCACGACAGGCTCTGTCGCGTCTAGGGCCGACTCGACAGTCTTGCCGACGTCTGCGAGGTCGTCGACGCGCACGCCGGCGGCGCCGAAGGCTTTGGCGAGCGCCACGAAGTCGGGCGCCATCATGTCGACGCCGCTGCGGCGCCCATAGAGGTGGTCCTGGTGGCGGCGCTCGACGCCGTACCCCTCGTCGTTGAAGATCATCACGATGACGGGGATGCGGTGCTCGACCGCAGTCATCAGGTCCTGAATGGTGAACATGACACCGGCGTCGCCGATCACCGCCACCGAGGCATGCTCGGGAGTAGCCACCTTGGCCCCGATGGCGGCAGGCAACGCGAACCCGAGCGTGCCGAATCCGGACGGGACGAACCAGGTTCGCGGCTCCTGGGCCATCCACGAGGACCGCGCCCAGAAGGCGATGGTCGTCGGGTCGTTGAACACGCGAGCCGACGCCGGGATGGCCGACCGCATCTGGTCGAGCACCGCCAGCTCATCTGACGAGCCGACTGCAGCCGCGATGCGTGCCAGGGCGCCCGCGACCTCGTCGGCCCGGCTGGGGCGCCCGCCGTATCCGAGCTCGGCGAGCGCCTCGCCGAGCGCATCGAGCCCGATCGCCGCGTCGGCTGCGATGCCGATCGTCGCCCGGTAGTTGCGTCCGAGCTCCTCCGGGTCGATGTCGATCTGCACGATCGTCTCCGGGAGGCGCAGGGACCACGCCCCGGTCGGGAAGTACGAGAACCGGGTCCCGACTGCCACGAGGACGTCGGAGCGGGCGAGCAGGTCGCGGACCGGCTGCTCGTTCGACCAGTTGCCGAGGTAGAGCGGATGCTCCGGCGGGAAGGACCCTTTCCCTGCTTGCGACGTCAGCACGGGGGCTCCCGTCCACTCGGCGAGCCGTCGCAGGGAGGTGGCGGCCTCGGCGGCGATGACGCCTCCCCCCGACCAGATGACGGGGCGCTCCGCCGCCGCCACGATCGAGGCAGCCCGACGTACCGCGTCCCGATCCGGCATGCGGTGCTCGATGCGTGCCGGGGCCGCCGCCGGCGCGCTCGTTTGCTCGGCGATGGCTTCCGAGGCGATCTCGACGACAGCGGGCCTCGGCCGCCGGTTGCGCATGGCGTACACAGCTCGCTCGATGGCGGCCGGAATCTCGGCAGCAAGCATGACCTGGGTGCCGAAGCCTGTCACGGGACGGAAGATCCCGAACTGGTCGGACAGGTCGTGGAAGTAGCCCTGGGCCTTGCGGCGCACCCCGGGTGGGTTCTCGTTCATCACGTGGAGCACCGCCGAGCTGTCGGTGAATGCCGTCGACATGGCCGTCACCGTGTTCAGGGCGCCTGGACCTCCGCTCGTCAGCGCCGCGGCGATGCGACCGCTCGACCGGTAGTAGCCGTCTGCCATGAACACTGCCGCTTGCTCGTGGCGCACGTTGATCACCCGCATGTCCGGGTAGTCCAGGAAGGCGTCGTAGATCGCGAGCGTGTCGACCCCCGGGATGCCGAAGAGCGTGTCGACCCCCTGGGCGAGCAGTGATTCGACGAGCACCGTGGCTCCTGACCGCAAGCGACATCCTTCGACGAGATCGTGCAAGCTACCTTGCTCGTCGCCGGACGGCGCGGCGATCGCCCGCCGCGGGCGGCACCGAGGAGGTCGAGACGATGGTCGAGTCGGCTTCGTGCCGGACGGGACGATTCGCCGCCCGGCAGAGGAGATCGCCGCCATGACCCGCCGACTGTTCGAAGCGGTCGGGGTGCCGATCACGCCCGCGGTCCGACAGCAGTTCGAGCGCACCGCCTCCCGACTGAATGTGGACCTCGAGCTGTGACGGGGGTCAGCGCCGCCCTCACGGTCTTCGAGTTGGAGCGGCTCGGCTTCACCCACGCCATCGTCATCCCCGACAGCGAGAGCGCCCGGCTCTTCGACTCTCTCGGCGCTTCCGGCTCGATCGACGTCATCTGCCCGTGCCGCGAAGGCGAGTCGATCGCCATCGCCGCCGGGTTGTGGACTGGTGGCGCCAAGCCGATCGTCGTCATACAGAACACGGGGCTGATGGAAGCCGGGGACGCAATCCGCGGGTGCGGGCTCGGTCCTCGCATCCCGTTGCGACTCATGATCGGCTGGCGCGGGCATGAAGGGTGGGAGGCCGGCCGCCGTCCGATCGATTCGGCCTACACCTACACCGAGCCGGTGCTCGCCGCGTGGGGCATCCCGTACGTGCCACTCATGTCAGACGATGACATCGGGACGATCGAGGAGATGGACCGAACGGCCGCTGCCACGTCGATGCCGTCGGCCGTCCTCACCGGGTACCCGTTCCTCCCATGATCGAGCGGATGGACGTCCTTCGAGCGCTCGCCAGGCATCGAACCGACGAGGTCGTGGTGATGACGATGACGACCACGTTGCAGTGGCCCCTCGTCTCCGACAGTGACCTCGATTTCGACTTCCTGGCGTTCGGGATGGGGCACGCCTCCGACTTCGGGCTCGGGCTAGCGCTGGCGCGCCCCGAGCGCAGGGTCATCGTGCTCAAGGGAGACGGCGGGTTGCTGATGAGCCTCGGCTCGCTCGTCACCATCGCCCGCCACGGTCCGGAGAACCTCATCGTCCTCCTCATGGAGAACAGGTCTTACGAGATCACGGGTGGTCAGCCCTTGCCGGAGCGCGTCGACTTCGTGAAGCTCGGGGTCGCCTGCGGCGTGGAGGGTGGTGGCGCAACCGGCCGCGGGACGGTGCGCAGGATCGCATCCCTGTCGGAGTTCGAGGCGGCGGTCGGCGGGCTGCTCACCGCAGCCGGGCCGCACTTCGTGGTGCTTCCCGTGACCAACTCGCAGCCGCTGCCCGCCGTCTCCCACACGGATCACGCCGGCAGGGTTGCCAGGCTGCGGCGTGCCCTCGCCCTCTGAGCGACGCCACCGGTTCCCTCGATCCCGTCCCCTGTTTCGGCGGTCACGACCCGTCGAGGTGCGTGCAGACCATGCCTCAACCCCTCTCGCACGAGGCAGCGACGTGCCGCACCTCGCCGACCCACAGCTCGGGACGGGCAGCGCTCCCTGCGACGAGGATCCTGTCACGCCCGACCGACGCATGCATCCCGCCGATCTCGTCCGGAAGCGGATCCCAGCACGAGCCGTCGATCGACACCCAGCCGAGCGTCCCGTCGCCGCTCGTGTCCTCGGCGAGGATGATCCATCCTGCAGGGCCGGCAGCCACCGAGATCGGTTGAAACGAGTCTCCCAGGGGGGTCAGGGAGCCGGGGGAGAGGGCGCTCCACTCGACGGCGTCGGCCGAGGTCCAGACGACTCCGGCGTCACCGATCCCGCCGACAGCGACGAAGACCCCCTCCCGGTACGCCACGTCGTAGATGTGCGCCTCTTCGGGGAAGACCGGGACCGGGGACAGTGGCGCCCAGCCAAGGCCGGACTCGGAGAACCACGGCTGCGGGCTGCACCCCGGGTAGAGGCCATGGGGGGCGTCGGGTGACCCCGACACGAAGGCGTAGAGGCCCGCCGGGGCCTCGACGAGTGGGGCGTAGTCGTTGGATGCCAGCTGTCTCGGGTGACACGGGAGACGAGAACGCGGGGCGGTGGCGGCCAGCCACGGGTCGTCGATCGCCAGCCCCCATTGCCCCCGCTCGACGGCTTGGGCGAATCCGCCATGCGGCTCGCCGAAGAACAGCTCGCCGTACACCGATTGGATCGCCAGGCCGCGCGAGGTGACGGTGATGGCCGGTCGGGCTGAGTCGTAGCCGAGCCGCACGAAGGCCGGCAACTCGAACTCGGCGACGATCGCCAGGGCGTCTCCGGCACGTTCCAGGCGGGTGCCGGATGCTCCTCGGAATGAGATGACCCCTTTGCCGTCTCCCACGATCCCGGTCGGCATTGCAGGAAGAGCCGCCTCCCGCCAATCGATCCCGTCGGTCGTCCACCAGACCCCGGGTGTCGATGCAGGGGTCGCGCCGACGGCGGCAAAGCCACCATCGAAGGCCGCCACCGTGCGCGGGTTGATCGAGATGGCCGGCGCCGGCCCCGACCAGGCGACGAGGTCCGTCGTGATCTCGCCGGGTGCGTCGACGTCGACTGCCGGCGCCGGGGTCGGACGGGGTCCTGTGCCCGCTGCTTGCCAGATGACCACGAGGGCGATGCCGGCGCCCACCGTGGCGGTGAGCCGTTGCGATCGTGACGCCGAGCGAGGAGGCGCTCCGCCCGGCGTCCCGCTGCGAGCACCCGGTCTGCGATCGAAGTGCGCTCCCGCACGGCTGCTCACGACATGGCTCCTCCGCGTCCCAGCGCCTCCCACACGTGTCCGATGGCGGCGCGGAAGCCGGGCTCTGCCTGGCGACCGGAGCGGGGCCGGGCGAGGTCGACCGTGATCGTGTCGACCATCCGGCCGGGGGCGTGCGACATCACGGAGACCCTGTCAGCGAGGAGCACGGCTTCTTCGACGTCGTGGGTCACGAGGATGAATGTGCGCGGCTCGAGCTGCCAATGGGTCTCCAGCTCCTCCTGCATGAGCCTTCGCGAGATGGCGTCGAGGTGCACGAATGGCTCGTCGAGCAGGACGACGTCCGCGTCGTGCGCGAATGCCCTGGCTATGGAGGCCTTCGTCTGCATGCCGCGCGAGAGCGCCCGAGGAGCCCGATGGCGGAACTCGCTCAGGCCGAACTGTTCTGTGTGGAACCGGGTCACCCGCTGGTACCAGGCCCGCGGTTTGCCGCTGAACTCGGCGCCGATGCCGACGTTACGCTCGACGTTCCACCACGGGAGGAGAGTCGGGTCCTGGAAGATGAACGCCACCTGATTCTCTCTGCGGCGAGTACCCGTGAACGAGATCGTTCCGGACGACGGCTCCTCGAGGCCCGCGATGACCCGCAGCAGCGATGTCTTGCCGCAGCCGTTCGGGCCGACGATGGCGTGAACGGATCCCTCGGAGACGACCAAGTCGACCTCCCGCAGGGTGTGATTCACCGACCCGTCCTGCGCCGGTCGTATCAGCGAGACTCCGGCGACGGTCACCTGCATGCGGGTTCCCCTTCGCTGGACGCGTTCCTCAGCACGGGAATCATATGTGATATATGATGCATTCAAGACCTCGTCGGAGGGCGCCGGGGGGAGATGGCGCACGATCGGCGATGTTGCACGGCGACGGGAGGAAGGTTACGAAGACAATGAGACGCATGCGTTGGCTCATACTCCTCGCAATGTTGACGCTCTTGGCGGCCGCCTGTGGGTCGGACGGCTCGACCGACGGGGAGGGCGTGACTCAGGAGGACCTGCAGGAAGCGATAGACGCGGCGAACCAGGCACAGGAAGACGCTGCGGCCGCTCAGGCCGCCGCCGACCAGGCGATCCAGGACGCACAGGACGCTGCCGCCGACAGTGGAGGCGAACCCGCCGTTCCGGAAGACCAGCCGGCGTCCATCATCAGGTT
>Ga0299906_10002535_pt1 | contig 15163 bp, 11 predicted proteins | sample RVTome_14_FD_200259 | JGI IMG/M metagenome (GOLD analysis project Ga0299906, IMG submission 200259) | Soil microbial communities from uranium-contaminated site in the Upper Colorado River Basin, Wyoming, United States - RVT145D125 (version 2) ... | reverse complement strand
CGAGCAGCGGGAGATCCTGCCCGAGCTGGTCGGGCTCGCGAGCCGCACCGGCCTGCCGCTCGTGGCCACGAACGATCTGCACTACACGCAGCGCGAAGACGCGAAGCCCCACGACGTCCTGCTCTGTATCCAGCAGCAGAAGCTGCAGTCGGACACGAACCGGCTGCGGTTCGACTCGGCCGAGTTCTACCTGAAGACCGCCGAGGAAATGCGCGAGGTCTTCCGCGAGCTGCCCGAGGCCTGCGACGCGACGCTGCAGATCGCCGAGATGTGCGAGCTGGAGCTCGTGTACGGGAGCGCCGCGCCGCCACAGGAGCGGTTCCACGTCCCGCGGTTCGACCCGCCGGAGGGCAAGGACCGCGACGTCTACCTGCACGAGCTCGTGATGCAGGGAGCGCAGGAGCGGTACGGGACCCTGACGCCCGCGATCCTCGAACGCATCGAGCAGGAGCTCGGCGTGATCACGTCGATGGGCTTCTCCGGCTACTTCCTGATCGTGTGGGACCTGATCCGGTTCGCGCGCGAGAACGGCATCCGCGTCGGACCCGGACGTGGCTCGGCGGCCGGCTCGGTGGTCTCGTATTCGCTGCGGATCACCGACCTCGATCCGCTCCGGTACGACCTGATCTTCGAGCGCTTCCTGAACCCCGGTCGGATCCAGATGCCCGACATCGACATGGACTTCGACGAGCGCCGGCGCGACGAGGTGATCCGGTACGTGGCCTCGAAGTACGGATCGGACCGCGTGGCACAGATCATCACGTTCCAGACGATCAAGGGGAAGCAGGGGATCCGCGACGCCGCGCGCGTCCTCGGGTTCCCCGCGAGCGTCGGCGATCGCCTCTGCAAGATGTACCCGGCGGCGATCATGGGGCGCGACGAGCCGATCGAGAAGGCCCTCCGGCTCTCGCACGAGCTCCGTGACGCCTACGAGCGGGAGCCCGAGGCGCGCGAGATCGTGGACACGGCCCGGGCGCTCGAGGGCCTTCGGCGCGAGGACTCGGTGCACGCGGCCGGGGTGGTCATCGGCGACGCACCGCTCGTGACCTATCTGCCGCTCAAGCTCTCCAAGGATTCCCGCGACGACTCCCGCCGGATCGTCACGCAGTTCGACATGCACGGCGTCGAAGACCTCGGCCTGCTCAAGATGGACTTCCTCGGCCTGCGGACGCTCTCGGTGATCGAGGACACGCTCTCGCATCTGCGGCGCAAGGAGGTCGAGCTCGACATCGATCACGTCCCTCTCGACGACGCGGCGGTGTACGAGATGCTGTGTCGCGCCGACACCACCGGGGTCTTCCAGCTCGAGGGTGGGGGGATGCGCTCGCTGATCAAGCAGCTCGCACCCGACCGCTTCGAGGACCTGATGGCGCTGGTGGCGCTCTACCGGCCGGGGCCGCTCAGCGCCGGGATGCACGTCGAGTACGCCGAGCGCAAGCATGGGCGCCGGCCGGTGTCGTACCCGCATGCGGATCTCGAGGAGATCCTGGCTCCCACGTACGGGATCATGGTCTACCAGGAGCAGGTGATGCAGATCGCGGTGCGGATGGCCGGGTACTCGATGGCCGAGGCCGACATGCTCCGCCAGGCGATGGGCAAGAAGATCCGCGCCAAGCTGATGGTGCACCGCGAGAAGTTCATCCAGGGCTGTGTCGACAACGGGTACCCGGACCGGCTCGGCACGGACCTGTTCGAGCTGATGGAGCCCTTCGCCGATTACGGGTTCAACGCGTCGCACGCGTGCGCGTACGGGTACATCGCGTACCAGACCGCGTACCTCAAGGCGCATCACCCCGTCGAGTACATGTCCGCGATCCTGACGAGCGTTCGCGACGACAAGGACCGCAAGCCCTTCTACCTGAACGCGTGTCGCCTGATGGGGCTCGAGGTCCTGCCTCCCGACGTGAACGAGTCGGAACAGGACTTCGCGCCGGTGATGAGCGGCGACCTCAAGATCCGATACGGGCTCTCCGCCGTACGCAACGTGGGTTCGGGCGCGGTGCAGCAGATCATCGAGGCCCGTCGGACGAAGGGCTCGTTCACCGGCTACGCGGACTACTGCCGCAAGGTGGATCCTTCGGTCCTGACGAAGAAGGTGCTCGAGAGCCTGATCTACGCGGGCGCGTTCGATTCGTTCGGGTACCGGCGACGCGGGCTCGTCGAGAACCAGGACAAGATCTCGATCCCGATCTCGGCCGAGCGCAAGGCCGAGGCCGCTGGGCAGTTCTCGCTGTTCGGGGGTGGCGAGCAGGCGGCGAACGAGATCGACGAGGGCGTGATCACCTCCGACGAGTTCGACCGGCGGACCCTCCTCCGCCTGGAGAAGGAGGTACTCGGCCAGTTCGTGACCGACCACCCGCTCCTGGGCGTGAAGGAGCGGCTCGCCGCGCTCGCCGACATGGAGATCGCCGAGACCGAGGGCCTGGGCGACGGCGATCTCGTCACGGTCGCGGGGATCGTCGCCTCGGTCTCGCGCCGCTACACGAAGAAGGGGGAGCCCTACGCACAGTTCCGCCTCGAGGACCTGGCCGGCGGCGTCACGGTGGTCGTCTTCCCCGGCCAGTACGAGAGCCTCCAGCACCTGCTGGAGCACGACTCGATCCTGTTGGTGAAGGGTCGCGCCGACCGCCGGGGTCGTGGCGAGGAGCTGCAGCTGCGCGCGGTCGAGGTCTCCGAACCCGATCTCGGCGACGGCGGCAGGCCGAACCCCCCCGCCGGTCGTTTGGTGATCGACCTGACCGCCCGGAGCTGCACCGCCACGGTGATCGCGACGCTCAAGGAGCTGCTCGCGGCGCACAAGGGCTCCTCGCCGGTCCAGGTGCGGTTCCATTCATCTCATGGCATGCGGCCGTTCGACGTCGGCACCTTCCGCGTCGAACCCGGCGCCGGGCTGCTCTCCGAGCTGCGGGTCCTGCTCGGCAGCGAGGCCGTGCGTCTGGCCCCGCTCGGATCCGACGACGTGGTCGTCCTCGCGGCGTCCGGCGTCCCCGCGCCCACCCGGTAGCGTCCGGACCCATGCCACTCGAGGTCATCCCGGCGCTCGACGTCGCCGGCGGCCGTCTCGTCCACGTCCTGGGACGCGGCCAGGTCGCAGCGACGGCGTTGGGCGCCGACCCGTTGACGGCCGCGAGGGCGTTCCTCGACGCGGGGGCAACACGGCTCCACGTCGTCGACGTCGATCTCGCGCGCACGGGCGGGCTCGGGAACGCCGACGTCCTGGGTGCCGTGTGCGGCCTTGGGGTGCCCGTGCAGGCGAGCGGCGGCGTCCGTACCGAGGAACAGGTCGACGCGCTGCTCGCCCGGGGGGCCGAGCGGGTCGTGCTCGGCTCGGCCGCCTTGCACGATCGCGACGGGGCCGGGGTGCTCGTCCGGCACTTCGGCGACAGGCTCGTCGTGGGGATCGAGGCGGACGGCCATACCGTGCGGCCGCGCGGGACCGACCTCGAGCTGCCGCTCAGCGACATCCTCGCCTGGCTGGCCGGTCTCGAGGTCCGGCGGTACCTGTTCACCGAGGTGGGGCGGGTCGGCGGGCTGGAGGGACCGGATCTCGATGCGATCGGGGCGATCGCGGAATCCTCGCCGGTGCCGGTCGTCGTTGCGGGCGGGATCAGGGGAGTCGACGACCTGCGGGCCGTCGCCGCGATCGACGGCCGGATCGAGGGCGCGGTGATCGGTCGGGCGCTGTACGAGGGGCTCGACGTGCGCGCCGCGATCGCCGCGGTCGCCTGACGTCACGGGCGGCGCCGTTCGCCTGCGTAGACTTGCGGCCCCATGGGCTTCCTGACCGACCTCCTCGGCGACCTCCGGCGTCGCCTCGAACGCGAACCGCTCGACGAGTCGGGATTGCTGGCCGTCGCGATGCACCTCCCGCCGCCACGGCCGTTCGAGGACGCCCTGCGAGGGACACGGCCGGCGCTGATCGCCGAGTACAAGCGATCGTCCCCGTCGGCCGGGTCGATCGCCGACCCGGACGTCGCGAGCCAGGCGGGAGCCTACGAGGAGGGGGGAGCGGCCGCGATCTCGGTGCTGACCGAGCCGACGCGGTTCGGGGGCGCGCTGGCCGACCTCCGCGCGGTTCGGCTCGCCGTACGCCTGCCCGTGCTGCGGAAGGATTTCCTGGTCCACCCCGCCCAGGTGATCGAGTCTCGCGCCGCGGGCGGCGACGTCGTCCTGCTGATCGCCGCGGCCATGTCGGAGCTCGAGCTGAAGGGGATGCTGGCGGTCGCGGCCGACCTCGGGCTCGGCGCGCTGGTCGAGACCCACTCGCAGGAGGATCTCGCCAAGGCGCTGGCGACCGACGCGCCGGTGATCGGCGTGAACGCGAGGGATCTGGAGACGCTCGAGGTCGACGTCGAACGCGCCCTCGCGATGTTGCCGGAGGTGCCGTCGGACCGCGTCGCGGTGCTCGAGAGCGGGGTCTCGACCCGCGAGGACGTCGAGCGCGCGATCGACGCCGGCGCTCGGGGCGTACTGGTCGGCGAGACGCTGATGCGGTCCCCCGACCCGGCGGCCACGATCCGATCGCTGCGGGGTGTGGCGTGAAGGCGCTGGAGACGCTTCCCGACGATCGGGGGCGGTTCGGCGCGTACGGGGGCCGATACGTGCCCGAGGTGCTGATCCCCGCGCTCGACGAGCTAGCGGCGGCCTGGTCGAGCCTCCGGGAGGATCCGGCCTTCCGGGGCGAGCTCGACGCGCTGCTCCGGGACTTCGTCGGCCGACCCTCGGCGATGACCTTCGCGCCCCGGCTGTCAGAGGCGACCGGGTACCGCATCTACCTCAAGCGCGAGGACCTCAACCACACCGGGGCGCACAAGATCAACAACACCCTCGGCCAGGTGCTGCTCGCCCGCCGTCTCGGCAAGGGACGGATCATCGCCGAGACGGGCGCGGGGATGCACGGGGTCGCGACGGCCACGGCGTGCGCCCTCTTCGGGCTGCCGTGCGTGGTCTACATGGGCGAGGAGGACACGATCCGGCAGGCGCCGAACGTCGCCCGGATGCAGCTGCTCGGCGCCGAGGTGATCACGGTCACCTCCGGAAGCCGAACGCTGAAGGACGCGCTCAACGAGGCGCTGCGGGATTGGGCGGCGAGCGTGGTCGACACGCACTACGTCCTCGGTTCGGTCGCGGGCCCCCATCCGTTCCCTGCGCTCGTGCGCGATCTCCAACGGGTGATCGGCGACGAGGCCAGGGTGCAGCTGCGCGAGCGCGAGGGTCGCGACCCCGACGCCGTGGTCGCCTGCGTCGGCGGCGGCAGCAACGCGATCGGGATCTTCGAGGCGTTCCTCCCCGAACCCGGCGTTGGGCTCGTCGGCGTGGAGGCCGGAGGCCGGGGCGACGGGCTCGGGGAGCACTGCCGGTCCCTCACGCTCGGGGAGCCGGGCGTGCTCCACGGGTCGTACTCCTACCTCCTGCAGGACGAGCAGGGGCAGGTGGTGCCGACGCACTCGATCTCGGCGGGGCTGGACTACCCGGGCGTGGGCCCCGAGCACGCGTTCCTGAAGGACGCCGGCCGCGCCACCTACGTCTCGGTCACCGACGGGGAGGCGCTCGAGGGCTTCCGCGCGCTGGCGACCCTCGAGGGGATCCTTCCTGCGCTCGAACCCGCCCATGCGATCGGCTGGCTCCTGCGGCGTCCGCTGGCCGAGGGTTCGCTGGTACTCGTCAACCTGTCCGGCCGGGGCGACAAGGACCTCGAGACCGTTCGAGCCGCGCTGGGCTCGGTTCCCGGGGTGCCGCGTGGCTGATCTCGAGCCCAGGCTGCGGTCGCGGCTGGACGCGGGCGGTCGCGCCTTCGTCCCCTACGTCACCGGAGGGCTCGCGGGCGTGGACGCGGAGCTCCTTCGGGCGCTGGAGGAGGCCGGCGCCGATGCGATCGAGGTGGGGATCCCCTTCTCGGATCCCGTCATGGACGGGCCGGTGATCCAGGAGGCCTCGCGTCGCGCGCTCGTGGACGGCGCCACGCCGTCGAGCGTGCTCGGCTCGATCAAGGAGGCCGGGCTCGACGTCCCCGTCGCCGTCATGACGTACGCGAACCCCGTCTGGCATCTCGGCCACGAAGCGTTCCTCGACGCGTGCGTGGACGCCGGCGTCACGGGCGTGATCGTGCCCGATCTCCCCGTGGACGAGGCCGGCGACTGGATCGCCGCGTGCCGGCGAGCCTCGGTGGCCCCGGTCTTCCTGGCGGCCCCAGGCACCTCGGACGACCGGATGCGCGCGATCGGCGATGCCTCGCGGGGGTTCGTCTACTGCGTCGCGACCTACGGGGTCACGGGCGCGCGGGACCGGCTTGCCGAGACTGCCGCCGAGCTCGTCGCGCGGCTCCGCCCGCTCGCGTCCCGCCCGCTCCTCGTCGGGGTGGGGATCGCCGAACCGTCGCACGCCGCCGAGGCGTGCGCGTTCGCCGATGGCGTCGTCGTGGGGAGCGCGCTCGTCCGCCCGTTGCTCGACGGAGACACGGCGACCGCCCTCCGGCTCGCCCGCGCGTTCCGAGCGGCGACACCGTCGTAGGCACGTCCAGGCGGTCTCCCGTGCAGTCCGCGGGTGCTCCCGGTTCCGTACACCTTTCACGACGGTCGGCAGAGGTCCATGCGGCATCGGGCCGGGTAGCCCGACACCTGCGGAATGTGATAGGTACCACCCCACGGAAGGGGAGAAAGGGGGCGAACCGCAGTTCCTCATTGCCGTTCGCGTACGACATTGCGTTCGCGTACGACCACGTCCATAGGACACGTTCGGAGGGGGGTTGGATGAAGAACCGCAAGTACTTCGCGATGTTGGCGCTCCTGGGGGCGCTGATGCTCGTCGCCGCGGCCTGCGGCGACGACGATGGTGGGGAGACCGGTGGCGGGGGAGGCACGTCCGCCACGGGCGGCGCCGTCGACTGCGCTGCGGACGAGTTCGGCTGCGTGGAGATCGCGTCCGGCGATCCGATCCAGCTCGCGTCGTTGCTCTCGATCACCGGGGACACCGCGTTCCTCGGGACGGACAGCAACCACGGCGTCGAGCTGGCGATCGACTACCTGGATGGCACGTTCGACGGGACGCCCGGCCAGCTCCTCGATCACGACGTCGAACTCACGCAGGAGGACGACGGGTGCTCGGCGGAGGGCGGCCAGGCCGGCGCGACAGCGATCGCCGCCAACCCGGACGTCGTCGCCGTGATCGGGACCTCGTGCTCGAGCTCCGCGCTCGGCGTCGCCGACACGATCCTGGGCGACAAGGGCATCCTGCTGTTCTCGCCGTCGAACACGAACCCCGGGCTCACGTCGGAGGAGGCGCACCAGGCCTTCTACGCGCGCACGGCGCACAACGACAAGATCCAGGGCGCGATCGTGGCCGACTTCGTGTTCACGGAGCTCGGTCTCACGACGGCGGCGACGATCAACGACGAGAGTCCCTACGCCGACGGGCTGGCCGCCGCCTTCCGCGACAACTTCGAGGCGCTCGGCGGCACGATCACCGGCGTGGAGCAGGTCAGCAGCAGCGACACGGACCTGGGCCCGGTGTTCACCAACATCGCGGCAAGCGAGCCGGAGGTCGTGTACGGGCCGAACTTCAACCCGGTCTGCGCGCTGAGCTACACGCAGGGCTCCGACATCCTGGCGAAGGGGACGATCCAGGTCGGATCCGACGGATGTCTCGAGACCTCGTTCCTGGACACGGTCGGCGCCCCGATCAAGGACTTCGCGTACTACGCGTCCTCACCGGACGTATCCGCGTATCAGAGCGGCGCCTTCTACAAGGACGAGTACCTCCCTGCGTACACGGATCAGTTCGGGAAGCCGACGTCGGTGTTCAACGCGCACGCGTACGACGCCACGAACGTCCTGTTCGACGCGATCGAGGCCGTGGCCGTGGACGACGGGAGCGGCAACCTGACGATCCCGAGGACGGCCCTCAAGGACGCCGTCCTCGCGACGAGCGGCTACGAGGGGATGACCGGGACGATCACCTGCACCCCGCTCGGGGACTGCGCGACCGACGTCACGATCGGCGTGTTCGAGTACGACCACTGGCCGGTCGAGGGCGGCGTGGACCCGACCGATCCGGTCTTCTCGGAGACCAAGACGCTGGCCGACGTCATCTAGTTCGATCGGCGCGGAACGCTGCGGGTGGGCCTTCGGCCCACTCGCAGCGGTGCCTGGAGGGATGGGCTAGGCTCCGGCGATGGCTTCCGCCACCGACGAGCAGCTCCGCGGTGCCGAACTCGGACTGCTCGAACGCTTCCCCTGGCGGCGCATCATCCTGGTCGTGCTCTCGATCGTGATCGTGGCCGTGGTCGCGATCGGCGCGTACAAGACGCTGACCCTGCCCGCCGACGAGCGGTACTCGTCGACGACCTGGAAGAACTTCATCGTCCTGGGCCTGGCCCAGGGGGCCATCATCGGGCTCATCGCGCTCGGCTACACCCTCGTCTACGGGATCCTGCGGATGATCAACTTCGCGCACGGCGAGGTGTTCATGTTCGGCGCGTTCGGGGCCTTCTTCTTCTCCCACGCCTGGGAGCAGAGCGGCTTCCTGGACAGCAACCCGGTCCTGTCGATGGCGCTCCTGCTCGTGATCGCGATGCTGGTCTCGATGGGCGTGGCGGTCCTGCTCGAACGCATCGCCTACCGTCCGCTCCGCAACGCCCCGCGGCTCGTCCCGCTGATCACGGCGATCGGCGCCTCGCTGTTCCTGGCGAACACCGCGCGCGGCTTCTTCGGGGCGCAGAGCCGCGGGTTCGGCGTTCCCGAAGCTCTGGACGGTACGTGGACGATCCTCGGCGTCGAGGTCGACCGGATCCAGGTGGTCGTGCTCGTGACCGTGATCGTGGCCGTCGCCGTCCTGTCGCTGTTCGTCTCGAAGACCAGGACCGGGAAGTCGATGCGCGCCGTTGCCGCCGACAGCGAGACCGCCAGCCTCATGGGGATCCGCGTCGACCGTGTGATCGTGATCACGTTCGCGATCGGGGGGCTGCTGGCGGGCATCGCCGCGGTGCTGTTCTCGATCACGTTCGAGTCGGTGAGCTTCACGATGGGCTTCCGGCCCGGGATCGCGGCGTTCACGGCGGCGGTCCTGGGCGGGATCGGGAGCATCTCGGGCGCCGCGTTGGGCGGCGTCCTGCTGGGGCTCCTCCAGTCGATCGGTCCGGCGCTCATCCTCACCGGGTACGGCATCCCGTCCTCGTTCCAGCTGAAGGATGCCTTCACGTTCCTGGTGCTGGTGCTGGTGCTGATCTTCCGGCCCGGCGGGCTCCTGGGTTCGGGTGAGGCGGAGAAGGTCTGATGGGCGGAGTACCCACGCGGTCGATCGTCCGGGCGGGGCTGATCGCGGGCGCGGGAGGGATCTTCGTCGCGCTCGTCGGGCTGTACACGAAGTTCGCCGACCTGGCCCTGGTGGGGGAGCAGATCACCCTCGGCCGGCTCCTGATCCTCGCGCCGGCCCTGGTCGCCGCGTACGCGGTCACCCGAACCAGGATCGTCGCGGGCGAGCGACGCTCGGTCGCGTTCGGGCCGGGCGTCGCCGTCGGCGTGGTGACGGCGCTCGTCGGGGGAGCGGTGTTCGCCGCGGCAGTCGCGTTCGCCGATTGGTTCGGCGTGGATCGGATCCGCGAGGTCTTCGTCGCGGTCACCGAGGAGCTGATCGACTTCCTCACGTTCGACAACGGCGTGCCGGGCGGCCTGCCGCAGCTGATCGGGCTCTGCGTCGTGGGCGGCGCCATCGGTGGGTTCGTGCGCACAGCACCCGAGGCGGTGCGACGGCCGGCGTCGGCGGGGATCCTGGCCGTCATCCTGTTCGGCCTGCTCCAGCGGATCATCCCCATCGTGTTCGTCGAGCTCGGGTTCGAGGCCGATTGGCTCTACGACCGCGGCGCGGGGCTCACGTGGTTCGGGGGCGTGATCGTGTTCGCGGTGGCGGCCGCCGCGAACGCCCTGTGGAACCGGGACGGCGGTCGCACCCGCGACCGGCTGCGCCGGAACATGGAGCAGGCGCCGGCCGCCAAGGTGGGCCTGTTCGTCGCGATCCTGGCGATCCTGGCGATCGTGCCGCTGTTGTTGGGCACCGTCATCTCCGAGGTGCTCGGATCGGTGATGATCTACGTCCTGCTCGGCCTCGGCCTGAACATCGTCGTCGGCTACGCGGGGCTGCTCGACCTCGGGTACGTGGCCTTCTTCGCGTTCGGCGCCTACACGACCGGTCTGCTCACGGGCGCCTTCCTCAACACCACGACCGGCGCGGCCACGCCGGCCCTGTCGGCGGACCTGAACTTCTACGTCGCCGTGTGGATCGTGGCGTTGCTCGCGGCGGGCGTCGGCCTGTTGATCGGCGCGCCGGTACTCCGCCTGCGCGGGGACTACCTCGCGATCGTGACGCTGGGGCTTGGCGAGATCGTGACCGTGATCACGGCATCCAAGTGGGCACAGCCGCTGATCGGCGGCCCGCAGGGGATGCGCGGCGTGACGAAGGCCGAGGTCTTCGGGCTGAACTTCCAGGACAACCCGCAGCACTTCTACTACCTCGCGCTCGCGTTCGTGTTGCTCGCCGCGTTCGTCTCGTGGCGATTGTCGACGTCTCGGATCGGCCGGGCCTGGAACGCGATGCGCGAGGACGAACAGGTCGCCGACGCGATGGGGATCAGCACGACGAAGTACAAGCTGCTCGCCTTCGCGCTCGGCGGCGCGATCGGATCGCTGGGCGGTGCGCTCTTCGCGGTGAGCATCGGGTCGCTCACGCCGGCGAGCTTCGAGATCACCGTGTCGATCACGGCCCTCGCCGTCGTGATCATCGGTGGGCTGGGGAGCATCCCCGGCGTCTTCGTCGGTGCGTTGGTGCTGATCGGGTTGCCGGGTCTGCTGCGGGAGTTCGAGGAGTTCCGGCCCCTGATCTACGGGGGCGCCCTGGTGGCGATCATGATCCTGCGGCCGCAGGGCCTGATCCCGAATGTCCGGCGAAGCCGTGAGCTCGAGGAAGAGGAGGTCACCCAGGACGCCTGGGCGACGGCCGCCGGCGCCAGGTCCGAGGCTGTGGCGGCCGTGCTGCCGGGCGGTGGCCTCGGCGTAGAGCGGGAGGACCTGGAGTGAGCGCGCCCGAGCACCTGCTCGAGCTGACGGACGTCGCCAAGCACTTCGGTGGCCTGTACGCGCTGTCGGGGCTGTCGTTCCGGGTCGACCCCGGCGAGATCGTCTCGGTCATCGGCCCCAACGGCGCCGGCAAGAGCACGATGTTCAACGTCGTCACCGGCCTGTATGGGCCGGACGACGGCGGCATCCGCTTCCGGGGTGCCAACATCGTCGGGCTCGCGCCGAACCAGGTGACCAGGCTCGGCATCGCCCGTACGTTCCAGACGGTGCACCTGTTCCCGAACATGACGATCCTGGAGAACGCGATGGTCGGCCAGCACTGCCGGACCAGGTCCGGCGTGGTCGGCTCCGTGCTCGGCCTGCCAAGCACCCGGCGGGAGGAGGAGCGGATCCGGGCGAGGGCGCGCGAGAGCCTCGGGTTCTTCGGCTCGCGCCTGGCGGGCTACCGGGAGGAACAGCCGGCCTCCGCGCTCTCGTACGCGAACCGGCGACGGCTCGAGATGGCGAGGGCGCTGGCCACGGACCCGGCGCTCGTGATGCTGGACGAACCCACGGCAGGCATGAACCCGCGCGAGACGCTCGAGCTCCGCGACCACATCGTGCGGATGCGGGACGAGCTCGGGCTCACGGTGCTGGTGATCGAGCACGACATGCGGGTGGTAAGGGGCGTCTCCGACCGGGTCGTCGCGCTGGACTATGGGCGCAAGATCGCGGAGGGCTCCTACGACGAGGTGGCGAACGATCCCCAGGTGATCGAGGCGTACCTCGGGACCAAGGCGGCCGGATGAGCGACGAGGCGCCGACCGCCGCGATGCCGGCCGCAGATCCGACCGAAACAGGCGCCGAGGTCCAGCCGGTCGACACCGCTGCGCTCCCGACCCACGAGGAACCCGCCCCGGTTCAGGAGGGCGAGCGGCGTCCGGTCCTTGAGCTCCGCGACGTGAGCACCCACTACGGGCTGGTCGCGGTGCTCCGCAACGTGAACGTCGAGATCTTCCCCGGCGAGATGGTGTGCCTGCTGGGCGGGAACGCCAGCGGGAAGACCACGACCCTCAAGACGATCCTCGGGTACGTCAAGCCGACCGAGGGCGACGTGGTGCTCGACGGCGAGGTGGTGACCGGTCTGCCGACGTCGGAGGTCGTCTCCAGGGGGATCTCGATGGTCCCGGAGAACCGCCGGCTCTTCGCGAACATGACGGTCTCGGAGAACCTGGATCTCGGCGCGTACCAGCGCAAGGACAAGGCGAAGATCGCGGAGGATCGGGACAAGGTCCTCGAGACGTTCCCGCGGATCCGCGAGCGCCTCAAGCAGAAGGCCGGGACGTTGTCCGGCGGCGAGCAGCAGATGGTCGCGATGGGCAGGGCGCTCATGGCCGATCCGAAGGTCCTGCTGATGGACGAGCCCTCGATGGGTCTCGCGCCCATCCTGGTCGAGCAGGTCTTCGAGATCATCAAGCAGATCCGCGCGCTCGGCCGCACCGTGTTCGTGGTGGAGCAGAACGCGAACATGGCGCTGTCGATCGCCGATCGCGGCTACGTGATCCAGACCGGCCAGGTGGTGCTCGCGGACACGGCGAAGAACCTGCTCGACAACCCATTGATGCGAGAGGCGTACCTCGGGGAGCTCTGAGTGATCGCTCTCCGGGACGCGACCGTGTCCTCGCGCCCGACGGGGGGCTCGGTGTGAACCGGACGGCGGACGTCGTCGTGGTGGGGGGAGGGGTCGTCGGCGCGAGCGCCGCGTACCACCTGGCCGCGGCCGGCGCCGGACGGGTCCTGATGCTCGAGCGCGCCGATCACCTCGCGGCGGGGTCGACCGGGGCGTGCGCCGGGGGGTTCCGCTTCCAGTTCTCGAGCTCGCTCAACGTTCGGCTGTCGCAGGCGAGCGTGCCGATGATCACGGTGTTCACGCAGGAGCACGGGCTGCCGCTGGACGTCGTGCAGCACGGGTACCTGTTCCTGGTCCGCGGCGAGGATCTGTGGCGCGACTTCCTGGCCGCCAACCGCCTGCACGCGTCGCTCGGTGTCGAGGCCGAGGTCCTGACTCCCGAGCAGGCGCGCGAGCTCGCGCCCGGGATCGCGCTCGACGGGCTGGCCGGCGCGACGTACGGGCCGAGGGACGGCATCGCGGACCCGTCGGGGCTCACACACGGGTACGCGACCCTCGCGCGGCGTGCGGGCGCCCACATCGAGCTCGGCGCCACCGTCGAGGCCGTTCGGACCGCGGGGGGCCGGGTGCGCGGCGTGGACACGCGGGAGGGCGCGATCGAGGCGGGCGTCGTCGTGAACGCGGCGGGTCCGTGGGCGGGGGTCCTGGCCGCGACGGCCGGCATAGACCTGCCGCTGGAGCCGATCCCGCGCCACGTCGTGGTCACGGGCCCGTTCCCCGGCGCGCCCGAACGCCGGACGCTGGTGATCGACGCCCAGACGAGCTTCTACTTCCATCGCGAGGGCGCCGGGGTGCTGATGGGCATGGGCGGGATGCGGGAGCGGGCGTCGTTCGAGACCACGATCGACGAGACCTTCATCGCCGACGGGCTCCTGCCGACCGCGGTCCGGGTCTTCCCGCCGCTCGAATCGGCCTCGGTGGAGCACGCCTGGGTCGGGCTGTACGAGATGACCCCCGATCGCCATCCGATCATCGGCGAGGCGCCGGGGGTTTCGGGGTTCTACCTCGCGAACGGCTTCAGCGGCCATGGCTTCCAGCACGCCCCTGTGGTCGGCAAGCTGATCGCGGAGCTGGTCGTTCAGGGAACGGCGACGACCGTGGACGTCTCCGGCCTCGGCCTCGAGCGGTTCGAACGCGGCGCCCTCGTCCGAGAGGGCCACGTCGTCTGAAGTGCCGGGGGCGGGATTCGAACCCGCACGCGCTTTCGCGCAATGGCTTTTGAGGCCATCATGTCTGCCAATTCCATCACCCCGGCGGTGCCGCAAGTCTACCGGCGTCAGCTCTTGGGGCCGATGAAGGCATCGAGCGCCGCGACGGCCTGTCGCCGGGCTATCGAGATCGTGTCGAGCTTCGGGGTGGAATGAGCGATGTCGGCGGCGTCGCACGCCTGCCTGAAGATCTCGAGGATGTCCGTCGAGTGGTTGGTGAAGAAGTAGCGCGGATAGGCGTATCGCCCGTCCCTTACTCGGTTGATCGTCCGGCATCCGTCCGAATGGATCAGTCCTCGAAGGAGTTGGCGAGGGTAGGAGCCAACGATCCGGCTCTGCCAGTCCTCCAGCACGATGGAGCGATGATGTTTCCTGCCAGGTCCGTGCTGCGGAAAGAGGCAGGGCCAATGCTGCCACGATGCGCAAATCTCGATGCATCCGACTCTGGGTGAGGTGTTGACCTTCCCCCTTCCCCCGCGGACTCGCTTGATCGAGGTGATCGCGAGCTTGATCAAGTTCGGATACCTCAGGTCTTGAACGATGCGCAATCGGTAGGCGCGGGGATCTCGCGACAGCCAGCCGTCGCCCAGGTAGAGACCCAGGAGGTACGAATACGCGGGTTCGTCGAGCGGTCGGGAATCGCATCTGGGACAGGAGCCTCGGGCGGCCGTCCGCGTCCATGACGCGTGCGGGGCACGGCCGTGACGCCAGTCGAGAATGGTGCGACGGCTGATCCCGGTTCGCCGCGAGACCTCGCAATCGTTCAGGCCTTCGGCCACGAGCGAGAGAGCTCGGTTGACCTCGTATCGTGAGTGCATCGTCGCCCCCTTGCGGTGTGCACGACCGTATATCGAGGTACGGACGGCGGATCCGGGAAGGAGAGCCACTGAGGCCTGCTCGCTGGTCGACCGCCTTCGCGATCGCGATGCTGCTCGCCGCCTGTGAAACATCGGCACCGGCTTCCCCGGCCGGACCGGGGTCGCCGACAGCCTTCGTCAAGGTCGCGTTCGTCCGCGATCTGTCGATACCCGATGCGGACGAGCACGCGCTCCCTGCGTCGCAGGCCATACGCCTCGCGTTCGAGGCCGCGATGTTGCAGGAGCCGAGCTCCGTGCCGGTCGAGCTCGAGGAGTTCGACCTCGCGCAGGACGCGGCCGACCTCGAGTCGATCGACGCCGATCCGAGCTACGTGGGCGTGATCGTGGCCCCGGGTGTGAACG
>Ga0299906_10002534_pt1 | contig 15166 bp, 13 predicted proteins | sample RVTome_14_FD_200259 | JGI IMG/M metagenome (GOLD analysis project Ga0299906, IMG submission 200259) | Soil microbial communities from uranium-contaminated site in the Upper Colorado River Basin, Wyoming, United States - RVT145D125 (version 2) ... | reverse complement strand
ACGCCGTCGCCAATATGGTCGATGAGATACGTCTCGGGGACATCGCTGACCTCGAAGTTTCCAACGCCGACGACGTCGAAGCCACGGTCTCGCATGAACAGCCGGGCGTCCGCGGCGAGGTTGTCGACCCCGCAGCCGTTCAGCAATTCGATCTGGATTCGGTCACCCTGGAGGTGCGCTGCGTTCGATTCTCGCAGCGGATCCACGCGCGGCGTAGCGAACCGTACGACCATGCCGTAGCCCAGGACTACGGCGAACAACGTCGCCAGAACGAGCAGGCCACTCATCGCGAGGCCGCCCGCATTGCCGCGTCCGCCCTCGACCTTGACCTTAGCCCTTTGTTCACGCAATCTGTCCTTAATCATCCGCCGCAGATTTCGTGCCCATGCGCGACTGAACGAAAAAAGGCGCATGCCGACGCGTGCGCCACACCACTAGCGATATTGAACTTTACTCTCGATGGCCGCGTGATCCGGCTAGTCGACGGGACGATACAATCCGTAAGGTTGCAAGTATCTCCCGTACGGGCTTCGGTGATACGACAAGTTCAAGCGAACATTTTCAGATGGCATGTAGGTCACCTGGGCGTTTCGCAGGAAAACGTCTGCGTTCCTGCTGCTCAAGCTTGCGGGGTTGTTGGCGTAGCTGTTGCCCGATCCCCCAAACGGCGAGTAGGCAACCGCGACGTCTGCGCGCGCGGCCAACTTGCTTCCAAACTCCCACTGAAGCGAGTTCGTGTACATCGCAAGCGAACCGTATCCCCCCGACCCGAAGCTCATCTCGAACGCGTGTCCCATCGAAAAGTGCTGCGGATTGAAGATCGTTTTCATCAGGAACCCGACCCCCGCAGAACTGGTCATCAGTGCGTCTGTCTGGACGGCGTTTTCGGCGGAGCGCAACTGGGCGTCGGCCGGCTGGGCTACTGCAAGGGCAACAAGCAGGATAAGTATGAAACTGGCTCTGCGCATGCGCTTGGATCGGTGATCCCGGATCAGTTGATAAGGTATCGTACGTTGTCCCCAATTGTCAATAACGCGGCCTCGCTCGCTTTGTTCTAGCTTCACGTACCTGTACCACTCCGGTCCCGGGCGCTCGCTACGCTTCTTGCCTTTGCTGACGCCGTACGCGAGGTCCAACCATGGGGGCATCCCGAAATGCCTTTAGCCGCATGACCGTCCTCGCCCTCGAAACCTCGTGTGACGATACCGCCGCCGCGGTCGTCGCTGAGGGCCGCATCCTGTCAAACATCGTCTCCTCCCAGCTCGCTCACCGGGACTGGGGCGGCGTTGTGCCGGAAGTCGCTTCGCGGGCGCACCAACGCTACGTCGTCCCGGTAGTCAGAAATGCGCTGGAGGCCGCAAACGTAGAGGTCAGAGCCATTGACGCCGTAGCATGCACATACGGCCCCGGCCTGGTCGGCTCGCTGCTTGTTGGACTCAGTTTTGCGAAAGGGATGGCCGTCGCGCTCGGCGTGCCGTTTGTCGGGGTCAACCACCTCGATGGTCACCTCTATTCTCCGTATGCCGGCAAGGCTGAACCGCCGTTCCCCTTCCTGGCATTGGTCGTATCGGGCGGACACACCGAACTACTCGTCGTTGAAGGCTGGAACTCGCGGTACCGCCTTGGGCGGACGCGCGACGACGCCGCGGGCGAAGCCTTCGACAAGGTCGCAAAAATCCTGGGTTTCCCTTATCCAGGCGGGCCCGCGATCGAAACTGCGGCGCGCTCGGGCACCCGGAACTATCGAGCGTTCCCTCGGGCGGATCTCGAGGGTTATGACTATTCGTTTTCAGGAATAAAGACCTCTGTGCTTTATCACCTGAACTCCGTCGAGCCTGCTGAACGGCCGGACTACCTGGAGCGACACGGTCCCGACCTCGCTGCTTCGTTCCAGGCAGCGATGATTCAAATGATCCTGTCCCCGCTCAGGCGTGCAATCATCGACACCGGAATCGAGAATGTTGCGATTTCGGGGGGCGTATCGGCAAACGCAGAATTGAGACTCTCGGCTTCCGAGGTGTGTCGAGCCCTGGGTGCCGACCTGGCGATCGCACCCGCCGAACTGCGCACCGACAATGCCGCGATGATCGGGTTGGTTGCGTATTATTTGATTCAAACAGGACAAACGAGCCCGCTCTCCCTCAACGTCGACCCCTCCGCGCAACTGGTACAGCAAGGGCAAATTGGACAGGACGCCAAAACCGGATGAATCACGCGGCCAGGATCCGTTTGGTCGTGTATCCGCAATCGTGGAACGTCTCGAACGGCGGCCACCCGATGCCGACGGCTCGTCGCCTACGGTCGCCGACTTGCGCGACGGCATCGACCTGCTCGACCAGGCGATCCTTGAGCTGCTCAACAAGCGTGTTGTCTATGCGACGATCATCGGGAAACTGAAAAAGTCGGTAGGCGCACCCGTGTACGTGCCAAAGCGGGAAGCGGATGTCCTGGAGAATGTTCGGTCATCTAACCGCGGCCCGTTGCACGATGATGCGGTCAGAAGACTCTTCGAGCGGATCATCGACGAAACGAGGTCGCTCGAACGAAAGAACTATCAGGACGTTGAAACGCCGTCTGAGGGTTCTGGCCGGTGACCCTCGAGATTGCAGCCGTCACGGCCGATAACTACGCGTGAGCTACGACCTTGCTCGCCGTACCACCAGGGCCGCAACCTGTCATGCAGAGGACGTCACGTCGAAAAATCATAGTCCGCACGATCCTGCTCCTGCTGTCGGCAGGCATCATCGTATTGGTCGTCGGCTACCTGACGATCTTCGGCGGGAACACCCCATCCTTTGCCGGCGAGCGTTCCGTCTACATCGGCCGCAATGCCACGCTGTCGGCGGTAACCGATTCGCTTGTTGCCGCCGGGGTTCTGGACCAGAGACAGAGCTTCGAGGCGGTAGCCCGCGCAACGGGATGGGGCAGCCAGGTCAAGGCCGGCCACTACACCTTCGCAGAGGGTACGTCGACCTACGACATCCTTCAGACGCTCAGACGCGGCCTTCAGGCCCCGGTGAGCGTTGTTATCCCTCCCGGCTCTCGCCCTGACGTGGTCGCGGCCGTCGTCGCACGCGGGATGGAGTTCGAGCCGCAGGACTTCCTCGACGCGCTCGCGGACGATTCGCTGGCCGCTGCTCTTGGCACCGACACGACACACCTCTTCGGTTACATGCTGCCCGAGACGTACAACTTCTATTGGCTCAACGACGCCGAAACCGTTGTTCGCAGGGTCAAGGAATACGCCGACGAGCTGATCGCCGCGTCCACCAAGTCTGGCGGCAACGGCCTCGGACTTTCTGCGGATGAAGTCGTTACCGTCGCCTCGATCGTGGAATGGGAATCAGATTTGGTTGACGAGCGGCCGGTCATCGCGGGGGTATACCTTAACCGGCTTCGAGACGGTTGGCGCCTACAGGCTGATCCCACCGTACAGTACGCGGTCATCCGCCTTGAGGGCCAGAAGCGACGACTGTATTTCAAGGACTACCAAGTCCGCCACCCTTACAACACATATCAACTCGACGGGCTGCCGCCGGGGCCAGTGACGAACCCGTCGCCGACATCCATCAGCGCGGTCCTGAATCCGGAAGCCCACAAGTACTACTATTTCGTGGCCCGGGGCGATGGTGGGCACATCTTCTCGCGTACGCTCGCCGAGCATAATCGGGCTGCCGCGGATTACCGCAGGATGCTCCGAGACATTGGCACCGACTAGGCCGGCTGGAATCTGTCGACCGTCGCGATTGAGGGTCGACTATCGGACTGTTCAGCGCACGCCACGGCGCGTCAGATCTTTGCGCGCACGCCGATCACAAAGCGGTTGCGGAGCACATCTTCATAGACGATCGGAGCGCCTTCAACCGCGTAAGGTTCAAATGCGTCGTCGAATTGCTCTGCAGACCATCCGAAGTCCAGCTCAAACTGCTGCGACGCCTTGTAGGTAAGTCCGGCCGAGACGTAGCCTCGATCGCGCTGGGTAAGCGGCCCCTCGGAGCGCCCGGCTGCCTGCATCCGCTGATCGGGCAGAAACGCGATTCCGGCCCGGGCTACGACGCGTCCGAAATCGTACTCCCCACCAACGCGCAGATTCATGAGCCCTTCCAGCTGGTCGCGGATCGCGCGATTTTCGGCGGCGAACGTGAACTCATCGTCGGCGCCAAGTTCGAGTTGTGACCAGTCAACGAGTTCGGCATCCGCGAAGACGCTGAGGTCGCCGCCGACATATCCGACACCAAGCCCGATGCGCCACGGCGATATTACATAGTAGTCGAAAGACCCCGCACCGGCGTCCTCCTCAAAGTCGTCGCCGTAGGTGAACGCGTCGCCGTTGTCGAATTCGACAAACATGGTCGTCGAGTATTCTTCGGAGACTTCGTAGTATGTCGGCGACTCAATGGAGGCTCCGACAGAGAAGCCCGAAGAGGTTCGCACCGCGACGCCTGCCCTGAGGTTGATGCCCACGAGCCTGGACTCGACGAATTGCGTCCACTCCAGGTAGTCGAAGTCGACGGTGCCGCCGAGCCCGTCGTTGTCGTTGTTGATGTCTTCCTCTGCGGCGAAACGCTCGAGTTCCCACCGGCCAACGGGTACGTTCACGGATCCGCCGACCATCACGCCCGGTGCGGCCTCAAACGCAGCGCCGATGTTCAACTCATGTTTGAAACCCGTCTCGCGTACCGAGCCGGATTGCTCAACGGTCCCGGTCGTAACCGCCGGAAAGAATGGTACCGGATCCCCCGAATTGTAACCACCTGCGTCGAAGTCGATCGCAAAAAGCTCGTACGCGATGAAGGAGAGGTCGCGGCTGAAGGACGGTGTGAACACATCGTCGGATGTGCCGGCGATATTGTCGGGGCCGCTGTCGACATCAATGTCGAACTCGCCGACGACCGGCATGAAAAAGTCGGTGACCGAGTTCACGCCGTTGGAACCACGATACAGTAACTCTCGATCAAACGACTGCACCTGGTTGATGCCTCCGGCGAAGACCGCCGACCCGCGTCGCGTCGGTACCTTGTACGCAAAGGCGACGTGCCCGATACCGGCGGCGCTCGACGTATTGTCCAGCCCAAACGTGTCGTCCAACCGGAATTCAGCGCGGTCGTTGGTATTCAGAAACGCCAGCGAAGCGGAGAACGACGATTGCCCGTAGAAACCGAGCCCCGCCGGGTTGGTCAGCATCGCCGTATGGTCAGCCATGCCGGCCACACCTGCGCCGGCAAGGCCGAGGGACCTTACGCCGCTCATCGGTTGCCGCTGCGCAAAGCGAATCGCGTCTTCGGCGGTCTGCGCCTGAACGCCCGCAACAAACAGCGTGGTTGACACTAGCACCAGCGCGATCGCGGTGACCATCACCGGCCTCGGCTTCGATCGGTTCTTTCGGTCAGTGACTTGTCGGTCAGCTTTCATTTCGGCTTTCTCCTTCCCTTTCAACTGGTTTCGACTCGCCTCCCTGGCAGACGAATCAGGATATCCGTTTCAATGTTCGGTGCGTGGTCGGCACAGTCTCCACCCGCGACGGCCTGCCGTCTCCAAAAGTTCAAGGGTCAGAATTAGGCGGTCGGCGTCAGTTGCCGCGACCCGATGAGCGCCGTCCGCTGGACGAGCTTCGCGACGCGCCGGAAGGAGAGGACCGTGAAGAGCGAGACACCGTGGATCCTCGATTATCCGGCGAGGGGCTTGGGGCTGCTCGGGTCTGCGGTGGCGGCGTAGCACGGCGGACCTGTTGCGGTGGCGGCGTCGCGCGGCGGACTTGCTGCGGTGGCGGACTCGTCGCACGGCGCGTCACCTGCGGCGGCGAGGCCTGACGAGAGACCTCTGACCGGCGAAGCTGGGTCCGGTCAAAGGCCGACGGTCTGCTGTCGGTAGACCTCGTTACGGTTGTTCGGCCATCTGTTACACGAACGGGTCGCGTTCCCGAAGCGGTATAGGGCGACCGGCTTGTCGTGTTTGTACCCGCTGCTCCGCGGGCTCGCGAACTCCATTCGCTGTAGCGGCTCGGCTGGATCGCCGAATCGTTTCCGCCCGACCTGCCCGTAGTTGTCCCGCTCGACCGGGTTGCCGAGCCGTTGCCGCCGGATGGTGTCGACCGGGTGGCCGAGTCATTGCCACCTGATCGCGCTGGACGAGTTGAGGTTCTGCCTTCGGGGCTCGAGGAGCGGGTAGTTGAGCGCGTCGTCGTTCCCTTCGACGCATCGCCGCTCGAGCGCGTAGTGGATTGTGCACCCGAACGAGTTGTCGAACGGGTTGCGGCACGGTTGTCGTCAGTCGATGAGCCCCTGGTCACACTACGCCCGGTGCGGGTTGCCGAATCCGCCGAACGCTTGTTGGCTACGGAGGTATTGCCGCTCGCACCGCGTTCGTATCCGCGGTCTACGGTTCTCCCGGCCAGGGCGCCTCGGCCGATCGACGAACCACGCGGCGCATAGTCACCGCGAGAAGCGTACGCGCGATCACCGCCGTAGTACCGGTACGGGCTGTAGTAGAATTGGCGATACGGATTGTAGTAGTACGAGTTATACGCGTACGGATGAAACCCGCTGTAGTGGTAGTAAGACGGGAAGTATCCGTGTCCGTACCAGAAGGGGGATCCGAAACTTAGACTGAAGTGGAGTGACGAGCCGTAATAGTACGGGTCGAAAAAACCGCCGTAGTACGAGTTGTAACCGTACGGGTAGTACCAGTCGTCGTAGTACCGAGTAAAGTAGCGACGGTAATAGCCGGGAGAGTAATACGAGTCGTCGTCATAGTAGTAGTCTTCGTCGACGTACTCGCGCTCGATGATCGTGCCTTCATCCGTTTCGACAACTTCCACGCGAGATGGCCGATGGTAGTCGACGGTAGCGAGCTGCGTGTAGCAACCGGTGAAGCCGAATGCAAGCAGTCCGGCGGCGACCTGAATACTGTAACGTGTTAGCTTCATCTTGTGGCCTCGTCTTCTCGGCTGTCGTTCTCGGCTGTCGTTCTCTACTGTCTTCGGCTTCTGCTGTCTCTGCTGAGCCGGCTCCTGGCCGGGGCGACCGACGTTGGTGCAAACGCGTGGTCCCGGCTATTGTTACCGCGTGGTGAAGAAAACACAAATATCGGGCCCAAGGGGGTGGTACCTTGAACGAGCCTTTTATTAGTGGCCTGCTGAGCGTTTATTCCCGGCCCTGTCCTCAAATCAACGCACCGACTGTTCAAAATGGCTGACGCCATCACACCCCGTGACCAGGACTTTTCGAAGTGGTACGTCGACGTCGTCCGCGGCGCGAAGCTCGCCGATTATTCGCCTGTGCGGGGGTGCATGATCATCCGCCCGAACGGGTATGCCCTCTGGGAGAACATGCAGCGCGCGCTCGACTCCATGTTCAAAGCCACCGGCCATGAGAACGCGTACTTCCCGCTGTTTATCCCCCAGTCGTTCCTGGCGCGGGAGGCCCAGCACGTCGAGGGCTTCGCGAAAGAGTGCGCCGTGGTCACGCACTCCCGGCTGGAGGTCGACCCTGCAACGGGCGAACTGCGCCCCGCGCCGTCCTCGGCCCTGGAGGAGAACCTGATCGTCAGGCCGACCAGCGAGACGATCATCTGGGACGCTTATTCCACGTGGATCCAGTCGTGGCGCGACCTGCCGCTGAAGATCAACCAGTGGGCGAACGTCGTCCGCTGGGAAATGCGTACGCGCCTGTTTCTGCGCACCATGGAATTTCTCTGGCAGGAGGGGCATACGGCGCACGCCACGAAAGAGGAGGCGCTTGAAGAGACGCGCCTGATCCTCGATCTGTACGCGGATTTCGCCGAGAACCATATGGCGCTCCCTGTCATCAAGGGCGTAAAGACCGCGAGTGAACGGTTCGCCGGCGCGGTCGACACGCTCTGCATCGAAGCGCTGATGCCCGACGGCAAGGCACTCCAGGCCGGGACCAGTCACTTCCTCGGCCAGAACTTCGCCAAGGCCTTCAACTGTCAGTTCCAGAACCGCGACAACGAACTCGAATACGCGTGGGCGACCTCCTGGGGCGTTTCAACCCGGTTGGTGGGCGCGCTCGTGATGGCGCATTCCGACGACCGCGGACTGGTGCTGCCCCCCGTGCTCGCACCCACCCAGGTGGTGATTGTCCCCATCTATCGCAACGACGACGAGCGGGTCACGGTGCTCGAATCCGCCGACGCCATCAGGGCGGATCTCGCCGACGCCGACGTGCGGGTGAAGCTCGACGACCGCGACGGCTACCGACCGGGCTGGAAGTTTACCGAGCACGAGGTCCAGGGTGTACCGCTGCGACTGGCCGTCGGACCGCGTGATGTCCAGAACGGCACGGTCGAGCTTGTGCGACGCGACACGTCGTCGAAACAGACCGTTGTGCGGAATGGGCTACGAGACGGCGTCCCCCAATTGCTCGACGAAATTCAGCGCGCGCTGTTTGAGCGTGCCCGGGTCTTCCGCGAGGAAAACACCATGGCCGTCGACGATTATGCCGCTTTCCGCGAAGTCATCGAGGGTCGGGGCGGATTTGTGTACGCCCACTGGGACGGTTCGGCCGAAACGGAGGCGAAGATCAAGGAAGACACAAAAGCGACAATCCGCTGCATCCCAATGGACGATGACAACGTACCCGGCGTCGACATGATTACCGGCGAACCATCGAGCAGGCGGGTACTCTTTGCGAGGGCATATTAATCAATCATCGACCGGAACGGGGTCGCACCTGGCGAAAATCGTTTCGTACGCAATAAATCCGCTCGTGCTGCCGCCGACGCTGTACGGGTTGATCGTCCATCTTTCGGGCGGAACGAGGGCACAGGTCGCGGCGGTGATCGGGATCGGTGTAGTCTTCTTCGGGGCCATCCCGCTGGTTTCGATGGTGAGGGCGATCCGCGGGATTCCACATGCGTCCATCGAGCTGCGCGACCGCACGCATCGCACGATCCCGTACCTGGTAGCAGTCGGGAGTTACCTCGTTGCCCTGTTCATCGTAGCACGTTCCAGCCTCCCCGAGCGCGAGTTCCTGATGGCGGTCACGCTGTCGTTTGTGATCAGCGGATTCCTGATGCTGGTCATCAACCTCTCCTGGAAGATCTCACTGCACGTGTCGACGCTCGCGGGATTTTTCTCGATCCTCTGGTACTACCTGAGCCGGGTCAATCCCGGTGCGCTGACCGACGCCACTACAGGGGACGGCGCACCGATGATGCGCCTTGCAGTGTTCGGCATCGCGGTAACGGCGCTTGTGATGTGGGCGCGCGTAGAGGTCAGGGCGCACACGCCGGCACAAGTTTTCGGAGGGGCGGCGTTCGGCCTCGTCGCGCCGTACGTCACGCTGTTAATTCTTGCGTGGATTGGAGTCCAGGCGTAAGGATGGAGGATGAAGGATGAAAGGCGGTGGGATCAACGTTCAGTCAATCGGCTGCAACCCCGCTTCGATCTCTTCGCGGCGAGGCTCCAGAAACGGCGGGAGTGCGACCTTCTCGCCCAGCGTGGCGGGGTCCTCGTCGACGAGGAAGCCAGGGCCATCGGTCGCAATCTCGAACAAGATGCCGTTGGGTTCCCTGACGTAGAGGCTTCGGAAATAAAAACGATCAATCTCGCCGCTGTGCGCGAGGCCGTATGAGCTAAGGCGCTCGGTCCATTTGTGGTACTCCTCTTCGTTCGGCGTACGAAAGGCAACGTGGTGTACGCCCGCGGCGCCGGGTCGAGTGACCGGCAGGTCCGGCTGAACGGCCACGTGCAGCTCGGCGTGCGATCCCCCTGAGCCCATCTCGAAGACGTGGACCGGGTCCCGGTCGTTATCCGGATGCGCGTACTCCCGAACGCGACGCATCCGCAGTACCTCTACTACCATCGCCTCGGTGCGCGACAGCTCGGGCACGCTCATCACGACGGGGCCAAGGCCGCGGATCTGGTATTCGGCAGGCACGGGACTGCGTTCCCACGGCACCGGTTGGTCTCCCCCACCGCCGTCGTCGACGAGCGCCAGGCGCTGTCCTTCTGGGTCCTCGAAGTCAAGCGTGAGTCGGCCGTCGCGCTCCACTGCGGCGGCCGCTTTGACGTTGTGCTCGCGCAGCCGGCCGGCCCACCACTCGACCGCTTCGGGACCGTTGACGCGCAGGCCGGTTCGCGTGATCGAGCGGGTGCCCCTGCGTTCTGGGCGAACGTGGAAGTCAAAAAACGTCAGGTCGTTACCCGGTGATCCAACCGCGTCGGAGTAGAACAGGTGGTAGGCGCTGACCTGGTCCTGATTCACGCTGCGCTTCACGAGCCGCATCCCCATGACCGTGGTATAGAACGCGTAGTTCGCGCGGATATCCGCCGAAACCGCGGTGAGGTGATGAAATCCGGTCAGTTCGCCGCTCATTGCGTGGTGATGGCCAGGGCCGCGACGCGAGCCCTCAGTTGTTGGTAGATGGCACTGAGTCCGCGGGTGCGTTGCATGCCGAGCAGGGTATCGAGGCCCAGAGCACGTAGCGGATCAGCCGGCGCTCCCTCGACGACGCCGACCGGTTGCCGGTCGAAAGCGTCGATCAGGATCGAGAGGAAGCTCCGCGCCGTCGGGGCCTCACGGGGTACGTCGCCGAAGACGTTCACCAGGTCGTCGTTCACGGTTACATACAGGAAGACCGGTGCCTGGCACTCGTGTACGAGGTGGAGTCCCTCGTCCCGCAAGCGAACCAGGTGCTCGGGCAACGGCGGCAGCCGATCCGAAAAGTCGAGCAGGACCTCGAGCCGATCACTCGGATCTACCGACTGGAACGCGTCCGCTATTTCGTCAAACCGCGTCAACGACTGCTTCACCCTTTTCGATCGGAACGCCGACGAGGTTGCCCCATTCGGTCCACGAGCCGTCGTAGTTCTTTACGCTGCTGAAGCCCAGCAGATTGGTCAGCACAAACCAGGTGTGGCTGGAGCGTTCGCCGATCCGGCAATAGACCACGGTGTGTTGGTCGGGTTGGAGTCCCTGCTCGGCCAGGTAAATGGCTTCCAGTTCTTCTCGGGACCTGAACGTGCCGTCCGCGGCCGCCGCTCGGCTCCACGGTATGCTACGCGCGCCCGGAATGTGTCCGCCGCGGATGGCGCCTTCAGACGGATACTCGGGCATGTGGAGGATTTCTCCCTTGAATTCGCCTGGGGAGCGCACATCGACAAGCTGTTCGCCGGCGCTGGACTGAGACAGTGCTTCGTCGCGGAACGCGCGGATGGAGAGATCCGGGTCTGAGGCTGTATACGAAGCGGCGGGATACGAAGGCACGTCCTTGGTGAGTTCCCTGCCTTCGGCGATCCACTTCGTGCGTCCGCCATCCATAAGGACGCAGCGGTCGTGGCCAAACAGTTTGAACACCCAGTACGCGTAGCAGGCCCACCAGTTGTTCTTGTCACCGTAGAAGACGACCGTTGTATCGTTTGCTATTCCTTTCTGCGAGCAAAGCGCCGCGAACTTTTCCTTGCTGATGTAATCGCGTACGGTCTGATCTTGCAGGTCGGTAAGCCAGTCAATGTGGATGGCGTTGGGGATGTGGCCCGTACTGTAGAGGAGTACGTCTTCGTTCGACTCGACGATGCGGATCGAATTCGTATTTTTCAGGTTCTCGGCAACCCAGTCGGTTGTAACGAGTACGTCGGGGTTTGCGTAAGGAGTCATCCGGGTACCTCGGGTTGATAAATCTCCATCATTATCCGTTATCACGCCGTGCGTCGGCCACGGGTGAAACGGAACCTACTGGTGCGCGGGCGCAAGCGCAACCGGCTTTCCGGAGGACGCCCAGCCTGCACGTGAACTTGTCAATCTCGGCCGTATTTCCAATATTCTCGCCCCGGCGATTGCGCTGGAAGGTTCCCCGGTGACGTTTCATAATCAAGGCACGTCTGTATGGAGCTGATCCGGGAGGCGCTCGACTTCTTCCTCCACCTCGATACGCACCTGACCAACATCATTCAGGAGTACGGGGTATGGACCTACGGCATCCTTTTCGCGATCATTTTCGCCGAGACCGGCCTGGTCGTTACACCGTTCCTGCCCGGCGACTCGTTGCTCTTCGCCGCCGGTGCACTCAGCGTCGGCGGGGCCCTCAACCCGGTGCTGTTATTCGTACTGCTCACGGGCGCCGCCATTCTGGGTGACACCGTCAACTACTGGGTAGGCTCCACGATCGGCCGTCGCGCATTCTCGGAAAACGCCCGGTTTCTGAAGATCGAGCACCTGGAGCGGACCGAGAAGTTCTTCGAGAAGTACGGCGGCAAGACTATCGTGCTCGCGAGATTCCTCCCAATCGTGCGCACCTACGCGCCGTTTGTCGCGGGCGCCTCACGGATGCACTACGGCCGGTTCTTCGCGTTTAACGTAATCGGCGGGGTGGTTTGGGTTGCACTTTTCATCTTTGGCGGATATTACTTCGGGAATATTCCGATCGTCAGGGATAACTTCACCATCGTGATCCTGGTCATCATCGCGCTTTCGTTGGTGCCGCCCCTTGTCGAGTGGGCGCGACGACGGTACAGGTCCCCGTCGGGTCCGGTCGTCTGAGCACGCATACTTCGCGCCGGAAGTCCAACCCCAAATACCGACCTCCATGACGGACTCTTCGACGGATCTCCCGGTGGATCTCCCGGTGCCCTCCCCTTCATCTGGTACTTCGCGTGACGGCAAACTGATCCGCGCCGTTTCCCGCTGGGAAATCGTCGGTCTGGCCGTCAACGACGTCATCGGAAGCGGGGTCTACCTCCTGCCGGCGGCGGCGGCGCTGCTACTCGGCGCTGCCAGCATCTGGGCGGTGGTCCTTGCAGGGCTGGCGGTTGGATTGCTCGTGCTGTGCTTTGCATCGGCGGCGAGTCACTTCGACGAAACCGGGAGCGGTTACCTGTACACGCGAGAGGCGTTCGGAAGGTTTGTCGGTTTCGAGGTTGGTTGGATGACCTGGCTGGCGCGCATTTCGTCGGTAGCCGCGCTTTCGGCGGGTTTTGCGTTGGCTACGAGTTTCCTGTGGCCGGCCGCGAGCGGCGGCTGGGTGCGTGCGGCCGTCATTACGGTCCCGCTGGTTGTTCTGACCTGGATCAACGTCGTCGGCGTCAAGCAGGGCGCGCGCGTCGCCGTCGGCCTGGCAATCGCCAAAACGTTGCCTCTGCTTTTCTTCGTCGGCGTTGGAATTTTCTTTGTCGACTGGGATCTGGTGGCCGATATCGAGGTCCCGGGTTTCGATGGTCTCGGCGAGGCCGCGCTGCTTCTGCTCTTCGCCTACGCCGGCTTCGAAAACACCGCTGCACCGGCGGGCGAGTACAAAAATCCGCAGCGCAACGTGCCCTTCGCGCTCCTTATGATGATCACCTTCGTAACGCTGCTGTACACGCTGGTGCAGCTTGTGGCGGTGGGGACGCTTCCAGGCCTGGCACAGTCCGAATCCGCCCTTGCCGAAGCGGCCACGGTCTTTCTGGGTGCAGGGGCGGGCATCATTATGACGATCGGCGCGATGATCTCGATCGAAGGGAATGTCGGCAACACCACATTGATCGGTCCGCGGTACCTCTTTGCCCTGGCGCGCGACGGTTTCGGACCGCGGATTCTCGGGGAAGTTCACCCCAAGTATCGTACGCCGGCGGCGGCGATCATCACGCAATCGACCATCGCCCTCGCGCTGGCGCTGTCCGGTTCGTTCGTCGGACTGGCGATGCTTTCGATTATCGCGCGCCTGGCAACGTATGTCGGTACGGCTGCGGCGGTCCCGGTCTTGCGCAAGCGGTTCGCCGATCGACCCGGGGTGCTTCACCTTCCAGGAGGGCCGCTGATCCCGGTCGCCGCATTGTTGCTCTGCCTGGCCTTTCTGGCAAGCGCCACAACGGCCAACCTGATCGCCGGCGTTGTGGCACTGCTCGTCGGCGTAGTGATATACGGCGGAAAGCCCATGAGCGTGATCAACCTCGTGATGGCCGCGCTGTTCGTCTTTGGCGCGGTCGTGCAGTTCAACGACCCCGACAAGTTCGTATGGATCGTGATTTACCTCTTGGCTGCGGGCGTCTGTGTCCTGGCCTACCGCCGTCCCGCCGTCGTGTGGCCGGCGGCGCTGGTGGCCCTCGGCTGTCTCGTGTGGGCCGCGACGCTCGGACCGGATGTCCTGGGGCAGATTCCGTTCGGTGACATGTTCGGGGCGTGGGAGATGAGGAATATCGGAATCGAGCGGAGCCGCGAGATGTATGGCCTCGTGATCATCGCTGCGTGGATGGTCGCGATAGCGCTCAACGCTTTCCGCAGCCGTCGGCGCGCCACAACCGCGCAATAGCCACCGCACAACCCGGGCGTAGTCCCGGCTTGACCGCTACGCGAAGAGGTGATCAGGAGATCGGCGGGATGACCTCGTCCTCTTCGGGCTTTCGGGACGCGCGCGTTTTTTCGGCCGTCTCGCTGACGTGCTGCGAATGTTCGCCGGCTCGTTTCGGAAACAGAAGCGAAGCCCCGATCGACGCGGCTAGGACGGTTGCCACGACGCCGAGCGAGACGACGATCGGCATGTGAAACACGTCCAGCAGGAGCATCTTGGCGCCGATCCAGACCAGCACGATCGAGAGCCCCAACTTCAGATAGTGGAACTTGTCGATGACGCCCGCCAGTACGAAGTACAGCGAGCGCAGGCCAAGCACAGCGAACACGTTCGACGTGTAGACGATGAACGGATCGCGTGTGACGCCGAAGATCGCCGGAATCGAGTCGACGGCGAAGACGACATCGGTCGTTTCGACCAGCACAAGAACCAGAAAGAGCGGCGTTGCGACACGGCGCAACGCGCCGGACTTCGGGTTCAGCTCGCGTGTGAAGAACGCCTGGCCGTGGTAGACTTTCGAGACCGGCACAAACCTCCTGACGAGTTTGAGGACCGGATTGTGCGCGGGGTCGACGTTGATTTCGTCGTGCTTCGCCATCCGGATGCCTGTGATGACGAGGAAGCCACCGAAGACGTACATGATCCAGTCGAACCGCTCGATCAGCAGTGCGCCGACGCCGATCATGACCCCCCGCAGGACCAGCGCGCCGATGATCCCCCAGAACAGCACGCGGTGCTGGTACTGCGGCGGAACCTTGAAGTACGCGAAGATGAGCGCAAAGACGAAGAGGTTGTCGACCGAGAGCGCAAACTCGATCAGGTAGCCGGTCAGGAACTCGAGGCCGGATTGCGGACCGAGTGTGCGATAGACGCCGAAATT
>Ga0299906_10002531_pt1 | contig 15170 bp, 12 predicted proteins | sample RVTome_14_FD_200259 | JGI IMG/M metagenome (GOLD analysis project Ga0299906, IMG submission 200259) | Soil microbial communities from uranium-contaminated site in the Upper Colorado River Basin, Wyoming, United States - RVT145D125 (version 2) ... | reverse complement strand
CGCTGTGCACCACCGCAGCTTCGAAGCCCGCTTCGTCCAGAGCCTGTTCCCAGCGGCGCTGGATTTGGCGAAGGTGTTCGCTGTAATGTTCCTGGATCCCGGGTTCCTTGCTCATGGCCATCCTGTTTCAGACTGATAGAATACGAGCCGCCTAGGCGACCCACTCATGAACATATATTCAAGGCCTGGCACAGGCAAGCGGTATCAATTCTGAACATCACCTTGTACAACACGCGGAAGCGTGAAAAGGAAGTGTTTGAGCCACTCGACCCCGAACGGGTGACGATGTACGTCTGTGGGCCGACCGTGTACAACTTCGCCCACATCGGAAACGCCCGTCCTGCGGTCATCTTCGACTTGCTCCACAGGCTGCTGAAGCTTCACTATCCGAACGTCGTCTATGCCCGCAACATCACCGACGTCGACGACAAGATCAACGCCTCCGCCGCCGAAGAAGGGGTCGACATCGACACCATCGCTCAGCGCTATACGAAGGCCTACCACGAGGACATGGCGGCACTGGGCGTGGGCACGCCGACCCTTGAACCGCGGGCCACCCAACACATCGATCAGATGCAGGCGATGATCCAGCGGCTGATCGATTCCGGCCATGCCTACCAGGCCGAAGGCCACGTCCTGTTCCAGATCGAAAGTTACAAACCCTACGGAACGCTTTCCCGACGCGACATGCGCGAGATGATCGCGGGCGCGCGGGTGGAGGTCGCCCCGTTCAAACGCCACCCTGGAGATTTCGTGCTGTGGAAGCCTTCCAAGCATCCACAGCCGGGCTGGGACAGCCCCTGGGGCTGGGGACGTCCGGGCTGGCACCTGGAGTGCTCAGTCATGGCCGAGTCACACCTCGGTGAAACGATCGACATCCACGGCGGCGGCCAGGACCTGGTGTTCCCCCATCACGAGAACGAAATCGCCCAGAGCGTGTGCGCACACGGCGGTGCCGCTTTCGCGCGCTATTGGGTGCACAACGGCTTCGTGACGGTGGAAAAGCGCAAAATGTCCAAGTCGCTCGGCAACACGATGATCGTCCACGAACTGCTCAAGTCGCATCCGGGCGAAGCCCTCCGCTACCTGCTCTTGAGTGCGCATTACCGCCAGCCGCTGGACTGGTCGGACGAGGCGCTGGAACGCTGCAAGCGCACGCTCGACCGGCTGTACGGCATCCTGCGCACGGCCACGGACGCTCACGGGGAGCTTCCGGCGGGCGGGGAACCGAGTGAAGCGTTTCTGCATGCTTTGCGCGACGATCTCAATACCCCTGTCGCGCTCGCCGAACTGAACCGTGCCGCGCGCGACCTGGCCAATGCGAAGTCGGCCGAACAGGCCGCCGCCGCAGCGGCAGAGCTGAAAGCCGACGCCGGGTTCCTGGGCGTCCTGCAAAACGAACCGGATGAATGGTTCGCCATGGACGCTGACAAGGACCAAGTGCACAAAATCGAGGCCTTGATTGCACAACGCACACAGGCAAAGGCCGCGGGAGACTTCAAGACCGCCGATGCCATCCGGGATAAGCTCGTGGCGATGCGCGTCCAGCTCGCAGACGGCCCGGACGGCACCCGCTGGCGCAAGACGTCCTAGCGCAGGCCTGGCGAGCTCGAAGCGCGTGTTGCACCGGCGGGCCGCGAACCCCATCTTCTAGCCGAGACAGCGGATATGGATTCAGCGACCCCCAAGCATGCCGGCAGCGAAGACCGCGAAGCGCGTCACGACCCGGTCGCCGTGCAGAAGGAGATCGTGGAGGACTTCAGCCTGTTCCCCGAATGGCTGGACCGCTACCAGTACCTGATCGATCTTGGCCGCAAGCTGCCGCCGCTGAGCGAAGTGGAAATGCGGGACGACAAGCTGCTGGCGGGCTGCCAATCCAAGGTTTGGTTGTATCAGGAAGGCGACGCCGATTGCACCACCATTCGCGCGAACAGCGACGCCGCCATCGTCTCGGGCCTGATCGCCCTTTTGATCAAAGTCTATTCGGGCTGCTCGGCCCGCCAGATCGCCGACACCGAGCCTTTTTTCATTGACGCGATAGGGTTGACTGAACACCTCTCGCCAACGCGCGCCAATGGGCTCCATGCCATGCTGAACGCCATTAAATCCCACGCCAAGCGTCTCTTGTAGGAGTGGCGCCTTCACCGCGACCCAGTGCCGCATCGCGGCGACGTCGCCGCTCCAACAAAAACCCCGCCAAATGGCGGGGTTTCGAAGCCTTGGCACAGGGATGTGCCAACACAAAGTGCGAGCCTTTGAAAACCGCGCTTTTCAAAGGCGAGATGGGAGTGGGGCAGGACGCCCCATCTCCCTCATTTAATTAACGATCGAGCACCACCAGTTCAACGCGGCGATTCTCCTGGCGGCCTTCGGCCGTGTCGTTGGTCGCCACCGGGCGGGATTCACCATGACCCACCGCGGTCAGGCGGCTGGCTCGGATTCCCTTCTCGACCAGGTAGTCACGCACGGCGTTGGCACGCCGCTCGGACAGGCCCTGGTTGTACTGGTCGCTGCCGACGCTGTCAGTATGACCGGCCACCTCGACCACGACGCGTTCGTGCTGCTCGAGCAGGCTAGCTGCCTGGTCCAGGATCACCTTGGCCTCCGGCCTCAGGGTGGATTTGTCGAAATCGAAGTGTACGCCCTGTAGCTCGATCACCGCTTCGACTTCGCAACCGTCGAGGTCGACCACGGCGCCCGGACGCGTATTCGGGCACTTGTCGCGCTCGTTCGGCACGCCGTCACCGTCCAGGTCCGGATTCTCCGGCTTCGGCGGGGGCGCCGGAGGCGGAGGCGGAGGCGGCGGTGGCGGCTCCGTACCCCCGAAATCGAAGTTCAGGCCCACGGAGAAATAAATGTCATCGAATGAACCATGTGAGGGGATGGTGTCCCCGTCCTTGTCCGTGCGATACAGCAACTGTGCACGAGTGCTCCAGTGCCTGGCGAGTTTGCCCTGGACGCCCACGCCGAGGTTGAGAGACATGTTGCTGTCCCGGTCGATCACGTTGGTGTGTTTGGTCGTTCCAAGCCCGCCGAGGAGATACGGCCGCCAGTTGCCTTCGGTCAGGTAGTACCGCCCCATCAGGCTCCAGGTCCTTAGTGTCCAGCGGCGATCAGTCGCGCCTGGAACCGCAGCCTGCACGACGGAGTTATCGAGGGTGCCCTGGAACTCGTCCCACTCGAGGTCCAGGCTGAATCGATCGTTCAGAAAATAGCCAAAACCGAAAACATTCCACACGTCGCCATCGGTGCTCTCGCGGCTGTTGTCCCAGTTCGCCCCACCGATTGCATAGGTGAAGTGCCAAGGCTCGTCCGAAAAAGAGGTGGAATCCTGGGCCCAGGCAGAGACACTGAGGCTGAATCCAATCAATGCGGCCAAAAAGATTGAGGTTGAGCGGTTCACTAAAAACTCCTTCCGAAGTACATCAGACATAAATTTTTGTCCGCCGCCGAATGGCGGTGGCGGACTCTCTCCCTATCGCGGACCCTATATTAGCGGAGAATTGTTGCAACCGCACTAGGTGCGGGCAGCAGGGCAATCGAGGATGAGCGCTGGCAATTACCTCAGGGGCTGTCGCCCATTTGGCGTTGGCGCAGTTCCCAGCGCTCCTGGGCGTCGAGGCACAGCGTGGCGATGGGACGGGCTTCCAGCCGTTCCAGGCCGATTTCCTCTCCGGTCTCGTCGCAGTAGCCATACTCGCCGTCATCGATGCGTGCGAGCGCCTTGTCGATTTTGCTGAGCAGCTTGCGGTAACGGTCGCGGGTGCGGAGCTCCAGGCTGTTCTCGGTTTCGCGCGTGGCCCGCTCGGCTTCGTCACCGACGTCACGGACCTCTTCCTTCAGGTTACTGATGGTCTCCCGCGACTCCTCGATCAGCTCCTCACGCCAGGTCAACAGCTTTTGGCGAAAGTACTCCAGCTGTTGCGGGGACATGTAGGCCTCTTTCTTGTTCGGCTTGTATCCTTTCTTCAGGACAACCCTATTTGACGCCATCTTGATGCCTTCTCCTTGCTCCATTTCGTTTTCTCTTATAAGCTATTGTTTTGTCTAGAAAATTAATAGTCTCCCACGGAGGGGCCGAAAACGAAATTGGAGAGTTATAGCGGAACTTTCGGCCTGGGGCAAGCCCGCGAGGCAAATTCACCAAACCAAGATGACCGGTCTTCGATGGAAAAGTTTCTCAAATCACTGATTCGCGGTTATCAGCTGGTATTCAGCCCGATCCTCGGCGGCTCCTGTCGGTTCACCCCGAGTTGTTCGGCGTACGCCTCGGAGGCCATCGAACGCCACGGCGCCCTCAGGGGCAGTGTTCTGGCGGTCAAGCGCATTGCGCGGTGCCACCCACTGTGTCACGGTGGCTACGATCCCGTCCCCTGACAGTGCGCCTCACATGACGAGACCGACCCTGATCAAAAACGCCCGCATTGCGTCCGAAGACGGCATCATCGAGGGTGACGTGCTTATACGCGCCGGGCACATTGAGCGGGTCGGCCGAGGCGGCGAAGGCGCCGGCCCAGCCGAGGTGTTCGATGCGCGCGGGCGCTTGCTGTTGCCTGGAATGATCGACGACCAGGTGCATTTCCGCGAGCCGGGGTTGACGCACAAGGGGACGATCGCCAGCGAATCGAGGGCGGCGGTGGCGGGCGGCATCACCAGTTTTATGGAGATGCCCAATACCACGCCGCCGACCGTGACCCTGCAGGCCCTTGAGGACAAGTACGCCAGGGCGGCGGAGCATTCGGCCGCCAATTACGCATTCTACCTCGGCGCCACCAACGACAATCTCGACGTGATCCGGGCCCTTCCCCACGGGGCCGCTTGCGGCATTAAGGTATTTATGGGCTCGTCCACCGGCAACATGCTGGTCGACGATGTGAGGACCCTTTCTGGAATATTCCGCGAAGCAAACACCGTCATCGCCACGCACTGCGAATCCACTCCCCGGATCGAACGGAGGCTCAAGCAGGCTCTCGAAAAGTACGGCGAGGAGATCCCGGTTACCGAACATTCCTGGATCCGTGATACTCAGGCTTGCCTCGAATCCTCACGCATCGCTGTCGAGCTCGCCCGTGAGCACCGCGCGCAGCTCCATGTACTGCACCTGTCGACCGCTGCCGAAATGGCGCTTTTCGAAACCGGTCCGATCGAGGAAAAATCGATCACAGGGGAGGTCTGCGTGCATTTCCTCTATTTCACCAGCGAGGACTATCCGCGTTTCGGCAACAAGATCAAATGCAATCCGTCCATCAAGTCTCCGGACAACCGCGTGGCGCTGCTCGCGGCGTTGGCCGAAGGCAGGATCGACATCCTCGCCACCGACCACGCGCCGCACACCGCCGAAGAAAAGGCCGAGACGAAATACCTCGCGGCCCCGGCCGGGCTGCCGCTGGTGCAGGACGCCCTGCTGTGCGCACTGGAGCTGGTACACAGGGGTTTTCTCAGCCTGGAGCGGGTGGTGGCGCTGACCTCGCACAACGTCGCCCGCCGTTTCGGGGTCACTGAAAGGGGATTCATCCGCGAAGGTTATTGGGCCGACCTGGTGCTGGTGGACCCGCAACAGCCCACCCGGGTGACACCGGAGCGCGTGTTGTACAAATGCGGCTGGACGCCGTTCGAGGGTGAGCAGTTCTCATCCAGCATTGCGGCGACCTGGGTGAACGGCGTCTTGGCCTGGGATGGCGAGCGGCTCATCGAGCACGGCGCGGCGCGGCGCCTGCAGTTCAGCCCTCCAGGGCGCTGAGCCTTTATCGCTTCGTCGATATCCAGTAACCTGCGCGCACACGGAGCAAAGCGAGGAGTCGTAGATGGCATTTCTATCCGGCAAGCGGGGGCTCATCGTGGGGGTGGCCAGCCCCCGGTCCATCGCCTGGGGGATCGCCGAGGCCATGCACCATGAGGGCGCGGAACTGGCCTTCAGCTATCAGACGGAGAAGCTCAAGTCGCGGGTGGAGAGCATTGCCGAGGAATGCGGCTCCGATATCGTGCTGCCCTGCGATGTCGCCTCCGATGAACAGATCGAAGCGCTGTTCACCGATATTGGCAAGCGTTGGGACGGACTCGACATCCTGGTCCACTCGGTGGGTTTCGCCCCGCGCGACCAGCTCGAGGGCGATTACATCGACGTTGTCACCCGCGAAGGCTTCCAAATCGCCCACGACATCAGCTCCTACAGCTTCACGGCGCTCGCCAAGGCGGCCATGCCGCTCATGGCGGGCCGCAACGGCGCGCTGCTGACGCTCAGCTACATGGGCTCGGTACGCGCCATGCCCAGCTACAACGTGATGGGGCTTGCCAAGGCCAGCCTGGAAGCGAACGTACGTTATATGGCGCAGAGCCTGGGCCCGCGCGGCATCCGTGTCAACGCCATCTCGGCAGGCCCGATCAAGACCCTGGCCGCGGCCGGTATCTCGCAGTTCCGCAAGATGCTGGATCACGTGGAGCATACAGCGCCCCTGCGCCGCAGCATCACACCGCGGGAAGTCGGCAACGTGGCCGCGTTCTTGTGCAGTGACCTGGCCTCCGGTGTGACCGGAGAGGTCACCTTCGTCGATGCCGGCTACAACATCCTGGGGATGGCGGAGCTGAGCGGCGGCGAAAGTTAGAGGCGGTCCTCGAAAACCTGGATTACTGACTGCTCCCTGAGCATGCGCAGGAAGCCCTGGCTCTCGACGCTGGCCATAACGTTGGCGAGGCGCTGGCGGTAACTTTCGCGACGCGCCTCCTCTTCCTCGCCCAACTCGCCGGGTTTCACCTCGCGCAGCTCCACCACCGCATAGCCTTCGGCCAAGGGAAGGACCTCGCGGTTGACCTCCCCATCGCCCGGCGCGACCATCTCGAACAGCTCGGTTCGAAGGTCGGCGGACAGCTCCGAAGCGGTACGCTTGGCGCCCTCCGATTCCACCAGCTCAAGGCCCGTTTCTTCGGCCAGGGCCTGTAACGATTCACCATTCTGCAGCCGTTCCAGCAGGGCCGTGGCGCGCGTCTGGGCCGCCTGCATTGCTTCATCCTGGCGGATGGCGGCGATGATCTCATCGCGCACTTCTTCGAGCGGACGAGGGGCTTCGGGTAAATGTTCGCGCAGCTTCAGCACGGCGAGGTGGTTGGGCCCCAGGTCGACGGGGTCGCTGACCGAGCTCTGCAAGAGCACCAGGTCTGAGAAAGCGGCTTCAACGAATTCCGGGTTGGCCGCGCTCCCTTCCTCGGCGCCGCTGCGGTCGAACGGCCCAGCCACCTGGATCTCCAAATCGAGTTCATCGGCTGCGGCTTCCAGTGTAGTGGGGTCCTGGTAGATGATGTCGACCAGGCGATCGGCGACATCAAGGAAACGGCGTTCGTTGCGCTCGGCGATGAGCTCCGCTTCGAGCGTCTCGCGGGCCTCTTCGAAGGTCATCCCCTCGGCCGGACGGATGTCGCGAAGCTGGATCAGGTGCCAGCCGAACCCGGTCTGAACGGGTTGTGAAATCGGGGACTCCAAGGTCAACTCGTACAGCGCGTTCTCGAAGGCTTCGACCATGACGCCCGGTTCCACCCAGCCGAGGTCGCCGCCGCCGGCTGCCGATCCGCGATCCTCGGAGTGTTCCCTTGCGAGTTCGGCGAAGTCCTCGCCCGCGACGGCCTGCTCGTACAGGGCCTGAGCCTGTTCGCTGGCGGTTTCGATCTCGGCCTCCTCGGCAGTCGGGTCGACCTCGATGAGGATGTGAGAGACCAGCCGCGCCTCCGGTGTAACGAACCGCCCCGACTGGTCTTCGAACCGTTGGCGCAGGGTATCCTCGTCGACCGGTTCTTCCGCTTCCATTCCGGCCGCGCTCAATTCCAAGTACTCGACCACGACGCGCTCCGGTTCGCGATAGTCCTCCGAGTGGGATTCGTACCACGATTGGATGCGCTCCTCTGCAATTGGCGCGGCTTCGACGGGCTCCTCGGAGACATCGGGCGTTTCGGGGTCGTCGCCCTCCTCCGTTTCGTCGTCGGCGTCGTCAGCGTCGTCAACCTCGCCGTCGGCATCCACGAAATCCGCCAGCACGAGCAGCGCGCCGAACACGCGCTCTTGTTCCTGCAAGCGGATGTATTGGTCCACTTCTCCGGCCGTGGCGATCGCGCTGGCACCGATGGTCGCGGGGTACTGGCGCAGCACCACCGAAGCCCGCATCCGGTTCTCGAACTCCTGCGGCGTGATGCCCTGGGCGCTGAGCTGGCTCTGATAGACATCGCCGTTGAACTCGCCGTCGACCTGGAAGCCGGGGATGTCGCGTATGGCCTGCGCCAGGGTCTGGTCATCAACCGACAGGCCAGTTTCCACGGCCACCTGGCGCAGGAGTTCCTGGTCGATCATGGAATCGAGGTGTTGGCGGCGAACCACCGGGCCGTCGAAGCGTTCGGCGTCGAAGTTCTGACCCAGGAACGAGCGCATGCGCGCGCGGTAATTCTGGAAACTGGTGTTGTACTCGGAAAGCGTGATGCCTTCCTCATTGACGATGGCGACGTTGTTCTCGGTGTCCGGCGCAAAGTATGAATTCACGCCCACCAGTGCGAAAGGCACTGCCAGGAGCACAAGCACAAAGATGGCCATGACACCGGTCAGGCGGTCACGAAATTTCTGCAAAACCATAGTTCTGACTTTCTCCAGCGCCAAAGCAAAGGGCGCCGGGGAGGCGCCCTTTTAAACTAGTGGCGGAGTGGACGGGACTCGAACCCGCGACCCCCGGCGTGACAGGCCGGTATTCTAACCGACTGAACTACCACTCCGCTATTTTCTGGTGGGTGCTGACGGGCTCGAACCGCCGACCCTCGCCTTGTAAGGGCGATGCTCTCCCAACTGAGCTAAGCACCCTTCAGAAGGCGCGCTAGTTTACGGCATCCTTCAGCGCTTTGCCAGCCTTGAACGCGGGGTTCTTGGAGGCCGCAATTCTGATGGCTTGCCCGGTGCGGGGATTACGCCCCGTGCGTGCAGCGCGCTTGCGTACGGAAAAAGTACCGAAGCCTACGAGCGAGACGGTATCCCCTTTTTTCAAAGCCCTGGTAACACTTTTTACGAATGCGTCTAAGGCGCGGCCGGCATCAGCCTTGGTCAGACCCGCAGCAGCCGCGAGTGAATCTACAAGTTCAGATTTATTCATTCTTGCACTCCATAAAATTGATCAGTTTGCGATGTTTGAACCCAGCCTGCCACCCCACCGACCTTTCCTGACCCTGCCGGCTCATTTAATCGTGTCTCGAGAATGGCGGAATTTCCCTGAAAGCCTTGTATATCAAGGCCCGCAAGCTGTGGTGGAATACTAATACAGCATTTCCCCCGTACGCAACAGAAATTGCAAAAACATGACAGGTGCCGCGTGAACTAATCGCGCCAAGCTTTTCAATGTGGTGGAAAACCTTCTTAGTTACCGATCGGTAACATTCTCGCGATCAGCAGCGCAAACGGGCGGCGCGGACACGCGACGGACCGCGCCAGGACTCCGTTCAGTGGGTGACGACAGTGTTTTCCGCCGCCGAAGGCGGACGCTTTCCAACGTCGGCGGCTTTGCCCGGCTCGGGCAACTTGAACAGCGCCCGTTCCAGCACCTCGTCGATGGTGGAAACGGGAACCACTTCGAGCTTCTTGAGGATGGCCTTGGGAATCTCGACCAGGTCCTTCTCGTTCTCGTCCGGGATCAGCACGGTCTTGATGCCTCCGCGATGGGCCGCAAGGAGCTTCTCCTTGAGCCCGCCGATCGGCAGGACCTTGCCGCGCAAGGTGATTTCACCCGTCATGGCTACTTCGGAGCGCACCGGGATTCGAGTCAGGGCGGACACCAGTGCGGTGCACATGGCGATACCGGCGGAGGGGCCGTCTTTCGGCGTCGCACCCTCGGGAACGTGCACGTGGGCATCGAACTTCTGGTGAAAGCCTTCCTCGATACCCAGCCGATCGGCACGGCTGCGCACCACGGTCATGGCCGCATGGATGGATTCCTGCATGACCTCACCGAGTTGTCCCGTCAAGGTCAGCTTGCCCTTGCCGGGGACCAGCGAGGCCTCGATGTGCAGCAATTCGCCGCCCACTTCGGTCCAGGCCAGACCCGTGACCTGCCCGATCTCGCTTTCCTCTTCGACCATGCCGTAGCGAAAACGCCGCACGCCCAGGTAGTTGTGCAGGTTGCGGGTGGTCACGAAAACCTTGTCGCGCTTCTTATCCAGCGCGAGCTGCTTGACCGCCTTGCGGCTGATTTTGGCGATTTCCCGCTCCAGATTGCGCACACCGGACTCACGCGTGTAATAGCGGATGATGTCCAGCAAAACCTGGTCGCTGACGTTGATCTCTTCTACCTTGAGTCCGTTCTGCTCGAGCTGCTTGGGCAGCAGGTAGCGCTGCGCAATGTTGAGCTTCTCATCCTCGGTGTAACCCGGGATGCGGATCACTTCCGTGCGGTCGAGCAACGCCGGCGGGATATTCAGGGTGTTCGCGGTGGCGATGAACATCACCTCCGACAGGTCGAAATCGACCTCAAGATAGTGGTCGGCGAAGGTGTGGTTCTGCTCGGGATCTAGCACCTCCAGCAACGCCGAGGAAGGATCGCCGCGGAAGTCCATCGACATCTTGTCGAGTTCGTCGAGCATGAACAGCGGATTCTTGGCGCCCACCTTGGCCATGTTCTGCAGTACGCGGCCCGGCATCGAGCCGATATACGTCCTGCGGTGACCGCGGATTTCGGCTTCGTCGCGCACGCCGCCGAGCGACATGCGTACGAACTTGCGCCCGGTCGCGCGCGCGATCGAACGGCCGAGGCTGGTCTTGCCCACGCCCGGCGGGCCGACCAGGCACAGGATGGGGCCCTTCATCTTGCGTACACGCTGCTGAACGGCCAGGTATTCGAGAATTCGTTCCTTGACCCGCTCCAGGCCGTAGTGGTCCTCTTCGAGGATCTTCTCGGCCTCGGCCAACTGTTTCCGAATGCGGCTGCGCTTCGCCCAAGGCACGCTAACCATCCAATCGATGTAGTTGCGCACCACGGTGGCCTCGGCCGACATCGGCGACATCATTTTCAACTTGTTGAGCTCCGAGGTCGCTTTCTTCTCGGCCTCCTTGGGCATGCCGGATTCTTCGATGCGCTTGGCCAGTTCCTCGAGGTCGTTGGGCGCGTCTTCCATGTCGCCCAGCTCCTTCTGGATGGCCTTCATCTGCTCGTTGAGGTAGTACTCGCGCTGGCTCTTCTCCATCTGGGTCTTGACGCGACCACGGATGCGCTTTTCCAGTTGCAGGACATCGATTTCGCCTTCCACCAGCGCCATGAGGTGCTCCATGCGCCGGCGCGGGCTGCCCATCTCGAGCAACACCTGCTTTTCTTCCAGCCGAATGGCGAGGTGGGCCGCCACGGTATCGGCGAGCCGGCTGGGATCCTCTATGCCGGCCAACGTGGTGAGCAGTTCGGGCGGAATCTTGCGGTTGAGCTTGACGTACTGCTCGAACAGTGAGACCAGGGAGCGCATGGTGACTTCGAGCTCGCGCTCGGGCGCATCGTCGGCGGTGGGAACGAGCTCCCAGTAGGCCTCGAAGTAGCCCTTGTCTTGTTCGTACTTGCGGATGCGCACCCGCTCGCCGCCCTCGACCAGCACCTTGGTCGTGCCGTCCGGCAGTTTCAGCAATTGCAGAACCGTGGCCAGCGTGCCGACTTCGAACATGTCGGCCTCGTCGGGATCGTCGACTTCGGCGGAACGCTGGGTGACCAGTACGATGCGCTTGTCGAGGTCCATGGCGCGGTCGAGCGCCAGGATGGAGCGCTCGCGCCCGACGAACAGCGGGATCACCATGTAAGGGTAAACCACGACGTCGCGCAGCGACAGTACGGGTGTCGGCTGGTTGGATATCGCGGCAGTGACCTCTCTGGCTTCAGATTCTGACATTGGCCTTCCTGTCGGCCGATGCCGGCTGCGGGTGGCGTAGCGTGAACACTACTTTACACCTTCACGCCGGCATCCGCGTGTGTTGATTCAGCTACTGCAGATATTGTTGTCGGCAGCGGAAAATCAAGGACGATTTTCGCCGCGGCGGAGTCAAGCTGTGGCTACTCGCTTGCTGCCGCCGATTGGGGTGTGCTTTCGTAGAGGATAAACGGCTCGGCGTCGCCTTCGATGACGGTCTCGTCGATGACGACCTTGGAGACATTCTCCATCGAGGGCAGTTCGTACATGCTGTTCAGCAGCACGCCTTCGAGGATGGTGCGAAGGCCCCGCGCGCCGGTCTTGCGCGCCATCGCCTTGCGCGCGATGGCGGTGAGGGCGTCGTCCCGGACTTCGAGCTCCGCGCCCTCCATCGAGAACAGCTGCCGGTACTGCTTGATCAGGGCATTGCGGGGTTCGATAAGGATGCGCACCAGGGCTTCCTCGTCCAGCTCCGTCAGCGTGGCAACCACCGGAAGGCGGCCGACGAACTCCGGGATCAGGCCGTACTTCACCAGGTCCTCGGGCTCCACCTCGGCGAGGATCTCGCTGAGGTGCTCGGAGTCGTTGCGGCTGCGGACCTCGGCGGAGAAGCCAATGCCGGCCTTGCTCGATCGCGCCTGAATGACCTTCTCGAGACCCGCGAAGGCACCGCCGCAGATGAACAGGATTTGCCCGGTGTCGACCTGGAGAAACTCCTGCTGGGGATGCTTTCGACCGCCCTGGGGGGGCACCGAAGCGATCGTGCCTTCGATGAGTTTGAGCAGCGCCTGCTGAACGCCCTCGCCGGACACATCACGCGTGATCGAAGGGTTCTCGGCCTTGCGCGAGACCTTGTCGATCTCGTCGATGTAGACGATGCCGGTCTGCGCCTTCTCGACGTCGTAATCGCATTTCTGCAGCAACTTCTGGATGATGTTCTCGACGTCCTCGCCCACGTAACCGGCCTCGGTGAGCGTGGTCGCATCGGCGATGGTGAACGGAACGTTGAGCATGCGGGCGAGTGTCTCGGCCAGCAGGGTCTTGCCCGAACCCGTCGGACCGATCAGCAGGATGTTGCTTTTGGCGAGTTCGACCTCTTCCTCGTTCTTGCGCGTCTCGAGCCGCTTGTAGTGGTTGTACACGGCCACTGAAAGCACCTTCTTGGCATGTTCCTGGCCGATGACGAACTGATCGAGGAATTCGTGGATTTCCTTGGGGTTCGGCAGCGAATCGCGGTCCGGCGCGGCGGAATCGTCGAGCTCCTCGCGAATGATGTCATTGCAGAGCTCGACGCACTCGTCGCAGATGTACACGCTGGGCCCGGCGATCAGCTTGCGGACTTCGTGCTGGCTCTTTCCGCAGAACGAGCAGTAGAGAATCTTGCCGTCCGAACTCTTACGATCTTGATCGCTCATGATCTAGACTGGCCCCTGTCTCAGGTTCGCCGATTATCATCGTGAAAATACTACCTTTTCTTCTGGCTGGAGTCATCTTTTCTGCGATGGAAAATCTCGTCGATCAGGCCGTAATCCTTGGCCTCCTGAGGGCCCATGAACTTGTCACGCTCGGTGTCTTGTGAAATCTGCTCCACCGACTGGCCGGTGTGCGCCGCCAGGATCTCGTTCAGTTCCCCGCGCAGTTTGAGGATCTCGCGGGCATGGATGTCGACGTCCGATGCCTGGCCCTGAAAACCACCCAGTGGCTGGTGGATCATGACACGCGAATGGGGCTGGCAGTAGCGCTTTCCCTTGGCGCCGGCCGCCAGCAGGACCGCGCCCATGCTCGCCGCCTGGCCCACGCACGTGGTGCTGACATCCGGCTTCACGAACTGCATGGTGTCGTAAATCGCGAGCCCGGCCGAAACGATCCCGCCTGGGCTGTTGATGTAGAGATTGATGTCCTTGTCAGGATTCTCGGATTCGAGAAACAGCAATTGCGCCACCACGAGGTTGGCCACGTTGTCATCGATGCCGCCAACGACGAACACCAGGCGATCCTTCAGCAGGCGCGAGTAAATGTCGTAGGCGCGCTCGCCCCGGGAGGTCTGCTCCACGACCATCGGCACCAGGTTCAAATTTTTCGTTTCCATCGTATTTGGATTAGCTCGTTTCCTTTCGCCCCGCCTCGGCAGGCTTTAACGCTTGCGCGCCGCGCCCTCGATCACATCTTTGAAGGCCATCGCTTTGGGGGTCACTTTAGCGTGTTCCATTACCCAGTCAACCACCTGTTCTTCGAGCACCGCATTTTCCACCTGTTGCAGCAAATGCTGATTCCCGAAGTACATCTGCCTGACCTCGTCCGGCTGCTCGTAGGTATCGGCTACCGTGTCGATCGCTTGCCGTACGCGCGCGCCATCGATTCTGATCCTGTTCTGACGGGCGAGTTCACTCATGATCAAGCCTCCGCGGACGCGCCGCCGGGCAGGTTCCGTGAACCGCTCGATCTGTTCCCCGCTCGGCCCCTGCTCGCGGTCTGCGCCGGCCTGGACGGCCATGCTTGCCGCCTCGCTGCGCACCATGCTTTCGGGCACCGCGAGGTCGGGGTGCGCATCGATCAGGCGGTTGATCAGCTCGACCTTGACCAGCGAAGTGCGCGCCTGCTTGAGCTCCCTTTCGAGGTTGGCGCGGATTTCGTTGCGCAGCTCTTCCCGCTCACCGCTTTCAATGCCGAAGCTGTGGATAAACTCATCGTCCACCTCGGGGACATGGCTCTCCGAAACCTTCATGACTTCGAGCTCGACTTCGGCCTCCTTTCCGGCCAGCGCCAACTCGCTATAGTCCTCCGGAAAACTGAGCCGCGTCTCGCTCTTGTCGCCGGGCTTGAGCGATGCGACCGCGTCTTCCAGCGATTTGAACCCCGAGTCACCCATCACGATGGCGAGCCGCTGCTTACCCCTCGGCGGAACCCTGCCCGCGTCGGTCTGGGCGACGTACTCTACCAGCACCTGATCGCCTTCAGCGGGCTTCCGTTCGACTTGCTTCCACTTGGTCCGCTGCTGGCGAAGCGTCTCCAGCATATCGTCGACATCGGACTCGGTGACATCGGCCTCCGGGCGCTCAACTTCGAGTTCGGATACGTCGACGGTTTCGAGCTCCGGATAGACTTCGACCAGGGCCGAGAATTCAAGGTCTTTCTCGGGCTCGGGCTCGGACAAGGGCTCCAGCCGCGGCATCGACGCCGGGCGAAGCTCCTTTTCCTGGATGGCATGCTGTATACCGTGCTGCATGGCCTCATTGACGATCTCCTGCCTGACCTGCTTGCCGTAACGCTGG
>Ga0299906_10002530_pt1 | contig 15171 bp, 17 predicted proteins | sample RVTome_14_FD_200259 | JGI IMG/M metagenome (GOLD analysis project Ga0299906, IMG submission 200259) | Soil microbial communities from uranium-contaminated site in the Upper Colorado River Basin, Wyoming, United States - RVT145D125 (version 2) ... | reverse complement strand
GACCTCTTCTCCGAGTACGTCCAGTTGGGTGCACTGGGGAGAGAACGGAGAGTGGACGTGGGGTCCACGGTTCCTCGCCGTGCTCTCCCCCGCGCATCCCCGCCGCCGGAGGCGCTGGCGTGACCGAGAACACCCCCAAGCCGCCACCACGTCGCCAGAGGCGGCGGAACGTTCGTAGCTCAGGAAGCCTGTCCGGACCGACACCGGCCCGCGTCTTTCTATATCCGTCCGGGCGAAACTTCGCGTGACGGGCGCTCAGAGACAGCACATGCCCATCTACCTGCGGGTATTCTCGCGAGTACCGTCCAGTTGGGGGACCGGTGAGAAATCGGAGAGGAATGGTGGAGTCCTTCCCATGCCTCTCCGGTCTCTCCACCCACACAAGTCCTGACGCTCCTGTAGATGCAGCGACCTGAGTCACGCCGTCTTCCTTCTTCTCGAGCGGTCCTCCTTTGCTTCCGCCTTCGGCGGCGGGTCGATCTTGAGCTCTGCCCGCAGCAGCTTGAGCTGGTGACGTTCGATGTCGGTGATCGACACTCGGTTCCACCGCTGTGAGCACCGGATCAGCGCGGCGAACACCAGCTTCATCGCCGAGCGCTCGTCGGTGAAGCGCGGGATCACCTTCGTGCGCCGACGCTCCTCCTCGAAGCTGCGCTCGATGAGGTTCGTCGTGCGACAGAAGATGCGGTGGCGGGCCGGCAGACGAAGGTGAGCCAGCAGCGCGTCCAGGTCCTCCGTGAAGCAGGAGGTCGCGGCGGGGAAGGCATCGGCGAACCGGTTCACCAGATCGGTTGCGGCCGCACGACCCGACTCCGGCGTGGCGGCGTCGCGCACCGCCCGCATGTGCGCGGCGAGCTCGGCCTTGGCCTCCTCGGGGACCTTGGCCAAGATGTTGCCCATGCGGTGGAACCAGCACCGGATCCGGATCGAGCGGGGAAAGCAGACCCCGATCGCGTTGATCAGCCCGGGAGCGCCGTCGGCCGTGACCGAGGTGGGGACCCGAAGGCCGCGGGAGATCATGTGGCGGAAGAAACTCGGTCCAGCACGCCTCGGACTCCTTGTCGCCCACGGCCAGGTGCAGCAGGACCTTGTGGCCGGAGGTGGTGATGCACCAGCAGACGAGCACCGCCTCCTTGGCACCGTAGCGCCGAAGCGATTCGAAGATCGCGTCGCAGAACAGGTAGGCCACGTCGATCTGCGAAAGGTCGCGGGCGCAGAACGCCTGGTAGTCCTCCCACAGGCGGTCGGTGATCTCGCTCACTGCGGTGCGAGACAGCAGCAGCTCGCCGTCGGGACCGCGGAACGCGTCCTCGATGTCGCGCGTGGAGAGCCCTCTCGCGTACATCTCCACCACCAGACGATCTAGCGCCTCGGTGTTGCCGGCCAGGAACTCGATCAGCTTCGAGTGGTAGGGAACCTCCGAGTCGCGGACCTGGGGCACCCGGACCCCGATCCCGCCCTCGGCGGTGCGAAGCGTGGCGTCCTCGTAGCCGTTGCGCCTCCCCTTGGTGCCGGCGCCCCGCTCGTAGCGGTCGCGACCCACGAAGTCAGCCTGCTCCTGCTCGAGCCCTTGTTGGACCACGTGGCGGACGCCGAGTTGCACGAGCGCGGACAGGATGTTCGTCTCCAGCGGCACGCCGCCGGCGAGGATCTCGCCGATCTCCTCGTGCACCAAGGTGCTGGGCGCTACTCTCCTCATGGCCTGGGCCTCCTTTCAACGACTGGACCGTCGTCGACAGGATGGCTCAGGCCGCCTCGCATTTACAGGAAGGGTAGGACGTCACCCTCCCGACAAGGGCGCGACAGAGTCATAGGCCGCAGGTGATGGTCGGTTCGCTCGGCGCGGGTCCTCTCAGGCCGAAGCCATCGATCCCTCGGTCACTTCCCCCTTGTGTGCCGCGAAGGCGGCCAAGACTTCATCCTTCTCACGTGCGGGGATCCCGAAATGATCGAGGGTGCGTCCCAGCTCCGCTGCGACTTCATCGAACTCCTCGGGGGTGATGTGGAGGTCGCGATGGGCCTCTTCCAGCCCGAGGGGGGTGCTCCCTGGCTTCGTGGCTGCAAACGTGAAAGGACCACCGGCCACGTTGCAAACCCACAGGGTGCGCATGAACTTCAGCCCCGGCAGCCGGTCCAGCTGGTCGGTATGCCACTCACGAAGCTCAGGGTTCTTCGATGCTTGGCCGACGATGGGGTTCTGGACGACCGCATCGCTGAAGTGGTCGACCACCGCAGCGATGGCGAACACGCCGCCCAATCGTTCGTACAAACTCGGCTCTGCCATGCTCGTCCCCTCCTGTTCGTTCAATGTGCCCGTGCGGGCCGCCACCCATATCTGGGGGGTTTACGTGCGGCACCTGGCGACGGTTCTAGGCGACAACAGGCCTGTCGCGGCCCATCGCGCGATTTTGGCCACTGTTCGCCGCCCCTGATGCCGTCTCGGCTCAACGGGCCCGAACGGCCGCGGCAACGGCGAATGACAGGCCTTGAATTCGACGGGTGTGATCATAGCTGCCGAAGCCACATCGAGACAGGGGTACTGAGACTTCACACGACCCACCCTTGTGGGGAGGCTACCCGCTGCGTACCTACCTCTGCGAAGGCAACGATGGGTATCGTGGCGTCCGACGACATGGCCGTGACGACAGCGCAGAGCGACGCGTCGGCGGAGACCGGTCGCGAACGGGCCGGCGAGCCACCGCCGGGGGAGCGATCGAGGCGCCTTCGGCGGCTCCTCTCGAGCATCACCACCCGACTCCTCGTCAGCTACGTCGTCCTGCTCCTGGTCGCGACGGCAGGCATCCTCGTTTCGGTCCGACAGGTCCTGCTGTATCGGCTCGACGAGGAGATCGAGAGCCAGATGCGGCAGGAGGTTCGCGAGTTCCGAAATCTCGTCCGCGGGAACGATCCGACGACGGGGCAACGGTTCGGCGACGACCTGCGCGCGATCTTCGACGTCTTCTTCGCCCGGAACATCCCGCTCGAGTCCGAGCTGCTGGTCGCCGTCCTCGAGGACCAGGTCTACCTTGCGAGACGATCGGCCGGCGCGGAGTACCCGCTCGAGCAGCGCGCCGACCTGATCGATCTCTGGTCCTCGCTGTCGGTGCCGGAGCAGGGAGAGGTCGAGACGCCCGATGGACCGGCCCGCTACCTGGCCGTCCCGGTCTTCTTCGGCGAACGACGCAAGGGAACGTTCGTCGTCGCCGCATTTCCTGCCGCGGAACGCGCGGAGATCGGCGACGCCATCGCGATCGCTTTGGCGGTGTCCGGAGGGGTGCTGGTCGTCGCGCTGTTGATCGGATGGCGGTTGGCCCGGCACGTCTTGGGTCCGGTCAGACTCCTGGCCCGTACCGCGCGCTCGATCACCGAGTCCGACCTGACAGGTCGCATCGCGATCGAGGGCAACGATGAGGTATCGGAGCTCGCGGAGCGGTTCAACGAGATGCTCGATCGGCTCGAGGCCGCGTTCCGGACACAGCGCGACTTCATCGACGACGCGAGCCACGAGCTGCGGACCCCCATAACCGTGGTCCGCGGCCACCTCGAGCTGCTCGAGGACGATCCGGAGCAGCGGGCGCAGACGATCGCGCTCGTCACGGACGAGCTCGACCGGATGGCGCGGATCGTGAACGACCTGCTCGATCTGGCGAAGGCACAGCACCCTGACTTCCTCGATCTTGAGGTCGTCGACGTCGAGGCGCTGACACTCGACGTCGCTCAGAAAGCGAAGGCGCTGGGCCGCCGCGCATGGCGGCTCGAAGCCGGACGGAGCGGGCGGATCGTCGCGGATCGCCAGAGGCTGACACAGGCGCTGCTCCAGCTGGCGCAGAATGCGGTCAACCACACCACCGAGGGGCAGACAGTGAGGATCGGCTGGGACGTCGCCGAGGGGACGGCACGGGTGTGGGTGACGGACGAGGGTCCCGGTATCCCGCCCGAGGACCGAGGCCGGATCTTCAACCGTTTCGCACGCGCGGGCCGGACGTCGCACGACGGGTCGGCCGGCGCAGGGCTCGGCCTTCCGATCGTCCGAGCGATCGCGGAAGCGCACCATGGCCGCGTCGGTCTGCAGAGCGCCCCCGGCGAGGGCGCGACGTTCACGTTGATCCTCCCCGTCGATCAACCGATCCCGGCGGCCGACGCTGGTGCTCCATGAGCAGGATCCTGATCGCGGAAGACGAAGCGGGGATCGCGTCGTTCCTCGACAAGGGATTCCGCGCCAGCGGCTTCACGACGACGGTGACTGCCGACGGCGGAGAGGCGCTCTCGCTGGCCTTGACCGGCGAGTTCGACATCCTGATCCTCGACCTGAACCTTCCCACGATGACCGGCTTCGACGTCCTCGCGCGGCTGCGCGAACGGAACAAGGCGATGCCGGTCGTGATCCTGACGGCGCGGAGCGCGCTGAAGGACACCGTCGCCGGTCTCGAGGGCGGAGCCGACGATTACGTCACCAAGCCGTTCCGGTTCGACGAGGTTCTCGCCCGCGTGCGTGCGCGGCTTCGCGGAGACCGAGACGCCGAACCGACCGAGCTCCGGGTCGGCGGCATCGTGCTCGATCTGCGCGCGCGGACCGCGCGCGTCGGGGACCGCACGATCGAGCTCACGGCACGCGAGTTCGCGATGGCGGAGACGTTCTTCCGACATCCCGGCCAGGTCCTTAGTCGCGAGCAGTTGCTCAGTCGCGTCTGGGGATACGACTACGACCCGACGTCGAACGTCGTCGACGTGTACGTGCGATACCTCCGACGGAAGCTCGGCGAGGACACGATCGCGACCGTCCGCGGGATGGGGTACCGCCTCGAAGGCGGCCGACCCGAGGATCCAGATCGATGACTTCTCGCGAGGACGAAGGCTGGAGGTTCGCCGAGACCGATGAGGTCGTTCCTGGCAGACACGCGCTGAAGCTCCTCGGCGGCGGCCGCCGGTACGAGGCCTACCTCGTGTGGGACGACCACCTGTTCACGACGACGGTCGCCAAGCTTTTGCGCCCCGGCTGGGTCGGCGACGAGCGTGCGCAGGAAGAGCTCGCGCGCGAGGCGACGGCGCTGCGCTCGCTGCAGCACCCGGTCCTGCCCAGGTGCTTCGACGCCGTCCTCGACGGCGACCGGCCGCACCTGCTGCTCGAGTTCCTCGAGGGACCGCGCCTGTCGACGTTGCTCCGCACGCACGGTCAGCTCGCAGTCGAGCAGACGCTGCCGCTCGCGCTCCAGCTGTGCTCAGCGCTGCACTACATGCATGCCGAACGGATGCTGCACCTCGACGTGAAGCCGAAGAACGTCATCATGAGCGCGCCGCCGCGGCTGATCGACCTCAGCATCGCGCGGTCGCCCGAGGAGGCGACGTCGACGAACGGACCGCTCGGGACGGACGCGTACATGGCGCCGGAGCAGTGCGGCACCGACGCAGGACCGATCGGCCCACCGGCCGATGTCTGGGGGTTCGGCGTGACGCTGTACGAGTCGATCACCGGACGACTGCCCTTCCCACGAGGCGACCGGACCGCGAGCGGTCCCGCCCGGTTCCCGCAGCTCGTCGACGATCCGGCACCGATGCCGAAGGACGTCCCGGCGGAGATCGCCGGACCCGTCCTCGACTGCTTGTGTCGCCGCCCGACGGATCGCCCGAGCATCACCGTGCTCGCCGGGACGCTCCAGGTGCTGGCGGACGCGCTCCCCCGCCGCCCGCGGCTCGGCATGCTGCGCCCGCGCCCGCGACGGCGCGGTAGATGAACGATCTCTCATCCCGGTCTCACGGTGCGCTCACCCTCGCGACCTACCTTGGATGTGGTCCAGACGGAAAGGGTGGAGGAAGATGATCGGAAGGATCCTGATCGGAGCAATGGCCCTGGTGTTCGGCGTGGGGATCGGCATGGCGACGGGCGTCGGCGACGACCCCGACCAGGTCGCGGCGATCGACCTGGCAGCCGACGACGAGGCCGTCCGAAACGACGAGAATGACGACGACGGACGTCAAGATGATGACGGCGACGACGACGGCGACGGCGACCGGACCAGGGGCGACGACGGGACGAGCGGCGGGAACAACACCGGCGACGGTGACCGGACCGCGGGCGACGACGGGACGAGCGGAGGCGACAACACCGGCGACGGCGACGGCACGGTCGGCGACGACGGCACCGGTGGTGGGAACAACACCGGCGATGGCGACGGCACGGTCGGCGACGACGGTACGGGCGGTGGCGACAACACCGGCGGCGGTGGCGGTGCCGGTGGTGACGACGACTCGAACAGCGGAGGCGGCGACGACACGTAGCGGACGCACCTCGTCGCGCCCGCAGCGGGGCGACGCTCGAAGGGGTGGGGTCTCGGACGAGACCTCGCCCCTCGCCGCATCACGACACGGGATCGAGGCGGCCACGGCCTCGCTCAGCGATCGACCGTCGACGGACCCCAGGAAGCAAGACAACCACGCCAAGCCCCGAGAGCACCGCCGCGTATCCGAAGCCCCAGGCCGGCGACGTAAGCGTCCACAGGAGACCGACGGCGATGCTCGAGATCAGGTCACCGACCCCGTCGACGAGCCCGATGAGGCCGTAGCCCCTCCCGCGGATCGCCTCGGGCAGGAGCTCGGCCGCGTGGCTTCCTTCCGCCGTCTCGACGACCGCCGTGGAGGTCCCGACGGCCATGAACAGCACCGCGAGCAGCGGGATGGACGTCGGCGAGAACGCGAAGGCGAGGCACGCGAGGGCGAACAGCGCGACGCCGGCAACGAGGACGAGGCGGCGGCCGACCGCGTCCGCGAGCGCCCCGGCCGGGTAAGCGGCCACCGCGTTCGCGGCGTTGTGCCCCGTGTACAGGAGCACGGCGATCGAGGCCGCAGACTCGGCGCTGCGCCCGCCGTTTGACAAGATCTCCGTTGCCCTCAGGATCAGCAGGGTCGCCGAGAAGTTCCCCAGCCCGTACAGGCCCACCCCCGCCAGGAGGGAGCGGAACCTTCCGGGCGCCGTCGCCAGCTTGCGGATGCCGAGCCCGACGTGGTGGGCGGCCTCCCGCACCCTGGGCACCTCCCGTGCGAGCAACAGGACCGAAAGCGCCGCTCCGAGAGCGGGGATCACGCTGATCCAGAACAGGTGCCGGTACCCCACCGCGCCGATCAACGCCGCAGCGAGGAGCGGCCCGATGATCGCGCCGATCGAGTCGCCGGCCCGCTCCACCCCGAACGCCCGGCCCAGGTAGGCGGGAGGGACCGTATCGGCCAGCAGCGCCTCGCGGGCGGGCGTGCGGAACCCGCGCGCGCTCCAAGCGACCGCCCGTCCGATCGCCACCGCCGGCCAGCCTCCCGCGAACGCGAACGAGCCGTACCCGAGCCCTGTAACGAGGTAGCCAGCGGCCGTGACCTGCCGCCGGTCGACGCCTGGCCGGTCGGCCACGGCACCTCCGAGCAGCTTGGACGAGGAAAGCGCGGCGTCGGCGAAGCCCTCGATGGCACCCAGGGCCGCGGCGGGTGCGCCGAGCGCGTTCAGGAAGCCGGGCAGCGCGGCCGTCGCCATCTCGTGCCCGGTGTCGGAGAACAGGCTCGCCAGCCCGACCCCGGCCACGGTCCTGTTCCGGACCACCGATACCGGCTCTCGTCGATCGCTCAGCTTGTCGGCCGGGCTCCCTCGGGCCACGGCAACACCTCCCGCACGGCTGCCCTCGCGAGCACCGGGCCGGAGTCGCGCATCCTCCGGACGACCGGGTGCTTCGGATCGATCAGCGCCAGCGACCGCGCGGCCTCCGCCGCGAAGTACAGGTCGGTCGGATCCATCGCGGCTTCGGCCAGTCGCGGGACGGCGGCGCGGGAACGGAGATCCCCGAGGATCCGCCCCGCAAGGAGCCGGCGGTCGGACAGGTGATGGTCGAGGGCGCGCACGAGCTTCTGCTCGTAGGTGCGGTCGTCAGTATCGGTCGGGGCGCCGCACGAAGGACATCGTTCGGCCTCCGGATCGACGTCCGCGAGGCAGTCGGGGCAAAACCAGGTGATCACGTCGCCGTTCCCATCACGACCTCGTCCGCGAGGGTGAGCGAGCCAGCCTCGTGACCAATCCGCGTCACGGACCCCGTGGGAACAACGACGTCCCAGAAGGATGAGTTGTCGATCCCGGCGAGCGCCCCGATCACGAGTCGGATCGGGATCTCGTGCGAGACGGCCGCGACCGACATCCGTTCGTGTCGTGCCGCGATCGACCAGAGCGCCCCGAGCACACGCCCCTCGACCGCAGCCATCGTCTCCCCGCCCGGCGCCGCCGCCCGCCTCGGGTCCTCTTGGAACCGCCGGAACTCCTCGGGATCGCGCTCGGCGGCCTCCTCGGGCGTCAAGCCCTCCCACCAGCCGTGGTCGAGGTCGATCAGGTCGTCGAGCGCGATGATCCGCGCGCCGCAGGCATCGGCGACGAACTCGGCCGTCTGCACCGTCCGACGAAGTGGGCTCGTGTAGACGGCCGTGACGCCCGTGCCGACGAGCCCGCGTGAGGCCTCGGCGGCCTGCACGAAGCCGCGGTCATCGAGTGGAACGTCCCGCCGCCCCCGGAACCGGCCTTCCGCGTTGAGCGTCGTCTGCCCGTGACGCACGAGGAAGATCGCTCCGCTCAAGTGGTGCGTCCCTCCAGATCCGAGCCTGCGCGATGCAGGAACTCGTCGCGCAGCCGGTCCAGCCGGTTCCGGAGCTGGCGCAGCCGCTGCCCCGCCGACCGTGCCTCCTCCTGCGTGCGCCGCCGGTCGTGCTCCGAGCGCTCGATCCCGTCTTGAAGGTTGCCGATCGTGGCCTCGAGGCGATCGTCTAGCGCGCCCAGGAGCTCTCGCTGACTCCGGTCGAGCCGCTGGACGAAGTCGTAGCGCAGGCGCCCGCTGTGCTTATCCACCCACGCGGGGATGCGCCGTCGCAGGTCCCGCTCGAGCAGGCGCCGCGCCGTGCCGCGTGGAAGGAATCGCCGAACGTCGGGCAGGATCGACTCGAGGATCGTCGGCACCTCGAAGAAGTCGAAGCTGAACCCGCTCTCCGCGGGCAGCTCGATCGGAACGGGCTCCGACGCAAGCCGGATCCCGAGGATGTCCCCGCAGAGCCGGACCGTCTCACGATCGATCCGGTCGGCCTCGGCAACGAAGCGGGCGGTGGCGTCGCGGAACGATCCGCCGAGCCGCCCCTCTTCGTCCCGGCGCCAGCGGTCAACGTCGGCGCGGAGCGTGTCCCTCACGAGCTCCTCGAGCTTGCCCGCATCGCGAACGTCCTCTCGGGTCGCGAGGAACCGCTCGACGACGCTGATCAAGCGAGCCTCCTCATCCCGGCGCAAGGCGGCGAGATCCTCCTCCACCGCCGCGACGAGCGCGTCCCGTTCGCCCTGCAGGAGCGCGCGCAGGTCGCGCTGCGAGGTGCGAGCCCTGGCGAACGCCTCTTCCATACGCCGGCGGACCTGATCGAGCTCTCGCTGCGGCAGGTCCAGGGCGCGTTCCTGCACGTCGAGCGAGTTCCGCTCGGCGTCCACCAGCCGGGCGGCGCGGGTGGCGACCGACCGCAGGATCGTCTCCCCCTTCTCGCGCAGGAGGAACGAGCGGAGGTCGCGCTCGAACGCCGGGAGCCCCGAGGCCTCGAGTTCCGCGTCGTCGCCAACGAGCTTGGCGACGAGCGCCTGACGCGCGCTCATCGGGTACAAGATCACGGCGCGTCCGAGGGCATCGGCGATGACTCCCTGGGTGAACGCGATCGCCTCGTCGCGGTCGAGCCCGGACAGGTAGTCCATCTTGTTCATCACGAAGAAGACGCGGGCCGCCTCCTCGCGGATCTCCCCAAGGAACTCGCGCTCGGTGTCCGAGATGGGCGGATCCGCGGACGTGAGGAAGATGGCCGCATCGGCGTGTGGGAGGAACTCCCGGGCCGACTCGGTGTTCTGTCGGTAGACGCTGCCGACGCCCGGAGTGTCCACGAGGAACACCCCGTCCCGCAGGTCGTCCGACGGGTACGACAGGATCGCCTGACGGACCGCGAGGTGGTTGCCCGGGTTGTCCCGCTCGGTCACATACCGGCCGAGCTCGCGCGGGGCAACGTCCTCCTCGCGTCCTTCTAGGTAGCTGATGCGCGCGCGGACATCATCGCCCCAGGTGACGGCGGTGACGATGGACGTGAGCGGCACCACGGCGGCCGGAAGCATCTCCGCACCGAGGAGAGCATTCACGAACGTGGTCTCGCCCCGCTTGAACTCGCCGAAGACCACGACGTTGAAGCGGTTCTCGACGAGCTTCTTGTCGAGGGCACGGGCCGAGTCCGCCGCGGCGAGGCTCTCGCGTTCCTCGGCCACGTTGGCAAGCGCCGTGAGCGCCGTTCGGAGCCGGTCCCGCTCCGCCGCGAACGTCTCGTCGGCCATCCGACGAACCCTCTACCCCGGGCCGGCGGCAGCCGGGGCCGGCGTGCCGAAGACGCGGTCGTAGACGTCCTGCCCGTGGCTGGTGGGCCGCGGCGCTCCCTCCACCACCCGGAAGGTCCGAGTCCCGTCCTCCCTCCGCTCGGCCCGCAGGAACAGGGCCGTGTCCGACCCTCGCCTGTGGAACCCGTCCGCCAGCTCGAACAGATGCGTGACGAAGGCGATCTTGACGCCGGCCTCCAGCAAGGCGTCCACCACGGCTCTCGCGGTGGATCGTCGTGATCGTCTGGGTGAGCACCGCGTCGGCAAGCGACCTCGGTGATGCCGGTCGTGATCGCCACGCGTAGTAGCCGCTGGTGGAGACGCCCAGCACGCGGCACATCGTGGCGACCGGGTAGTTGGCCCTCTCTCGCTCCACGAACCGGAACACCGCTACGGGGTCCGGCCGGTCTCCTTGGCGAAGAAGGCGGCTGCTTTTGGGAGGATCTCCTTCTCCTGCTCGAGGACGCGGGTGCGTCTCTTGAGCCGAGCGAGCTCCTCACGCTCGTCGGTGCTCAGCCCCTCCCGACGGCCCTGGTCGATCTCCGCCTGGGCGATCCAGTGACGGAGCGACTCGAGCGAGACCCCGAGATCCTTCGCCACACCGCTCAGGGTGGCACCCGGCTCACGCGCCAGGCGTACGGCCTCGGCCCGGAACTCCGGCGGGTACGGACGATGCGTTGCTCCTGCCAACGTGGACTCCTTCCCGGGGCCGTGGCCCCAAGCCTAAAGGTGTCCACGAAAGCGGGGGAACTCCAGAGGAGGGCGGAGCTCGCCGCTTGACAACATAGAAGGTCTGGTCAGCGGGCGTTCACCGCTCGCCTGAACTCCGGTTCAGGTGACAAGAGGGGCGGATGGGTCCCGTATGGCTCCCGTCGCGAACACCAGCCCGTCACCATCGCCAGCGGACTTGACGCGTGGCCTCGGCGAGATCGCGCTCGGCTCCCGGGGAGCCCCCCGCTACAACCCTCGACGGGCCGCGCCATCGGTCTCCGCGTGGCCGTTGCGCCGGAGACGCAGTGTCGGCTAGAACCGCGCTGGGCAGCCGCTAGGGACGGAGACCTGCGGACATCTTTTCGACCTCTGTCCAGTTGGGTGCACTCTGACCTTGTCGTGTTCCGGGTGACGCTGGACACTCCGGCGTCACCTGATCCTTGACGGAGTTCCGGTTGATCCTTGACACCGACCCCGGCTGATCCTTGACGGTGGCTCCGGCTGATGCTTGACACCGGCGGGCGCGCCGGTCTCCTTGTCTCGGCCCCGCTCGAGGACGGGAGGTCCGGCGTGCTGGTGGAGCTTTCGGTCATGGAGCAGTGGTACCAGGCGGTGCTCGCCGTGGTGCAGGACGGTTGGAAGATCACGAAGTTGCCGCTCGCCTGGGCGTCTCGCGTCAGAGCGTGCATGCCTGGATCGCCCGCTACGAGCAGGGAGGTCTGGCCGCGCTCGCGGACCGGTCCCACCGTCCGAGCGCCTGCCCTCACCAGACCGACCCGGAGATCGAGGCGGCGATCTGCGAGCTGCGCCGGGAGCATTCGGGATGGGGACCTCGGCGGATCGAGCACGTCCACGCAGAGACGTTGCGGGTGATGCGGTGCCTTCCTCGATCTCGTTCCCACAGGCGTGGTTGAAATGTGCCCCGACCGGGGGATACTAGGGCCATGAACAGAGGAACAGGCACCGGACTCATCGCGTTCGGCATCGTGCTGGGTGTCGTCGGTGCGATCCTGGCCTTCGCGGTCACCGTTGAAGCCACGGGGTTCAACATCAATACCGCGGGCACGATCCTGCTCGTCGTGGGGATCATCGTACTGGTGATCGGGATCGCGATCTTCGTGGCCGGAAGCCGGAGGAGCTCGACGACCGTCGAGAGCGTCCAGAACACGCCGACGGGACAAGAGCGCGTCCAAGAGCACCGGGACTCGGGCACGCCCTAGACCGGGCTCAGCCGCCCACAAGGCAGGGAGCCTGGCCCGAAGGCTGAGGCCTTCGTTGCGTCGAGGGGAGGAAACCTGCTGGCGGCGGTCGGAGGGCTCGGAATCGTCGGCATCATCGTGGTTGTCCTCATCGTTCTGGCGATCATCTACTTCGTGAGGCGCGCCTGAACGGATCGCGTGCCCACGGTGTACCGTCGCCTCGTGGGCGAGGCTGAGTCGACTACGTGTCCGATCTGCGGTGAAGGGACCCTGCGCACGGTCGACTTCGGCGATCAGCAGCCGAGAACCGTCAAGTGCAAACCTTCACGTGCGGCCACGAGGTCGAAGGCGAGCGGCTCCAGACTGCCGACGCCGATCGGCTCGACGTGGAGCGCCGCGAGTCGGAGGAGACGGTGACGCCCGTCGATCCCGAGGAGTAACCGTCTTCGCCTGGGCGGGTCGCTGCTGCCCTGGCGGAGTCAGCGGCCGAGCGGCGCCCCCTATATCGTTCCCACAGGATGAAGGGAGGAGAAATGTTCGGAGTTCTCGGGATGCTCGCAGCGAGGGGCGACGCTGACACATCTTGTGGATTCTCGCAGCCGTGCTTGTGATCGCCGGTATCGTGGCTCTCATCCGAGGCTCGGTCGTTGCCGGGATCGTCCTCATCGTCCTTGGACTCCTGGTGGGACCAGGCGGGGTGAGCATCTTCGACTAACCCAGGAAGGTTCAACCTAGAACGTTCTTGGCTAAGGTCCCGCCACAGAAGAGAAGGGAGCGGCATATGGACAACCCCGTTCTTTGGGTGGTTGTCGGCGTGGTGGGCGTTCTTCTCCTCGTGTTCCCATTCCGCGGCGTCGGCGGCAAACGAGGTGCGCGCGGCCGTGGAGGGCTTCGCCGGCGGTGGACCCTCCGCCGCTAGGTTGGCCTGACCGGCCTGCGGGTTCTCTTGAGCGAACCGTCTCGCGGCCAACATGGGGTGACGCTCGGGCGGGGTTCGCGATCGGATAGGGACTGATGGACATGCCGAGGAGAGAGCGGGGCTTCGGCGCGGCGTGGCGAGCGGTCCGGCGGCTGGGCCTGGCTGAGCTCGCGAGATCCTCGGCGAAGCGCTTCCGGGAGGCCGACGGGACGAGTCACGTCCGGGCGCTCGCCTATCAATCGATGTTCGTGCTCCTCTCCGGCTTCATCGGGCTCGTGGGCCTCGCCAGCGCGTTCGACCTGCCGCGGGTCCGAGGCATCGTCGAACAAATGGCAGACACGCTTTCTCCTGGGCCGTCTGGTCAGCTACTGCGAGAGGCCGCGGGTCAGGGCTCGAACGGAGGGACGACAGCAATGGTCGTCGGGGTGCTGGCCGCGTTGTTCGCGGGCACGTTGGCGATGGCGCAGGTCGAGCGATCCGCCAACCGACTCACCGGCCTATCCGAGGATCGACCTTTCGGGAAGCGCTTCGGCGTTGCGTTCGTGCTCGCGCTGTCCGCGGGGGTGCTCCTCGCGGCCGGTGGCCTCGCGCTCGCCGGCGGCCGGGCGGTCTCCGAGGGCATCGGCTGGGAGGGTACGGCGCTCACGGTCTGGACCGTAGCGCGCTGGCCCTTGGGGGTCGCGGTGGCCGCCGTCGGCATCTACGTCCTGTTCCGAACGGCGCCGCGAGAACGCGTCGGCTCTTCCGCGGCGCTTGCCGCTGGCACGGCGGCGGCGGTCGCGCTCTGGTTCCTCTTCAGCCTCGCCCTGGGGCTGTACTTCTGGCTGAGCAGTAACCCCGCATACGGACCCCTGCTCTCGGTCATCGCACTTCTTCTGTGGTCCTCCCTCTCGTCGTTGGCCCTGCACCTTGGGCTCGCCGTCACGGCCGAACTGGCGATCGGGGAGTCGCGATTGGAGGGCCTCGTTCGCGTTCCTGAGAGCGAGCCCGAGCGGGGTGCGTCTAGCACCCCGTAGCCCTCGCAGAGCCGATCCCAGGCCCGGGGCTTGCGCGGCCCGAGGCGATCAAGCGCCGCGAGGTCCTCGGTCGGCTGATCCACGAGTACCATGCCCGTGCGGCATGAACGAGCCCCTCGTGACCTGCGCAGATGATCCCCCGGTGGAACCGTCATGCTCAACCGAGCAGCCCTGATCCTTCGCTACAGACAGCCGTTCGTCGATTGGATCAACGCCGCCGATCCCTCCCCCACGTCGCACGTCCTCACCTTGGCCGAGGTCAACCAAGAACACACCGTCTACCTGGTTGAGGTCGAAGACGACGACGAGCTCTCCAGGTGGCTCACCCGTCATCACGAGGAGCTCTTCGAGCAAGAGCTGAACGGGTGGTACACGGACCCGGCGCTGTGGCCACGGGACCGGTCCTTCAAGATGCTCAAGGAGTGGTGTTCGTTCGAGCTCCACACCGTCGTCGTGGACATCGGCGAGTCCGCGCTCGAAGACGACGACCTCGAAGAATGAGTCGCGCCCGGTAAAACGCAACTCAGCGGATCAGAGTCTTCGATCCCCACACGATCGTTCGTACACCACGTCCGCGGACTCTACTTCAACGGGCTTCCAGCCACGCGGCTACGGCCTCGACGAACGCTCGGCGTCGTGGATCGCAGAGTCAGCCTGAGATGGGAGAAGAGGAATTCTATGCGTCGATGGCACGCGACCAGGTCCCGATTGGGCGCTTCGGCCGCCCGGACGAGGTCTCAGGGATCGTCGCGTTCCTGGCGAGCGACCGAGCCTCATACATCACCGGTGCATCGATCGACATTGCCGGCGGCATGGGCCAATACGTCTAGCAACGGTCCGACCCCTTGAGCCCACGGTCCCGCGCGGGCGGCAGCACGATCACCGGAGAGGCGCGACGTTGCGCGGAGAGGCAGCCAGGCGATCCCT
>Ga0299906_10002529_pt1 | contig 15171 bp, 8 predicted proteins | sample RVTome_14_FD_200259 | JGI IMG/M metagenome (GOLD analysis project Ga0299906, IMG submission 200259) | Soil microbial communities from uranium-contaminated site in the Upper Colorado River Basin, Wyoming, United States - RVT145D125 (version 2) ... | reverse complement strand
CCGGTGCCAGACCATTCGTGTTGCACGACTTCAACTGGAACTGCATGATATCGTCAATGATATTGACCTGATACGGATCTATCGCTGTACCGCTGCCGGTGCGGCCGGTCCCCAGATCGACCTTGCTGATCAGACTCATCTGCGGCTGACGTACGTCAATGCGTGCCGTTGTGTTGAGTCGGGCCTGGACTTGGGGGTTCGTACTGAGGGGGTCGCCGCCGGTGTAGGAAAGCTTCGCGTGGTTGTCGAGCAGATTGGAGGGATCGGAGTCCACCCCGAGGGTCGGATCAGTCACGACCTCGGCGACATAACGGATGATCAGGACATCGTCAGTCAATACACCGTTCGGCGTGTTGATGATGTCGCCGAACTCCCAACGCAGGGTGCCGGTGGCATCGACAGCCGGTATAATCCCCAAGGTGTAACTGAAGTTGGCGCCCCCGAGGACCGAAAAGCTTTGCAGCGCCATCCCCGCGGGGAGCGCATCCTCGACCACGACGTTCCGGGTCGTGTATTCTTGAAGGTTGAGCGTCAGATCGTAGGTGACGGTGTCGCCGACACGCACGATCGGATCGACGGTGCCGCTCGGAATCTCGGCATAGGAATCGCTGTTAACCGATTTGACGATGGAGGTGTTATCAACCGTGTAGACGGTGACACTGGCCGGGCCAGTCACGTAGTTGTTAAGGCCGGCGATCCCGTCCGCGCCGGTGCGTTCCCGCCCCGGGGCCGGATTACTACTATCGATCGGATAGTCCTCGTCGAGCGAGGTCCAGTCCACATAAACGCTGTTGGTGAAGGAGCTCACCGAGGAGGCATCCACCACCGTCACCGGATAGGTGAGGACCAGAGACTGGCCGACGGGAATGTCGAGATTTCCATCGCCGTTGTCGCGGCCCCAGATTAGAATGGTGCCGGAGAGCGCGGCAGAATCCGGGACGAAATCAACGACCGCAACTCCGCCGATCGTGGCCGTGGCGGACCCGGCAACCAGGGCGACATTGGCCGGCAGGGTGTCAAGGATGTTGACATCAAAGGCGGTGGAAGTGCCGTTATTCGAAATCGTAACCTCATATTCGAGAACGTCCCCCACCGTGGCCGGGTCGGATGCCGGTTTGCCGGCCGGCGAAGCAAAGCTCACGGACTTTACGACAGCCAGGAGCGGTTCAACCACGGTCATGTTGGGGGTGGTGTTCCCGCCGCTGGCCAATTCCGTGGTGTCGACTCCGTTTGCCCGGTTGTAAGTATAAGTTGCGCTATTGGTGAAGGTTACGCTGCTCTGATTGGGAGCGCTGTTCAGCAACTCCACCATGATCGCGATCTTCGCCTGGCTGCCGGCGGGGATATCGATGCCGGTGACCGTATCTTCGATAAGGAGCGCGTTGCCGATACCGCTATTGCCGGCGGACCAGGCGCCGCCCGAAACCACCCGCGCGCTCACAAAGCGCAGGTTGGCGGGGAGGGTATCGAGAATTCGCACGTCATACAGGGGCACACTGGTCGGGGTGGCCGGCACTGTGAGGGTGTACTCGAACCGCTCGCCGATCGTGGCGGTCGCCTGGGTATTCGTCTTGGAAAGCGGGCCGGGGGTCGTGATCAAAACCACGGTGGCATCTTCATCCCCCATCTCATCAGGCGAAGCCACACCGTTGATGTAGGGGTCATCGCTAAGAGCGGTGAAGGATCCAGCGGCGGTGAGGGTCGCCTGGTTGGCGACAGTTGTGCCGCTGGCGAGGTCGGTTCTCAGGGAGATGTCGAATTCGACCACGAGTTCGCCGTGGACATTGACATTCAGAGTCGGCGCACCCTCGATCTGCAACTCCCCCGAGATTGAATCAAAATTCCAAGTGGCGCTGTATCCGGTTCCAGTGACCATCGCAACATTGCCAAAAGTGGTCGGATCGAAGGCGGACAGATCGAGTTGGTCGATGATCGTAACCGTGTTGATCTCCTGATCAACATTGAAGACGCGCAGCCGATAACGCAGTGTGTCTCCCGGAGCCGCCGTTGTGGCAGGGTTGGCAAGACTTGTCAGGTTCTGAACTGTCTTCTCGAAGTAGTAGCCGTGCAGGGCCGCCGTGACGGTCTGGTTGTCCTGATGATCAATGATCCCTGGCGTGCCGTCGGTGAGCGACCGGGCGAATTCGCGACGGCCGGCATGACTGCTGTCGGCGCTGAACCACCGGGTGACGCCGGCAACGTTGGTCAGCATTGCACCGTCATCGGTAAAACCGTTATCGAGCTGCGTCTGGTAGGTGATGATCAGATGCTGCTCCGGAGCGATGGGGCCCGCGGCATCGGTCATGGTCAGACTGAACTGACACCCCCCGCCATAGGGGGCGGGGGAGACCGTATAGTCGAAGCCCGGAGCAAACGTCTGGATCAGAGTGGTGCCGTCGGCGGCGACGGTCCTGACGCTGAGCATGTCAGAAGGGTCGGTGGAGCACATGCCGACCGGGAGTTGGTCGAGGATCGTGGCGTTCCAGGCATTGCCGCCGCCGCTGTTCTGAACGTCGATGGTGAAGGCCGCCGTGTCGGTGACGTTTATGGCCGTCGCCGGACTCGTCTTGTTGACCACGAGATTGGGCGCCACGATAGTCATCGGCGCCGAGGTGCCCGATTCGCCCGGAAGAGGGTTAAAGAATTCATTGGCATCCTGGATGCCGTCCTCATCAAGATCGATCCACCGTGAAAATTGCCACACGGCCGTGTTAGTGAACGGCATCCCCGGCATGTTCGTTGGCGTGTCATCGAGGACCACCGTCACCTCGACCACAATCTGCTCCCCGGCCTGGAGGTTGGGAAGCATGAAGTCGAGGTGCTTATCGTCTCCATTGTTGGTGATCGGCACTTGTGTGCCGCTCCCCTTGTAGTAGGCGTTCAACCCTACAAGGGTGAGAGCTGCGCCCGTTGCGGTCAGGTCGTCACTGACGTGAATGCTCCCCAAGTCGTTGGGCGACGAAGCACCTACGGGGAATTGCATGGACGGGATCGTGAGCGTGTAGGTGAAGGGGAGACCGATGGTGGCCGTGGCCGCCGGGGTCTGCTTATTTATGGTCTCAGCGGGGATGATGATGTTCTGACAGGCGCCACTGAAAGCTCCTTCTTCGGAGTTAACGACCCAGAGCTTGTGATCGATATTGGAGCACGCCATATTCCCTTCGTACATGACGTTGTCGAAGACAATGAGATAGATTGAGGGGTCGTTGGTTTGAAAGTTAATGGTAGCGGTCAGCGGATTGGACGGGGGCCAATTCTGAAAGGTGCAAGTCGTATTGATAGTGATTTGGACAGGAGAGATCCCTAAAACATCCCCGTCAACCACACCGCCGTACTCGGAGCAAAATTTATCCGCAGCCAGGACGAAGGAGGCCGAACCCAGCAGCAGGGCGAGGGGAACGAGGGCGGCAATGACTAGTTTGGTCCAGAGGTTCGACACGGTATCCTTCAGCATCGGGGCAGGTGCAAGATTGGTTTTTGCCGATAAAAAAACGCCCATCTTCATGCCGAAGATGAGCGCTCCTTACGATGGTCCCAGTCGGGTGCCGTCAAGATGCGTTCTCATCTCTTCGGCAGCTCGGCTGTCCATTGATCTGGACCCGTGGCTTTGCGTCCCCGAATTTCTCCGGGTTTGCCTTTATCGGAGACTAGCTTTATTCATTTATGGAAAAAGGTCTTCCGGTCGGTCAAAATTGCCCGGGCCGACCCTGCTGTCTCAATAGCAGGACCCATGCCAGAGAGGATGCCCGCAGCCTTTAATAAGTCGGGCCGCACCCGGAGCCTCCGGGAATTGTCCTGTGAGTCCCGGGACTTCATCGCCGTTTACCCGACCGTCAAGGATTAAAATTTAACCGGTCCGGCGGTCGGGGAATTGAAAAAAAGATACCTTCTCAGGCTTTTGGCAGGGCAGGAACGACAATTTGTGCGACCGCAGGGGGCTGGGCGCTCCGGCCGTTGTCTGAACTAAAAGGGGAAAAACGGAACCGGAAACCCGACCGGGAGGCGGCGTCATGAAACTCGGCTTCGGCAATGGCGAAAAAAAGCCTCCGGAAGTTTGTTCCAGAAAAGCTAAGGTCCCTCTTTGACGGGAATTGCCCATTGGTTGTACAATGTAATCGAAGAGGTGGAAACATCTCTTCCCTTGGCCCTGGGGATGTTCCCTCCTGATCTCCAGGGCATTTTTTATCTTCAAGAATCGAGTCTCGGCAGAAGCGGCTTTCGGCCGGAAAACTCCGGTGCGACGGGGCCATGAACGGGCGGCGGCGGCTGAATCCCCTTGCGTTCCCCGGAGGGTTCGTGTTAATCCTACCCGCCGCACAGGGACTGATTGCCTGCCTTCTACCGAGGATTTATGGTCACTTTTATCGCCGTTCTGCTCGGCGCCTACCTGATCGGCGCCATCCCCACCGGAGTTCTGCTCGCCCGCTTCGCCGGCCTCGGCGACATTCGCCAGTCGGGGAGCGGCAACATCGGCGCCACCAACGTTTACCGGGTCGGCGGGCGCCGTCTCGGCATCCTCACCCTCCTCGGCGACGCCCTCAAGGGATTCCTGCCGATGCTGGCCGGGACGACCCTCCTTCACTACTCCGACCCGCAACTGGGGTTTCTGGCCCTGGCGCTCTTTCTCGGTCACTGTTTCCCGGTCTATCTCGGTTTCAAGGGGGGAAAGGGGGTCGCCACCGCCCTCGGCATCTACCTGGTTCTCGCTCCGGTGGCGGTCCTCTTGGCCCTGGCGCTCTTTGCCGCCCTCCTGTGGAAATGGCGCTACGTCTCTCTCGGGTCGGTGAGCGCCGCCGGCGCCATCCCCTTTCTCGTCCTGATCCTCTCCCGCTCCCTCCCCCTCTTTCTGGCCACCCTGGCGATCAGCGCCCTGGTGATCCTGCGCCACGGCAGCAACATCAAACGACTCCTCAACGGCACCGAGAGCCGGTTCAAGGCCTGAGAGCCCCTCCGTCCTTGACAGATTCGCGCCATCTCCTCTAATATGACGAATCTTTTAACTTTTCGTCCATTTGGACATCCGCCCATGACCCTGCGCGCCACCTTCCACCTCGCCCTCTGGGGATCGCTGCTCGCCATCGCCCTTTACCTGGGCGTCGGCTTCGGCACCTTTTTGCTTCACGGCGTCGCCCCGTCCCAACCCCAGACCCTGATCATCCCCCCCGGGACCCCCTTTGCCGCCGTCGCCCGTCAGCTGGAGTCGAGGGGGATCGTCGAGAGCGGCACCAAGCTCAAGCTCCTGGCCCGCATTCGCGGCAACAGCGGCCGGGTCCAGGCCGGCGAGTACCTCTTTGTCGACAAAGCCAACCCCGACCAGGTCCTGGCTCGGCTGGTCGCCGGAGACGTGGTCCGCCGGCGCTTCACCATCCCCGAAGGGCTGACGATCAAAGAGATCGCCGCCCGACTCGAGGCCGAAAGGGTCACCGCCGCCGCTCCCTTCATCGCCCTTGCGACCGATCCGGCCCTTGCCGAGAGCCTGGGGATCGACGGGGAGAGCCTCGAAGGCTACCTCTTCCCAGAAACCTACACCTTTTCCGCCGGAGTCCCCCCCCGGGATCTCCTCGACGCCATGGTTCAGCAGTTCCGTGCCCGACTGACCCCCGAGCTGCTCGCCGCTGCCGAAGGACTGGGACTGACCCGCCATCAGCTGGTGACCCTGGCCTCGATCATCCAGAAAGAGGCCGGCAACAACGAAGAAATGCCCCTGATCTCGGCGGTCTTTCACAACCGCCTGAAGAGACGCATCCCTCTGCAGGCCGACCCGACGGTGATCTACGGCATCGAGAACTTCGACGGCAACCTGACCCGGCTCCATCTCACCACGCCGACCCCCTACAACACCTACCGCATACCGGGCCTCCCCCTGGGTCCCATCGCCAACCCCGGCGAGGAGGCGCTGCAGGCCGCGGCCTTCCCGGCATCCGTGACCTACCTGTACTTCGTCTCCCGGGGGGACGGAACGCATAAATTTTCCGATACACTTAAGGAACACAATCAGGCGGTACAACGCTACCAGCTGCACCGCTGACCGTGCACCAACCCCGATCCGGTGATGCCATGCCCCCGAAAATTCTCATCGCAGAGGACAACGACACCATCGCCGGCGCCCTGGAGGGGTTGCTGCAGCGCAAGGGGATGACCACCGAGCGGGCCGCCGACGGCGTCCTGGCCCTGAGCCGCATCGTCGCCGCCCCGCCGGACGCCCTGATCCTCGACCTTCAACTGCCGCGGCTCCACGGCATCGAGCTCCTCAAGAAGCTGCGTCAGAGCCCGCGCACCCGGAATCTGCCGGTGATCATCGTCACCGGCGTCTACAAGGGCGAACAATACATTCAGGCCGCCCGGGCTCTCGGCGTCAGCGGCTACCTGGAAAAACCGTTCCGCGCCGCCGATCTTCTGGCGGCCCTCCACCAGGCCCTCGGGACGACGGCACCCCCCGCCCCCGCCCCCGCCCCCGCCCCCTCGCCGTCCCGGGAGGCGACCATGGACCGTCACCTGCTGCGCGCCTTCACCAGCCGCTTCACCGGCACCTACCTCCTCAAATGCGCCGACGGCCAGCGGAACCTGGTCTTTCTCCATGGCCTCCCGGTTTCCCTTCGCCCCGGCTTCAGCAGCAAAAGCTTCGGCGACTCCCTTCATCGCCGCGGGCTCCTGTCGGCGGAGGAGTACGGCTACTACGTCAGTCCCGGCGGCCACAACCACGAAGTGCTGGTGTCCATGGGGTGCCTCGAGTACCCCGAACTCCTGCAGGAAAAATTCGCCTACCTCAGCAGCGAACTGGTGGATGCCTTCGCCGCGCCGCCGATGGCGGTCGAAGAGCTGCCGGCACAAGCGGCCGCCGGCCATCAGGCGCTCACCGTCAACGTTCCCAACATCTTCTACCAGGGATTTCGTCGCCACCTGCTGCCGACGCGGCAGCAGGCGCTGGGCGAAAGGCTCTCCGGCCGTTATCTTGCCCCGGCCGGAAATTTTTTCCGTTACATTAACTTCCTGACTCTCAGCGACGAGGAAAAGAGGCTCCTTTTCTCCCTCGACGGCTCGCGCACCCTCGGCCAGTGCCTCGGCGAAGAGACGCTTCTCCCCCCCCTGATCGTCACCCTCGCCACCCTGGAAATGGTCGCCTGGAGCGATCACCCCCTGTCCCCTGCCCTCCCCGACTTTCCCCTGCGCACCCTGTTCAACGCCTACCAGGAGGAAGTGGAGGTCGAGCTCTCTTTCGAGCAGCCCCTCGAGAGCTTTTCCGACCTCGTCGACCGGAACGAGGAAGCGGCCCCGGTCATCACCCGGCGGCCGATCCCCCCGGCTCCGGCGCCAACCGGAGGGGGGCCGGGAGGCGCCGACCCGGCGGCCAAGGTCCGGGAGACCCTCGCCCGCCTCCGGGGAAAAGACTATTACGAAACCTTCGGCATGACCCAGGGAAGGTTCTCCTTCGATCTCCTCAAGACCCGCTACTTTGCCCTGACCCGGGAATTCGGCCCCGAGACCTTGATGCAGCTCTCCGGGGAGGACGCCGCCCTGGTCGAGGAGATCCTCTCCAGCGTCACCACCGCCTACAACACCCTCTCCGACGTCGTTAAAAAGGAGCGCTACGACGAGCTTCTCGGCTCCGAGAAGGTCGGCCTCGGCCAGGCGGGGGACGACCTCTTTCAGGCCCAGATCCAGGCCCAGTCGGGAAAGGTCTTTCTCGAGATGGAAGAGTGGGACAACGCCGAAAAATCCCTCCAGGACGCCTGCAACATCGACCCGAAAAACGGCGACTATCTCGCCCACCTCGCCTGGTCCATCTACCGCAACCCCAGGAACCTCAGCAGCCGCGCCATGCAGGACAAGGTCCGCCAGATGCTCAACCGCGCTCTCACCCTCGACCGGGGAGCCAATGCCTTCGCCTTCAAGGGGTACATGCTCTTCGAAGCGGGGCAGGATTCCCTGGCGGAGGCCGAATTCACCAAGGCCCTCAAGCTCGACGCCCGGCAGGCCATGGCCCGCAAGGGGCTGCGAGAAATTCAGGAAAAACGCGAGCTGGAGAAAAAGGGGATGTTCCGCCGCATGTTCCGCTGACCGCCCATTTTCTGTTATCCTTGAGTACAGGGCGGTCGTCGCCCTGGCGGAGGGAGCATGGGACGGTATCTGCCGGCAATAGCGGGGCTCATTCTGGCACTGGCCACGGTTGTCGCCACGGCGGCGGCCTCCGACCTCTCCCTTGCCGCAGCCCTCCGCCTCGCCCTTCAAGAGCGTTTCCCCCTGCCGTATACTGTAGCCGCCAATCCTTCCCTCCCCGAGGCCGCACTGCAACAGTTCTACCTCGAAAGGGACGACGAACCGGCCTGGTTCACCCCCGCCGGGCTCGTCCCCGAGGCCGCCATCCTCACCGACCGACTCTCCGCCGCCGCCGATGAGGGTCTCTGCCCCGAAGTCTACCTTCTCCCCGAAATCGAAGAACTGCAGAAATACGCCGCCGACGCCCAACGCCACCGGCTCCTCGAGGACCAGCATCGCCTCGCCCGACTCGATCTGCTGCTGAGCGAGGCCTTTTTGACCTACGCCGCCCATCTGATCCACGGCCGCGTCGACCCGGCGGCGGTTCACGGCGACTGGCAGGCCAATTTGCGCCAGGTCGACCTTGCCGGGCTTCTCGAATTCGCCCTGGCCGAGGAGAGGATGGAAACCATCCTCGACGATCTGGTTCCTCCCCACCCCGGCTATCGCGACCTGCGCCGCGCCCTTGCCGACTACCGGCGGATCTCGGCTCTCGGCGGCTGGGAGACCCTCCCCGCCGGCGCCACCCTCCGCCCGGGGGATTTCGATCCCCGGGTGCCGGCACTGCGGTTGCGCCTGGTCCAAAGCGGCGACCTGGGGGAGGAAGCCGGTACCGAGACTCTTTATGATGGGACGACGGCGGCAAGTCTGCGGAATTTTCAACGGCGTCACGGTCTGCCGGCCGACGGAGTCCTCGGCCCTTCGACCCTCGAAGAACTCAACCGCCCCGTCGAAGAGCGGATCCGCCAGCTCGAGGTCAACCTCGAACGCTGGCGCTGGCTCCCCAAGACTCTCGGGAACCGCTATCTGCAAGTCAACATCGCCGACCTGACCCTCAGTGCCGTCGATAACGGTCATACGGTCCTGTCCATGCCGGTGGTCGTCGGCAACGCCTATCGCCAGACCCCGGTCTTCTCCGCCAGCCTGCAATACCTGATTTTCGCACCCTTCTGGCACGTTCCGCCGACCATCTTCAGGGTCGACAAGCTCCCCCGCCTGCGCACCGATCCCGACTATCTGGAAAAGCACCATTTCGAAGTCGTCACCGCCGACGGGAGGCAGTCTCTCCTCCCTCTCGAAGGGATCGACTGGAAAGAGGTCCGCGCCGAATCGTTCCCGGGAGTGCTGCGCCAGGCCCCGGGCCCCTGGAACCCCCTGGGCCGGGTCAAGTTCATCTTCCCCAACCCCTTTGCCGTCTATCTCCACGACACCCCCGACCGCCACCTCTTTGCCGCCGAAGTGCGCACCTTCAGCTCGGGATGCATCCGCGTCGAGCGTCCTCTCGATCTCGCCCGGGTCCTGCTGCAGGAGCAGCGGCAGTGGGATAGGGCCCGCCTCCTCGCCGCCATGGAGGCCGACGAACCGCGGCGAATCGACCTCGTCCGCCCCTGGCCGATCCATATCCTCTACTTCACCGCCTGGGCAGACGAAGAAGGGCGGGTCAATTTTCGCCGCGACCTCTATTGGCGGGACCTGGCCCTCGAGGAGGCTCTGGCACCAGTGACCGCCCCCCGGATGGAGCCGGCGCCCCCCCTTCCCGATCTCCCCGAAAGAACGCCGCAACCGCCGAGCGTTTTTCAAGTCCAGCGCTGAGCGCTCCCCCTGACCGCAGGCTACAGACAGTCCCAAGCGACTGCCGCACCGACGATTCCCGACACCTGAGAGGTGTCAAAAGGCCGGATCCGGCCTGGCGGGCCGGGGGAAAATAAAAGAGCCTCCGGATCGTCGAGATCCGGAGGCTTCTGGCATGGGGTCGGGATTTTTCAAGCGGCGGGACGGCCGAAGGCTACCAGGCGCGAACCCGGCCGGTGTCGACATGAACGAAGCCGGAGTCGGGATAATAGCCGACCCCGCCGCGCCCCAGGGAGATGGCGGTACGCCGCAGCTGGGCCAGGTCGCACCCGGGGAGACGGATATCGATGGCCTTCCCCTCCATGTGCAGGCTGTGGCGGGCGACGCCGTCGCTGCGCCGGGCCAGTTCGGCATTGGTGGCCGGAGAACGATACCCGGAAATCACCTGAATGGCCCCTTCGCCGGACTCCTTGCGGCATATGACGTTGAGGATGTCGAGAAGCCCGGGATCGATGGGGAGGACCTCGTCGGTACGGTAATCGCGCAGCAGGTGATCGATCTCCCGCAGGGCGTCGTCGAGGTAACGGCCGTTTTCCCAGAATACGGCGTTGTTGAGCCGTTCACCGGTGTGAACGTTGAACAGGGAGATGACGCGGGGAGCCGCAGTTTTCCCGCCGGGGAGAGCGAAGGCCGGCACGGGGAGAGCCAGGGCGGCGCCGGCAATGAGGCCGGCCTTGAGAAAAGAGCGACGGCTGACGGGGGTGCGCTCCGAAAACAGATGATGCATGAACAAACCTCCGGACGTTGAGGGTGTCAAAAAAGTCAACGTCCGCAATTTCTTGCAATTAAAATACCAACAGAGCAGGACTTGGCTGGAAAGCTCCCTCTTCAGACCACCCGGACCGGGGCGAAGCCCCCCCCGGCGGTGCGCAGGTTGGTGACCTGCCCCTGGTAGAGGCGGGCCGCCACCCCCAGCACCCGGCGGCGGTAGACGTAGAGTCGGAAGTCGGTCTTCATCGCCTCCCCGCCCGTGGACGTCGGCGTCATCGAGGGGGGGACCAGACGCTGCACCAGGGTCTCCCGGGGATCGAGCTGGTCGAAACGGCTGCGGGAAATCTTGCGGCCGAGAAGAACGCCGCGGCTGCCGAAGCGGGAGACCGGTTTGAAGACCCAGTCGTTGCGCTCGCTCCAAACCCGCTGACGGTCGAGGGTGGAGAGGAGCCGGCTCTCGGGGATGGTGGCGGCAAGGAGCGCCCGCGCCGTCTCATCGAGGCCGAGGGATTCCAGGGCCGAGGGGTCGGACCACAGGGTCAGACGGCGCTTGTCGGCCAGGAGGCCGTAGCTGAAGGGGTTGGGGGAGAGGCAGACGGTTCCCGCCCGGTAGGCGGCGGCCAGCCCGGCCATCTCCGGGCGCTCCAGATAAAAGTCGCAGTGGCGGTTGTAGACGAAATCGACCCTTTTGCCGCCGAGGGTGACGCCGTCGGCGTCGGCCACCAGCTCCTGGGGATCGGCGATGCTTGAGGGGACCCCCCACTCCTCGAAAAGGCGGGTGAAGGCGAGCATCTCCTCATAGAGATACTGAGCCTTGGGCTCCTCGTCGATAATGGCGATGTGTTCCGGCCGCTCCTTGGCCCCGCGGCTGTAGCGCTGCATCTCCTCGGCAAAGGAGTCGAGAAATTGACGCCGCAGCCGGCCGGCGAGGGGGCCGCGGGCCAGCTCACCCTCGGGAAATTGGGCCAGATAGGCGAGAAGGGCGCCACCGGCGTTGGTGTTGACCTCGATCAGGTGCACCCCGTCCGGTCCGAGATGAAAATCGTACCCCATCATCACCGAGTCGTGGCCGGGACAAAAGCGGGCAATGTCCGGGACCAGGGGGAGGACGGTCTGGCGGTAGGCCGGCGTCTGGCTGAGACCAAAGAGGGTGCGCACCAGACGGATCATCTGCGCCAGGGCGGCTCGGGGGAGGGTGACGGTGGAGACGCTGATCGCTTCGCGATAGATGGACAAGGTGACTCCTCGGGCGACGGCCCGGCATAGGGGATCATGCAACCCTCCTATGATGCCACATCCCCCAGGGGATGAAAACCTCGAAAGCTTCTAACGCAGTCTTCCCCCCAACGCGTCCTGACCGGATCAGTAGGCTTCAAAATCGGAATCGTAGCGATCGGCCCTCCCGGAACCGGTGGCATTTGCCGCGGCCTTTTTTGCTCCAGCAACCTGCGGAAGGGCCAGTATTTCTCTTTCGGGACCGTCTCCGGTCCTGTGAGCCGCTGGGAGCGAACCCGCGACGACGCCGGTCCTCAGCCCGTCATCGAGCTTGAAATCGGCCATCAGCTGCTGCAGCTGGTCCGCCTGCCCGGACAGTTCCTCGGCGGTCGAGGCGATCTCCTCCGAGGCCGAGGCATTCTGCTGGATGATCTGGTCGAGGCGCTGGATCGCCTGATTGATCTGCGAAGCCCCGAGATCCTGCTCTCGGCTGGCGGCGGAGATTTCCTGAACCAGTTCGGCCGTGCGCCGGATATCGGGGACGATCACCTGCAGCATCGATCCGGCCTTCTCGGCGACGGCGACGCTCGAGGCCGACAGCTGGCTGATTTCGGCGGCGGCGATCTGACTCCGTTCGGCCAGTTTGCGCACCTCGGCGGCGACGACGGCAAACCCTTTGCCGTGCTCTCCGGCCCGGGCCGCCTCGATGGCCGCATTGAGGGCCAGAAGGTTGGTCTGGCGGGCAATCTCCTCGATGATGCCGATCTTTTGCGCGATATCCTTCATCGCCAAAACGGTACTCTGCACCGCCTCGCCGCCGTCCTCGGCGTCCCGGGCGGCCTTGGCGGCGATTTTTTCCGTTTCCAGGGCATTGTCGGCATTCTGGCGGATATTGGCCGCCATCTCCTCGATGGAGGAAGAGGCTTCCTCGGCCGCCGATGCCTGATCCGCCGCCCCCACGGACATCTGCTGCGAACTGGCACTCAATGCCTGGCTGCCGGCCATGACATTGTTGCCGGCCTGACGGATTCCGTCGATGAGGATCATCAGGTCCCCGCGAACCTTTTTCAGGGCTCCCCGGATCCCGTCCCTTTCGTCCCTGGGCTGAATGGCAAAGGTCAGGTCTCCGTCGGCGAGCCGCGTCAGGGCGGCGACGACTTCCCCCTGCAGATTGTCGGCAAACCTGTCCATCGCCCGGGACATCTGGCCGATTTCGTCCCGACTTTTCATGTTGAGCCGCTGATCGAGGTGCCCCAGCTCCAATTCCCGGATCATGACGACGGCACGATTCATCGGCCGGTTGATCGACCTGTGGATGGCGACCCCCAGAACCAGGCAGACGGCCAGAAGAACGATCCCCAGGGCAATGACGATGCCGGTCGTCAGCTCGATCTGGCCCCGCTTCCCGATTGCTTCGGCCTGTTCTCCGGCGGTGAAAAGGGCATCCTGACTGTCGTTGATCAAATCGATGACCAGGCCGCCGTTGGCCTCGTTGATATTGGTAAAAATGGCATCCACCCGGTTCAGAGCTTCCATCCCGGCCAGACTGACCTGCATCTCCAGTTTCAAATAGGCGAAATCGGAGCGAAACTCCTTCTGGTAATGCTGGCGATCGTTGCTGTCGACGAATTCGCCGAAGGAGAAGATATCCCCCTCGGCCGGATTCTCGCTGACGGTGTAACGCATCCAGGTCACGACCGGGTTTTCGGCCAGGACTTTCTCGATCACCAGGGCCGGCGTATCAAAATCGAAGCTTTCGATATTCGGCAGGATCTGATTGCCGATGGCCCGCAAAAGGGTATTGAACGACAGGTCGTAGAGGTCGAGAATGATCCGGCGCGAGGCGAGACTGGCGGTTTGCAGCTCCTCCTCGACATGGGCAAAATTGTTGTTAAGCATCTCGATGGTGGAAAAATTGGCCTCTTCGAGGGTCCCGGTCACGCCGCTGACGATGCGGGTGTTGCTCTTCTGGATACCGACGACCGAGTAGAGGGCAATGGCAAAAAAGGCGACAAGGAGGGTCCCGGTTATCATCAGCAACAGCTTTTTCAGTATTCCCATAACGACCTCCTTGTCGTTTCACCCAAATGCGATGGAGCGATCTCCCCTTACCAGCTGTAGGTCTTCGGATCGATCTTCCCTTTTTTCATCAGCTCGATGGAAAAGAGGAGCTGACCCTCTTCGAAGAGGCGCATGTTCGCTCCCGACCCGAAGGCGGAACTCGACATGATGGCGGACTCCCTGATCTTTTTCCGTGTCCCCTCGGGAACCGCCTTGGAGGCGGTCAGAACATTGTCGGGATTCTTGGCCAGCGAGATGCCGGGGATTTCGTAAGAAACGAATCCCGGGTAATCGTTTTTGTTCGCTTCCCACCACCAGTTTTTGACCATCGCGGCGCTGGCGCGTCCGGCCTTGAGCGCACCGACGGCCGCGCCATGATTGGCCACGCCGAGAGCCGCCCGGCCGCCGGTGGCCGCCTTGGCCGCCGACTCGCCGGAAGAAGCCCCCAGGGCAAAGGCGATTTTCTCCGGAGATTTTTCGAGAATCTCCCCGGGATCGGCGCCCTGGGGAAGGATGAGAATGCCGGAATAGAATTCCTTGCCGTTGACGTTCTGCGCCAGGGGCGTGCCGATCTCCCGGGCGGCGATGATCGCCTGGACGAAGGAGCCGACGTAGACCAGGCTCTGATCCCTGGAATCGAAGGCCGCAAGGATTTCCGGATAACTCTTGGCGATGCGCGGGCGGATCGAAACCCCGGATTTTTCAGAGAGAGCCTTGGTGATCGCCTGGGCCTGAGGCGCCTTGGTTTTCCAGTCCGGCGGGAACCAGCAGGTGATGGCCTCGGCCGCCAACAACGGCTGTACCGCGGCAAATAGAAGCAGGGTCGCCAACAGGGTGATGATCGTTTTTTTCATCGTCTCTCCTCCGTTTCAGTAATGTGAACTTGCCGGCAGATGTTGCGGCGAAGCTGGCATATTTCAAGCCCTCTGGTCTGATGAATACAAAAAGAGCCCGCCTAAAGCTAAAGGCGGACTCTTAATAAGCGGAGTTATTAAGACCTCCCTTCGACGGCTCGGCTACCCTCGTGGGGCCCGTGGCTTTGCGTCCCTGGATCGCTCCAGGTTTGCCTGTTCGTGAATGATCATAGGTAAGATAGGATTAACTCCTTCGGGCAGTCAAGAAGAAAATTGTATTTTGGGGCGGAGCGAATTCATCTAAATATCTGAATATCAGCATTTTTTCCGGACGCCGCGACCCCTTTTTCGGGGCAACGGCGGCCGACCCGGCGGATAAAAACCTTCGGAAGCTCCCTTTTCGCCTGTAAAAAAACGCCCCGGCTGGGCGGCCGTGGCAAAG
>Ga0299906_10002526_pt1 | contig 15175 bp, 11 predicted proteins | sample RVTome_14_FD_200259 | JGI IMG/M metagenome (GOLD analysis project Ga0299906, IMG submission 200259) | Soil microbial communities from uranium-contaminated site in the Upper Colorado River Basin, Wyoming, United States - RVT145D125 (version 2) ... | reverse complement strand
CGGCGCTGAAATACCTCGACGAGCGGAACACCCAGGCCAGGCCGTTCATCTGGACCGCCGACGCCGACACCATCCTCGGACGCGTGGCGAAGAATCATGCGGCTATTTCCAAGTCAGGACACTAGCGATGAGCAAGAACAGATCACTTGGCGATAGCGCACGAAGTTGCTTGCGGGTCATGAGATGGCCAACGTTTTCGATTAGGCGAATCGAATGGTGAATACTATGGTCTGTGAAGTGATGGAAGAAGCGTCGGATCTCCCCGAGATACGCCTCAATTGCGTCAAGCGATGAGTCTAGTTGGCCCTTGTAAGTCCTGGCGAGGGTGTGGCGTCTCGCCTTCGACTGTAATTCGCGGTAGAAAATTGTTTCCTCAAGTCTCATGGCACTTTATCGAGTGTAGCGTACGTCAATCAGGGGCACAAGGCAGCATTGTAGCGAGTCTGCACGTGGCCGGTTGATTCCGCTTCCCGAGGGAACTCGCAGCTCACCGTGAGTGGACAGGAATCGTCAGCTATTGGCTCCCAATAGGTTCCTCGCTACCAGAATCTACTCGCCACCACGAAGTCGGGATAATACCACGCCGGCGGCGCGTCGTCATCCCTGCCGCGCTTGCCCAGTTCCTGGGCCCCGTACTGACACAGCCCCGCCCCGTGGCCGAAGCCGCGGCGCCGGGGACGAGACCGCTTGATCGCCCGCGCCAGCGTGATTACGATGTAATCACACAGGAAGCGCCGCCATGAAGGCCCGGATCGTCAGAATCGGCAACTCCAGGGGCATTCGCCTGCCCAAGCCGCTCATCGAACAGGCCGGCCTGAGCGATGACGTCGAACTCAAGGTCCGCAACGGGGACATCGTCATCAGCGCGGCAAAGCGGCCCCGCACGGGGTGGGCGGAGGCGGCACAGGCGTTGGCGGAGCGGGGCGAAGACAAGTTGCTCGATCCTGCCGCGCCGACCTGCTTCGACGAGCAGGAGTGGGAGTGGTGACGGGGGCGGCGGCGGGCGGTCCAGGGGTCAGGCGCGGGCAGGTCTACCTGGTGTCGTTGGATCCGACCAGAGGGCGCGAAATCGCAAAGACGCGACCCTGCGTCATCGTCTCGCCCGATGAACTGAACGCCCACTTGACGACCTGCATCATCGCGCCCCTGACCACGGGCAGTCACGGCTATCCATTCCGCATCCCGTGCCGTTTCCAGGGCAAGGCCGGCCACATCGTGCTGGACCAGATTCGCACCGTCGATCGAGCGCGGCTGGTCAGACGGCTCGGCCGCCTTTCGCCGCGAGCACTTGAGAAAGCGCTCGTGGTGCTTGGGGAGATGTTCGCGCCGTGAGAACTCCGCCAGTTGGTTTCGGGCATCGGCGACGTCATCACCGATAGGCCCGCACCATCCCCGCCCCCGGGTAATACCGCGCCAGAATCCCCTCATGGTCCTCCCCGCGCCTGGCCAGTTCCTGCGCCCCGTACTGGCACAGGCCCGCCCCGTGGCCGAAGCCGCGCCCCCGGAATCGTGCGACGTCGCCCTCAAACTCGACCTCGACGAACGATGACTTCAAGGCATCGGCCGGCCTCGGCGCGCTCTCACCCCCGCCGCCGCCCCCAGCAGGCGCTCGGCATCCAGCTCAAACAAGCCGTCGGCCGTGTCCGCGCGCGGCATGAGCCGGTACATCGTCGGCCGGCCGTGCTCATTCCGCGCCGCTACCTCGATCGCTTCCAACCCGTCCAGCCCCTCCAGCGCCTTGATCCCCCGATAGGCCCCATACGCCTGCATCCGCTCAATCAACCGCCGCTTCGACCGCTCGACCGTCCACGAATACACCGGCGCACCCGTACAGACATCCTCGCCATCGCGTCCATCCAGCGGCGCGATCGTGTTGATCACGTTCGGCCCGATCACGTCCCGCGCCCGCGCCGCCAGCCCGCCGCAGCAACTGGAGTAATACCCCGGCACGAGCCGCCCCTCGTATCCCAGCACGATCCCGCGAGTCGTGCTCGCCGCCTCCTCCGCCTTGCGCCGATCCACCTCGCCGGCGTAGACCTGCGAGGAGACAGTGTCCGAGACATCGAAGTGCCGCCGCGACCTGAAGTACGCATGCTCGCTGCACGCGAAGCTGCGCGCCGCGATGGCCTGGGCCCGGTACGCCGCCGCCTCCCAGTGCCCATACAACTCGCTGGCCAGCACCCCCGGCAGGTATCGCTCCAGCGGCACGTGGTTGACGACGTCGAACGCCCCTTCCCCGTCCTCGCTTCGCCACGTCAGGTGAACCGCTCCCGGATATCGCCTGCCGCGCGGCAGCAATTCAATGGCCGCGCCGTCCTTCGCCTCGAAGGCCAGTTCCTCGATCCCCTCGGCCTCGGTGATGCGCCCCGTCGCCTCGCGCAGCACCCAGCCGCCGAACGCCGCCTCGACCGTGACGGGCGCGGCGACCTCGACGCCCTCGCCGCCATATCGAAGGTGCCGCACGCGGAGCGCCTGACCCGCGGCGCCCAGGGCGATGCGCCCCTCGCCGGCCCCCGGACCGATGCGCAGCACGCGCACGCGCATGACCGGCTCGCCGTCGGGCATCGGCGACCCGGGAAGCTGCGGCTCGATCACCCCGGCGGGCGCCGGGGCGCGATCGTCGGCGACCGCGGAGCGGGTACGGCGACAGCCCGCGAGCAGGGCCGAACCCGCCATCAACGCAAGACCATGCGCAAGGAACGCGCGGCGACTGTTCACGTCGCTTGCTCCTCTCCGGGACAGCGAACGATAGAGCATCGAGGCCGGCCGCGACACGAACCGACAGGGCCGGGGATTCACCGCAGAGACGCAATGGGCGCAGAGAAAAACAAGAAATGAAACCACGGATGAACACGGTTGGACACGGATATGCAGGAGGTGGTGTGATCTGGAACGATCATCCGTGTCTCTCCGTGGTTCCTTCTCCTCTGCGCCCTCCGCGTCTCTGCGGTGAACTTTTTCGGGCGCCTAATCGAGCTTTCGGAGGCCCAGCCCGTACTCGCCCAATTTTTCGCCAATCTCTTCCAGACTGGTCTGCCCGAAGTTCTTCACCCCCATGAGTTCGGCCTCGGTCCGCATGGCCAGCTCGCCGATCGTCTGGATGTTGAGGATCTGGAGTGCCTTGCGGGCCCGCACCGAGAGGTCCAGCACGGAGATCGGCTTGTTGAGGACCGCATCCGGCGCCTTGCCGCGCAGCTCCTCGTAGATCTCCTTGCGGTAGTTGGTGAACTGCCCGTCCAGGCCCTGCCCCAGGCGCAGGCCCTTGGAGGAGAGCATGTGCTTGATCTCGTTCAGCGAGGTCTCGCCGAAGTTCTTGTAGCTCAGCAGCTCGGCCTCGGTGATCTTCAGCAGGTCGCCCAGGGTGCGGATCTGCATCTTCTTGAGGCAGTTGCGGGCCCGCACCGAGAGCTCGAAATCGGTCACCGGCGTGTCGAGCAGGGCGCTGTGCTTCTGCTGGCTGCGCTCGTGCTCCTCGTCGTAGTACATGTTGCGGGAGGCCTGGACGTCCTTCATGTACAGACGCGCCCGCGCGTGATTGGGCTGCGTGTCCATGATCTGCCGCAGGCACTTCTCGGCCTTGGCGATCTCGCCCCGGTCCTCGTACAGCACGGCGAGGTTCAGCAGGGTGGCGATGTGCGGCTGGGGGTGCCGGGCCAGGCGCTCGTAGATGCCGATCGCCTCGTCCTCCTCGCCGAGCAGGTCGAGCAGGAACGCGAGGCGGAAGGCGTAGTGGGGCCCGGGATCGAGACTGCTCGCTTTGCGGTAGGCGTCGACCGCCGCGGCGCGATCGCCCTCGGCCTCCAGGGCCTGGCCCCTCTCATAATGCTCGCGTGCGGCCTTGGGGTCCGCTGTCGCAATGCCGGCACCGATCAGGGTGTCCAGAACATTTTGGCCCACGTCGATTCTCCGTTTCCAGTATTCCCCGGCGGCCGTGACTCCACCATCACGTGTCGAGACGCAGAGTGTAGTAGCCGCGACAGGCCGGGACAACGCCCCGCTAGGACCGCGGGGGCCTCGCCCCGCCCACGCCCATGGCCTCGGGGATCTCCTCGGCGATGTCGCGGACCGAGCCCTCGGGGGTGGCCGGCGCGCCCGGGCCGATCGGGGCGACCGCCGCCGCGCGGCGTCCGTCGGCATCCAGGAGCTGAATGGACCGCCAGGATCCGCCCTCGAACCGCAGGGCCATGGTGATCCCGTAGACGATGATGTACACGGAGGCGCCGATCCATGGCCCGACGGACTCCAGGCCCGGCGCCAGCGCCACCAGGGTCGCGCCGCCGGCGACGATGAACAGCCAGGAATAGATCATGGTCATCACGCCGGGCCAGATCGTGTCGCCGGCCCCGCGCAATGCGCCCGTATAGACGATGCCCAGGGCATCCACGGTCTGGAAGACCGCCGCGCAGATCATGAGCCTGGCGCCGATGGCGATGATCTCGGCCTCGATCGCCGGCGTCAGCTCGGGGCCCCCCACGAACGCCGCCACCAGCGGCCTGCGAAAGATGAAGAACGCCAGCCCGCACACGGTCATGTACGCCACGGCCATGGACAGCGTGAGCCGCGCCCGCGCCGCGGCGGTGTCGGGATGCCCGGCGCCGATGTAGCGTCCGACGAGCGACGTCGCCGCCACGGAGAATCCCACGGCCGGCATGAAGCTCAGGTGCATGTAGCGCAGGGCGATCCAGCCCGCGGTCATGTGGTGCTCGCCGAACTTGCCGACCAGGACGGTCATGAAGATCGACCAGCACATGAGCTCATTGCCGAACTGCACGGCCGCGGGCCAGCCGATGCGGCACAGGTCGCGAATCGGCCCCCACGCGGGCCTCCATGCCGCGCGCGTCCTGAGCTCGGCATTCATCCTCGGGCCGATGAAGATGAGGAACGGGATGATGAACTCCACCGCCGTGCCGATGATCGTGCCCAACGCCGCGCCGAAGACGCCCATCGGCGCCACCCCCGGAACGCCCGGAAGTCCCATCGCCGGCAGGCCCTGCTCGCCGAAGATCAGCACGTAGTTCATCACCAGGTTGACCGTGTTGCCGATGATCGCCGATACGGTGATCACCTTCGGCCGGTGCAGGCCGAAGAAGTAGTGATGCATCGCGCGGCTGGCCATGGTGACGAGCCCGCCCACGAGCAGGATCTGGGCGTAGCCGGTCTCCATCCGCACCAGCCGGTCAAACTCGACCACGGTTTCGCGGTCGTGCGTCAGCGGGAACACCCACGGCATCGCCGCCGCCGCGGGCACCAGGACCACCGCCCAGGCGATGAGGCACAGCCACAGGCCCGCCCAGCCGTACCTCGGCCCGTTCTCCGGCTTGCCGGCACCGAGGTTCTGGCTGACGTACGTGTTGATCACCGTGACCATGCCGAACATCATGGCGATGGGCACGAAGGTCCAGACACTGCCGTTGCCCTGCGCCGCGACCTCCAGCGGCCCCACCTGGCCGACCATGAGACTGTCCACGAACTGCATGACCGTGTAGCTGGTCATGGTGAGCACGGTGGGCCATGCGATCGCCCACACCTCGCGCAGTGGGCGCGCCGTGTTCAGCTCCGCTGCGCGTTGGGTCGAGGAATCGGCCATGGATTGACGTGCAAACCGCGATGGTAGGCCTCTGGCCGGCGAAAAACGCGGCTGCGGGCCCCAATTGGCCGGGCGGCGGAGCCGGGGGCGGGCGCGTTGACGCCGCCGCGCCCCGCCACGATCCTGTGCCCATGAACACCGCTCCTGTCGCCCGCACCGCCCTGCCTGCACTCATCGCCATCGCGGCACTCGCCGGCTGCGCCGGGCCTGACCGCGCGGCGGCGATCGATCCCGATGCGATCCGGCCCCGCACGGACCTGGCGATGTTCGACGGGCGAAGCGGCGCGGCGATGACCTGGCCGCAGCTCATGGATGGCATCGCCGACGCGGATGTCGTCATCATCGGCGAGCTGCACGATGACGCCGTCGGCCACCGCGTCCAGCGCGCCCTCGTCGAGGATGCCGTCGCCCGCTTCGACAACATCGCCCTGTCCATGGAGATGCTGGAGCGCGGCGAGCAGTGGATCGTCGACGACTATCTGGCCGACCTCATCGACCGCGAGCGGTTCATCCAGGACACCGCCTCCACCAGGTGGCGGCAGCTTGCGCGGCAGTACCTCGACGGCGAGATCCGCCGCCGGGAGTTCAGTGAGAAAATCATGGCCCCCGGCTGGCCGGACTGGGAGAGCAACTACCAGCCGATCATCGACGCCGCCAAGGCCGGCGGCGCGAAAGTCATCGCCGCCAACGCCCCCTTCGCCCGCTACTCGAAGTTCATCCCCGCCGACAACTACGACGGCCTCGAGAAGATGACTCCGGCGCAGCGCCGACTCGTCGAGACCGCCGACGTGCCGCCATCCGGCCGCTATCGCGAGCGGTTCTGGGAGGTCATGGCCGGCCGGGCCGAGGGCGCTGAGCCCGCCCCGGCGCCGGAAGCGGCCGACGGGGAGGATCCGCATCCGCCGCAGACCGATGAGCAGGTCCGGCGCGGCCTGTACGTGCAGATGCTCTACGACGCGACCATGGCCGACTCGATCGCCGATGCGCTGAACGATGGCGCGGCCAAGGTCATCCACCTCGTCGGCCAGTTCCACAGCGACTTCGAGGGCGGCACGGTTCTGGAGCTGCGCCGGCGCGCGCCCGAGGCGCGCATCGTCGTCATCAGCATGCAGCGAGAGCCCGCATCAGGCCTTCGCGATGAAGATCGCGACCGCGGCGACGTGGTCATGTACACGATGCCTCGTTGAGGCCGCCGCTGGCGCCCGGCGGAATGAGGTCCTCCGGCCCGCACAGCTTCAGCCGCTCGATGGTCGTCTGGTCCCCGCATTCGGGGCAGCGGATCCAGCCGTGGACGAGGCGCTGCCCGAGGAGCGAGTAGCCGCATGTCGGGCACCGCACCTTGATGAACCGGCGCCGAAGAAAGCTCCGAAGCACGATGTCGCGCGCGATCAGCGCCGCCACCGCCGGCAGAAACGTGAAGAACAGGAGCAGCGCCACCTCCACGGCCATGACCCACGGCTGCCACGAGGGCGAGAGCGCCATCAGGCTCAGCGACCATGTCACCTGCCCGACCGCCTGAAGCCCGGCGATGCTCACGGCCAAGAACACCACGACCATCGCCGACCGGCTGATGATCCGGTATCGCCGGTCGTCGGTCACGCGACGCACGTAGCGCTCGCACGTGGCGTCGTCGAATCGATCCAGCTCGGGAAATGCTCGAAAGGTCTTGCGCCTCACCAACCGCATGCCATCGCTCCCCGGGGTGAATACGCCGGACCCGCAGCGGCAGTTGCCTCAATCCGTGACCCGGCCGGTCGCGCGCCGCAAACGGTCCCTGATCGCGTCCCACAGCTCTCCCTGCGCGGCCGGACGCTCGATCACGATCAACGCGCATCGCATCGCGTCGGCCCGCCGCAGGGCGTCGTACAGCTCCGCCGCATACGCCCCGGCATCGGCCGGCATGGGAATCGCCCTGTGCGGCGGAGCGACTCGCCCGGCATCCAGGCAGACCGCCACAGCCGGCGCCGCGAGCGACTTCAGCCGGCCCTGCACATCGGACACCAGCTCGGCGGGCGTCACCGGCGCGTAATGAAACGGCGAGGTGCCCGGGCTCGGCCCCTGCTGGAGCGCCGGGGCCGCGGCCGCCGCCTCTCCCAGTTCCTCGCACAGCGCCGCGACCGTCACCGAACCCGGCCGAAGCACGGCAGGCGGTCGCTGCGTCATGTCGAGCACCGTGGACTCGATGCCGACGTCGCATGGCCCGCCATCGAGGATCAGCAGGTCCCCGGCGTCGGCGAAGTCGGCCGCGACGTGTGCGGCACACGTCGGTGAGATGCGCCCCGAACGATTGGCCGACGGGGCGGAGATCGGTCCGCCAAACGCCCGCAGCAGCGCTCGCGCCGCGGCATGACGTGGACTGCGCACGGCGATCGTCGGCAGATCCGCCGTCGCTTCCGGCGGAACGCGATCGGCCCGCATCAGGACGAGCGTCAGCGGTCCGGGCCAGAAGCGCTTCGCCAGCGCATCGCAGCGGTCATCCCAACGCCTGGTCAGGTGCCGCGCCTGCCCGACATCCAGCACGTGGGCGATCAGGGGGTTGTCGGCGGGCCGGCCCTTGAGGCGGTAGATGCGCTCGATCGCCTCGGGGTTGAAGGTGTCCGCACCGAGGCCGTACACGGTCTCCGTCGGAAACGCCACCACACCGCCGGCCCGCAGGCGCGCTGCCGCCTCGTTGATTGCCGCGACCGTCCCCGGCGCGGCCGAATTCGAGACATCGAGGACTCGCGGCATGGTGCGGACCTAGCGCGGCAGGTATGCATCGGGATCGGCCTGCGGATCGACCATTTCCAGCTCGATCTGTTTCATGCTGAGCCCGATGCCCATCGCCCGGTACAGTTCGGCCACGGCGGTGTCGAACTGGACCAGGGCGTCCAGCTCGAGCTGCCGCGCCACCGCCAGCTCTTCCTGTCGCTGGAACTTGAGGTTCAGGAACTCCGGCGTCAGCCCGGCGAGCGTCTCCTCCTCGACGAGCAGGGTCCGCAGGTTCTCCGCCTGCGCGACGCGGAACGACCGCCGCGCCTGGATGAGCTCGTAGCTCGCGATCACATCGCGCAGGGTGCTCTTCACATCGAACACGATGGCCTGCACGGTGCTCCAGTAGCCGACCAGCGCCGTCGTCCGCTCCAGCCGCGCTCGCTGGAACTCGGCCTCGGCCGCGCGGTTGCCCAGCGGGTACTCGAAACTGAGCCCGAGGATGTAGTCGATGAAGTCGCCCTGGTTGAGATTCTCGTAGGAGTTGCCGGCGTCGCTGTCCAGCCCCCAGTAAGCCACCTCGGCGAACGCATTGAGCAGCGGCAGGCGGAGATTGTCCGCGACCTGCCGCCTGATCTGGGCGTCGCCGATCGCCAGGATCGCCTGCTGGACCTCCGGCCGGTTCGTGATCGCAGACATGATCGCGTCGCGCAGGCTGTATTGCAGCGGCGACTCGACCAGCACATCCGACGGCTTGAGCAGGACCTCGGACCCCACGGTGTGTGCCGGGTCGTTGATGAGGGCCTTGAGCGCATCGGAGGCGCCCTGGAGGCGCCGCCGCGAGCTGATCACATTGCCCTTGCGCCGTTCGACCGTGGCCACCGCGTCGGCGTACTGCGCCGGCTTGGTGTCGAACTCGCGCCGCCGGTCCAGGACATCGCGCACCTGCTCGCCCACCTCGACCAGCCACTGGGTGATCGCCAGGTTCTCCCACGACAGGACCAGCTCCCAGTACGCCGCCTCGGTCTCGGACACCACGCGCATGAGGTCGCCGCGAAGCTGCTCGATGTCGCGCCGCTCGGCGTTCTCGGCCAGCCGGATCGCCGCGGTGTTGACCTCCGTGCCGAAGCCCCGCAGCAGCGGTTGGGTGAGCCCGAGTCGCGCCGCCGAAAGATACGCAGGATCGGGCGAGAAGTTGATGCCGGAGGCGTTGTTCTGCGACCGCGACACGTCGGTGGAGAGCGTGAACAGCGTGCCCATGGTCGTGAGCTTGCTGATGCCCGTCTCGAAGAGCATCTGCTCGCTGGCGTTGAAGCCGGTCCCGATCGGAACGCCCATCACCACCGGCACCCGCGCCGGCTGATCGAGCTTGGCGTAGTCCGCGTTCGCAAAAAGCAGCCCGTCGAAGACCGCCTCCGCGGCGATCACGTTCTGCCGCGAGATGGCCGGTTGCAGCCGGGCCGCCTGGAGGCCCAGGTTGCGCTGCACGGCCGACAGGATGGCCTCCAGCAGCGTGATGTCGGCCTGGGTCGACGGCGCGCCGGTCAGGTCCGGCCCCAGGTCGTAGACGATCTCGCGCTGGCCGGTCCCCGGGCCGATGGCATCGAGCTCCTCGCGGCGCTCGGCCAGCGCCTGCTCGACAAGCGGCGGCGCCTGCGTGGTCGTCATCGGGCGGTCGACATCCGGCTGCGGCAGCCCTTGCAACTCGCGCCGGATCGCCACATCGACGCTCTGGCGCAGCAGCGCATCCGAGGCGGCCTCGTCGAACGGCGTCGTGCATCCACCGTGCCAACAGCATATCCACACGAAGACGGCGGCCAAAAACGTGATTCTCGCCATGACCGGCAGGGTAGTGCCCGGAATCGCCACGGCCAACCCGCCGGCGGCTTCGTCGGCTTGTCACCGGCATTCCTGCCCCGAAAATGCTCTTCTGTCCGAGATGGATTACGGAATCCCCCCGCGCCGTCACATGGAGGTGCTTGCCATGACCCTTATGAATTCCCGACGCTCCCTTGCCACCGCCGTGTCCGCTTTGGCCGCGCTCGTCGCGGTGGCCAATCCGGCGGCGTACGCCGCCCGGCAGGACCCCGCCTCGACGGCCTACGTCGCGGTGGTGACCGAGGAGGAGGTCTACCTTCGGTCGGGCAACTCCGACGGCCACTACCCCATCGGCAAGATCAAGCGAAACGAGATGGTCCGCGTCGTCGACGAGAAGTACGAGTGGGCCCAGATTCAGACCGTCGGCCCCGTCTTCCAGCGCTTCTACGGCCTCGTGAAGTACCCCGAGAGCCCGTCGGATCGTCTCCGCCTCGCCGCCGACGGCAAGTCCGCAATGATCCTCGGCCGCATCGACGTCATCGCGCCCAATCCGGCCGTCAGGCCCGACGAGAGCTGGAAGATGATCGCCCGCCTCAATCCCGGCGATGTCATCCAGATCCTCGAAACAAGCACCACCGAGCGAGGCGACACCCTGCACAAGGTCGCGCTGCCGGAATCGGGGCGGGTCTGGATCAAAAAGCAGTTCCTGCGCCCCGCAAGCGCGGCAGAGCAGGCGGCGTGGAGCCGCCAGCTTGCGGGTCTTCCGCCGGAGGATCCGGCGGCATCCGCCGCTGCCGCGGCCCAGACCGCACCCGAGACGATCGGTGCCGCCGACCTCACCCGTCGTCCGTCCGCCGACCAGGTGCTCGCCCGCGACAATACACCGGTCAGCCCGCCGGATCGCGCGGCGGAGTCGGGCGCTTCGACCCCGGCGGTGACGTCGAACCAGCCGGCGGAGATCGTGATGCAGCCCGGGCCGACGCCGGCGACCACAACGGCGGACTCGCCCAGCAGGCCTGCGTCGCCGGCCGCCGGCCCGTCGTCGGAGGCGGAGTCGCGGCTGGCGAATCTCGAGGCCCGCTATGCCGCGCTGCAGACCGAGCCGATCGAGACGGCGGAAATCGAGCCCCTGCGCGAGCTGTACCTGGCCCTGGCCGCGGAATTCAAGGACACGCGGACGATCCAGCGTTATGCCGGCGCCCGCGCCGAGCAACTGGCCATCTGGGGTGAATTGCAGCAACGCCGCGCCGAGATGGACAAGATCATGGAGCGGCTGCGCCTGACCACCAGCGAGGCCGATGCCATCCGCGTGGCCATGAACTCGGGCAAGGACTACGTCGCCATCGGACGCCTGACCGCCTCGGTCATCTACGATGGCAAGAACATGCCCAACCTCCTCCGGCTTCAGGACCCCGGCACCGGCCGGACGGTCGCCTACCTCCAGCCCGACCAGGAAAACCTCCCGCTGGCGGACATGGTCGGCCAGCTCATCGGAATCGTCGGCACGCGGGAGTATGACGGCGGGCTGCGCATCACGCTGATCACGCCGACACGAGTGGACCTGCTCTCCCCGAATCAGTAGCCCGGGCCGCGCGGCAGGGCAATCGCAATGTCGGGATGGACATGCCAAGTCCAGGGTCGCACGGCCATCTTGGCCGTGCAGATGGCGGCCGTGCGGGCAAGATGCCCGCACCACCAGGACTTTGCGATCGCCCCGGGCCGCGCCGCCGACGCCACGCGGATCCAGCCGCGCGCGGCTATACTTCGCCCTTCACGCCAGGGGCGTTAGCTCAATTGGGAGAGCGCTGCCTTTGCAAGGCAGAGGTTGCCGGTTCGACCCCGGTACGCTCCATGCAACGCAAGCTTCGCCGAGTCCGCCACTTGCGGACACCCGCCGACGGTCGGCGGTGCGGCCTGACGCGCAAGACCGCGCGGTGTACACCGCGCTTCGCGTGCAGGAGACGCACCATGTCCAAGACCTCGGCCAATGGCAATCCCGTAGAACCCCGCACCAGGAAGTGCAAGCCGCCCGCGTACCGCGAACGCTTCGGCAAGGCGCTCGTCACGCTCACCGATTCGCGCTCCGGCGAACGCCGCGACTACTGGCTCGGCCCGCATGGCTCCCGCGAGAGCCACGAGGCCTACGCCCGCATCCTCGCCGAATGGCAGTCCAACGACCGCCGCCTGCCGGCGCGGCCCAACCGGCCGCAGGAGAACGGCGCGATCACGTTCAGCGAGGTGACCCTGGCGTACTGGAAGCATGCCAAGTCGTACTACACCGAGGCCTCGCTCGGCCACATCGCCGGGGTGATCCGTCTCGCCCGCCAGTTCCACGGGTCGCTGCCGGCCGAATCGTTCGGCCCGAACTGCCTGCGGCAGATCCGTCAGGCCATGATCGACGGGGACGAGACGGCCGCACCCCCGCGTCGTCCGTGGTCGCGGCGATACATCAACAGCCAGGTCCACCGCCTGTGCCGGATCTTCAGGTGGGCGGCCTCGCACGAGATGATCCCGGCGGGCGTCTACCAGCAGCTCAAGGCCGTGCCCGCGCTGCGTCGCGGACGGTCAGAGGCGCACGACCCCGACCCCGTCGTGCCCGTGCCCCTGGAAGCGGTCGAGGCGGTGAAGCCGTACCTGAGCCGTCAGGTCCGGGCGCTGGTCGATCTCCAACTGCTTACAGGCGCCCGCGGCGGCGAGTTGTTCGAGCTGCGACCGATCGATATCCAGATGGATGAGCGCTCGGGCATCTGGACCGTGTCACTCGCCGAGCACAAGACGGCGCATCTCGATCGCGACCGGACGATCTACCTCGGTCCGCGGGCGCAGGAGGTGATCAAGCCCTTCCTCGCCGACCGCCCCGTGGACGCGTTCCTCTTCAGTCCGCGAGAGGCGGAGGCCGAGCGGCTCGCTGCGCGGCACGCGGCGCGGACCACGCCGCACTCGTGCGGCAACCGCCCCGGCACGAACCGGGTCGAGTCCCGCCGCCGGCCGCCCGGAGATCACTACACCGCGACCACATACCGCAAGGCCATCGCCTGGGCGTGCGACCAGGCCTTCCCGCCCCCGGCGGCGTTGCGCCCGGCCTTGATGCCCAATGGGAAGCGAGAGTCGAAAAAGGCCTTCATGGCCCGGCTCACGGATGATGAGAAGGAGCGCCTCCGGGGGTGGCGGCGCGAGCACCGCTGGCACCCGCACCAGCTCCGCCACACGGCCGCGACGCAGATCCGCAAGGACTACGGACTCGAAGCCGCCCGAATCGCCCTCGGCCACAGCAGCGCGCTGATCACCGACGCCGTGTACGCCGAGCGGGATCAGGACCGGATCAGGGAGATCATGGGGAACATTGGATAGCCGGTGAACAACCTGGCGCAATCTTGCCGCAAAGTTGCAATATTCGCACTGGCCGAAACGCACTCGTAATATTCATCGATTGCAAACGACCGCTACGGCTCTTCGGCGCTGCGGGGAATCGGCTTCGCGGCACACCCCGATCGGGACCGGGCGCTCGTTCAAATTCAGAGGTTTGACATGGACAATGACACTGCACGGATGCGAGCATCGATCTGCAAGTTCGTTCGAGAGAATCCGGAGCGCTTCCGCGCCGCCGGTAGGTGGCTGGATGGGACCTACACGCCGGAGGCCTGCGCGGCCAGAGACCTGGCCAACTACGGCAAGAACCACCCTGGCGACCTACCGACCGCCGAGGACTGGCAATCGTCACAGCGCCGCCTGAGGTACTTCGTCGTGCCGGACCTCCTGGCTGCGTTCCCGAATCCGCACGGCGTTCCCGACATGGCGTTCGCGGAGCGCGTCCTGCTGGTCGCCTTCATCCTGGCCCAGCGACAGTGCGATTCCGTGGCGCCGAAGCTGACCGAGTTCCAGGACTGGTCGCACGGCGGCATCGACCACGAGATGTACCACGACCTGTCCATCGGCCACACGGTTGACTACCCGAGTCAATGGACGGACTTGACCTGGCGCTGCTGGACCCTTGTGGATGAGGAGCGGCAGGCATCGCCCGGCACAAGGACCGCAGCGGCTAATGACGAGGACGATCTGATGGACATGCTGAGCAGCAATGGGCTTTCGTCGCAGTTTCGGGAACTGGCGGCCCGGTTCGACAAGTACGAAGGCCGTGACGCCGACCACCGACACCTGGAAACAAACATCCGCGACACGGGGAGGCAGGCGGGCAGGTTGCTCGTGAAGGCGATCGACGCCGGCGCGTTCCCGCAGGGACGCGCGAAGGAAAATCGCGGCTGGTGGGATCGCCGAATCGGGCGCGTTCCGGGCAGCGTCTTTACCCTGTCCGCCAAAGATGAGGCGGTTCCAGATGTGCAGGAACCGGGCGCGCCGAGCCCGTTCAACTCCGAACAGTACGAACTCTGCTGGGTGTTCGCCGTGGGCTCGTGGCTGGTGCGCCGGTTTCCGGACCGGTTCCGGGACGGCGCTGCCGGGCTGGACTGGAGATTCGTGGCCACTGACGGCCACGGTGGTTTCGTCGATAAGAAAGGCAAGACGCTCACGGGGCGGTGGTACAAGGACGGCCAGCCGCTTCCCGCCAGCTTCAGGATGCAGGGGAAGCTGCCCCCGGGCAACTACCAGTGGAAACTCGATGGCGAACCGGCCGATCGTGCGGATTTCTTCACCCCGGCGGACTGGCTCGCACATCACCGCAACCGCGCCGAGGTCTACGGCGATGCCTGCCGGCTTCTGGCCGACCTGATCGATGCGTATGCCAACTCGGACGAGTACAGGGATCGGAGTCGGGCGGCATTTGCCGAGTTTGACGCGGATCGATTCGCCGCGCAGTTTCGTCAAGGGCCGAGCACGCTCCGGCTGGCGGTCTGGGCTCGGTACGCTCGGGAGGCCGACCATCTGGGCGTGAGTCGGTACGCCGGTGCGAAACACAGCCTCCGCTGGATTCTGCCGCGGATTCAGGAACGAACCGGAATCGCGCTCGACGACACCTACCTGATCTACGTGGCGGTGCTTCAATTCGGTGAGCAGGCACGACGTGAGGACCTTGAGCATCTGCACAAGGAACGGGCCGGCGCGCTCAAGAAGCACGACGATGAT
>Ga0299906_10002525_pt1 | contig 15182 bp, 13 predicted proteins | sample RVTome_14_FD_200259 | JGI IMG/M metagenome (GOLD analysis project Ga0299906, IMG submission 200259) | Soil microbial communities from uranium-contaminated site in the Upper Colorado River Basin, Wyoming, United States - RVT145D125 (version 2) ... | reverse complement strand
CCGGCGCTGAAGGGACGCGCCCTGGTCCCGTGTGCGGGCACCGGCGCCCGCTCGGCGAACGGCACGAGCAGCCGCTTGTCATAGGTGCCATGCTGGCCGCGCGGCGAGCCGATCAGGAACGCGCTGTCGTAGTAGCGCCGGTCCTCATCACGGTCCTCGTAGCGCGGTCCGCCCACGAGGAGCGGCCCCACCCGCCACGACGTGGCCGCCAGCGCCGCATAGGCCGCCACGTCGTCCTGGAGATATTCGCCGAGCGCATTCGCGGGCCAGACGGTGAGATCCGCGGGCGGCAGGGCCTGCGAGGCGGTCACGTACGTGGTCAGACGGTCGCCGCTGTGGTGACCGCCGCTCACGAGCTGCACGCGCGCCCCGTCACTGGCCACCTCGCTCCAGGCCGCCATGCGCAGGGTACCGAAGAGGAGCGTCCCCACGACCGCGACGACGGCGACCACGCCACCGCGACGCCGTTCGCGCCCGCCGTCCGAGAACGCCGCGGCCACCAGCACGATCAGGAACGAGAGCGCCGCCACGCCACCCAGCTCGGCGAGCTGCGCCAGGCGGAGCCACCCGTGCTGCGAATGGCCGAGCAGCGCCCACGGGGCACCGCACGCCTGCGTGCGAAGGTACTCGAGGAGCACCCAGACGGCGGGGCCGGACAACCAACGCGGACGGGGCAGCCAGCCGTAGAGCGTCGTGAAGAGGGCAACGTACGCCCCGCCGTACACGAGGATGATCGCGAACGTGATGCCGAGCGATACCGGCACGGACACGCCGCCCTGGAACCGGATCGCCTCGTCCAACCACGAGCCGACGGCGATCAGCCCCCACCATACGCCGGCCAGGCTGCCATCCCCCGCCCGTTCCCACGCGGTGCGTCCCTCGAGCCCGCGCAGAATCAGCCAGAGCGCGGGCCAGGCGAGCGGAGCACCCCACGAGAGCGTGAACGCGAGACCCAAGAGCACCCCGCCGCTCTGCACGTAGAGCCATGGTGCGAAGGTCGCCGCTACGGTGCGTGGGGTCACGTGATCGCGTACCGCAATCCCGCTCGGGCCGCGAGCACTGCCACTACCTTCGGTCGCAGGAGAGGATCGGCGAGTACGGGCTGACCGACTGCGAGTGGCCGGCCAGCCCGTGCCGCTAGTGCCCCGCCCGGAATTCGATCCCGCCGGGGCCCCGACTCCGCTCCCCTGGCGGGCCGGACGGTCGCCGTCGGACCCGGTCGACCAGGATGCGCATGCCACGCGCCACCCGCTGGCGGAGCGCGGTCGGCGTCACCGACATCCCTTCCTGAGCACCGAGTTCGGCGGCCAGATCCGCGTATCGAACGTCGTCGCCCGCACGCAGGACCAGCTCCATGGCCGTTCTGACCCGCGGCGGCATGAGCGTGACCTGCACGTCGATGAGGTGGATGAATCGCTCGACTTGCTGTCCATTTGTCATGTCCCCTCCGGCCTCCACGAACGCACGGAACAGGCGTCGCTGGACACTGTTCATGGTTCCCCTCCCCCATGCGCCCCCATCGTCCTTCAGCGGTTTGCTGGGGTCACATGTCGTTGCTGCATGGAACACAGCAAGGCGCATGCCCAAAGGTCGTAGCCCGAGAGACGCGTGGAGGATGGCGATCGGGCGGTCGATCCCGCCACCCGTATGAACGCCCGTTCCGTTCCGGCCTCCGCCTGGGTCGGTGGTTCATAGGGAACGCGGCGAACAACGGCGCGGCCCGGGTCGCGGCTGCCGCACGCGTGGGTCGAGCAGGACGGCGCACGGCGATCGACGCAGATCGCGCCCGATCCCGTCGCTACGCTACGGGCGGCGGTGGCGACGGCGACCGGGACGCCCGGACGCTACTCCCAGCCCGAGACCTCGTAGCCCTTCTCGTGCAGGCAGTGGTTCACGGTGCCGGTGTAGACGGGGCTCGGCGGCCGTGGCCGGAACACCCGCCAGACGAGCGACGTGGCAGCGCCCGTGGCGGCACCCGCGGCCGCGCCGGTGCCTGCATTGCCGTAGATCGCTCCTCCGACGGCCCCACCGGCGGCCCCGACCGTACCGCCCATGGCGACGTCCTTGGCGGTGCCAGTGACCTGGTCGCCACCGCGTTTGCTCACCTGTTCCCCGAGGGCCTTGCACTCGGAGACGTCGGCCTCGATCTGTGCTTCACCCACGGCCCGGGCACGCTGATTCGGGTAAATGACCGGGCTTTGGGCGGAGCACGCCATGACGGCGAGCGCGCTGACGACGACGATCGGACTCGATCGATGCTTCATGCGGGCCATCTCCTCTAGGCACCACAAGGCGACGCGGCGCGCCATCAGTGTCCGGCCGCGACCAGAGCCGCCACGCTGAACCAGTCGTCCGTCACGCCGGCCGCCTCGCCCTGGTGGTAGTACCAGCCCTGCTCGCCCGGATAGCGGTGGCTCGGCAGCGACGCCTTGGTGGCGTGCTCGAGCTGGATGTCGACCATCACGATCGCCGGGGCGAAGGGACGCTCCTCGCCGTAGTCGATGGCCCCGGCCACGGGCGCCTTCTCGCGCACCGAGACGTCGTTGATCCAGATTTTCCACAGCTCGCCGGAGCGGTCGTAGATGTCGGAGTACGGGATGCCCCACGACTCCTTGTCGATGAAGAGCACCCGCTTCGAGTAGGCGTACTGCGGCAGCTTCGAAGTGCCCTCGATGACGTAGACCTGGCGCTTCTCCCAGACGTCGTCCCAGGCCCAGTCGACCTTCTCGTGCCACTTCACTGGATAGTGCGTGGCGTGCACGGCCGCGAGAATCTCGCGCTCCCCCAGATACCGCCACTCCATCCAGGCAATGTGGCCGGCGTAGCCGTAGTAGCTGTCGACGTCGGTGTCCTGACCGAAGAGCGCGTCCGAGCGCTGCGCGGTCGACAGACGCCGCACACGCCGCAGCGACGGCAGGTAGAGCCACGAATCGTCCTGCTTGCCCGAGTCGATGTAGCGGTTGCCGAGCGCCCCGACGCCTTTGAGATCGAACGGCTCCAGGATGGGATAGAGCCCCTGCTGCGCACGGTAGCCGTTCGGATTGGGCTTGTCGGGCTTCGGCTCGACGAAGAGGCGGCCCGTCCAGAAGAGGCGGCGCAGGTGGTCGAGCAGAAAGTGCCGCTCGACCGTCATGGGGCCGTTCTGCGAGATGGAGCCGGTGTCGGCATCGAAGTTGCGCAGATCCGTGTCGTCCATGCCGTTGACGAACCCGTACTCGTAGTTCCACATGATCTTGATGGCGAACTGCGGGTCGTTCGCATCGAGGTCGGGGAACGGCTGCCCGGCAACGTAGTTCTCCACCGTGAGGCCGTCGGCCGACAGCCGGACCTGCGCGGCGTACTTCTCCGTCGCCTCCCGATACGCCTGCGGCCAGGTGATGCGCTTCGTCTCGTCCACGGTGATGGGGAAACCCCAGCGCACGCACCATTCGAGCCCGGGCGAAAGCAGGTGCTTGATCTCGTCGACGTTCGTCGAGTCGAACCGGTCACCCGGCTTGGGATCGGTCACCGCCGGCGCGGTACCGGCCGCGAGGACCAGACACCCCGCGAGCAGCCATCGCATCGCCCGTGGCATGCGTTCTCCCCCCTTCTGCTCACTTGCGCTCGAAGCGCACGTCGTCGATGGCATTCACCACGCCGGCGTCCAGCCGGCCGAGCGCCTCGGCGTCGTTCTTCAGGATCGCGTCGAAGAAGTTGAGGCCGAGGTAGTTCACGATGTCGTGGGCGTGGCGCCAGGGCAGGTGGCGCGGCTCGCACGCCTCCTCGAAGCCGTTCAGGGCCGCGAGCAGTTGCCGGTCGACCTCGCAGTAGTCGGAGAACGTGAAGTGCCCGGCGCCCTCGATCTCCGCCAGGGCCACGACGGCCGCGCCGGGCGAGAGCCGGTCGTAGGGAAGCTGCTGCTGCGACGCGAACGGCGTGGTGCCGTCGATCGACCCGCCCACGATCAGAACGGGCACGGTGACGCCAGGGTAGTAGGCCTCGTCGGCCGGCGACGCCGGCGCCTGGGGCATGGCCGCCTTGACGCGCGGATCGGCCGGCACCGTGGGGATGCCGCCGTCGCCCACGAGCGCGAAGGTGGTGAGGCCACCGAACGAGTGACCGGACGCTCCGATGGCGTCGGCGTCGAGGCGCGCCTCCAGGAACGAGCCCGGAGCCGAGTCGAGCTCGAGCATGTGGTCGATCACGAAGCGCATGTCCGCCGGGCGGTTGAGCGCCGTCGACGGCAACGGGTCGACCACGCCCGCGAAGACGTCGAGGAAGTTGTTGCCGTGGTGGTCGGGCGACGCCACCACGTAGCCATGGCTGGCGAGGTGCGAGGCGAAGAAGATCGACTGGAAGCGCACCCCCAGGTTGCCGTGCGAGAAGACGACCAACGGGAAATCTCCCTCGGCCGCGTCCACGTCGCGATACGCGGGCGAGCTGGCCACCTCGACCCCGAAGATCGAGACGACGTCGCGCGGGAGACCCGCGACGGCGGCGTCCGTGGCGGGGTAGTACACCTCGGTCGTGACCGGACGCGGGCCCGTGCCGGCGACGTCGAGGCGCGTGTCGTCCTCGAGCATGAGGGTGCGTACGCCGACGGGATACGGCCCGAAGTCGGCGGTGGGGCCGAGATTGTTGGGCGGGTAGACGAGGATCGCGTAATGGCGCGCGCGGGTGGCCGCGGTCTCGACCAGCTCGGCGATCGGCGCGCCCCCGAAGCCGTCGGGGCACTTCTTCGCGATGCGGCTCGTCACCTTGTCGACGAGGGCCTGCTGGCGTTGATCGCGCTTGTCGCGCTTGCACGCCTTGCCGCGGAACTCCTTCACCCCGCAGCCCGGGCCGAAGAGCTGAATCGTCTTGGCGCGGAGCTTGCGCAGTTGGCCGACGGCGGCGCGCTGGCACTTCAGGAACGCCCCGTCCGCCGACCCCGAGCCCGCCTCCATCGCCAGCGCGTCCTCGCCGAAGTCGATGCAGGCATGGTCGATGTGCCCCACGACGTCGGCCTCCGGAGGAAAGCCGATCCCCTCGGACGACGGCCCGTCGCACTGCTTGTCGATCGGCTTGGCGTTCTTGGCGAGGACGCCGGCGAGCGCGCCGCCGTCGGCGCGCGCCGCATCCTCGCACGCCGCGTCCTGCTTCTTCCGGCACTTCTCCACCACCTGTGTGTACTTGCCGAGGCAGCGGTTGCCGGCGCCGCCGGAGGCTCGCAGGCACGCCAGTGCCGACGGCGCGGCCGCGGCGGGCGGGACGATCAGGAGCGGAGCGAGGAGCAGCAGTACGACAACCATGTCCCTCTCCTACGGGATGCCGTCTCCCACTGTCCAGTCACCGCCCCCCGGACTCAGCGGGCCATCAATCCCCGCCCCGTGACGAGCGGCAGATCGAGCACCGAGAGGAGCCCGGGCGCCGCCGCGCACACGGCCGGAATGGCATTCACGATGCGCGTGGCCGTCAGCACGACCCCGCCCACGGCGTGGTCGCCGTGCTCGTCCGCGAACTCGAACTCGCAGCTCATCGACGGAAAGCCCGTGATCTGTACGCGATAGCTGCCGTTGCCCTGCGGCCATTCGGGCGCCAACTCGTCGTCGAGGCGGGTCACGTGCTCGACGACGATGCGCGGCGTCCCGGCCACGACGCCCTGCACCTCGAAGCGCAGCGCCGCCATCGTTCCCGGCTCCACCACGTGCTCGCCGATGCGAATCGGCTTCACGGCCGGGCGCCGCTCGTGGACCTCCCGCACCTCGTCCAAGTCGACGCCCAGCCCTTCGGCGAGCAGGTGTACGGTGCCGCCCCACGCGAAGGAGAGCGTGCCGGGCAGCAGCAGAATCGGCACGTGATCCAGCGGCTTCCCGAAGCCCATGGTCTCGAAGAGCACCTGGGGCTGATCGTAGGTCGCGTAGTTGATGATCTCGAGGATGCGCACCTCGTCCCAACGCGCCGAGAGCCCGCTGAGGGTCAGCGGCAGCAGGTCGTTGGCGAAGCCCGGGTCGATGCCGTTCGTGAACATCGACGCCCCGCCCGCCCGCGCCGCGTCCTCCAGCTTCCGGCGCTGCTCGGGAATGAAGGACTTCGGGTGCACGAGCGGCACGATGGAGCTGGAGACGACGTTCTTGCCGGCCGCGAGAATGCGACACAGGTCATCGACCGCCTCGAAGGGGCGGAGATCGGCCGAGGCCGTGTAGACGACGCAGTCGGCGTCACTCGCCAACAGGGCGTCCACGTCGTTCGTCGCCGTGACGCCGAGTCGCTCGATGCCGGCGAGCTCGCCCGCGTCCTGGCCGACCTTCGCCGCGCTGTGGACGCACACGCCGACCAACTCGAGTTCAGGGTGTTCGGCGACGCAGCGCAGGGCGAAGCGGCCAACGTTTCCAGTGCCCCAGGCGATCACTTTGTACGACATGACCCGCACCCCTAGCAGAGTCCCGCAGGCGGGCGTAGCGCCGGCGCTCGACGGTGCGCCGCCTCGGTGCCATCATGCGCTCCCTCATGCTTCCCCGCTTGCGGGTCTCGACGACCACCATCGTCCCGGCGGCTTCGCCGCGCATGCGTCTCGTGCTCGTGGCCGCGCTCCTCGCCGCCGTCCCAGCCATCGGTCTGGCGGAATCGGAGGACGAGCTGACGCGGCTGCGTACCGAGAACACCGCCCTGCGCACACGCGTCGAGGCACTGGAACGCGAGCTCGCGGCCCTGCGGCCGTTGGCCGGCGTGCCACCCGACGACGAGGAGCCGCCGCTGGTTGCGACCGAGCCCGACGAGGCCACGGGCGACGAGGGGCTCGAAACGCGCCTCATCCGGCTGGATCGGACCCGCGGCAGCACCGGGCCGCACTTCTTCACGCTCGCGCGCGACGCCGCGGGCACCGTGACCGGGCGCATCGAGACCAGGCTCTCGGGCGGCATCTACGAGTATACGCGCTTGGCGCGCCTGACCGTCGACGGCACGTCGTACGAATGCGCGGTGACGCACTACGACAAGCGACGCGTGACGACGGGCCTCAAGCGGCGCATCCAGCGCGACCACGAGCACGTCGCCTTCGCCGTGGCGCCGGACGCCCTGGCCGCGATGGCCGAAGCCAGGAGCGTCGGCATCGCCCTGGGACGGTCGGCGTTCACGGTGCCGCCGCGCGGGCTCGTGGCGCTGCGCCTGCTCGCCACCACGCCGCCGGCCGAGTGACCGCTACTGGCGTTCCGGCGGCGTCCACTGCGCCATCACGCGCCCCGCCACGAGGGCGGCGGTGGAGCGCGGGAGCAGGCGCGCAGCACCCGTACGGATCCAGTTGAACCAACCGGACACCACCGACGGCTGCCGGCCGAGTGCGTCCAGCGCCACGCGCACGACCTGCTCCGGCGGCTCGCCCGCGTGCGCCGTCTCGCCCGCGACCTCCTGGAACTCGGTCGCGGTGGGCCCAGGCTCCAGCACCAAGACGTCCACACCGCTGCCGAGCATCTCCGCCCAGAGCATCTCGCCGAAGAACAGGTCGAACGCCTTGGTCGCGCTGTAGGCGCCGTTGAGCGGCACGGGTTGTCGGCCGCCGATCGATCCCGTCACGACGACGGCGCCGCGCCCGCGGTCCCGCATCGCGGGCAGCAGCCGGCTGGTGAGCACGACCGGCGTGACGCAGTTCAGCGTGACCATGGCACGGAGCCGCGCCGTCTCTTGATCGACGAAGCGGCCCGCCATCCCATAGCCGGCGTTGTTGACGAGCATGCCGATCTCGAGGTCACGCACTTCGTCGGCCAGGCGCTCCGCCGCCCCGGGTTCGCTCAAGTCGATCGCGACGACGCGGGTCTTCACTTCGAAGCGACGCTCCAGGTCGGCCGCGAGTGCCCGCAGGCGCTCTTCGCGGCGCGCCGTGACGACGACCGACAGCCCCAGCTCGGCGAGGCGCGTCGCGAAGGCCGCGCCGATCCCGGCCGAGGCGCCGGTCACGAGCGCCCAATCGCCATAGCGAACGCGCAGGTCCGGCGGCTCGGGCCGAAAGCGCTCGCGCTCGGTGAACAGCATGCGGGCCAGGATCGCGAACGGCACCGCCGTCGCCAGGGCGATCAACTTGCCGTCGAATCCTTCCAGCGTCAGCAGGCCCCAGACCAGCATCGCCAGCGCAACCTGCCCCACGTAGAGCGCGGCCCACGGCCACATCCATGGGCGCAGGCGCCAGAAGCCGTAGGCGCCGGCCGCGTACACGAACCAATGGGGGATCGCCATGACCTTCGCCGCCCACCCCGTGAACGAAATGCCGAACCAGACCTCCGTGTCGACGGCCACCGGCTTCAGAAAGAAATCCCACGGGGTGTAGACCACCGCCATGAAGGCGCAGAATCCCGCCAGGGCGCTCATCCACACGGGGCGCGCCGAGCGCTGCATCTCCGACCAACGGGCGAACGGATCCGGCATGATGGGCTCCTCCCTGAGCCGTCGGGTCAGCCCGACTGTGAGCGGCCACGGTCCTGCACGCCGCGCCGGCGCGCCGCGATCTGCCCCGGCGTCAGCGTGGCAGCCTGCACGCGGTTCGCCGCCGCCTCGATCTCGAGGCCCTCGCGCAACGTCGTCGCGAACCCGTCACCGATCACGCGCTTGTACTCGCGCACGACGGCCGGCACACAGGACAGGACGTCGGCCGCGAGTGCCCGGCAGGCCGGCAGGAGCGCCTCGGGCTCGACGACCCGGTTGACGAGACCCCAGGCCGCCGCCTGCTCCGCATCGAGGAAATTGCCGGTGAGCGACAGCTCCTTGGCGCGCCCGATGCCGATGATGCGGGACAACTTCTGGCTGAGCCCCCAGCCGGGCAGGATGCCGATGCGCACGTGCGTGTCGGCGAATCGCGCCGCGGTCGATGCGATCAGCAGATCGCAGGCGAGCGCCAGCTCGAATCCGCCCGTGATGGCGTAGCCGTTCACGGCCCCGATGACCGGCCAGGGGCATCCTTCGACGGCCCGCACGACGTTCGCGCCGCGGCCCACCGCGCCGGTGATGCTCGCGCCGCCGACCGTCTCGCCGCCCAGCTCCTTCAGGTCGAGGCCGGCGCAGAAGGCACGCCCGGCGCCGGTGAGGATGACGGCCCGCGTCTCGTCGTCGGCGGCGATCTCGTCGAACGCCCGCACGATGGCGTCCCGCAGCTCGGCCGACAGCGCGTTCAGATGCGCGGGTCGATTGAGCGTGACGGTGGCGACCCCGCCGGCGCGCTCGAGGAGCAGGACCGGCTCGCTCACCGCGCTCATCCGAGCCCGCGCCGCCACTCGGCCACGGCCCGCCCGATCTCGTCCGGCGAGTCCTCTTGTACGAAATGCACGCCTTTGACGGTCACCTCGCGCTGGTTCGGCCAGGTGCGACAGAACTCGCGCTGCTCGCCGACGAGAATGGCCCCGGGCTCGGCGTTCACGAACAACTTCGGCAGGTCGCTCCCGGCCAGCCAGGCGCCGTAGCGCTCGACGATGCCGCGAACGTCGGCTGGCTCGCCGTCGATGGGAATCTGCCGCGGCCAGGTGAGCGTCGGGCGGCGCGACTCGCCCGGCGTGGCGAACGGCCGGCGGTAGACCGCCATCTCCTCGGCCGTGAGCGTGCGCAGGATCGAGCCCGGCAGGACCACGTCGACGAAGACGTTCTTCTCGAGCACCATGTCCTCGCCCGCCGGAGACCGGAAGCCCTGGAAGACCTGCCGCGCGGCGTCGGGCCACTGAGCCCAGGTGACCGGCTGCACGATCGCCTCCATGTAAGCGATGCCCCGCACGGCGTCCGGGTGGCGGCACGCCCAGTCGAAGCCGAGCGCGGAGCCCCAGTCGTGCACGACGAGCGTGACGTTCTCGCGCACCCCGAGCATCTCGAGCAGCGCGTCGAGATACTCGCGATGCTCGACGAAGCGGTAGCGGTCGGGGCCGCTGGGCTCGAGCTTGTCCGAGTCGCCCATGCCGATCAGGTCGGGGGCCAGGCAGCGCCCCTGATCCGCGAGGTGCGGCATCACGTTGCGCCACAGGTAGGACGACGTGGGGTTGCCGTGCAGGAAGACGATCGGGTCGCCCGTTCCCATCTCGACGTACGCCATCGACTGGCCGCGGACGGTCGCGCGCTGCTTCGGATGCTCGGTCGCGGCAATCGGCATGGACCCTCCTCCGTGGGACCTTAGACGCCCGCGCGGCGCGGCGAAACCCCTCGCCGAGCCCGGGCAGCGAGGATCCGCGAGCGGGCGCGCGTCAGGCGCCGTACCGGGACCGCCACATGTCCGCGCGCGAGAGGTCGGGCGGCACGGTATGCACCGTCTTGGGGAAGAAGTCGGCGAGGTAGTTGACCACGTCCTTCACCGAAACGACCCCGACCGGCCGGTGTTGCGCATCGACCAGCGGGACGTGCCGGAAGCCGCCGTCGCTCATCAGGTTGAGGGCGTAGGCGATGGGGTCGTCCGGATGCAGCGTCTCCGGATCGCGCGTCATCAGCTCGTCGACGGGGCGGTGGAGGTCGGCGCCCTGCAGCTTCATGAGCAGGTCGCGCTCGGTCACGATGCCGGCCAGGCGAGCACCGTCGACGATCAACACACAACCGACGCGATTCTCCCGCATGAGTCGGACGGCATCGGCGAGGGGCGCCCCGATCGGCACGGCCAAGGGCGGGCGCGGGCGCAGCCGGTGCGTCGGCTCACGCAACGCACGTTGGTCGAGGACCGGACCTTCCTTGTCGACCGTCCGCTCGGACACGATGGCCAACTCGTCATCGATCAACCGATCGTCCATGACGTATCCTCCTCAAGCGCGAACACATGCGAAGTCTCGGCCCGTCCGACCGTTCTTGTCAATGCCTGATCGTCACCCGAGCGTGGCCGATCGTGCACCACCCACCACGTCGCGTCGGCGTGAGCCCGTTTCCCCGATAGGCTGAGCGAGATTTCATGAGCCGGCACGCCATCGTTCTCGTCGGCCACGGCGGTCTCCCGCACGACGCCCCGCGTCAGCTGGTCGTCGAACTCAAACGTCTCGAAGGCGAGCGGCGGCCTCGAGGCGATCGCGACGGCGTTGGCGCCGCGCCTCGCATCACGCCCCCTGCACGTCGCCTACAACGAGCTCTGTGCGCCCAGCGTCGAGGACGTGATCGATCGACTGACCCATGACGGCATCACGCGCGTCACCCTGTGCACGACCATGATGACGGGCGGATCGCCTGCCGACGCGGAGATTCCGGAACTCGTCGCGCGAATGCGCACGCGTCATCCCGCACTCGCCATCGACTATGCGTGGCCATTCGACGTCGAAGACGTCGCGGCGTTCCTGTCGTCGCATGTGAGCGGACATCTGCGACGTCGTGAGCCCTGATACGATGGGGTGAGGCGCCGTGCACCGACGCCTGATCGGGCCCACGTGTCGGACGCCGCTACGGGTGCCGCCCCGAGTTCTCACGGCCGTCCGTCCATCCCCGTGGCATTCGGCTTGCTCTCTTCGGTGATCGAGGATCAACCACATGATGACCGTCACACTGCTCGATCTGGTAAGCGCCGTCTCCGAGAACGCCGAGTCGGACGACGAGGTCGTCGCCACGTTGACCCACCTGATCAACTCCGACCTCGTGCGGCTCGGGGGCTCGTTCCGCGGCGCCCACATCGAACTCGATCCGAAGCTCACGCCCGGCCGCTGAGCACCTCTCTCCCGTGCCCCGCCGTGCCGTGCGCTCGGCCGGCGTTCCGTGTATCAAAGCGCCTGGTGGAGGGTGTCTGGTGGTGAGCAAGGGCGTGGTGGCGCGCGGCGGCGGTGAGCTACCCCGCTGGCTATGGATCGGCGTCCCCTGGGCCTTCTTCGTGTCCATGCCGGTCGTCCGGCTGATCGACCAGGACCTGCACCGCCTCCTCTTCAAGAACAAGGAGGGCTTCACGGAGTGGGCCACGGTCGCCGTCCTGCTTCCCGGCCTGTGGGCCGGGGTCGGCATCTGGCGACGGCGCCGCACCCTACCGCGGCGGTGGGTCGCCGCCTGGCTCGGCATCGTCACCTTGGCGGCGCTCTACTTCGCCGGCGAGGAGATCAGTTGGGGGCAGCACCTCTCGGGCTGGGCCACTCCCGATTTCCTGGCCCGCATCAACCACCAGGGCGAAACGAACCTGCACAACCTCAAGGGGATGGGGATCTTCGACAACGTCCCCCGCTACGCCATCTGGGCCTGGGCCCTGGTGGCCGGCGTCGTCGTACCCTGGCGCGTGCGTCGCGGCCGTCTTCACCTCACGGCCGGAAGCGCCGCCGACTGGTTCTGGCCGACCTGGTGCTGCTTCTGGACCGCGCTCATCGCGGTGCTGATTCGTGTTCCCGACCGCATCGACAAGCTGACCGGCAAGCAGCTCGCGATCTTCCGCGACCTGCGCCTCAGCGAGCCGCAGGAGTTCTACTTCGCGCTGCTGCTCGCGATCTATCTCCTGTCGGTGCGCGCGCGGCTCGCCCGGGCCTAGTCCAAGGCCTAGTCCGGGTCGCAGGTCTCGGTGCAGAAGTGCTCGATCAGCCCGCCCGGCCGTAGGAATTGATCGACCTGCAGCGCCACCGGATGGGTGGCATCGATGCCCCCTTCCGCGCCGTGCGCGCCGTTGTCGAAGGGCGGGATGAGGTTCTCGAGCGGCGGGCGGCCGTCGTCGCAGCGCGTGCGCGTGTCCGGATCGCCGGCGCCCGGGCAGTCGGCGTCGGTCTGACACGGCGCGCCCGGCGAATCCGCGCCCGGCACGTTGCATCGCGGGCCGCAGCGCTGCCAGTCGATCTCCAGCAACGCCGAACCGTCGAAGGGCTCGGTCGCCTCGGGCACGTCGAAGAAGCTGCGGTTCGCCGGCGCCACCTGCGGGATGCCGAGAGAGCGCACGGCGATCTCGGTGGCGAGGTTCGAGACCTGCGAGTCGCACGTGGACATGTGGAGCAGCACGCGGTGCGGCACCGGCGGATCGGACAGGTCGCCGGGCAGCACGTGCGGCAGGTAGCCGATCGGCTCGGCGCGATCCCAGAGCTGCTGGATGAGCGCGATCAGCAGCGTCTCGTTCAGCCGGTCCGGGTAGACGGGCCGCAGCAGGTCGAGAAAGAGACGGAACGGGGCGGCGCGGCGCAGCAGGGTGCTGTAGTTCGCCCCCGGCACGGCGAGGAAGCCGCGCGTGAAGTTCTCGGCGACGCCCATGATGGTCAGCCCGAAGATGCCGCCCTGACTGCCGCCGGAGTAGTAGACCTCGGAGGTGTCGATGATCGGCGTGTCGGCCGCACCGAACTGGAAGGCGGGATGCGAGTTGAAGCCGCTCACCCCGTCGGCGAGGAGCCGGCCGAGCAGCAGATGGTTCAGAATGCCCTGATGCAGGCGCTCGGGAATACGGTGGAAGAGCGAGACGTTGCCCGTGATGGGCAGCACCGACGCCGGCACGTCCTCCTCCGCCATTCCCTGCATGTCGACGGCCGCGAGGACGAAGCCGTTGCCGTTCGCTGGCGCCTCCAACGTGTCGATCTGGTACCGGCTGCCGAGCAGCCCGTGCCCCCACAGCGTCGCGCGCACCGGGGTCGCCGGGTCGCTGCCGTTCCAGGCGAAGCGCGGCACGTCGACGACGTACGGGATGGTGCCGAAGCCGTTCTGCGCCGGCATGCCGCCGACGAGGTTGAGACGCGAGGCCGGCGCGTCGGCCGTCATGAACAACGGCGCCTGGAAGGTGCCCTCGATGCGCACGAAGATGTGCTCGTTGAGACCGGTCCCACCGCCGTCGTCGACCGAGTCGACGGTGAAGCTCGGCGTGGGCAGCGCGAAGGCCTGGTCGCGCACGGAGACCATCCACTGCGTCAGGTTCTGGTCGGAGGCGGTCGTGAAGTCCCAGGCGAGGATCAGGTCTTCGCGCGCGACACCGTTCGCTGCCAGCGTGTCCACGATATCCGCCATGGCGGCGCCGCGTGCCTCGAGCAGCGCGCCGCAGGGCGAGCCGCACACCGCGGCCGGGTCCTCGATACCGTCGCGCAAGGCCTGGAAGACCATCCGCGGCCGGATGGGGGCGCCATTCACGTCCACCAGGTTGCGAATGGCCACGAGGTAGCGCGTGCCGTTCTCGAGACGCCGGGCGGGGCGGATGATCAGCGCCCGCTTCGTCACGTCGTCGGTGTTCGCGTCCATCTCGGCGAAATGCGGAATGCGCTCGCCGGTGTCGCCACGCAGGAGCACGGTCGGATGATCGGCCTCGAGGGAGCGGGCGAAGTTCGTGTGGAAGGCGACGTTCGAGGCCACGAGGTCGACGGCGGCGCCGGTGTCCGGGAACAGGGCCAGGATCATCGTGCCCGGGCTGAAGCCATCGAGCGTATTCCAGTCCACCGGGTCGACGTGGTTGCCGTTGCGGTCGGCGGGCAGCGCCTCCGGCCCGTAGGCGACGCGCCAGCCGGTCGGCGTGCCGGCGTCCGGGGCCAGGAAGGTCGAGGACGGATACGGCAGCAGGCAGCTCTCCTCGATGAGCGGATCACAGGCGGAGCGCGTGTCGGGCAGGAGGCCGCAGAGCGGCGACGTGACCTTCGGGCGCTTGCGCTTCGGCCCCGTGAGCTGCCCGTACGAGGGGTCGCTGGGCACGAACGCCGCGCCGCGCTTGCAGCGCGTCTTGCGACCCGACTTGTTCGTCGTGCACGGGACGACACAGGTGCGGGCGCAGCGCCCGTCGTCGTGCAGCTCCACGCGCAGGCCGGGGACGGCCGCGAAGTCGGGCAGCGCGACATCGCGCAGCCTCACCTTCACGACCACCGTGTCGGCCTGCCCCTTGGCCGTCGTGACCGTGAGCGGGCCGCCCGTCACGCCCTTCCTCACCGGGGAGAACGCGCCGGCCGGAATCGTCTCCTCGTAGAGCGCCGGACCGAGCTCGTCGGCGGCGTTCAGGACACGCAAGGTCAGCCCCTGCGCCGTGAAGCTCTCCGGCGTGGCGCCGGGCCGCGTCGCCTGCAGCGTCATGCCCACACGCGCGCCCGACGACTTCACCCACACCTTCGCCGTCTGGACACTCCCCCCGTCGCATTCGGGTGCGGCATGCGCGGATCCGACGATCACCAAGGAGAGGGCGAGAGTCAGCACGAGGTGCGGCATGACGCGACTCTAGTCGTGCGCCCACCCGGTCGTCCAGCCGACGAACGACGAGCGAGCCGACTCACGGGGGGGAGTGACGCAATTGCCGCGTAAGGCACGGGAGGGTGCGGGTCGACGGCGGACGTAAGGAGCGCGGGGGGTGGATGGGCGGCGTGGCGGGGGCG
>Ga0299906_10002523_pt1 | contig 15187 bp, 9 predicted proteins | sample RVTome_14_FD_200259 | JGI IMG/M metagenome (GOLD analysis project Ga0299906, IMG submission 200259) | Soil microbial communities from uranium-contaminated site in the Upper Colorado River Basin, Wyoming, United States - RVT145D125 (version 2) ... | reverse complement strand
GTTCTTCACGTAGTCCGCATGGCCCGGGCAGTCGACGTGCGCGTAGTGCCGGTTCTGCGTCTCGTACTCAACGTGCGCCGTCGAGATCGTGATGCCGCGCGCCTTCTCCTCCGGCGCCTTGTCGATCTGGTCGTAGGCCGTGAACGTCGCGCCGCCGGTTTCCGCCAGCACCTTCGTGATCGCCGCCGTCAGCGACGTCTTGCCGTGATCGACGTGCCCGATCGTCCCCACGTTGCAGTGCGGCTTGGTGCGCTGAAACTTCGCCTTCGACATCGCTTTCTCTCCGTCTGGCTCAGGCCATCTTGGCGACGACTTCGTCCGCGACCGCCTGCGGGACGCGTTCGTAGTGGTCGAAATGCATGGTGTATTGGGCGCGGCCCTGGCTCATCGAGCGCAGGGTGTTGACGTAGCCGAACATGTTGGCGAGCGGCACCATGGCGTTGATCACCTGGGCATTGCCGCGCGAGTCCATGCCCTGGATCTGGCCGCGGCGGGAGTTCAGGTCGCCGATCACGTCGCCCATGTAGTCCTCGGGTGTCACCACCTCGACCCGCATCATCGGCTCGAGCAGCACCGGGCCGCACTTGGGGATGCCCTCGCGGAAAGCGGCACGCGACGCGATCTCGAAGGCCAGCACCGAGGAGTCGACGTCGTGGTAGGCACCGTCGATCAGCGTGGCCTGGAAGTCGATCAACGGGAAGCCGGCGATCACGCCGGTCTCGCGCGCGCTCTTCAGGCCCTTCTCGACACCGGGCACGTACTCCCTCGGCACGGCGCCGCCGACGATCTCGTTCTCGAAGACGAAGCCGGAGCCGGATGGCAGCGGCTGGAAACGCAGCGTGATCTTGGCGTACTGGCCGGTGCCGCCGGTCTGCTTCTTGTGCGTGTAGTTGATCTCGCCGGCGCGGCTGATGGTCTCGCGATAGGCGACCTGCGGTGCGCCGACATTGGCCTCGACCTTGAACTCGCGCTTCATGCGGTCGACGATGATCTCGAGGTGCAGCTCGCCCATCCCCTTGATCACGGTCTGACCGCTCTCGTGGTCGGTGGTGACGCGGAAGGACGGGTCTTCCTGCGCCAGCCGAGCCAGCGCCATGCCCATCTTCTCCATGTCGGCCTTCGACTTCGGCTCGACCGCCACCTCGATGACCGGCTCGGGGAACTCCATGCGCTCCAGCACCACGGCGTGCGCCGGATCGGAGAGCGTGTCGCCGGTGGTGACCGACTTCATGCCGGCGAAGGCGACGATGTCGCCGGCGAAGGCCTCGTCGATCTCCTCGCGGTTGTTCGCATGCATCAGCAGCATGCGGCCGACGCGCTCCTTCTGGTCCTTCACCGTGTTCAGCACGCTCTGCCCCTTGGCGATGCGGCCGGAGTAGATGCGCACGAAGGTGAGCGAGCCGACGAAGGGGTCGGTCATGATCTTGAAGGCGAGCCCGGCGAAGGGCTCGCCGTCGGTGGAGCGCCGCTCGACCTCCACGTCGCTACCCATCTTCACGCCCTTGATCGCGGGCACGTCGGTCGGCGCCGGCAGGTAGTCGATGACGGCGTCCAGCAGCGGCTGCACGCCCTTGTTCTTGAAGGCCGAGCCGCAGAGCACAGGTACGAACTTGAACTCGCAGGTGCCCTTGCGGATGCAGCGCCGCAGCGTCGCCTCGTCCGGCTCCTGGCCCTCGAGGTAGGCCTCCATCGCGGCGTCATCGAGCTCGACCGCGGTCTCCACCAGGCGCTGGCGGTAGTCTGCCGCCAGCTCCTGCAGGTCCTCGGGGATCGGGCGGTCCTCGAACTCGGCGCCCAGGGTTTCGTCCTTCCAGATCACCGCCTTCATGCGCACGAGGTCGACGATGCCGGCAAAGCCGCTCTCCACGCCCACCGGCAGCTGGATCACCAGCGGCTGCGCGCCGAGCCGGTCGACGATCATCCTCACGCAGCGGAAGAAGTCGGCGCCGATGCGGTCCATCTTGTTGACGAAGCAGATGCGCGGCACGTTGTACTTGTCGGCTTGGCGCCACACCGTCTCCGACTGCGGCTCGACGCCGGCCACCGAATCGAAGACGGTGACCGCGCCGTCCAGCACGCGCAGCGACCGCTCGACCTCGATGGTGAAGTCGACGTGACCGGGCGTGTCGATGATGTTGATGCGGCAGTCGCCCCAGAAGGTGGTCGTCGCGGCCGAGGTGATGGTGATGCCGCGCTCCTGCTCCTGCTCCATCCAGTCCATCGTCGCGGTGCCCTCGTGCACCTCGCCGATCTTGTAGGACTTGCCGGTGTAGTAGAGGATTCGCTCGGTCGTCGTCGTCTTGCCGGCATCGATGTGCGCCATGATGCCGATGTTGCGGTATCGCTCGAGCGGGTGACTGCGCGGCATGTTCTGTTCCTCGGGCGGGCTGCCGTTACCAGCGATAGTGCGAGAAGGCCTTGTTGGCCTCGGCCATCTTGTGCGTGTCTTCGCGCTTCTTCACCGCCGAGCCGCGATTGGCAGCGGCATCCAGCAACTCGTTGGCCAGCCGCTCGGTCATGGTGAACTCGCTCCGCGCGCGCGAGGCGGTGATCAGCCAGCGGATCGCCAGCGCCTGGGCGCGGTCCGGGCGCACCTCGACCGGCACCTGGTAGGTGGCGCCGCCGACGCGGCGCGAGCGCACTTCCAGCTCCGGCCTCACGTTGCCCAGCGCATCGTGGAAGACCTTGACCGGATCGGCCTTGGCCTTCTGCTGCATGCGGTCGAGCGCCCCGTAGACGATGGTCTCGGCAACCGACTTCATGCCGGCCCGCATCAGGTTGTTCATGAACTTGGTGAGCACGATGTCGCCGTACTTGGCGTCCGGCAGGATCTCGCGCTTCTCGGCTCTGCGACGGCGTGACATGGCGTTGGTCCCTACTTCGGACGCTTGGCGCCGTACTTGGAGCGGCGCTGCTTGCGGTCGGCCACGCCCTGGGTGTCGAGCGTGCCGCGGATGATGTGGTAGCGCACGCCGGGCAGGTCCTTCACGCGCCCGCCGCGGATCAGCACCACCGAGTGTTCCTGCAGATTGTGCCCCTCGCCGGGAATGTAGCTGGTCACCTCGTAGCCGTTGGTCAGCCGCACGCGCGCCACCTTGCGCAATGCGGAGTTCGGCTTCTTCGGCGTCGTCGTGTAGACGCGCGTGCACACGCCGCGCTTCTGCGGGCTCTGCTGCAGCGCCGGCACCTTGTTGCGCACCTTCACCGGCGCACGCGGGTTCCGGATCAGCTGGTTGATCGTCGGCATCGACTGCTTCGTTCCCTTGCCACTATCGCTGCTGCCGGTCGGCCCGGCGGCTTCTCCACAAAACGCGACCCGCCGAGCGCGCTGGCGTCGCTCTGGCGGGTGCATGACGACGGCGGTTTCCCCGAAGGGACACAAGCCCCGTGTCGCCCGGACTGTCTCTGGACGGCCCGACCGTTCATTGCCAGCAGCAAAAGCCGCGGGCAGCCGGTCCGGCTCCCGTCCAGGGAGCGCGGATACTATGCGGCGACCCGGAGACCGTCAAGCGCCCGGGAAGAAGATTCCGGGCGCCGTTCCGGCCTCCGGGGCCGCGACAAGACCTCAGGCCACCGAGGCCTGCTCGTCCTCCGGCTGGGTGCCTTCCTCCTGGCGCTGCGCCAGCAGGCTGGCATCCCGATCGGCCGCCAGGCGTTTGACCGCGCTCATCACCGAGCCGGTGCCCGCCGGGATCAGCCGGCCGACGATGACGTTCTCCTTGAGACCGACCAGGAAGTCGTTCTTGCCCTGCACGGCCGCCTCGGTCAGCACCCGGGTGGTCTCCTGGAAGGAGGCCGCCGAGATGAACGAGCGGGTCTGCAGGCTGGCCTTGGTGATGCCCTGCAGCACCGGCTTGGCCTCCGCCGCCGCGCCGCCGTCCGACACGGTCTTGGCGTTGACCTCGTCGAACTCCTCGCGGTCGATCTGCTCGCCCACCAGGAAGGTGGTGTCGCCGGGCTGCGTGATCTCGACCTTCTGCAGCATCTGGCGGCAGATCACCTCGATGTGCTTGTCGTTGATCTTCACGCCCTGCAGGCGATAGACGCCCTGGATCTCGTTGACCAGGTACTCGGCCAACGCCTCGATCCCCAGCACCTCCAGGATGTCGTGCGGCACCGGCGAGCCGTCCATCAAGAGGTCGCCCTTCTCCACCCAGTCGCCTTCCTGCACGGAGATGTGCTTGCCCTTGGGGATCAGGTACTCGCGAGCGTTGTCGGCCCCCTCCTCCGGCACCACCAGGATGCGCCGCTTGTTCTTGTAGTCTCGGCCGAACTCGATGCGACCGGCATCGTCGGCGATGATGGCGAAGTCCTTCGGCTTGCGCGCCTCGAAGAGCTCCGCCACGCGCGGCAGGCCGCCGGTGATGTCACGGGTCTTCGACGTCTCGCGCGGGATGCGGGCCAGAATGTCGCCGGCCTTGACCCGCGCGCCGTTATCGACCGAGAGGATCGCGTCGACGGACATGAAGTAGCGCGCCTCAAGCCCGTTCGGCAGCTTGATCGGATTGCCCTTCTCGTCCTCCAGGACGATGCGGGGCTTCAGGTCGGCGCCCTGCTGGCCCTGCTTCCAGTCGATCACCACGCGCGCCGAGATGCCGGTCTGCTCGTCGACCACCTCGCGCATCGAGACGCCTTCGAGCAGGTCGTTGTAGGCCGCGATACCCTCCTTCTCGGTGATGATCGGCATGGTGTAGGGGTCCCACTCGGCCAGCCGCTGCCCCTTCTCCACCTTGGCAGCGTCGTTGACCAGCAGGCGCGCGCCGTAAGGCACGCGGTGATTGGCGCGCTCCCGGCCGTTGCCGTCGAGCAGCACCAGCTCCAGGTTGCGGCCCATCACCACCAGGAGGCCGGAGGAGTTCTTCACCACGTTGAGGTTGCGGATCTTCACCGTGCCATCGGTCACCGCCTCGATCGAGGACTGTTCGGCACCGCGCTGTGCCGCACCGCCGATGTGGAAGGTGCGCATGGTAAGCTGCGTGCCGGGCTCGCCGATCGACTGCGCGGCGATGACACCCACCGCCTCGCCGATGTTGACCCGCGTGCCGCGCGCCAGGTCGCGGCCGTAGCAGTTGGCACAGATTCCGCCCTTCGACTCGCAGACCAGCGGCGAGCGGATCTTCACCTTGTCGATGCCGGCCCTGTCGATCACCTCGACGCCGACCTCGTCGATCACCTCGCCCTTGGCCACCAGCACCTTGCCGCTGGCCGGGTCGGCGATGTCCTCGATGGCGACGCGGCCGAGGATGCGGTCGGCGAGCGGCGCCATCACGTCGCCGCCCTCGATCACCGCGCTCACCGTCAGGTGCCGCTTGGTGCCGCAGTCCTCTTCGATGATGATGGCGTCCTGCGCCACGTCCACCAGCCGGCGCGTCAGATAGCCGGAGTTGGCGGTCTTCAGCGCGGTATCGGCCAGCCCCTTACGCGCGCCGTGCGTCGAGTTGAAGTACTCGAGCACGGTCAGGCCTTCCTTGAAGTTGGAGATGATCGGCGTCTCGATGATCTCGCCGGACGGCTTGGCCATCAGGCCGCGCATGCCAGCCAGCTGCTTGATCTGCGCCGCCGAGCCGCGCGCGCCGGAATGCGCCATCATGTAGACGGAGTTGATGTTCTTGCCCGAGCGGGTGGACATCCCCTTCATCATCTCCTCGGCGACCTTGTCGGTGGTGTTCGACCAGACGTCGACCACCTTGTTGTACTTCTCGCCGCGGGTGATGAGCCCGTCCTGGTACTGCTGCTCGAACTCCTTCACCTGGTTCTGCGCCTGGTCGACCAGCTTGGTCTTGGCCGGCGGCACGATCAGATCGTCCTTGCCGAAGGAGATGCCGGCGCGGCAGGCGTAGGCGAACCCCAGCGCCATGATGCGGTCGGCGAAGATCACCGTCTCCTTCTGGCCGCAGTGGCGATAGACCAGGTCGAGGACCTCGGAGATCTCCTTCTTGGTCAGCAGCCGGTTGATCGTGGAGAAGGGCACCTTCGGGTGCTTCGGCAGCACCTCCGAAAGGATCATGCGGCCAGGCGTGGTGTCGACCACCACGCGGGCCGGCTCGCCCTTGGCGTCGACCGTGTTGAAGCGCGCCTTGATCCTGGCGTGCAGCGAGAGCTTGCCCGCCTCCAGCGCGTGCTGCAGCTCGCCCATGTCGGTGAAGGCGCGGCCTTCGCCCGGCTCCTTGGCGCTCTCCATCGAGAGGTAGTAAAGGCCCAGCACGATGTCCTGCGAGGGCACGATGATCGGCTTGCCGTTGGCGGGCGAAAGGATGTTGTTGGTCGACATCATCAGCACGCGCGCCTCGAGCTGCGCCTCCAGCGACAGCGGCACGTGCACCGCCATCTGATCGCCGTCGAAGTCCGCGTTGAAGGCGGTGCAGACCAGCGGATGCAGCTGGATCGCCTTGCCCTCGATCAGCACCGGCTCGAAGGCCTGGATGCCCAGACGGTGCAGCGTCGGCGCCCGGTTCAGCAGCACCGGGTGCTCGCGGATCACCTCCTCCAGGATGTCCCAAACCTCCGGACGCTCCTTCTCCACCATGCGCTTGGCCGCCTTGATGGTCGACGCCATGCCGTAGAGCTCGAGCTTCGAATAGATGAACGGCTTGAACAGCTCGAGCGCCATCTTCTTCGGCAGGCCGCACTGGTGCAGCTTCAGCTCGGGACCGACGACGATCACCGAGCGTCCGGAGTAGTCGACGCGCTTGCCCAGCAGGTTCTGCCGGAAACGGCCCTGCTTGCCCTTCAGCATGTCGCTGAGCGACTTCAGCGGCCGCTTGTTGGCGCCGGTGATGACGCGGCCGCGCCGGCCGTTGTCGAAAAGGGCGTCCACCGCCTCCTGCAGCATGCGCTTCTCGTTGCGCACGATGATGTCAGGCGCGCGCAGCTCGATCAGCCGCTTCAGCCGGTTGTTGCGGTTGATGACGCGGCGATAGAGGTCGTTCAGGTCGGAGGTGGCGAAGCGGCCGCCGTCGAGCGGCACCAGCGGCCTCAGCTCGGGCGGGATAACCGGCACGACGTCGAGGATCATCCACTGCGGATGCGCCCCGGACTCCAGGAACGACTCGACCAGCTTCAGGCGCTTCACCAGCTTCTTGCGCTTGGCCTCGGAGGTGGTCTCCTTCAGGTCGGCGCGCATGGAGACGCGCTCCTGCTCCAGGTCGATCTGCCCCAGCAGCTCCTTGATCGCCTCGGCGCCGATCTTGGCGCTGAAGGCGTCCTCGCCGTGCGTCTCCTGCGCGTCGAGATACTCGTCCTCGGAGAGCAGCTGGCGCGGTTTCAGCTCGGTCATGCCGGGCTCGATCACCACGTAGCTCTCGAAATAGAGGATCTTCTCCAGCTCCTTCAGCGTCATGTCGAGCAGCAGGCCGATGCGGCTCGGCAGCGACTTCAGGAACCAGATGTGCGCGACCGGGCTGGCCAGCTCGATGTGCCCCATGCGCTCGCGGCGCACCTTGGAAAGCGTCACCTCGACGCCGCACTTCTCGCAGATGATGCCGCGGTACTTCATGCGCTTGTACTTGCCGCACAGGCACTCGTAGTCCTTGATCGGCCCGAAGATGCGGGCGCAGAACAGCCCGTCCCGCTCCGGCTTGAAGGTGCGGTAGTTGATGGTTTCCGGCTTCTTGATCTCGCCGTAGGACCAGGAGCGGATGCGCTCCGGGCTGGCGATCGAGATGCGGATCTGATCGAAGCTCTGCGTGCCTTGCGGCTGACCGAAGAGGGTGGCGAGCTCGGTGTTGCCGTGACGCTCCAACATTTCCTGCCTTCCTTCCTCAGTAACCGGACTGCTTCAGCTCGACGTTCAGGCAGAGCGAGCGCAGTTCCTTCACCAAGACGTTGAACGATTCCGGAATGCCAGCCTCGAAGTTGTCGTCACCCTTGACGATGGCCTCGTAGACCTTGGTGCGGCCGGACACGTCGTCCGACTTCACCGTCAGCATCTCCTGCAGCGTGTAGGAGGCGCCGTAGGCCTCGAGCGCCCAGACCTCCATCTCGCCGAAGCGCTGGCCGCCGAACTGCGCCTTGCCGCCCAGCGGCTGCTGGGTGACCAGGCTGTAGGGGCCGATGGAGCGCGCGTGGATCTTGTCGTCCACCAGGTGATGCAGCTTCAGCATGTAGATGTAGCCGACGGTCACCGGGCGGTGGAACGGCTCGCCGGAACGGCCGTCGCGCAGCTGCACCTGGCCCGAGTGCTCGAGACCGGCGGCCTCCAGCGCGGCGACGATGTCCTCCTCGCGCGCGCCGTCGAACACCGGCGAGGCGATCGGGATGCCGCCGGTCAGGTTCTGCGACAGCTCGAAGACCTGCATGTCGTCGAGCTCGGCGATCTCGGCCTTGTAGTCCTTGTCGCCGTAGATCTCCTTCAGCTTGCGCCGGAGCTCCTCGACCTTGCCGGACACGCGCACCTTATCGACCAGCTCACCGATCTGCACGCCCAGTCCGCGGCAGGCCCAGCCGAGATGCGTCTCCAGGATCTGGCCGACGTTCATGCGGCTGGGCACGCCCAGCGGGTTGAGCACGATGTCGACCGAGGTGCCGTCTGCCAGATAGGGCATGTCCTCGACCGGCACGATCTTGGAGATCACGCCCTTGTTGCCGTGCCGGCCGGCCATCTTGTCGCCCGGCTGGATCTTGCGCTTCACCGCGACGAAGACCTTGACCATCTTCATCACGCCGGGCGGCAGCTCGTCGCCCGCCTGCAGCTTCGCCACCTTGTTCTCGAAGCGCTTGGTGAGCTCGCCAACCGCCTTGTCGAAGGCCTGGCCCAACTCCTCCAGCTCGCCCTGGCGCTTGTCGTTCTTCACCGCGATCTGGCGCCACTGGCCGGGCGTGAAGTCGGACAGCACCTTCTCGGTGATCTTGGTGTCGGGCTTGAAGCCCTTCGGGCCGGACTGGCCGGTCTGATTGATCACCAGGTCCTTCAGCCGGTTGAAGTAGCTGCGCTCCAAGATGGTCTTCTCGTCGTCGCGGTCCTTGGCGAGCCGCTCGATCTCCTGGCGCTCGATCTGCAGCGCACGCTCGTCCTTCTCCACGCCGCGGCGGGAGAAGACGCGCACCTCGACCACGGTGCCCTGCACGCCCGGCGGCACCCTGAGCGAGGTGTCGCGCACGTCCGAGGCCTTCTCGCCGAAGATCGCGCGCAACAGCTTCTCTTCCGGGGTCATCGGGCTTTCGCCCTTCGGCGTCACCTTGCCGACCAGGATGTCGCCCGGCTGCACCTCGGCGCCGATATAGACGATGCCCGCCTCGTCGAGGTTGCGCAGCGCATCCTCGCCGACGTTCGGGATGTCGCGCGTGATCTCCTCCTGGCCCAGCTTGGTGTCGCGCGCCATCACCTCGAATTCCTCGATGTGGATCGAGGTGAAGATGTCGTCGCGCACGATGCGCTCGGAGATCAGGATGGAGTCCTCGAAGTTGTAGCCCTGCCAGGGCATGAAGGCGACCAGCACGTTGCGGCCGAGCGCCAGCTCGCCCAGGTCGGTCGAGGGACCGTCGGCGATGATGTCGGCCTTGCGCACCACGTCGCCCACCTTCACCAGCGGCCGCTGCGTGATGCAGGTGTTCTGGTTGGAACGCTGGAACTTCAGCAGGTTGTAGATGTCGACGCCGGTTTCGCCGATCGCCGTCTCGTCGGTGACGCGGATGACGATGCGGGTGGCGTCCACCTGGTCGACGATGCCGCCGCGCCTGGCACCGATGGCCACGCCGCTGTCGCGCGCCACCGTGCCCTCCATGCCGGTGCCCACGAGCGGCGCCTCGGCCTTGATCAGCGGCACCGCCTGGCGCTGCATGTTGGAGCCCATCAGCGCGCGGTTGGCGTCGTCGTTCTCCAGGAAGGGAATCAGCGCCGCGGCGACCGAGACCAGCTGCTTCGGCGAGACGTCCATCAAATCGATGTTCTCGGGACGCTCCAGCATGTAGTCGCCGCCGCGCCGGCAAGAGATCAGTTCGTCGACGAAGCGGCCGTTCTTGTCGAGCGGCGCATTCGCCTGGGCCACGGTGTAGCGGCCCTCCTCCATGGCGGAGAGATAGACCACCTGATCGGTGACCTTGCCCTTCTCCACCTGGCGGTAGGGGCTCTCGATGAAGCCGTACTGGTTCACCCGCGCGTAGGTGGCGAGCGAGTTGATCAGGCCGATGTTCGGCCCTTCCGGCGTCTCGATCGGGCAGATGCGGCCGTAGTGCGTCGGGTGCACGTCGCGCACCTCGAAGCCGGCACGCTCGCGCGTCAGGCCGCCCGGGCCCAGCGCCGAGAGACGCCGCTTGTGCGTGATCTCGGAGAGCGGGTTGGTCTGGTCCATGAACTGCGAGAGCTGCGAGGAGCCGAAGAACTCGCGCACCGCGGCAGCCGCCGGCTTGGCGTTGATCAGGTCGTGCGGCATGACGCTGTCGATCTCGACCGAGCTCATGCGCTCCTTGATCGCCCGCTCCATGCGCAGCAGGCCGATGCGGTACTGGTTCTCCATCAGCTCGCCGACCGACCGCACTCGGCGGTTGCCGAGGTGGTCGATGTCGTCGATCTCGCCGCGGCCGTCCTTCAGGTCGCAGAGGATCTTCAGGATCTTCAGCACGTCGACCTTCCGCAGCACGCGGATCTGGTCGTCGGTCTCCTGCTCCAGGCGCGCGTTCATCTTGACGCGGCCCACCGCCGAGAGGTCGTAGCGCTCGTTGTCGAAGAACAGGCCCTTGAACAGCGCCTCGGCGGACTCCAGCGTCGGCGGCTCGCCCGGCCGCATGACGCGGTAGATGTCGATCAGCGCCTCCTCACGGCTGCGATTCTTGTCGACCGCGAAGGTGTTGCGCATGTAGGGGCCGACGTTCAGGTGGTCGATGGCAAGCGTGGTCAGCTCCTTCTTGCCGATCGCCTCGAGCTTGGCCAGGAGCTGCTCGGTGATCTGGTCGCCGGCCTCGCAGATGATCAGCCCGGTCGCAGGATCGACGTCGTCGCTCCCGACAAACCGGCCGACGAGATCCTCCCGCGCGACCAGGATCTCTTTCAGGCCGCCTTCCTGCAACTTGCGCGCCAGGCGCGGCGTCATCTTGGTGCCCGCCTCGGCCACCACCTTGCCCTTGGCGTCCATCAGGTCGCGCGCGAGCTTCTGGCCCTTCATGCGCTCGGGGTCGAACTTGGCGCGCCACTGGTCCTTGACCCGGGTGTAGGCCACCCGTTCGTAGAAGACGTCGAGGATCTCCTCGGCGGTCATGCCCTGCACGTCGGCCGGGTCGAGCGGCTGGCCCTGCGGCACGCCGTTGGCGCGGTGCTTCAGCTCCGCCTCGACCAGCTGAACTGGAACATGGTACTCGCCCAGCTTGGCAAAGCCCGAGGACTTGGCGTGCTTCAGGAGGTCCCTGAGCTCCTTCTCGTCCAACTTGCGCAGCTCGCGCCGCATCTCGGTCGTCTTGCTGTCCAGCGCCATCAGCAGCGTGGTCGCCGGCAGCTTGCGCCGGCGATCGATGCGCACGTAGACGAGATCCTTGGCGTCGAACTCGAAGTCGAGCCAGGAGCCACGGTAGGGAATGACGCGGGCGGCAAAGAGGTACTTGCCCGACGAGTGGGTCTTGCCCTTGTCGTGGTCGAAGAACACGCCCGGCGAGCGGTGCATCTGGCTGACGATGACGCGCTCGGTGCCATTGATGATGAAGGTGCCGTTCTTGGTCATGAGCGGCATGTCGCCCATGTAGACGTCCTGCTCCTTGATATCGCGGATGGAGCGGGCGCCGGTCTCCTCGTCGACGTCCCAGACCACCAGGCGCAGCGTCACCTTCAGCGGCGCGGCGTAGGTGATGCCGCGCTGCTGGCACTCCTCGACGTCGTACTTCGGCTCTTCCAGCTCGTAGTGCACGAACTGCAGCTCGGCGCGCTCGGAGAAGTCCTTGATCGGGAAGACCGAGCGGAAGACCTCCTGCAGGCCGACCTGCGAGCGGCGCGAGGACTCCACGTGCATCTGCAGGAACTGATCGTAGGAGCTCTTCTGCACCTCGATCAGGTTCGGCATCTGCGTGACCTCGGGGATCCGCCCGTAGCTCTTGCGCACGCGCTTGCGGCCGGTGAACGACGTGATGGTCATGGCTGGCACATTCCCTTCGTGGCACCGCCCGCCGGGGCGGTGCGAAAATCTCTGCCCGGCCGGCGCTGGCGCTGCGCCTGGGCCGGCGGCTGCGGACCCTTCAGCGACGCTCCCCGCACCCTGTCGCGGGGACGAAAAAGCCCGGCACGGCGCGAGAGGGCCCCTCCCGCGCCGACCGGTTCACCAACTTGGGGAGTCCGGCGGCAGGGCGCCGGACCGACATCACTTAACTTCGACAGTCGCACCCGCGTCTTCAAGCTGCTTCTTGATTTTGGCCGCCTCTTCCTTCGAGACGTCCTCCTTCACCGGCTTCGGTGCAGCCTCCACCAGGTCCTTGGCCTCCTTCAGGCCGAGGCTGGTGATGGCGCGCACCTCCTTGATCACGTTGATCTTCTTCTCGCCAGCCGCCTTCAGGATGACGGTGAACTCCGTCTGCTCCTCGGCAACCGGCGCGGCCGCGGCGGCACCGCCGGCAGCGGCGACCGCCACCGGCGCTGCGGCACTGACGCCCCAGGCCTCTTCCAGCTTCTTCGACAGCTCGGCGGCCTCCAGCACGGTCAGCTTGGAGAGCTCGTCCACCAGCTTCTGCAGATCAGCCATCTCAACTCACTCCTTCGTCTTGGTCTTGGCTCCGCGTTATCCGCGGGCCGGGTTCGCGTGTGGTTCAACCCTTGTGGCGGTGGCCGCTCAGGCCGCCTGGCTCTGACCCTTCTCGGCATAGGCCTTGAGGACGCGGGCGAGCTGGCCGGCGGGGGCCTGCAGCACGGCGGCGAGCTTCGCCGCCGGCGCCTGCAGGACGCCGGCAATCTTGCCGCGCAGCTGGTCGAGCGAGGGCAGCTCGGCGAGGGCCTTCACCCCCGCCGCATCGAGCATCTGCCCGGCCATCGCGCCGGCCACGATGGACAGCTTGTCGTTCTCCTTGGAGAACTTCACTGCCACCCTGGCCGCCGCCACCGGGTCGCTCGAGAAGGCCAGGCCCGTCGGCCCGGTCAGCTGCTCGCCCAACGCCTCGTAGCGCGTACCTTTCAGGGCCAGCCGGGCGAGGCGGTTCTTCGCCACCTTGAAGCTGGCGCCGCCGTCCCGCATCTGGCGGCGCAGCCGGGTGGTCTCCGCCACCGTCATCCCGCGCTGGCGGGTGACGACGACGAGCCCGGCCTCCACCAGGGAGCGGTTCAGCGCGGTCACCAGGGCTTCCTTGGCACCTCGGTCCACGACTGGTTTCTCCACTTCTCTCTTGGGCCCCCGTGCCGCCGAAGCGGCAAGGGTCCCGGTCCACGACAAGGACCGCCAGGACAGGCAGACGGTCCGCTTCAAGCCTGTCCCGGAGAGTGCGAGCCCCGGCCAGCGGGCGCCGGAGCACCCGCGAGCCAACGGAACTGCCTCTTCCCCGTCTATGCAGGCCCTGCTGGGCTTAAGGGACCGAAATCCCACCTGCAGTCTCGGACAGGTCGGATCCCGCTGCCGAAGCAGCCGGACCCTGCTTCGCCGCCCGACGGCTCACGCCGTCAGGCTGGCGATATCCAGTTTCACGCCCGGCCCCATGGTCGAGCTCAGCGAGATCTTCTTGATGAAGGTCCCCTTGGCGCCCGTGGGCTTGGCCTTGTTGATCGCGTCGACGAAGGCGCGCACGTTCTCCACCAGCGCCTTCTCCTCGAAGGAAGCCTTGCCGACGCCGGCATGCACGATGCCGGCCTTCTCGGCGCGGAACTCCACCTGGCCGCCCTTGGAGGCCTTGACCGCGGTCGCCACGTCGGCCGTCACCGTGCCGAGCTTGGGGTTCGGCATCAGGCCGCGCGGGCCCAGCACCTTACCCAGCCGTCCCACCACCACCATCATGTCGGGCGTGGCGATGGCGCGGTCGAAGTCGATCTGGCCGGCCTGCACCTTCTCGGCCAGGTCCTCGGCGCCGACGATGTCGGCGCCGGCGGCGCGGGCCTCCTCGGCCTTCTTGTCGCGCGCGAAGACCGCCACGCGCACCGCCTTGCCGGTGCCGTTCGGCAGGCCGACCACGCCGCGCACCGCCTGGTCGGCGTGCCGCGGGTCGATGCCGAGGTTCATCGCGATCTCGATGGTCTCGTCGAACTTCGAGGTGGCGTTGGCCTTCACCAGCTTTACCGCCTCCTCCACCGGCATGGCCTTCTCCGGGTCGATGACCTCGTAGGCCTTCCGCAGTCTTTTGCCTTGCGCCATGGCCCTACTCCGTCACTTCGAGGCCCATCGACCGGGCGGAGCCGGCGATGATCTTGGTGGCGGCCTCGAGGTCGTTGGCGTTCAGGTCCCGCATCTTCCTGCCGGCGATCTCGCGCACCTGCGCCATGGTCACCCGGCCGACCGAGCCCTTGCCCGCGGTCGCAGAGCCCTTGGCGATGCCCGCCGCCTTGCGCAGGAAGTAGGCGGCCGGCGGCGTGCGCATCTCGAAGACGAAAGAGCGGTCGGAGAAGGCGGTGATCACCACCGGCACCGGCATCTCCGGCTCCATGTCCTTGGTCGCCGCATTGAACTGCTTGCAGAACTCCATGATGTTCAGGCCGCGCTGGCCCAACGCCGGACCGATCGGCGGCGAGGGATTGGCCTTCCCCGCCGGGATCTCCAGCTTGATGTATCCCTCGATCTTCTTTGCCATGCTCTAGTCCCTTTCCTTTCCTGAGACCGGCGTGGTGCGGTCCGCCGCTGGTCTTCGCGGCGGTCCTCCCACACCCTTCACGCTAGGTCTTCGCGACCTGCTCGTAGCGCAGCTCCACCGGGGTGGCGCGCCCGAAGATCGACACCGACACCTTCAGCAGCGAGCGGTCCTGGTCGACGTCCTCCACCATGCCGACGAAGGACTCGAAGGGCCCGTCGGTGACCCTCACCTGCTCGCCCACCTCGTAGATCACCGAGGCGCGGGGGCGTTCGACGCCCTCCTTCACCTGGTTGATGATCCGCTCGGCCTCCGCCTGCGAGATCGGCGCCGGCTTGTTCGCCTGGCCGAGGAAGCCGGTGACCTTCGGCGTGTTCTTCACCAAGTGCCAGGTCTCGTCGGTCAGATCCATCTTCACCAGCACGTAGCCCGGGAAGAACTTGCGCTCGGTGTTGATCTTCTGGCCGCGGCGCAGTTCCACCACCTCCTCGGTCGGCACCAGCACCTCGGC
>Ga0299906_10002522_pt1 | contig 15188 bp, 11 predicted proteins | sample RVTome_14_FD_200259 | JGI IMG/M metagenome (GOLD analysis project Ga0299906, IMG submission 200259) | Soil microbial communities from uranium-contaminated site in the Upper Colorado River Basin, Wyoming, United States - RVT145D125 (version 2) ... | reverse complement strand
CGAACACGGCCCGCGGACTTGGTCTGAATGTGGTCCACGGCGGCTGCCCTGGACGCGGCGCCACCAATATGGAAGGTGCGCATGGTCAACTGGGTGCCGGGCTCGCCGATGGACTGCGCGGCGATAACCCCCACGGCCTCACCGGTATTGACCACCTCACCCCGGGCGAGGTCGCGGCCGTAGCAATGCGCGCACACGCCATGCCGGGTTTCGCAGGTGATCGTGGAGCGAACCGTGACCCGGTCTATGCCCAGCTCCTCGAGCAGCTCAACGCACTGCTCATCCAGCAGCGTATTGCGCTTGAACGCGACCTGCTTGGTGCCGGGCTTGTAGGTATCTTCGGCAATGACGCGACCGAGCACCCGCTCACGCAGCGGCTCGACCACGTCTCCGCCCTCGACGATCGGCTGCATGGTAATGCCTTCGCTGGTGCCGCAATCCCGCTCGGTGATCACCAGGTCCTGGGCAACATCCACCAGGCGGCGCGTCAGGTAACCAGAGTTGGCGGTTTTCAGCGCTGTGTCCGCCAGACCTTTGCGCGCACCATGCGTGGAGATGAAGTACTGCAGTACGTCCAGCCCCTCGCGGAAGTTGGCGGTAATGGGCGTTTCGATAATCGAACCGTCCGGCTTGGCCATCAGGCCGCGCATGCCAGCCAACTGGCGAATTTGCGCCGCCGAGCCGCGTGCCCCGGAATCGGCCATGATGTAAATGGAGTTCATTGAATCCTGCTCCACTTCGTTGCCGTCCAGATCCGTGGCAATCGTTTTGCCCATGCGCGCCATCATGGCTCGGGCCACTTGCTCATTTGTACGCGACCAGATGTCCACGACCTTGTTGTAGCGCTCACCCGCAGTGACCAGGCCTGAGATGTACTGATTCTGGATCTCCACGACTTCGCGTTCGGCGGAATCGAGGATGCCCGCTTTCTCTTCGGGCACCATCAAGTCGTCAATGCCGATGGAGACACCGGCTGTGGTGGCGAAATGAAAGCCCGTGTACATCAGCTTGTCCGCGAACACAACGGTCTTCTTCAGCCCAAGCCGCCGGTAGCAGGAATCAATCAATTCCGAAATCTGTTTCTTCTTCAGCACGCGGTTGAGCAGGTGGAAGGGCATGCCCTTGGGCCGGATGTTGGCCAACAATGCGCGCCCGACCGTGGTTTCCACCAGGTTGGTCTCATGCCGCTCTTCGCCGTGTTCAGAAATGATGACTTCGTCAATCCGCACCTTCACACTCGCGTGCAGCTCCACCTGCTTGTTCTCGTAAGCGCGGTGCACTTCATCGATATCCGAGAAGTACATGCCCTCGCCCTTCACGCCGACCAGTTCACGGGTCATAAAGTACAGGCCCAGCACCACGTCCTGGGTGGGCACGATGATCGGTTCGCCGTTGGCCGGCGACAAAATGTTGTTGGAAGACATCATCAACGCGCGGGCTTCAAGCTGAGCCTCCACGGACAATGGCACGTGCACGGCCATCTGGTCGCCGTCAAAGTCCGCGTTGAACGCGGTACAGACCAGCGGGTGCAACTGTATGGCCTTGCCCTCGATCAGCACCGGCTCAAACGCCTGGATCCCAAGGCGATGCAGCGTGGGCGCCCGGTTCAGGAGCACCGGGTGCTCGCGGATGACCTCCGAAAGAATATCCCAGACTTCGGCCTTTTCGGCTTCGACCAGCTTCTTGGCCGCCTTGATGGTGGCGGCCATGCCCCGCCGTTGCAGCTTGCTGAAAATGAATGGCTTGAACAGCTCCAAGGCCATTTTCTTTGGCAGGCCGCATTCATGCAACTTCAGGGTAGGCCCGACCACGATGACGGAACGTCCGGAATAATCCACACGCTTGCCCAGCAGGTTCTGGCGGAAACGCCCCTGCTTGCCCTTGATCATGTCCGCCAGCGACTTCAAGGGGCGCCGGTTGGTGCCGGTAATCGCACGGCCGCGGCGGCCGTTGTCGAGCAGCGCGTCCACGGACTCCTGCAGCATGCGCTTCTCGTTGCGCACGATGATGTCCGGAGCATTCAGTTCCAGTAGCCGCTTGAGGCGGTTGTTGCGATTGATCACGCGGCGGTACAGGTCGTTCAGGTCCGAGGTGGCGAAACGCCCGCCATCCAGCGGCACCAGCGGACGCAAGTCCGGCGGCAGCACTGGCAGCACCGTCATGATCATGTACTCGGGGCGGTTGCCTGACTCGATAAAAGCCTCGACCAGCTTGACGCGCTTGGACAGGCGCTTGAGTTTGGTGACCGAACGAGTGGCCGTGATGTCTTCGCGCAACTTCATCACTTCCTCGTTCAGGTCAATGGTGCGCAGCAGCTCGAATATGGCTTCGGCGCCCATCTTGGCCTCGAACTCGTCGCCGTACTCCTCGACCGCGTCGAGGTACTGGTCGTCAGTCAGCAACTGACCACGCTCCAGGTCCGTCAGGCCCGGATCCAGGACCACGTAGGATTCAAAGTAAAGGATGCGCTCGATGTCGCGCAGCGTCATGTCGAGGATCAGGCCGATGCGCGAAGGCAGCGACTTGAGGAACCAGATGTGCGCCACCGGGCTGGCCAGTTCGATATGCGCCATGCGCTCGCGACGAACCTTGGTCAGCGTGACTTCGGTGCCGCACTTTTCGCAGACCACGCCACGATGTTTCATGCGCTTGTACTTGCCGCACAGGCACTCGTAATCCTTGATCGGGCCGAAGATAGCCGCGCAGAACAGGCCATCGCGCTCCGGCTTGAAGGTCCGGTAGTTGATAGTTTCCGGCTTCTTCACCTCACCAAATGACCATGAACGGATCAAATCCGGTGGCGCGAGGCCGATACGGATGGCGTCGAATTCCAGCGGCTGGCGCTGGCGATTGTAGAGATTAAGCAAGTCTCTCACCGGTGATCTCCTGTCATGTCTCTTCCAGTTCAATGTTGATGCCCAGCGAGCGGATTTCCTTCACCAGTACGTTGAAGGATTCCGGCATGCCTGCAGCCATCTCATGGTTGCCATCAACAATGCTCTTGTACATCTGATTGCGGCCGGCGACGTCGTCGGACTTCACGGTCAGCATTTCCTGCAGCGTGTAAGCCGCTCCGTACGCCTCCAGCGCCCACACTTCCATTTCGCCGAAGCGCTGGCCACCGAATTGCGCCTTGCCGCCCAGCGGTTGCTGGGTCACCAGGCTGTAGGGCCCTGTTGAGCGCGCGTGCATTTTGTCGTCCACCAGGTGGTTGAGCTTCAACATGTACATGTAACCCACCGTCACGGGGCGATCGAAAGGATCGCCCGTGCGGCCGTTGTACAGCGTGGTCTGCCCGCTGACGGGCAGGCCGGCCAGCTTCAGCAAGCGCTTGATTTCCACCTCGGGAGCACCGTCGAACACCGGCGTCGCCATGGGCACGCCGTCCGACAGGTTCTCCGCCATGGTCCAGATTTCGGCCGCGGTAAAGCTGTTCATGTTGACCCGACCTTCCTGGTCCGAGTTATAAATCTCGCTCAGGAACTTGCGCACGTCATCGGTCTTGGCTTTTTCGTTCACCATCGTCTGGATGCGCTGACCCAGGCCCTTGGCGGCCCAGCCCAAGTGCGTCTCCAGCACCTGCCCGATATTCATGCGTGAGGGCACGCCCAGAGGGTTCAGTACGATATCAACCGGGGTGCCGTCTTCCATGTAGGGCATGTCCTCGGTGGGCACGATCATGGAAATGACGCCCTTGTTACCGTGCCGCCCGGCCATCTTGTCGCCGGGCTGGATGCGGCGCTTGACGGCCAGGTACACCTTGACCATCTTCAACACGCCCGGGGCGAGATCATCGCCACGCGTGATCTTGCCTTTCTTTTCCTCGAAGCGGGCGTCGAAAGACTTGCGCTGGTCACGCAACTGGTCTGCCATGTGCTCCAGCAGCTCGTTGACGTCATCATTGCGCATGCGCAGCTTGAACCAGTCTTCGCGGTCCAGGCTGGCGAGGTAGTCCGCGGTAATCTTGCTGCCTTTCTTCAGGCCGCCTGGTCCCTTGTCGGCCATCTTGTTGAGCAAACCGGTTTCCAGCCGTTGGAAGATCGCGTTCTCAACGATGCGGTACTGGTCATCGAGATCCTTGCGAATCTGACGCAGCTCCTCTTTCTCGATGGATTTGGCGCGCTCGTCCTTTTCCACGCCATCGCGGGTGAACACCTGTACGTCAATAACGGTGCCGTCCATGCCCGACGGCACGCGTAGCGAGGTGTCCTTCACATCCGACGCCTTCTCGCCGAAAATAGCGCGCAGCAATTTTTCTTCCGGTGTCAGCTGGGTCTCGCCCTTGGGCGTAACCTTGCCCACCAGGATATCGCCCGCTGCCACCTCGGCGCCGATAAACACGATGCCGGACTGGTCGAGCTTGTTCAGGTTGTGTTCGCCGACGTTGGGGATGTCCGCGGTGATTTCCTCGGAGCCCAGCTTGGTGTCACGCGCGACGCAGGTCAGTTCCTCGATGTGAATGGTGGTGAAACGGTCTTCCTGCACCACACGTTCCGAGATCAGGATCGAGTCCTCGAAGTTGTAGCCGTTCCAGGGCATGAAGGCGACCAGCATGTTCTGGCCCAGGGCCAGTTCCCCCAGGTCGGTGGAAGGGCCATCGGCCAGCACGTCGCGCACCTCGACCTTGTCACCCACGGATACCAGTGGACGCTGGTTCATGCAGGTGTTCTGGTTGGAACGCTGGTACTTCGTCAGGTTGTAAATGTCTACACCCGGATCGCCGGCGGGTACTTCATCCTCGTTGACGCGCACCACGATGCGCCCTGCGTCCACCTGGTCCACGACCCCGCCGCGCTTCGCGACCGCGGTCACGCCGGAGTCGGTGGCGACGGCGCGCTCCATGCCCGTACCCACCAGCGGCTTCTCCGCTCTCAGCGTCGGCACGGCCTGGCGCTGCATGTTGGAGCCCATCAGCGCGCGGTTCGCGTCGTCGTGCTCCAGGAATGGCACCAAGGAAGCCGCCACCGAAACGATCTGCTTGGGCGACACGTCCATGTAGTTGATTTCCGTGGGCTCCATCAGCGTGGTTTCGCCCTGGTGCCGGCATGGAATAAACTCGTCTATGAATTTGCCGTTGCTGTCCAGTTCCGCATTGGCCTGGGCGATCACGAAATCGCCTTCCTCGATCGCCGACAGATATTCCACCGTGTTGGTGACCTTGCCGTTAACGACTTTGCGATAAGGTGTCTCCAGGAAACCGTAGTCGTTGGTTCGCGCGTACACCGCCAGGGAGTTGATCAGGCCGATGTTCGGCCCTTCAGGCGTTTCAATAGGGCAAACACGGCCATAATGGGTGGGGTGCACATCGCGCACCTCGAAGCCCGCGCGCTCGCGGGTCAAGCCACCCGGGCCCAGCGCTGAGACGCGGCGCTTGTGCGTGACTTCGGACAGCGGGTTGTTCTGGTCCATGAACTGGCTGAGCTGGCTGGAGCCGAAGAACTCCTTGACCGCGGCAGCCACCGGCTTGGCGTTGATCAGCTCCTGCGGCGACAGGCCTTCGCTTTCCGCCACAGACAGGCGCTCGCGTACCGCGCGCTCGACCCGCACCACACCCACACGGAACACGTTTTCGGCCATTTCACCAACGCTGCGCACGCGGCGGTTGCCCAGGTGGTCAATGTCGTCCACCCCGCCCTTGCCGTTGCGGATATCAATCAGGACCTTGAGCACCGCGAGAATGTCTTCCCGGTTCAGCACGCCCTCGCCTTCCACCGCGCTGCGGCCGACCCGGCGGTTGAACTTCATCCGGCCAACGCCGGACAGGTCATAGCGTTCCTCGGCGAAGAACAGGTTCTTGAACAGGTTCTGGGCCGCGTCCTTGGTCGGCGGCTCGCCGGGACGCATCATGCGGTAGATCTCGACCAGCGCCTCCAGTTCGGTGGTGGTCGGGTCGATATTCAAGGTGCTTGAGATATACGGCCCCTGGTCGAGGTCGTTCACGTACAGAACTTCAAACTTCTTGATGCCGGCGCCACGAACGGCCGTCAGCAGTTCCTCGGTGATCTCGGCGTTCGCATTGGCCAGCACTTCACCGGAACCCGTGTCCACGATGTTGTGCGCGAAAATCCTGCCCAACAGGTAATCGTCCGGCACCTCGAGGGCCTTGATGCCCGCCTCGCTGATCAGTTTTGCATGGCGCGCGGTGATGCGCTTGCCCTTTTCGACGATGACCTTGCCCTTCTTGTCCTTGATGTCGAACAATGCAGATTCGCCACGCAGGCGCTCCGGCACGACTTCCAGCTTGAAGCCTTCCTTGAGTACGCTCACTTTGCTGGTTTCAAAAAACGTTGCGAGGATTTCCTCGTTGGACATGCCCAGCGCGCGCAGCAGGATGGTGACCGGCAGCTTGCGGCGCCGGTCAATGCGGGTGAAGATGCAATCCTTGGGGTCGAATTCGAAATCCAGCCAGGAGCCCCGGTAGGGAATTACCCTGGCCGAGAACAACAGCTTACCGCTGGAGTGCGTCTTGCCCTTGTCATGATCGAAGAACACACCGGGCGAGCGGTGCAGCTGCGATACGATCACGCGTTCCGTGCCGTTGATGATGAAGGTGCCGGTCTCCGTCATCAGCGGCAGATCGCCCATGTACACTTCCTGTTCTTTGACGAACTTGACGGGCTTCTTCTTGGCCGAGCTTTCCTTGTCGTAAATGACCAGGCGAACCTTGACACGCAATGGCGCGCCATAGGTCATTCCGCGCAGCTTGCATTCGCGGACATCGAAGGCAGGCGCACCCAATGCGTAGCTGACGTACTCCAGCGCCGCGTTGCCTGAATAGGAAACGATCGGAAACACCGATTTGAGGGCCCCGTGCAGGCCACGCTCACGGCGCTTGTTCTCCGGCACCTCGAGCTGCAGGAATTCGGCATAGGAGCGGAGCTGCGTTTCCAGCAGGTATGGAACTTCCAGTACCGACTGGCGAATGCCGAAGTCCTTGCGAATGCGCTTTTTTTCAGTAAATGAATATTTCATGATCGGAACTGCCTCTGTGCAATCTCGCCAGGATTACGTCAATTCGTATTCAGCAATGTGGCTGAACCGGCTTGCCCACCGATGAGCGGCATACCGCATGCCGCAAAACCAACAGGAACAGGCCGGGGACCGAAATCCCCAGCCGCGTTCCACGAATTCCCTGACCGGGGAATCCGATTTACTTGATCTCGACAGAAGCGCCTGCTTCTACGAGTTTCTTCTTGATTGCTTCGGCTTCGCCTTTCGGAATGCCTTCCTTGATGTTCGCCGGAACCCCTTCAACCAGGTCCTTGGCTTCCTTCAGGCCCAGGCCAGTGATCTCGCGTACAACCTTGATCACGGGAACTTTCTGGTCACCGAAGGAGGTCATGCTCACATCAAACTCTTCTTTCTCCTCCGCTGCTGCGGCATCGCCACCGGCAACAGGGGCTGCGGCAGCGGCAACAGGGGCAGCGGCGGAAACGCCGAACTTCTCTTCCATAGCTTCAATCAGGTCTACCACCTCCATCACACTCATGGAAGAAATGGTTTCCAGGATGTCTTCTTTTGAAACGGCCATTGTCGTCTCTCCAATCTTTGCTTGGCGGCCTTGCGGCCCACCGGTTTAAATTAAGTTTCCAGTCTTTCGGCTCAGGCAGCCTGCTTGGCGTCCCGCACAGCGGCAAAGGTACGCACCAGCTTGGCATGTGGCTCCGCGAGGGTTCTGACGAACTTCCCGATCGGCGCCTTCATCACACCCATCAGCATGGCGATCGCCTGGTCGTAAGTCGGCAGCTTGGACAGGCGTTCCAGTTCCGAAACGTCATAGACCTTGCCGCCAACGGCGACCAGTTTCGCCACCAGCTTGTCATGGGACTTTGCGTAGTCCTTGACGAGGCGTGCTGCAGCACCCGGATCCTCCATGCTGAACGCCAGCAGGATGGGTCCCGTCATGGCGTCCTGTATGCATTCAAACTCGGTACCTTCCACGGCCCTGCGGACCAGCGTGTTCTTGGCCACTTTGAGGTACACACCGCCCTGGCGCGCTTTCACACGCAGTTCGGTCATTTCCTCAACGGTGAGGCCGCGATACTCCGCCGCTACAGCAGACAAAGCCGCACCCGCCGCTTCCGCGACTTCGGCCACTACTGCCTTCTTTTGCTCAATATTGAGCGCCATTGGTTACCTCCTAGAGTCTCAATACCCGTTTCCGGGCCTTCATCTCTGACTCACTCAGTGGTTACCTGACCACTCAAGCGCTCTGCCGACCGTGCTTTGAAGCTGCGGTCCAAAACGCTTGAGTGGTCAGGGCTCCACCATCTGCGCAGGCCGTGGCCGGTTGCCCGGCTCACTCTTAAACCGTGCACAGACAATTCCTGGTGCAACGGTACCTGCGGTCTTTGACGGTCTTTGCCCGGCCAATTGCCCGGCCCGGATCAGCCCGCCTTCCCCGGCAACAATCGCCGGTGAATTTCCCGAATTCAATCCTTCTCAGGATTCAATCTGCGTGTGATCCACGATCACACCCGGTCCCATCGTCGTCGACAACGCGACTTTCTTGACGTACTGGCCCTTGGACGACGCAGGCTTGAGCCTGATCAATTCCGCCATCAGCGCCGCCAGGTTGGCCTTGAGCGCGTCCACTTCAAAATCGGCTTTGCCGATCGTGGTATGAACAATGCCCGCCTTGTCCGTGCGAAACCGCACCTGGCCGGCCTTGGCATTCTTCACCGCGGTTTCGACATCGGGCGTTACCGTGCCCACTTTGGGGTTCGGCATCAGTCCGCGTGGTCCCAGCACCTGTCCAAGCTTGCCCACCACGCGCATGGCGTCCGGTGACGCAATCACGACGTCGAAGGACATGTCGCCGCCCTTGATCTGGTCATGCAGGTCATCCATGCCCACGGCATCAGCACCCGCAGCCCGTGCCTTGTCGGCATTCTCGCCTTGCGTGAACACGGCCACGCGTACGCTTTTGCCCGTACCGTTTGGCAACACGCTGGCGCCGCGTACAGCCTGGTCCGACTTCTTGGGGTCCACGCCCAGGCGGATGGCCACGTCAACGGATTCCCGGAACTTGACCTTGCTGAACTGCTTGAGCAGTTCCAGCGCCTCGTCCAGCCCATAAACTTTCCCGCGCTCCACGATTTCGCGGATGCTCTTCATGCGTTTTCCTGGCCTGGCCATTACTCGACCCCCTCTACCGTGATGCCCATGCTGCGGGCAGAGCCCGCAATGGTGCGCACCGCGGCATCTATGTCGGCGGCCGTGAGATCGGGCTCCTTGGTCCTGGCAATCGCTTCTAGCTGGGATCGCGTCACCCTGCCCACTTTCTGCTTGTTTGGTTCGCCACTGCCTTTCGGCACCCCGGCAGCCTTGCGCAACAGCACCGCGGCGGGCGGCGTCTTGGTAATAAAGGTAAAACTGCGGTCCGCGTAAACGGTGATCACCACGGGCGTCGGCAGACCCGGCTCTTCCTTCTGGGTCTGGGCATTGAATGCCTTGCAGAAATCCATGATGCTGACGCCGTGCTGGCCCAGGGCCGGGCCCACCGGCGGGCTGGGATTGGCCTGCCCAGCCGGGATCTGCAGCTTGATATAAGCCAGTACTTTCTTAGCCATCTTTCATCTCCTCGGGTTCCAGCGCCCGGCAACACAGTGCCCAGGCTCCCCGTCAAGTTCATGTCCGTGTTGGTGTGTTGAGGTGGCGAGGAATAAACAAGCCCTCATCACTCCATCGCCCCACCAACTGCGTCAGGCCTTCTCCACCTGGTGGAACTCCAGTTCCACCGGCGTTGAGCGCCCGAAAATCAATACAGCCACCCGCAGGCGGCTTTTGTCGTAATTTACTTCTTCAACCACCCCGTTGAAGTCGTTGAAGGGCCCGTCGGTTACGCGGACCATTTCACCGGGCTCGAACAGGATCTTCGGCCGCGGCTTGTCCACCCCTTCCTTGACACGGTTCAGGATGGCGTTGGCTTCACGCTCAGTGATCGGCGCGGGCCGATCTGAGGTGCCGCCAATAAAACCCAACACTTTCGGCACGTCTTTTACCAGGTGCCAGGTCTCTTCGTTCATTTCCATTTCCACCAGTACGTAACCGGGGAAAAATTTGCGGTCGGAGCGGCGCTTCTGGCCGCCCTTCATCTCCACCACTTCCTCGGTGGGCACCAGCACCTCGCCAAACAGCTCCTCCATCCCAGCCCGCGCGACCCGTTCTTCCAGGGAGCGCTTGACCTGCTTCTCGAAGCCGGAATAGGCGTGCACGACGTACCAGCGTTTGGCCATGCTCAGGCTCCGCCGCCCAGCAAGACGCGGACTGACAGGCCCAGCATCCAGTCAATCCCGGCCAGCACCAAGGAAATGAATATGGTCACCACCAGCACCATCAGCGCGGTCTGCACCGTTTCCTGGTGGGTGGGCCAGACCACCTTGCGCCGTTCGATGTCTGCCTCTTTGAGGAAACGGAAAAACGCGCCGCCCTGCTGCGACTGCGCCGCCACCCAGGCCGCCAGACCGGCCACTGCAATCAGACCCGCCACCCGCACAGCCGTAATGGCCGCGTCCTGAAAGTAGTAGTACGCGCCAATGCCACCCAGCAGCATCACGACCGAGGTAAGCAACAGCAAACTGTCGACCAAGGGTGCGCGTTGTTTTTCTGCCTTTCCGTTCATTGTCCGGCTACGTTTACCTTTGTTAGCCTCTCGTTTCACAATCCTGGCAGGCCAGGAGGGACTCGAACCCCCAACCTGCGGTTTTGGAGACCGCTGCTCTGCCAATTGAGCTACTGGCCTATCGCACCTGCTTGAGATCAGAAAAGCTGGCCAGCCAATTCAGGCTGCCAGCTTCCTGATGATCATCGGATTGTTTAATATCGTTACTCGTGGATCTTGGCAACCACGCCTGCGCCCACGGTGCGCCCGCCTTCGCGAATCGCAAACCGCAAACCATCTTCCATCGCAATCGGCGCAATCAGCTCCACCTGCATCTTCACGTTGTCGCCAGGCATCACCATCTCCACGCCCTCTGGCAACTCCACCGCCCCCGTCACGTCCGTCGTGCGGAAATAAAACTGCGGCCGGTAACCCTTGAAAAACGGCGTGTGACGACCACCCTCGTCCTTCGACAGGATGTACACCTCCGCCTCAAACTTCGTATGCGGCGTAATACTGCCCACGTGCGCCAACACCTGCCCACGCTCCACCTCGTCACGCTTGGTACCACGCAGCAACACACCCACGTTGTCACCCGCACGACCCTCGTCCAGCAGCTTGCGGAACATCTCCACGCCCGTGCAGGTGGTCTTGGTGGTAGCGCGGATACCCACAATCTCCACTTCCTCGCCTACCTTGACCACGCCACGCTCCACGCGACCCGTCACCACCGTGCCGCGCCCCGAAATCGAAAACACATCCTCGATCGGCAGCAAAAACGGCTTGTCCATATCCCGCACCGGCTGCGGTATGTAGCTGTCCATCGCATCCAGCAGCTTTATTACCGACGGCACCCCGATGTCACTCTCGTCGCCTTCCAGCGCCTTCAGCGCCGAACCCGTCACAATCGGCGTGTCATCCCCCGGAAAATCATACGAACTCAACAGCTCGCGCACTTCCATCTCCACCAGCTCCAGCAGCTCCGCATCGTCCACCTGGTCCGCCTTGTTCAGGTACACCAGGATGTACGGCACGCCCACCTGCCGCGCCAGCAATATGTGCTCCCGCGTCTGCGGCATCGGGCCATCCGCCGCCGACACCACCAGAATCGCGCCGTCCATCTGCGCCGCACCGGTAATCATGTTCTTCACATAGTCCGCGTGACCCGGACAGTCCACGTGCGCGTAATGCCGCGCTTCCGACTCGTATTCCACGTGCGCCGTGGCAATCGTGATCCCGCGCGCGCGCTCTTCCGGCGCATTGTCAATCTGGTCGTATGCCTTGAACTCGCCACCACGCGCCTCAGCGCAGATCTTCGTCATCGCCGCCGTCAGCGTCGTCTTGCCGTGGTCAACGTGGCCAATCGTGCCCACGTTCACATGGGGCTTTGTTCTCTCAAATTTCGCTTTGGACATGACTGTTTCCTCTGCTTCCTGGCGACGCCTTTCAGGCGGTCTTCTTGATGATTTCGTCGGCCACGCTCGCTGGTGCCTCGGCGTAGTGGTCGAACTCCATGGTATAAGTCGCCCGGCCCTGGGTTTGTGATCTCAGGTCCGTGGCATAGCCGAACATCTCGGACAGCGGCACGTGCGCATTGATGATCTTGCCGGCCGGCGCGTCTTCCATACCCTGCACGATGCCGCGGCGGCGATTCAGGTCACCCATGACGTCACCCATGTAGTCTTCGGGCGTAACGACCTCGACCTTCATCAGCGGCTCCAGCAATACCGGGCTGGCCGCGAGGGCGGCATTCTTGAACGCCATCGAACCCGCGATCTTGAAGGCCATTTCGGAAGAGTCCACTTCGTGATAGCTGCCGTCATACAGGGCCACCTTGCAGTCCACCACCGGGTAGCCGGCAATGACGCCGGATTCCATCGCTTGCCGGATACCCTTGTCCACCGACCCGATGTATTCTTTGGGCACCACGCCGCCCACAACTTCATTGGCGAAGGAGTAGCCCTCGCCGGAGGGCGTCGGCGTCAGGCGAATCCTGACGTGGCCATATTGGCCGCGACCACCGGACTGGCGAACAAACTTGCCTTCCGCCTCGACTTCCTTGCGCACCGTCTCACGGTATGCCACCTGCGGCCGGCCAACATTGGCCTCCACTTTGAATTCGCGCTTCATCCGGTCCACGAGGATGTCCAGGTGCAACTCACCCATGCCGGAAATGATGGTCTGGCCGGACTCCTCGTCCGTGTGCACGCGAAACGAGGGGTCTTCCTGCGCCAGCTTGGACAGGGCGATGCCCATCTTCTCCTGGTCGGCCTTGGTCTTCGGCTCTACGGCGACGGAAATTACCGGCTCCGGGAATTCCATTCGCTCCAGCGTGATCACGGCGTCGTAGTCACACAGCGTATCGCCGGTTGTGACGGCCTTCAGGCCCACGGCGGCTGCGATGTCGCCAGCAAACACTTCCTTGATTTCTTCCCGCGAATTGGCATGCATCTGCAAGATGCGGCCAACGCGCTCTTTCTTTCCCTTGACCGGGTTGTACACGGTGTCGCCGGACTTCAGCGCGCCCGAGTAAACGCGGAAAAAGGTCAAAGTGCCGACAAACGGGTCAGTGGCGACCTTGAACGCCAGTGCCGCAAAGGGCTCGCCATCGTCGCTCTTGCGCACCGCGGTTTCCTCGTTTTCGAGGATGCCCTTGATCGGGGGCACATCCAGCGGCGACGGCATCAACTCGACCACCGCATCCAACAGGGCCTGCACACCCTTGTTCTTGAACGCTGAGCCGCACAGGCAGGGCACGATGTCGTTGTTCAGGGTGCCAATGCGCAGTCCGTTGATGATTTCCTCGTTAGTCAACTGGCCATTGTCCAGGTAGGATTCCATCAGTTCCTCGGAAGCCTCAGCCGCCATTTCGACCATGTACTCACGCGCCGCCTCCGCTTCCGCCAGCAGGGCGGCCGGAATCTCGCGCGCGTCGAAGGCCATGCCCATGTTCTCGGCGCTCCAGTAGATGGCCTTCATGCGCACCAGGTCAATGACGCCCTCGAAGTCTTCCTCTGCGCCAATCGGCAACTGAACGGGCACCGGGCGCGCGCCCAGGCGCTCCTTGATCTGGCGCACCACGCGGGTGAAGTCCGCGCCCGTGCGGTCCATTTTGTTGACAAAGGCCACGCGCGGCACGTTGTAGCGCGTGGCCTGCCGCCACACGGTCTCGGACTGCGGCTGGACTCCGCCCACGGCGCAGAATACGGCTACTGCGCCGTCCAGTACGCGTAACGAACGCTCCACCTCGATGGTAAAGTCCACGTGGCCCGGGGTATCAATGATGTTGATCCGGTGCAGCTCGAACTGCTTGTCCATACCAGCCCAAAAACAAGTCGTCGCGGCGGACGTGATGGTGATACCGCGCTCCTGCTCCTGCTCCATCCAGTCCATCGTGGCGTTGCCATCGTGGACTTCGCCGATCTTGTGCGACACGCCGGTGTAATACAGGATGCGTTCTGTAGTCGTGGTCTTGCCAGCGTCAATATGGGCCATGATGCCGATATTGCGATAGCGCTTGATGGGCGTGATGCGGGCCACTTTCCTTACCTCGAATTCCGTTTTACCAGCGGTAATGTGAGAAGGCCTTATTGGCCTCCGCCATGCGATGCACATCTTCCCGCTTCTTGACTGCGGACCCGCGCTGTTCCACGGCTTCCAGCAATTCGCCGGCGAGGCGTTGCGGCATGCTCTGCTCGCTGCGCTTGCGCGCTGCGTCAATAACCCAGCGCATGGCCAGGGTCTGGCGGCGCTTGGGCCGGACTTCCACCGGAACCTGATAAGTCGCGCCGCCCACCCGGCGCGATTTCACCTCAACCATCGGGCTGACGTTTTCCAGCGCTTTTTCAATCAGTTCGACAGGATCTGCGCTCTTGTTCTTCTTCTCGATGGTCTTAATGGCACCATACACAATGCGCTCGGCAACAGATTTCTTGCCGCTGTGCATCACCATGTTGACAAAGCGCGTGATCATCTCGCTGCCGAACTTCGGGTCAGGCAGGACTTCGCGCGCGAAATTTGAGTGTTTTCTGGACATTGCGTTTTCCGGTATCTGAAAAGGGCCGAAAATCAGTTCTTGGGCCGCTTGGCGCCGTATTTGGAGCGGCCCTGACGCCGATCTCCAACGCCCGCGGTATCGAGGCTGCCGCGCACAGTGTGATAACGCACACCCGGCAAATCCTTGACCCGGCCACCCCGGATCAGCACCACGCTGTGCTCCTGCAGGTTATGGCCCTCGCCGCCGATGTAACTGGTCACTTCAAAGCCGTTGGTCAGGCGCACGCGGGCAACCTTCCGCAAAGCTGAGTTCGGCTTTTTCGGCGTCGTTGTATAAACACGCGTGCACACCCCGCGTTTTTGCGGGCAGCCTTCCAGAGCGGGTACATTGCTCTTGAACGCCTTGGGCTTGCGCGGCTTGCGTACCAATTGATTGACAGTGGACATAAATAGTTATCCTGATAAAATAAAACGACAGGCGGGACGCTAATCCGGCCTGTCGGAGGCCGCGCATTCTACGCAGCCCTCCTTAGCAATGTCAAACGCCCAACCCGGGTTGCTTAAACCTGGATTGGGCGCCCATGAATCC
>Ga0299906_10002521_pt1 | contig 15188 bp, 12 predicted proteins | sample RVTome_14_FD_200259 | JGI IMG/M metagenome (GOLD analysis project Ga0299906, IMG submission 200259) | Soil microbial communities from uranium-contaminated site in the Upper Colorado River Basin, Wyoming, United States - RVT145D125 (version 2) ... | reverse complement strand
AACCAGCATGAGCTCGCGCCGCGTCACCAGCACGAGGGGCCGATCCCCGTGGGCACGGGGAAACCGGTGGCAGATCCTCCGGCAAGGTCAGCACGAAGGGCCGATCCCCGTGGGCACGGGGAAACCGTCGTGTGGTTGCTCCACACGGCGGGTGTGATGGGCCGATCCCCGTGGGCACGGGGAAACCGGCCAGGCCCATTGGTTTTCTGCCGGGTTCTGGGGCCGATCCCCGTGGGCACGGGGAAACCGTGCAGTCGGCCGCGGTCTGACCGGTGATGAGGGGCCGATCCCCGTGGGCACGGGGAAACCTGCAGCCGACACGTCGCTCCCTCCCATTAGGGGGGCCGATCCCCGTGGGCACGGGGAAACCCCTGGGACCCGGCGGCGTCCGCAAAGGCGAAAGGGCCGATCCCCGTGGGCACGGGGAAACCCTCACCGTGAGCCGGACGGGTGGGAATACCGCGGGCCGATCCCCGTGGGCACGGGGAAACCGACTGTATCCGATGCTGGTACCAGAGTCAAGCGGGCCGATCCCCGTGGGCACGGGGAAACCATCAATCTAAAGATCGCGGACCAGCTCAAGAAGGGCCGATCCCCGTGGGCACGGGGAAACCGCGGCACAGGGGTACCGTGAGCAAGCGGATTTCGGCCGATCCCCGTGGGCACGGGGAAACCTAAGGGCCCCGAGGAAGCACCCAGTCGCCCCGCGGCCGATCCCCGTGGGCACGGGGAAACCGCGGCTGCAGCCCGTGCAAAGCTGGTCTCGGCGGGCCGATCCCCGTGGGCACGGGGAAACCGAGGTATACGCACCGCCTTCTGATCTCAGGTAGGGCCGATCCCCGTGGGCACGGGGAAACCCGCCTCGGCCTCGCCCTGCCGCTGCTGGGCGGCGGCCGATCCCCGTGGGCACGGGGAAACCTCAAGACCCTCGTGCCAGAGGTCCGACATGGAGGGCCGATCCCCGTGGGCACGGGGAAACCTCAACCGCGCCGCCGACCCTACCACCTATCAGGGGCCGATCCCCGTGGGCACGGGGAAACCAACTTCGCGCCCTCTCGGTTGATTCGGTCGAGGGGCCGATCCCCGTGGGCACGGGGAAACCGGAACAGTCGGAATCGTCCAGTCGCGAGTAGAAGGCCGATCCCCGTGGGCACGGGGAAACCCGGGATCGCCGAGATTGAATGCGTCGAACGCGTGGCCGATCCCCGTGGGCACGGGGAAACCGGGTAAGGCATTTCTTTTTTCCCTTCTTTCTAAGGCCGATCCCCGTGGGCACGGGGAAACCAACGCCCTTCGTAAGAAGCGACAAGCGATTGACGGCCGATCCCCGTGGGCACGGGGAAACCATCATTCCACGTCGGTCTTCAGCGGCCTGCTCGGGCCGATCCCCGTGGGCACGGGGAAACCCCCAAGAAACCACCGGCAACTCGTCGCCTTCTGGGCCGATCCCCGTGGGCACGGGGAAACCAGATCGGCTAGGTCGGGGGCGTAGATGACGCAGGGCCGATCCCCGTGGGCACGGGGAAACCTCATGCCGCAGGGTCAGGAGGGACCCTGCGCTGGGCCGATCCCCGTGGGCACGGGGAAACCTTCCCCAAAAGGATTTCTGCTAATGCCAGCAATGGCCGATCCCCGTGGGCACGGGGAAACCGCTCGCGCATCCGCATAGGCCGACAACGTAAGAGGCCGATCCCCGTGGGCACGGGGAAACCCCTGCGAGCTAGTGTCAGTCACGACGCCATCATGGCCGATCCCCGTGGGCACGGGGAAACCCACCTCGACGTCAGAGCCATCACCCTTTGTAACGGCCGATCCCCGTGGGCACGGGGAAACCGTCTGTCATCGGCGTCGGTCCCTGAAATCAAGGGCCGATCCCCGTGGGCACGGGGAAACCTCTGAATCCGAAACTCTCGAAAAATGGAAACGGGGCCGATCCCCGTGGGCACGGGGAAACCCCCATAGCCGCAACGAGACAGGACCGTCGTGAGGGCCGATCCCCGTGGGCACGGGGAAACCTTGGGCGCTGCGCAAAAGAGGGTGCTGGCGCGAGGCCGATCCCCGTGGGCACGGGGAAACCACGCAACGCAGCCCACGCTGCGGCATCGCGAGCGGCCGATCCCCGTGGGCACGGGGAAACCCTCGACCAAAGGAACGCCTGGGTCCGTGAGACGGCCGATCCCCGTGGGCACGGGGAAACCAACTCTCAGATCAAGCTCGGCGCCGTCGCCGAAGGCCGATCCCCGTGGGCACGGGGAAACCTCGAAGCAGCGCGCGTGATGGTAGGGCGTTACGGGCCGATCCCCGTGGGCACGGGGAAACCCGGGAGAGTGCGCGAGGTGGTTCAGTGGCAAGAGGCCGATCCCCGTGGGCACGGGGAAACCGAGGGGGATCACGCCGCCGTGATCATGGAATGGGGCCGATCCCCGTGGGCACGGGGAAACCACGTCCTGGTCCGACCATCGGCGCTCGTCGAGCGGCCGATCCCCGTGGGCACGGGGAAACCGGGTCCAGGTGGCGCGAGACGCGGCCACCTCGCGGCCGATCCCCGTGGGCACGGGGAAACCCGAAGCCGCGACGCTCGAGCGGCCGGGCGAAGGGGCCGATCCCCGTGGGCACGGGGAAACCTTCTGATCAGCGATTTCACAGGCATGCTGCGACGGCCGATCCCCGTGGGCACGGGGAAACCTCAGGACGGGCGAGCTCGTCGGCTCGATCCGCGGGCCGATCCCCGTGGGCACGGGGAAACCTCTGCGACTATATGCCGCAGAGAGAGGGTAGCTGACGAATCAAGCGGCACTGGTCTTACCCGATTCACTTGTCAAAGAACCGATCTCCTCCTCGGACAACGGGCGACGCGCCAGGTAGACGCCGTCGAGACTCCACAGTTGCTTGCGTGGCACTCCCAGGGTGAGCACCTCCTGGCCGCCGAGCTGTTTGCGGTCGGGCCAGGTCATGACGATGGCCTGGTCGGGCTCGCCCTGGAACCAGCCCTCGAGCACGTCCCAGACGCGCTCGCGGACGGCCGCGGTCATGCGCGGTGCGGTGTAGACGCCGGGGGCGATCTCGCACATGCAGGAGGCGAGGAAGCCGCGGAAGCGGCCGGGGAGGTTACGGGTGACCACCACCGTCATCGGCATCGAAGAGCTCCTTGACGCGGTCGATCATGGACGGGATGAGCTGCTCCTTGCGGAATCGCCGGTTGGCCAGGCCGCGGACGTGACGCTCGAGCGGACGGCTCGGGTCGCGCAGGAAGCTGCCGACGCCCTCGAACGCCACCGGCAAGAGAATGCTGTCGCGGTAGAGATCCGCGACGTCGAGGGCGAAGGCAATCCCGGAGTCCTCGTGGATGAAGCCGAGCTGCGGGATGGCGCCGCTGACGGCGACCGCCACGAGGGCCGCGGCTTGCACGGCGCTCGAGGCGTGGTTGATCGCCTGGTTGGGCAGGTCGGCGGCCTGGGGCGCGGCACGGTCGTACCTTCGGCCGTCCCAATCGATTCCGTACTGCTCGGCGAGGCGCTTGTAGGTGGCCTTCATGCGCGCGCCCTCGATGCCGCGAAGGGCGTCGAGGTCGGTGGGAGGCAGGAGCTCGCCCAGGCGCCAGGCGTACATGCGCCTGACGACGTGGATGCGCCGGCCGTGATCGGCCCAGGCCTCGGCCTGGCGGCGGGCGCGGATGGAGGTGTCGGGTCCGGCGGGCAGGCTGGCGTAGAAGCGCACGCCGCCCTGGCCGACCGCCACCATTCCGCAGCCGTGCCGGGCGAGGAGCCGCAAGGCGTCGTGGCTGACGGTGGTTCCCGGCTCCAGCAGGAAGCACGACACCATCTGGAACGGGATGGCGTACTCGCCGGAGGGCAGGTCGTCAGTGCCCGCGGTGGTGAAGCGCAGGGTGCCGTAGTCCACCGTGAGGTTGCCGCGGCCCAGCCACATCAGGCCGTGGCGGTCGACTTGGGGAATGCGGGCGGTCTCGAGGCCCAGGCGTCCTTTGAGCATGGTCGACGCCCTCCTCAGCGACGTCCGGGCGCACGCAGCAGCAACATGCCGAATCCGAAGGCCCGGTGACGGCCGACGCCGCGGGCGAGCAGGTCCCGGAAGGCGTCCGGATCAGTGACTCCCAGGGTGCCGGTCAGGAGGGCGTCCGGCCGTTCGGCGACCTGGGTCTTGCGCTTACCTTCGCCGTCGCGGCGCCCGCGCCGGAGCACGCGGACGCGCCGGAACGCCTGCAGGCGAACGTCGAGGAGCCCGGCCGCGCCGTCGAGGCGCTGGCGCAGCCAATCGACGTAGACGGATTCGCGGTCGCCGGATTCGGCTTGGAGGTAGCGGCGGTGGAGGAAGGCGTCTAGCTCGGCGCCGGCGCGGAAGGTGCGGGGAGCGCCCACCCAGGTGGTAGCGACCTCGGAGGCCAGGCGCACGACCGGGCACGTGCGCACCTCGAAGCCGAATCGCCGGCCCGCGGCGAAGAGGCTGTCCGGCATCGGTTTGGTGCGCAGGTCGTCGAGCCGGCAGGCGGCTCGCGCTTGCGGCGGGCCGAGCTCGTCGGCGCTCTGCCGCAGCCGGCCGGCGTCGCCCGTGGTGTAGCCCAAGACGTTGAGCCACCGGCCTCGTGGCGTGACGGTGCGGAACGGCTGGGGCGAGAGGTCGTGGAAGAGCGACGTGAGGTGCTGATGGACGAAGTAGCCGAGGTCGTCCCATCGCTGTCGGGCTGCGCCCTGATCGCGGGCAAGACCCGTGACGAATGCCACGTCGAGGTCGAGCTGGACCATGTGGAGCTCACTCGCCATCGCTTGCCTCCTCGGGAACGTCGATCGTGCTCCGATAGACGAAGCGGCGCCCGACGTGGACCTGGTTGGCCCAATCCCGCAGGTCGTAAACCGGCTGGCAATCGCCGGTCTCGGGCGACGGCGGCGGAGCGTCGTCTTCCGGCCACCAGACGGCGAGGCCGCCGCCGGCGGTCCGCCGGGAGGCCGGGGCCTCGGAGACGGCATCCTTCAAGGTGGCGGCTCGCGTGCGGCCGATCACCAGAGGGCTGGCGGGCAGACACGGCTTGCGGCCCAGGAAGAGAGGACGCTCCGGCTCGCGGAGGGCCCGCTCGAGGTCGGCGAGAGTGGGCTCCTCGGCGGCGGGATCGAGGGCCAGGGCCACGGTGTAGACGGCGTCGGCCCAGTACTGTCGGCGGCGGATGTGGGTTGCGTGGCCGCTGGCGCCGTGGCGTTGCGCGGGTTGGTGCCAGGTCGTCCATCCCGCCTGCATGTAGGGCTGACCGAGGTCGACGGTCTGGAAGTCTTCGAGGAGCACGCCGGGCCGGTCGCGGCGCACGGCGAGCCGAAGCCGTTCTTGCAGCCGTTCGAGGCGCTCGGCGTCGCGGTGTTCCCAGCCCAGGGCGTTGGCGAGGAGGCCGGTCACCAGCGACAGGCCCGGCGCCGGCTCGGTGGCGCCGCGCTCGTCCACGCGCACGCCGCCGAAGCTCATCAGAGGAGCGTCGAAACGCAGGAGCAGGACATCTAGCGCGGGAGCTTCGTGCTCGGCCATCACGCCCCCTGCACCCGCGACGCTGCCCAGCCCGCGACGTCGGCCAGGTTGCTTAGCCGGCCGCCGCCGAGAGCCTTCTCGAGGGCGTCGGTGGGGCCCATGGCGGCGACCCGCCGTTCGGTGGCTCCGTACATCGCGTCGAGCTCGTGGAGGTGGTGGTCCAGGGCGGCGAAGGCGCTGGCCAGGGCGCCGCGGGCGGGCACCGGATCCAGGAAGGCGTTGGCGAGCGTCCGGGGCTGGCCGTTGCCGGCCTCGGCGAGCACCAGGTGAGCGTGCGCGTAGGGCGCGGTGGCGCCGAGCTTGGCGCCCGGCGAGACGGTGGCCATGAGGTGGACGAGGCGCCTCACGACCTCGGCGGCGAGCTGGCGGCCGTCCGGGTCGGCCGCTTCCCAGTCCCGGCGCGCGCAGCCGGTCAGGTTGGAGACGAGCAAGGGCAGGTCGACCACCACGTAGCCGTAGAAGAGGCCGCTCGCCAGCTCGGCGGTGTTGATGTGGCCGCTGCCGGTCTCGCGGACCTCCTGGAGGTCGTCGATGGCGGAGAAGTAATCGGTCTCGAACTGCCCCTCGTGCACGGTGAAGGCGTGGGCCACGTGGATGGCGGCGTCGGTGCGGGAGAGCACGTCGCCGGTGGTCATGCGGCCGAAGAGCGCGGCGTCGAGGCCGGCGCCCACGCGCTGGAGGTTCTGGCGGAACTGCCGGTCCTTGAAGCGTTCCTTCATGGCCGCCTTGGCGGCCTTGGCGTCGCCGGCTCCGCGGGCGATTTCCTCGGCCACTTGCCGCAGGTAGTCGACCTCGGGACGGCCGATCACCGTCACCTGCTTGGTGCGTACGTCGACGCTTCCGCTTTCTTCTTCCTCTTCTTCGGCCTTCTTGCGGGCCGCCTGGGCCTTCTTGCTCTCCCCGAGCAGCTCTTCGAGGATTCCGTGGGTCACGGCCTCGGCGACGTCCTCGGGCACGCCGCCGGCCCTCAGGGGCTCGAAGACGTGCTTTTCGAAGGTGCGGCGCGAGCGCACGGCCATGGGCGCCTCGCCGTCGCCGGCCGGGATACGGCCCAAGGCGTGCTCGTCGTCGGCGGTGCGCCAGTGCCGTTTGAGGCACTGCGACGAGATGCGGGTGCGGGTGGCGCCGCCGAAGGGCATGCGCTTGGCGAAGCCGGCGTCGTCGCGGTTGAGCAACGAAGCGGCGTAGGAGGTGAGGGTATGCAGTTGCAGGAATCGGTCGCTCACGGTCAGGTCTCCTCGTTCATCCGTTGGATTCTGCGGTCGCCTTGCGCAGACCGCGGTAATAGTCACGTGCGATGCGGCGGCGGACTTCCTCCTCGCCCTGCCGCGGACCGTCGGGTCCGCGGGCGGTGACGACGAGCCAGGCCAGGTCGGCGAGGTCCACCGGCTCGCCGGCGCTCGCCAACTGGTGAGTGGCGGCGCGCAGGGCGGCGGCCAGCGCCTCGAGGTCGGCGCGCAGGAGCCGCACCAGGCGCATCTCGCTCACGCTGGCGGCGGCCAGGGCCTGGCCGAGGCGCCGGCGGGGGCGGTGGAGCGTGTGGAGCTCGCCGAGGGCGCGCAGGATCAGGGCCCAGCGGGCCTCGGCGTCGGCGCCGCGGAGTTGCTCGGCGGGCTCGAGGTGGAAGACGACGGTCTTCCAATAGGCGGCGCCGCCGGGCGCTTCCGGATCGAGGCGGCGCAGCTCCGCCACCTCACCCGGGCTCATCAGGTCGTTTTCGATCTCCCAGACGATGCGGTGGACCACGTCGTCCAGGCTGTGGGGCGCGCCGGCGGTGGGGGGCGCGCCGGCGGTGGGGGCGTCAGGCGTCGGTAGCGGTTCGGTCATCGGCGGTTCCCTCGTCTTGAGCGAAAAGCTGTCTGAGGTGTTTGCGGGCGGCGCCTTCGAAGAGCATCCCGGCGACCGCCACCGCCCGGTAGTCCCGGGCCTCGGGCACGGGCGCGGCGCGGAAAGCGTCGTCGAGCTGGGCCTTGGCGAGGCGGTAAAGGCGCTTTTCCCAGTTGGCGGCGGCGGCCTCGGGACGTTCGTCGACGACGAGACCGAAGTCGCGCCACAGGTCGATGAAGAACACGGCGTCGACCTCGCGGTCGAAGCGGTCGAGCCAGGGCTGGGGGCGGTCGTCGCGGAAGTTCAAGTCTTCCGGCGCTCCCTGGAGAAGGGCGCAGAGCGCGGGCTTCAGGATGCGTTTCTGGACGTCGCCGACGCGCTCCACGCGGGCCTTGGCGAAGTCGCCGAGGCGGGGCCGCTCTTCGAGCGACCGCAGCCAGCCCACGCCTTTCTCGGGCACGGGGATGCGCCGTTCGTGGTAGCCCTCGGTCTTGCCCTGGCCGCGCACCATGACCTGGGCGACGACCACCGGGTGGTTGCCGTCCTCTTCGTGGACGCGCAGGGCCGGCTGGCGCTTCCAGTCGGCGCCGAAGAGCACGTCCTGCAGGAGACGGTAGGTGAGGCCGCCGGGGGAGACGGTGAGCGCCGCCGGTCCGGAGGGGGTGGCGCGCACCGGCGTCCACACGTCGCCGGTGTCGCCCAGACGCTCCTTGGCGTCGAGGAAGGCGCTGTCGCTGGGCGCGGCGTAGGCGCCGACCTTGCCGCCGCCGTCGACCAGGCGCACGCGCCGGCAGACTTCGATGAAGAACGGATCGCAGGCGGTGAGCGGCACGCGCGGTTCCTTGCCGTTCCAGTCGAGGGTCCAGAGCAGGGCGTGGCCGCCGTCGGCGTACTCGTAGCCGGGGTCGAGGAGCTCGTCGCGGCCGTCGAGCCACACCCGCACGTCGCGGGCGAAGCGCTCGGCCCATCCGAGGCCGGGGGCGGCAGCGAGCCCCGGGCGGCTGCCGAAGCCGCTGTTCATGCGCGCGACGCCGTAATTGCCGCGTCCGCTGTATCCCTGGAAAGTCTGGAGCGTGACCAGGGCGTAGACCCAGTGCTCGGGGCGGGCGGCGACCATCGAGTGTTGCTTCACGTCGATGTTCTTCGCCGTCACCAGCATGTCGAGGTCGTCGGGAGTCTCGGCGGCGGGCTTGTAGCGCGGCCATTCGCCGCCCGGCACGGGGACCTGCATGAACGCGGGCTTTGCCACGTCGTCGACCACGAGACACCAGGCGTCGTCAACCGCGAGGCCGAGGAGCGCGTCGCGCCAGGCGTCGGCGGGGCGGGCGAGGTCGCGGTCGTCCGTGCGGGCGCACACCAGGGCGCCGAGCTGAACCAGAAATGCGTGCCAGGGATGGGCCTGGTGGGGTCGGAGGGCGACGAATTCGAGGTCGGCGCCGGCGCCCAGGCGGGCGAGGACGCCGGGGAGGTCGGCGGTGGTGCGACCGCCGGCGTCCCGGAGGGAGAACAGGGGGCCGCGGAGGAGGTGGTGGTGGCCTGTAGTCTGCGTCATTTGTTGCCTCTCTTGACGGCCGACTGTCCTTGTGGTATGTTGCTCGGCGTGGGGCCCTAGATGCTTCGATACAAACCTACACCCTAAACCGTCTGGGAGCAAGCGAGGAACAAGCGATGTTCAAAGAGAGATGCCACCTGTGGTGTTGCGAAGAGGAGTAGAAGAGACGGCGGGCGGCCCGGCAAGTGTTGGCTACACCCGGTCCGCCCGCCCTACCACGGAGCAGCGCTGTGCCCACGCGGATCCAACGAGTATAGCGGATCCTGAGAAGACAGGGTGCGGAAGTGCTCCACCAAGGGGAGGAACGAATGTTCCGCACACGGCTACACAAGTTGGCGCGTGGTCGGCCGGATACCAAGCCTGGCCACCTAGAGAAGCTCCGATGGGCACTTCTTAGCCCGCAGCTTCCCAGATCTCGGTAGTTAGAGCCGGTCAGATCTAGGGAGTTCTGGAGCCTTCCCCGAGAGTCGGGGATGGGCCTGGTGTCGGTTTTTCGCGTAGCGATTTCCCCGTGACCGCGGGGCACCTGTTCGCATTCCGGCAATAGCCGGTTTCGCTGACCCATGGTCATCGACTGATCAAGGCGTGGTCTGAAGGCTGGCCGATTCACTCGTACCTCCACTGATCCTGTCGACCCTGTTGGGCCGGGAGGGCGCTCCGCCTATACATGTGACACGGACGAGCTCCGAAGGTTGATGATCATGATTCCTCCATCCGTAACCCCAACCGGTCGTACCGATACCAGTTGGGACCGAACCGGAAGGTGACGATTTCGCGCGTCTCCCGGACGTCCTCCGCGGCCTCGGCCTCTTCGGGGACGCCGCGGGCCAGGAAATGGGGGATCGTCAGCTCGGCGACGTCATGGCCGAAGGGACTGCGAAAGGCCGGCTCGAAGCGGACGAGCCGGTCCTCCAGGCCGAGACGCGTCGGGATCTTGCGCTCGCCCCGCTCGGGGAAAAGACACGCTTCGTCGTCGTAGCAGATCTGGCGCTTGACGACGTTGAGGTTGGCGAGCTGGGTGTCCGCGAGCATCTTTCCCCAAACGGTCTGCTGATGGGCCTGCCAGGTCTTGCCGAGGTCGGCGGCGATTGCCAGCAGACGCTCGGGGTGGACGCTCTCGTCCACCAACCGGCGGTTCTCGGCGGGAATGCGCAGGGTCGGCTCCGGGCGCAAGAGCCGCCAGGTGGCCTCGAGGATCCGCAAGTCCTCGTAGACGGTGCCGAGACCGTGGGTGGACTCGAGAGTCTCGCCGGCCACCCACGGGCCGAGGTCGCCTCCCTCCGGTACCAGGACGAGGGCACGTGCGCCGACGAAAGGCGCGGGACGTTCGTCGCGCCGGTGCCGGTGGAGACGCCCGATGCGCTGGAGGAGCACGTCCATCGGGCACAGGTCGGTCACCAGCAGGTCGGCGTCGAGATCGAGGCTCTGCTCGACGGTCTGGGTCGCGACCACGACCCGCCCACCTGCCGGCCTCTCCTTGCCGAAGGCCGCTTCGATGGCCTCGTCCAGGGCCTTGCGGTCGCGGTCGGCGAAGCGCCCGTGGTGCGGCGCGACGACGTCGCCGCAGCGGAAGAGGACCGGCGCGCCGCCGGCGATGGCTTCCAGGGCTTCCTGAGTGGCGATGCAGTCCTTGACCGTGTTGCGGATCACCAGCACCTTGGCGCCCTCGCGGGCGGCCGACAGGGCCTCGCGCGCCACCGCGTCCGGCTCGTCCATCCACGGGTGCAGCGCGATCCGCACCGCCTTCTCGGGTTGATCGCCGGCGACGCCGAGGACTTCGGCGGGGGCGCCGGCCGGGCGGTGGCTCAGCGCCGGATAGGGCGTGGCCAGGGCGGCGGCCAGCGTCGGCACCTGGTCGTGACGCCGCCGGCGGTCGCTTTCGGCGAGCAAGCGAGTCCGCGCGGCGGCACCGAGGGTGGCGGAGAGCAGCAGGGCGTGGCCGCCGGCCCGGAGGTGCTGGTCGAGAACGCTCTCGAGGACCCGCGTCATGTAGGCGTCGGAGGCGTGGACCTCGTCGACGACCAGGAACTGGCGCAGCAGGGCGGTCGCTCTCAGGTGCGCGTGGCTCACCTGGAGGGCGGAGAGCAGCACCTGGTCCACAGTGCCCACGACCACCGGGCCCGCGAGGTAGCGCTTCGGGCTCTCGGCCGCCCAGGCGCGATGACGGAACCGATCGTGGTCGGGCCACAGCACCTGGAAGCGCGGCAGCCGCGCCTTGGCTTCCACTTCGTCGACGCGCAGGTAGCCGGGCACGGCGAGCACGACGGCGGGACGTCGGTCCGGATCGGGGAAGGCGTGCGCCACGGCCTCGCGCACGCGGCGGTGGATCTGCGTGGCGGCGGTGCGGGTGGGCAGGGCGAAGACCATGCCGTCGACCAGGCCGGCGTGAAAGAGCCGGGCGTAGTACACGAGAGCGGCCTCCGTCTTGCCCGAACCGGTCTCGGCCTCGAGCACGGTCAGGCTGCCCGCGGCGTCGAGGGGCAGGTCGAGCATGGCCTGTTGCGCGGCCCAGGGCGTGCTTCCCGGCACCAGGGTCTGGAAGCCGGGCGGCTCGGAGCCGAGGCAGGCGCGCGCGGGCCGCGGATCGATCCCGATCCGCTCGATCACCAGGCGGGCTCGCGGCCGCGCGAAGTCCATCCGGTCGCTCGCGTCGCCGTCGTCGCGGAAGGTGAAGCGGCCGGGGGCGTCGTCGGAGCCCAGCCAGTCCGCGAGCATGAGCAGCCCGGACCAGCCGTGTTGGAGCTCCGCGGTCGCCGGCAGCGGCTCTCCGCCCGGCTCCCACGCCCGCGGGAACCAGCGGCGCGTCCGGTCCACGAGGTCCGCGATGCCCGCGAAGGGATCGGGTCCCGTCGCCGGCTGCCAGTGGTGCGTCACGATCTTGTCGCCCTGCGTGATGTCCACGGGCCGGCCGTGGTGGCTGATGGTGGCGATCAGGAGCTGAAAAACGTCGTCACCCTCGGGGTGATCGCCCCAGGCGGCGAGCTCGCAGATGCGGAGGCTATTGAAGAGTAGCCGGGTGAGGTCCCTGCGGTTGTTCCTCGGATTGAGGATCGCCAGCACCTCGGCGAGGTGGCCGGCGGTGTCCTTCGTCCCCCGGGCCTTGTTCTGGAAGCCGGCGTTGAACTTGCCGACGTCGTGGAGCGCCGCCAGCACGCCGAGGCGCGCCACCTGCACCTCGGTCAGGTCGTCGCGGCCGGCCAGGCGGGCGAGGCGCCGGCGCAGCAGGGTGCGCTCGAGCAGGGCCTCGCACACCGCGGCGACGTCGGCGCAATGGTCGGCGACGGAGTGCCAGGCCAAAACGCGCTTCTGCTCGTCCTGTCGGAGCTTGCCCCAGAAGCCTGTGGGAGGTCCTTGCATGCACGTGCTCTACCGGAGAACGCGAGATATGGCGCCGCGGCGGAGCACGGCGTCCTCGGCGATTCGTCTGACCAGGAGCCAGGTGGCGGCGGCGTCGCCGGCCGCCGTGTGCGGCGCGCCGCCGGCGAACGGGATGCCCTCCGCCGCGCAGGCTGCCGCGAGAGAACGACAGCGGCCGGTCCAATCGGAATAGCGCCTCATCGCGCACTCCCAGCGCAACCGCGGCCGGGGCAGCCGGTAGCGGTCGCAGGTCTGGTGGCAGAGGCGGCGGTCGAACTCGGCGTTGTAGGCGACGATCCGGCGGCCCGCAAGGAACGGGCGAAGCTCGGAGAGGACGTCCGGCCATGGCGGCGCCGCGGCGAGGCGGCAGGCGTCGAGGCCGTGGACGGCCAGGGCCTCGGCCTCGATGCCGGCTGCAGAAGCCCCCCCCGTCCCCCCAGGGGGCCCTGCCGGCCGCACGTCGCGGTCGAAGAGCAGGTCGCCGGTGGGGCCGTCGATCACCGCGATCTGCACGATCTCGGCGTCACCGCCCAGGCCGGTGGTTTCCGTGTCGACGACGCACCACGGAGCCTGGCTCAGCCCCTGCGCCCACGCGCGTACACGGTGAGCTCGACGTCGACGGACCATGCCTGAGTCTACCGCCCAGGAATCACGGGCTGTCGCCGGGACGCGGGCGCTCGGAGCAGGCGGGACGCCTGCGCTCCCAGCGAGAGCCGAGCTTGAAATGCCTGATCTGGGTCCCACGTATCGTTGGACCCGAAAGTCGAGAAAAGGTTGAGCTCAGCGAAGTCGTCCTCGACTCTTGACCGCCCTCCCCAACCCCGCTATACTAGGCGGTAACACAGCGTCCGCGACGATCCACCCCCGGCGAGAGGAGGTCCACGACTCAGATCCCTTGCGACCAACCCGACTGAGGCGTCCATCGCCTCGAGAAGACGCCCGAGGGAGTCCCTCCCCTCGAGCCGGCACGACGACGATCCACCAGAAAAAGACGAAACAAGACGGCCCGAGCGAGTAACGAGCTCGCCCGGACCTGACCAGGCAAAGGAGAGCCCCAATGCCCGATCACGACGATTCTATCCCCACGAACGCCTTCGACCCCGAGTACCTGAGCCAGCTCGCCCGGCACGACGAGCCCGTGACCGCCGGCGAGGCGGTGACCGGCGGCTTCTGGCGCGTCGTCCCAATGGGCGACGAGCGCTTCGGCCTCTACCGTCAGTGGGAGAGCCCGGAGGACGGCGACGAGCCCTTCGGCACCCTCACCGACCGCGACACGGCGCTGCTCGCCGCGGCGTTCCTGCCGCTGGTGGACCGCGCGCGGAGCTTCTCCGTCGACCCGGAGGACGCCGGCGGTCCCGTGCTCTACCGCGACGGCCGCGCCGTGGGCCGGCTGCGTCACGGCAATCCGGAGCTGACCGACGCCCTGAACCTCGCCGACGGCCTGGCGCGCTGCCCGTCGTCGATCGCCAGCTTCCTGGAGGCGGCCGGCGCGGCGGCGCTGGAGCTGGCCGGCAAGATCCTGGTGCGGCGGAGCTGAGGGTGATCCGACGGTAGGGGCAGGCCCCCGTGCCTGCCCCTGGGACGCGTCAGCGTCCCATTCCGGAACGAGGGCCGCTTGCCGCAGCCCTCGGGCAGTTCCCGACAGCATCAATCGAGATCGTCGAAGACGTCTTCGAGCCTGCCGGCATCCAGTAGCCGAGGGCTCCAGCGGTCGAGGGCGTCGACGTCGGCGCGGTCGAAGCGCTCGACCGCCCATGGTGGAAGCTCGCCGAAGCGTTGGCCCGCAAGGGCCTTCAGGAGCTCGGCCTTGCCTTTCCGCATGCCCTTCTGCATGCCCTCCTGACGCCCTTGCTTCAGCCATTCTTTCGGCCATTTTGCGACGCGTTCGTGGACCATGATCTTGGCCTCCTGAAGGGTCCTGAATCGGGGGACCTTTTCATCCTTCGGCGCCAGCTTGCCCGCGATGCTGCTGATCAGCAGCGCGACGTCGGTCTCGACCTCCGGATCGTCCACCAAGCCCATCACCTCGTCGACGACCGCCTCGAGCTCCGTCACGCTGGACACCTGCTCGAGCAGGAAGACGCCGCTGGTCACGTCCGCCACCGGCCGCAGCTCCTCGACCGGGTAGTGGCCCACGTCGAGAACGACGTACTCGAAGCTGGGCACCGCCAAGCCCTCGAGCGGCTGGATCAGACCTTCCAGCGACCGCGGCGCCCACCACGGCTTCTCCCCATTATACAGCACTATCGGCAGGACCGGCGGCAGCAGGCCCTTCGACGTCAGCTTCTGGTCCTTGAGCAGGAACTGGTACAGCAGGGCCACGTACACCCACAGACGCAGCGCCATGAACCGGTTCACCGACGACTGCAGCTCCATGAGCACGTAGACGAAGAACCACTCGCGCTCCCCGGGCCCGTAGCGCACTCGCCAGACGATGTCGCTCTCGCGCTGATCGAGGAATCGGCTGACGTAGTGCGCCGGCACCAGCTCCAAGGTGGAGAAGTCGAGCTTGGCCGTCCACGGCCCGACCACGAAGCGCCGCAGGATCTCTTCGATGATGCTGCGGTGGGTGAAGATCCGGCGGTAGACCGGATCGTGAGGTCGGCTCTCGGCCTTCTTCCCCTTCGAGGACGACGCTTGGCGCATTGGCCGAGTATAGCGCCCATGACCCAGGGTGCGGACGCGAGCGCATCCATGAGCTCGCAAGAAAAGACGGCCCGAGCGAGTAACGAGCTCGCCCGGACCTGACCAGGCAAAGGAGTACAGCCAATGCCCGATCACGACGATTCTATCCCCACCAACGCCTTCGACCCCGAGTACCTGAGCCAGCTCGCCCGGCACGACGAGCCCGTGACCGCCGGCGAGGCGGTGACCGGCGGCTTCTGGCGCGTCGTCCCAATGGGCGACGAGCGCTTCGGCCTCTACC
>Ga0299906_10002520_pt1 | contig 15189 bp, 12 predicted proteins | sample RVTome_14_FD_200259 | JGI IMG/M metagenome (GOLD analysis project Ga0299906, IMG submission 200259) | Soil microbial communities from uranium-contaminated site in the Upper Colorado River Basin, Wyoming, United States - RVT145D125 (version 2) ... | reverse complement strand
CCCTCCTTGAGGTCGTCAGCCCAGCGCTCCAGCTTCTCCATCTCCTCCTCGAAGAAGCGGCCGTTCCGTGCGGTCACGCGGTCGAGCAGGGCCTGTCGCTCAGCCGCGGTCTGCCGTCGCAGCTGCGCCTCCGCCTCAGGGGCGACGCTCACCACCCCCTCGGTGCGCCCGCTCACCCCGAAGAGCTTGTCGCACGCCTCGGCATCCAGGAGCTCCCCCGAGTCGCGGACGGCCGCCCAGAGCAAGTGATCCTCCTGCTCCAGCGACTCGATCGTCACGCGGGTAAGGGTGAGATAGCCGGCGTCGCCCCGAAGCGCTTCCACCACGGACACGCGCACGGGGTGGGCGGCGTAGTCGAAGACCACCTCTCCCGCCTGGAGATCACGGGCCGCAGCACGCTCGACCACGGCCTGGGCGAGCGGGTGACCCAGGCGGTAGATGTGGTCCGCCTGCCCGCCGTCGGTGGACGCAAGGAGCCGGTACCGACCGCGCGGGCCAACATTGCCGGCCGGCGGGCTGCGCAGGTCGAACGCTCTCGCGTCATGGTCGAACGTCGCAGCATCAGCCAGCTCATGCACCGTCAGCCGCCAGAGCGCCTGGCTGAGGCGGTCCAGATGGACATTCGCGTCGCGCAGGCTGAGCCGCAGCCGCTGGTGCACCTCCTCGTCGAAGCTCTCCAGGAGCTGCGCACGGGTAGCCGACATCCGGGCGGCGATCTCCTCCTCCAGCTCCTTCTGGAGGGCGTCGAAGGCCGCGTCGATCTGCTCCGGTGTCCGGCACGACTGGTAGATCCGGGCGACGCGCCGCTCGAAGTCCACGCCCGATTCGAGGGCGCCCAGCACCTCGTCGGAGGCGCCGAAAACGCCGTCGAAAAGGCGGAACTTCTCGGAGAGGAGCTGGAACACTCGTTGATCAGCCTCGTTCCTCCGGTTGAGGAAGTTGATCACCACCACGTCGTGCCGCTGGCCATAGCGGTGGCAGCGGCCGATGCGCTGCTCGATCCGCTGCGGGTTCCAGGGCAGGTCGTAGTTCACGACCAGGGCGCAGAACTGGAGTTTGACCCCTTCCGCGGCGGCCTCCGTCGCCACCAGGATGGTCGCCGTGTCGCGGAAGTGCTCCACCAGCGCGGTCCGCAGATCGACAGCCCTGTTGCCCGTGACGCGGTCGGTTCCGGCGTGGCGGTCCCTCCACGCTTCGTGGATCGCGGCCGCTCGGGGGTCGGTGTTCGTGCCATTCAGCGTCATCACCTGGCCGGCATAACCACTGGCCGCGAGCAGCCCCCAGAGGTACTCCTGGGTCCGCCGCGACTCGGTGAAGACCACGCCGGGGCCGAGCACCGCCTGTCGGCCCTCCAGCCGCGACACCAGCGAGGCGAGCGTGCCGGCGATGGCAAAGGTCGAGGAGGCCAGCAGCCGCCGGCGGACCAGGGTCATGAGTGTCCGCTGGCTCGCCGGCAGGGCATGGAGCGTGTCGCGCTGGAGGTAGGCGCTGACGGTGTCGTAGAGGCGTTGCTCCTCGTCGGTCGGTGTGAAGTCCTGCGTGATGGGCACCCGGTGGGTGTAACGCACGTATTCGGTGACCTGCCGTCGCAGGGTTCGCTTGCACAAGGGCGCGAGGCGCCGGCGAAGATCCTCGAACTCGGTCCGGCCCAGCGGTCCGCGGAGGTAGGCCGCGCGGAACGATGCGATGTCGCCGAAGAGATGCTCGTCGAGGAAGCCGACCAGCCCGAAGAGCTCCAGCAGCGTGTTCTGCAGGGGCGTGGCCGTGAGCAGGACCTTCGGACGGTCGGCGATCGCCTCCTTGATGGCGCGGGCGATCTTGTTGCCCGGCTTGTAGACGTTACGCAGGCGATGGGCCTCGTCGACGACGACCAGATTCCAGGGGACGGCCCGGACCGCGTCCGCCCGAGCTCGCGCGAAATGGTAGGAGCACACGACCACGGCACCCGCCTGCTCGAACGGGTTCGCTGTCCCAGCCTTCTGCGCGGTGCCGAACGCCCTGGCGTCGAAAACGGTCGCGGGGAGAAAGAACTTCTCGCTCAGCTCCTGCATCCATTGATTGCGCAGTGTCGTGGGCACGATGGCCAGGATGCGACGGCGCCTCTCAGCCCAGAGCTGACTGATGATCAAGCCCGCCTCGATGGTCTTCCCAAGCCCGACCTCGTCGGCCAGGAGCGCCCCGCGTGACAGCGGCGAGCGGAACGCGAAGAGCGCGGCGTCGATCTGGTGCGGGTTGAGATCTACCGTGGCGTTCGGCAGCGAGGAGCCCAGCTTCTCCAGGCTGTCGGAGGGACTGCGGCGGCGGAGCAGGTGGGCGAAATACTTGGAGTGGTAGTCGGTGCTCAGCTACATCCTCTCCCGGCAAGGTCGCCAGACACGGAGCAACTCAAGAGATGCCTCTTGGAGTGCAGGATCCAGATCGGCCAGTGTCCCACCGTACCGGGCCGCATAGAGGGAGATCGTCGCGCGAAGCGTCCGACGCCTTTGTCCATCGCGCCTGCGAACCTTCTCGTCACTCGATCCCATGGGCGTACTCACCACTAGAGCGTATGGCTGCCAGGCGGCAACGTCAACAAAGTCCCGACGCGCCTTCCGCAGCGAAGGATCGAGCCGGCCGGCTACTTCCGGGGCGTGCGCACGAACAGGAAGTCGCCGCCGTCGTGGCTGGCCTGGCGGATGTCGCCGTACACGGGAAACTGCTCGGCGTGCAGGGCGACCTCGCGGCGGATGAAGCTGAACATCTGCGACATGTCGATCACCGCCTCGTTGGCGGCCGGGGCCTTGAACAGCGCCGCCGCGAACACGGAATGGCCCTCCTTGCCGCAGCTGTGAGCGCCGTGCGTGCCGGCTTGGCCGCCATGCGGGCCAGGTAGTCCTGCGTACGGATGCTCGGATTGGCTCCGCGCGTGAGCTTGCCGAAGAAGCAGCTGTCGGCGCGACCGCGCGGAGTTGGCGCGCTCGGAGTCGGTGTCGAAGGTCGCCACCCGGGAGGTCACGGTCACCTCTCCCAGCGCGTGGGGCACGGCGGGGGACTGGCGCGGCTGGACCCCGATGTCGCGGGACCGGATCGCCTGCGTCGTTCCGGAGCAGGCGGCTAGCGCCAGCGACAGACTCGGCAGCAGAGCACGGCGGTGCATCACTCGCCTGCCCCCCCCCCGGCGACGAGGCTGCCACGAGCTCATAACGCGAGGGCGCGCTCATGCACAGCTAAAGCGGGAGCGCTCACACCGAGCCGGGGGCGCCCCCGATGATGCGGAGCAGGCGCGGGTCGCGCCACGCGTCGGCCGGCGCGCCCGCGAACACGATCTCGCCTCGCTCGATGACGTAGAGCCGGCTCGTCCACGGCGGCACGTGGTGGATGTTCGACTCGGCGATCAGGATCGCGTGGCCGAGCTGCGTGATCTCGCGGATCCCGTCGCTGACGGCCGGGATGATGGCCGGCGACAGCCCCTCGAAGGGCTCGTCGAGGAGGAGGATCTCGGGGTCGAGGGCGAGCGCGCGCGCGATCGAGAGCATCTTGCGCTCGCCGCCGCTCATCTGGGGGCCCTTGCGCTTCGCGTAGCGGCGGAGGACGGGGAACACGCGATAGGCGAGCTCGATCCGCCCGGCCGCGGGGCGTCCGGTCCGGCGGGTCCACGTCGAGATCTCGATGTTCTCGGCCACGGTCAGGTCCGCGAAGATCGCGCCGTCCTCGGGGGCCCAGCCCAGGCCCAGGCCGGCGATCTCGTACGGGCGTCGGCCGTGGATCGGCCGGCCCTTGAACTCGACGCGACCCGCGTGCGGGCGGTGAAAGCCCATCACCGTGCGCAGCGTGGTCGTCTTGCCGGCGCCGTTGCGGCCCACCAGGCAGACGACCTCGCGCTCGCCGACCTCGAGCGAGACCGACCGGAGGATGTGGCTGGCCTGGATGAAGACGTCGATACCGCGCACGCTCAGCATCAGCGGGGGCCGGGCGGCAGGACCGTCTTGCGGCCGATGACAGTGTCGACCACGTGGGCGTCGGCCTGGATCGCCGCCGGCGTGGCGTCGGCCAGCACCCGGCCCTGGTGGAGCGCGATGATCCGGTGGGAATACCCGAACACGATGTCCATGTCATGCTCGACCTGGATGATGGCCTTGAGCCCGATGCGCCGGCCGGCCGAGACGAGGATCTCCATGATGGCCGTCTTGTCGGCGGTGCTCACCCCGCTCGTCGGCTCGTCGAGCAGGATGATCTCGGGCCGGAGCGCGAAGGCCGAGGCCACGTCGAGGAGCTTCTTGTCGCCCTGCGGAAGCTGGCGGGACGGCGTGTGACGCTTGTCGTCGAGGCCGAACAGGCCGGCCACCTCGAGGGCGCCTGCCTCCACCTCGCGGTCGCGCGCGAGCGAGGCGAACAGCCGCGTCCCCCGGCCGAGCCGCGACACCACGGCGGCCTGGAGCGTCTGCAGCACGGTGAGATCGGGGAAGATCTGCACGAGCTGGAAGCTCCGGGCCATCCCCAGGCGCGCCAGCCGCACGGGGCCGATCCCGGTGACCTCACGGCCGTTGAGGTGCACGCTGCCGGCGCTCGGCCGCAGCACCCCGGTCAGCACGTTGATGAGGGTCGACTTGCCGGCCCCGTTCGGCCCGATGATCGAGACGAACTCCCCCGCATCGACGGCGAGGCTCACGCCGTCGAGCGCGCAGAACTCCCCGTAGAACTTCCGGAGCCCGGCGGCGCGCAGGATCATGCGCGAGAGACGCCCAGCGGGCGCGCCCGCCGGACGAGCCCCAGCAGCCCGCCCGGCGCGAAGATGACGATCGCCGCCAGGATGGCGCCGAAGATCAGCCGCCAGAACGAGGGCGCCAGCGACTTCAAGGCGTCCTCCAGGTAGATGAAGGCGAAGGCGCCCACCAGCGGGCCGAAGAAGCTGGCGAAGCCGCCCAGCAGCGTCATGAACACGAGGTTCCCCGAGTGCGTCCAGTAGGCGAGCGTGGGGTCGACGTTGCCGATGGGCGCGCCCAGGAGGGCGCCGCCAGCCGAGGCGTACACCGCCGAGATCATGAAGGCATACCAGCGATAGCGCCTCACGCTGATCCCGAGCGTCTCGGCCTTGGCCGGGTTGTCGCGGATGGTCTTCAGGCAGAGGCCGAACGGGGAATGCACCACCCGCCACATCACGGCGGCGGCCAGCGCCAGCACGACCAGGGAGTAGTAGTAGTAGGGCCCGATCAGGTAGTCCGTCTTGGGGATCTCCTCCAGGCCGAAGCCCAGCAGGGAGGGGCGCAGGTACGGCGTCCCTTCGTCGCCCCCCGTCACCCGGTAGAACTTGAGCACGAACGTGTAGAACACCATGCCGAAGGCGAGCGTGAGCATGCCGAAGTAGATCTTGACGTAGCGCACGCAGAGCGCCGCCACCGGGGCCGCCACCAGCGCCCCCAGCACCGCGGAGGCGACCAGGATCGCCTCCAGCGACCGGACGCCGAACTTCGAGGTGAGAAACGCGCCGGTGTAGGCGCCGATGCCGATGAAGAGGGCGTGGCCGAAGGACACGAGGCCCGTGTAGCCGAACAGCAAGTTGAGCCCGAGCAGGGCGACGCCGTAGGCCATGAACGGCAGCATCAGGAGCACGTGGTAGGTCGGGGCCACGCAGGGGACCACCAGGACCCCCGCTCCCGCGAGGGCGAGCACGACGCGCCCCGTCATGTCGCGGTCGCGGCCGTCCCGAACAGGCCCCGGGGGCGCAGCACCAGCACGGCGATGACGATCAGGTAGATCAGCAGCATCTCGAGCTCGGGGTAGGTCGAGATCGCCACCGAGCGGAGCACCCCCACGATGAGCGCCCCCACGAAGGCGCCCCGCATCGACCCGAGCCCCCCGATGACCACCACCGCGAACGCCTCCACGATCAACTCGATGCCCATCTCGCTCATGGCGGCGGTGGCGGGGATGACGAGGGCGCCGCCGAGCGTGCCCAGCGCCGTGCCCAGCGTGAAGACCCGGGCGTAGAGCCACCGCATGTCCACGCCGAGCGCCTCGGCCATCTCGCGGTTGTCGGCGGCGGCGCGGATGATCCGGCCGAAGGCGGTCCGGGTGAGCAGGGCGCCGATGCCGACCGCGATCACCAGGCTGGCCGCGATCACGATGAGGTTGTAGACGGGCACGGCGGCGCCTAGGAGGCGCACCTGGCCGTAGACGAGATACATCCCGCCCGTGGAGAGCGGCGAGGTTCCCCACGTGAGCCGGATCGTGTCCTCGAGCATCAGCACGAGCGCGAAGGTGAGCAGGAGCTGGAACGTCTCGTCACGCTCGTAGACGAAGCGCAGCAGCCCCCGCTCGACGACCACCCCGACGAGGCCGGCGGCGAGGCCGGCGAGCGCCAGCGGCACGATGAAGAATCCCGCCGGCCCTCCCGCCGCGGCGTACGCCTGCACGGCCGAGACCCCGACGTACGCCCCCAGCGCGTAGAACGACCCGCACGCGAGGTTGAAGATCTTCTGCACCCCGAACACCACCTGCAACCCGGCCGACACGAGAAACAGGATCGAGGCGTGGAAGATCCCGCTCACCAGGACGCTGACGACGTGCCGGGTCAGATCTTCCAGGAATTGATCCAGTCGAAGAGCTTCGCGCCCGACGGCTTCATCGCCTGCTTCGTGGAGACCGTCTCGATGGGGTCGATCGTCACGAAGTCGTAGGCGTTCTTGTGGGTCGTTACGCCCTGATAGAAGTTGCACATCTGGACGTGGTCCTCGCGCCAGCCCCGCCGGCCGGAGAGCGACTCCACCTCGATGCCTTCCAGCGCCTTGACCACCTGGGCCTTCGACGGCCACTCCCGGGCCGAGGCGTACGCCTTCTCGACGGCCGCCCGGTAGGACTCGGCGTTGAAGTAGGCGTGGTCGCACTCGTAAGGCGGATACTCGTTGTAGCTGGCCTTGTACTCCCGCACGAACTGCTTGAGCAGCGGCGAGCCCTTGGGATCGTCGAAGTACATCGTGTTGTAGCCGAGCAGCAGCCCCTCCGGCGTGAAGTCCTTCTTGAGGGAGTCGTGCACGCCGCCCGCCGTCGTGAACACGCCCTTCATGGACTTGAAGAGCCCCACCGCCGCCGCCTGCTTCATGATGATGGTGGCGTCGCCCGACCAGAACGAGCACATCAAGAGATCGGCCTTCGACTGCTGGATGGCGGCGATGTGCGAGGTGAAATCGGTCACGCCGAGCTTGGGGAACAGCTCGAGGACGAACTTGACGTCCGGGATGTAGCGCTTGAGGACAGCCTGGTACGACTGCCAGCAGTCGTGCCCGTAGGAGTAATCGTTGCCGATGCCGGCCACGGTCTTGATGCCCTTGAAGTACTTGGGGGTCAGCATGCCGGCCACGATGGCCTCGACCTCGTTGTCCACGCTCTTGAACGCCCACTTGGGGTTGGGCATGGTCTCCTCCACGCCCTTCTGCGTGGTGCCGTCCCACGAGAGCCACGGTGTGGCGAGGTCCTCGGCGACGAGGCCCAGCGCGAGGGTGACCCCCGTGGAGATGCCGCCCACGACGACGTCGACCTTTTCCTGGAGGACCAGCTTGCGGTAGCGCTCGACGGTGTCCTTGGGGTTCGACTCCTCCTCGACCACCAGCTGCACCTTCCGGCCGAGGATGCCGCCGGCCTTGTTGACCCGCTCCGCCCACCACTCGGTGCCGCGCAGCCCGGCGGTCCCCACCGGCGCCGCGATGCCGGCGCGAATGGCGATGACGCCGATCTTGACCGGGTCGGAGGGCACGCCCTTCCTCGCCTGCGCGCTGACGATCGCGGGTGCGCCAGCCGCTGCTACCGCCGCCGCGCCGACGCCCTTCAGGAAGTCACGCCTGCTGCCAGTCATCGGACCCTCCGTCGTTGGGGTGAGCTCCTCGCACGCCGCGTCCCGCGCGTCTCCACGGAGAAGGCCTGCATGTTAGCAGACGGACCGGGAAGCAGAGGGCGCGCGCGGTCAGGCTGGTTGGCGCCTCAGAGTTGGCGGAGCTGCGGGTCGAGCCTGACGCGGAGCCAGTCGCCGAGCAGGTTGGCGGCGAGCACGACGAGCATGATGGCGAGTCCTGGGAACAGGGTCACCCACCAGTAGCCCGCCATCATGCCCTCCTTGCCGTCGGCCAGCATGAGGCCCCAGGCGGGCTTGGGGGGCGGCACGCCGACGCCCAGGAAGGACAGGGCGGCCTCGGCGACGATGACGACGCCGACGATCAGCGTGGAGAGCACGATCGAGGTGTTGATCACGTTGGGCAGGATGTGGCGGCGCATGATCGTCCACTTGCTGCAGTTGGCCACGATGGCCAGGCGGACGTAGTCGCGCTCCTTCAGCGACAGCACCTCGCCCCGGATGACGCGGGCGTAGCGCGTCCAGAAGATGCCGGCCAGGATGATCACGATGTTCATCTCGCTGGGGCCGAGCAGGACGGCCAGGAAGATCGCGAAGCTGATCGCCGGCAGGGCGATCCAGGCGTCGACGAGCCGCATGATGAGCTGGTCGACCCAGCGCCCGTAGTAGCCGGAGACGATGCCCACCGCCGTCCCCAGCGCGCCCGCCACCACGGCGGCGGTGAAGCCCACCAGCAGCGAGATGCGCGCGCCGAAGAGCAGCCGGCTCAGGATGTCGCGGCCGAGGTGGTCGGTGCCCAGCAGGTGGGTGGCGTCGCCGCCGGCCAGCCACGCCGGCGGCCGATGGCGGTGGCGCAGGTTGCCCAGCACGGGATCGTGGGGCGCCAGCGCGTCCGCGAAGAGCGCCGCGACCAGGGCCACGCCGATGATCGTGACCGGGACGACCGGCACGTCGCGGGCCACGTCGCGCACCCGGCGCCACGCCGGGCTCCACGGCGAGACGAGCGTGTCAGCGCTCGAGGCGGATGCGGGGATCGATCCAGGCATAGAGGATGTCCACCGTGAGGTTGGCGGCGATGACCATGACGCCGCCCAGCAGCACCACGGTCTGCACCACCGGGAAGTCGCGGAACTCGATGCCCTCGTAGAGGAGGCGGCCGATGCCGGGCCAGGCGAAGACCGTCTCCACCACGACGGCCACGTTGATCATCAGGACCAGGTTGATGCCGGCCAGCGTGACGACCGGGATGAGCGCGTTCTTGAACGCGTGCTTGACGAGCACCCAGGACTCGGGCAGGCCCTTGAGCCGGGCGAGCTTGACGTAGTCGCTGCCGAGGACGTCCAGCATCGACGAGCGGGTGAGCCGCATGTGGGCGGCGGTGAAGTACCCGCTCAGCGCCACCGCCGGCATGACCAGGTGGGCGGCCGTCCCCCGGCCCGAGGTCGGCAGCCAGTGCAGGTACACCGCGAAGAAGTAGATGAGCAGAAGGCCCAGCCAGAAGCTCGGCATCGACAGCCCGAGCAGCGCGATCAGCTTGCCGACGCTGTCCCACCAGCGGCCGACGTGCACAGCCGCCAGGATGCCGACCGAGAGCCCCACCAGCAGCGAGATGGCCATGGCGGCCGCGGCGAGCTGCAGCGAGGCGGGCAGCCGCTGCCAGTAGAGCGCCCCGGCGGGGACCCGGTAGTAGAGCGAGGTGCCGAAGTCGCCCCGGAGCGCGCCGCCGACGAAATGCACGTACTGCACGGGCCAGGACCGGTCGAGGCCCAGCTGGACCCGGATCGCCTGCAGGTCCGCTTCCTTGGCTTCGGGGGCGGCCAGCAGGGTCGCCGGGTCGCCGGTCAGCCGGATGAGGACGAAGATCGTCACGCTGAGGATGAACAGCGACGCCAGCGCGAGCCCGCAGCGCTTGAGGATGAAGCGCGTCATCGGAAGCCGCCCCCGCCGCCCCTACCGCAGCTCGATCTCCTCGAACGGTCCCGTGTAGTAGAAGGTCGGGATCAGCCCCATGCCCGAGACCTTCATGGCCTTGCTCACGCCGTTGGGCCACTGCAGCTGGTAGATGGGCGCGAAGTAGGCCTGGTCCACCACCCGCTGCTGGATCCGCTTCAGCAGGGCCTCCCGCTTCTTGGGATCGCTCTCCCGCGACTGCTCCGCGAAGAGCCGGTCGATCTCCGCGTCCTTGAGGACCGAGTGCACCCCGGTGGACACGATGTCGGCGTCGATCCGGGTGACCGCGTTGCCGAAGCCGCCGTTGGCGCACAGGCAGATATCGCCGAGCTCCTTCTTGCGCCGCTTGTCGAACATGACGGCGCGCTCCATCTTCTGGACCTTGGCCTTGATGCCGATCGCCCCCAGGTAGCCGGCGACCGCCTCGGCGAAGCTGTAGTACGGCGGGATCGGCGTGATGAAGCCGGCGTCGAACCCGTTGGGATAACCGGCCTCGACCAGGAGCTGCTTGGCCCGCTTGGGATCGTAGGGGTGGGGCTCGACCGGGAGCGCCCACTCGAACTCGCGCGGGATGATGCTGCCGGTGGGCGGCGAGGCCCCGAGCGTCTCCGCCTCGCTGAGCGCCTTGCGGTCGAGCGCGAGGCTGGCGGCCAGGCGCACCTTCTGGTTGTGCCAGGGCGACTTGGGATCGTTCATGTCCCCGAACTGCAGCCACCAGGTGGCGATGCCGCCGGAGAACACCAGGTCCAGGTTCGAGTCCTTCTTGACCTCCTCGCCGAGCGGGCCGTCGGTCTTGTAGGCGATGTGGGCCTCGCCGCGCTTGAGCATGGCCAGGCGGGTCGACCCCTCGGGGACGCTCTTCATCACGATCCGCTTGACCTTGGGCGTCTTGCGCCAGTACTTCTCGTGGGCCTCGAGGACGATCTCCACGCCCGGCGTCATGCTGGCGAGCTTGAAGGGCCCGGCCCCGATCGGCGCCTTCTTGAACCCGTCGTCGCCGACCTTCTCCACGTACTTCTTGGGCACGATCCAGCCCGCCCCCGTGGCCGGCGAGCCGTAGAACCCCATGAAGTCGGGCCACGGCTCCTTGAGGTGGAAGCGCACCCGGTGGGGATCGACGATCGTCACGGCCTCGACCTTCTCCTTCATGAGCTTGGCCCCGGCGCCGCGGTACCGCTCGAAGCTGAACTTGACGTCCTCGGCGGTCATGGGGTCGCCGTTGTGGAAGACCACGTTCTTGCGCAGCACGAACTCGTAGACGCGGCCGTCCTTGGACGCCGTCCACGACTCGGCCAGGCTCGGGGTCATCATCCCGGCCGGCATCGGCTTGATGACCGCGTCGTGCAGCGCGTACTGGATGATGAACGGCGTGATCTGGCCGGGATTGTCGGCGGGATCGAACCAGGCCGGCGCGATCGTGATGTGCACCGCGTAGATCACCGTGCCCTGGGGGGCGGCCGGGGATCGCGCGGGCGCCATCAGGACGAGGCCCAGGACGAGGACGACGCAACCCAGGAAGCACCGGCGGTTCGCTCTCATGACGTTCCCTCCCTACCGAGAAGGTCGAACATGGCCCCGCGATCGGGGAAGCGAGCGATCGAGACGGTCCAGAGCGGAGCGGTGGGCGAATTATCCGCGAATCGCCGGGGCTGTCAACTGCCGATTGCTGTCAGTTGCCGCGCCGGTTGGCCTGGACCAGCCGGTACATCCCCTCGATGTTCAGCGGGAACCACTCCCTGGGCCCCCAGGCGGCGTATTTGGGCAGCGTAATGAGCGCCTTCATCTCGTCGAGGGACTTCCCGTCCCGGGCGTGCTTCAGGACCTCGGCCCGCAGGTCTTGCAGGTACTCCCGGAACATGGTGACGTTGGCCCTGGTGCCGAGGGGGCCATGGCCCGGCGCCAGCACGTCGAAGTCCATGGCCTCGACCCGCCTGAGCGACTCGATCCAGTCCGGCATGTAGGCGTCCGGGAAGTCGCGGAACGCGTACGAGTTGACGGGGATGAAGTCCACGGCGAACAGGATGCGTTCCCGGGGGAAGCGCATGACGATCGAGTTGTCCGAGTGGTTCTTGCCCACGTACGCCAGCTCGAGCACGGTGCCGCCCAGCTCGAGCGTCAGCCGGTCGGCGAAGGTGACCTGGGGCACCGCCGTCGGGCGCCGCTCGCCGATGATGGTCGCCCTGGCGTTGTCGTGCGCCACCACGATGGCGGTATCGGTGAAGACCTCGCCGCCCGCGATGTGATCCGCGTGGTCGTGGCTGTAGACGAGGTACCGGACCGGCTGCTTGAACCGCTGCGCGATCTCGGCCTTCAGCCAGCGCGCCGCGTCCGCGTTGATCGGGTCGGTCGCGATCACGCCGGCCGGGGTGACCGCGAAGACGGAATAGTGGTTGGCGTTGCGGAAGCGATAGACCTCCCCGGCGATCCTCGTGATCTCGCGCACCGGCGCCTGCTGCGACTGCGCCCACGGCGCCGCCGCCAGCAGCAGCGCGAGCCCGAGCACTCCCAGCAACATCGCCCGTCGTCCTGGCATGGCGTTCCCCTTCCGGCGGTGATGTGTACGAGTTGATCGTCAGCGCGCGGCCCGATACCAGGGATGCGGCTGCCCCGGGACCTTGACGCGCAGCGTGTAGACCGAGGTGCGGGCGGTGAGGAACAGGGTCCGGAGATCCGGCCCCCCGAACGCGAGGTTGGCGGGGACCTCGGGCGTGCGGATGACGCCCAGCCGCGTGCCGTCCGGCGCGAAGACCCACGTCCCGCCGGGGCCGGTGCAGAAGACGCGGCCGTCCACGTCCACCTTCATGCCGTCCGGCACCCCGTCGGTCTCGTCCGAGGACATGTCGGCGAAGATGCGCCGGCGCACCACGGCGCCGCCGCCGTCCAGCTCGAAGGCGTGGATGTACTGCGTCCACCGCGTGTTGGCCACGTAGAGCGTGCGCTCGTCCGGCGAGAACGCCAGCCCGTTGGGATACTCGCAGTCCGCCATCAGCGTGGTCGTCCCGTCCGGCGCGATGCGGTAGACGCCCGCGTAGGGCACCTCGCGCTCGGCCAGCGGCACCCGCAGGCCGGGATCGGTGAACCAGAGGCTCCCGTCCGAGCGGCACACCACGTCGTTGGGCCGGTTCAGGCGCTTGCCCTCGTAACGGTCCACCAGGACCTCGCTCCGCCCATCCGCCGTCCAGCGGGTGACGCGCCGGTGGCCGCCCTCGCAGACGACCAGGCGCCCCTGCAGGTCGAACGTGGTGCCGTTGCCCTCGCCGGTGTCCGCGCGGACGAGCTCCGGCGGCTTGCCCGGCGTGACGCGAAAAAGCTGGCTCCGGCGGATGTCGACGAAGTAGTAGAAGCCGTCAGGATGCCAGAGCGGCCCCTCGGTGAACAGGAACCCGGTGGCCAGCCGTTCCGCCCGTGAGGTCTCGACAATCGTGGAGAGCGCGTCGGTCGTCATGCCCGGCATTGTGCACGATGTCCCGGCGCTCGGCGACGGCGATCGACGCGGCGTCAGAGGACGAGGCGCACGACCGAGACGTAGACCTCCACCAGGGCGCGGAACGCCGGCCCGACGATGTACCGCGTGGCTCCGCTCATCACCAGGACGATCAGGACGAGCGGGCCGATCTGCTCCAGCCTGCGGATCAGGTTGCCGGCGGCGCGCGGCAGGACGTACGGGAGGAAGTGGCCGCCGTCCAGGGGCGGCAGCGGGAGCAGGTTGAAGATGCCCAGCGCGAGGTTGAACTGGAACACCCAGAGGAAGATCCCGGCCACCGGCTCGGCCACGAGGTCGGGCAACCCGGCGCGCCGGGAGAGCACCAGCGCGAGGAGCCCGACGAACGCCAGCGCGAAATTCGCGAGCGGCCCGGCCGCCCCGACCAGGAGCATGTCCCGCGCCGGGTTCCGGAGGTTGGCGGCATTCACGGGAACCGGCTTTGCCCAGCCGAAGCCGGCGACGACGAAGGCCAGCGCGCCGAGCGGATCGAGGTGCGGCAGCGGGTTCAGCGTCAGCCGGCCGTGGAGGCGCGCGGTGGGGTCGCCGAGCCGATCGGCGACCCAGCCGTGGGCCAGCTCGTGGACCGTGACGGCCAGCAGCAACGCGGGAACCTTGAGGAGGAGCGAGGCGAGGAACCCGGCGGGATCGTCCAGGAGACCGCCCATCTCGACGCCGGCGGCCTCAGCCGCGCGCCCCTCGGCGGCGGCGGAGCTGGAGGGCCCCGACGACTCCGAGCAGGCCGAGGGCAGGCAGCCACACCCACTCCTTCCGCGGGCGCGCCGCGCGCACCTCCACCGCCTTGACCTCCCAGCCCGGATCGAGCCCGAGCTTTCTGGCCGTGGAGCCGAACGCCACGCCGGCGATCTCGACCCGGCCGTCCTGCATGCGCACGGTCAGGCCGGAGCGCCGCATCCGCTCGGCGCCCTCGCCGGCCGCGCCCAGCGGCATCCGCACCGTCTTCTGGACCTGGCGCCCGGCCAGGGTTTCCCCCGCCACGCGCATGCGGAGATATCCGTTCGCCGGCTCGCCGCCGGCGGCGTCGACGATGCGGGCGGCGGGGACCTCCTCGTACGGTGGCGCCACCATGTCCATGAAGAAGCCGGGGCGGAACAGGCAGAAGGCCACCACCAGCAGCGCCGCCGTCTCGTACCAGCGGCTGGGGACGAGGAAGTACCGCTGGGTCGCGGCCACGAAGAGCAGCATGGCGAGGAGCGAGCCGAGGCCGACCAGCAGCCCGTGCCACACCGTGGCGACGCCGATCAGCAGCAGCTCGTGGTTGAAGATGAAGATGAACGGCAGGAGCGCCGTGCGCATCTCGTACCGGAAGGCCTGCACGCCGGTGGCGATGGGCGGCGCCCCGGAGATGGCCGAGGCGGCGAAGGAGGCGAGGCCGACCGGCGGCGTCACGTCGGCCATGAGCCCGAAGTAGAAGACGAAGAGGTGGACGGCCACCAGCGACACCGCCAGGTCGTTCTTCGCCGCCAGCTCGACGACCACGGGCGCCATCAGGGTGGCCACGACGATGTAGTTGGCGGTGGTGGGCAGCCCCATGCCCAGGATGAGGCAGATCACCGCCGTCAGCAGCAGCATCACGATCAGGTTGCCGCCCGAGAGCAGGTCCACCAGCTCGGTCATCACGAGCCCGACGCCGGTGAGCGTGACGGTGCCGACCACGATCCCCGCCGCCGCCGTGGCCACGCCGATCCCGATCATGTTGCGGGCCCCGGCGACGAGCCCCTCGAGCAGGTCACGGCCGCCCGCGGCAACGGCGGCGCCCACGGCGGGCTGGCGGCGGAACCACGCCGTGAGCGGCCGCTGGGTCACCAGGATGCCGATCATGATCAGCGTTGCCCAGAACGCGCTGAGCCCGGGCGACAGCGCCTCCACCATGAGGCACCACACGAGCACGACGACGGGCAGCAGGAAGTGCAGC
>Ga0299906_10002519_pt1 | contig 15192 bp, 13 predicted proteins | sample RVTome_14_FD_200259 | JGI IMG/M metagenome (GOLD analysis project Ga0299906, IMG submission 200259) | Soil microbial communities from uranium-contaminated site in the Upper Colorado River Basin, Wyoming, United States - RVT145D125 (version 2) ... | reverse complement strand
CATCGATTCCCATGGCCCGGCGAGCCGCACTGCTCTCCACCGGGGGCACGGCCACCTACGGCCTGTGCATGTGGCTCGCGAGCCCGTACCTCGGGTTGCCGAGACCGCTGGTCACCTCCCTCTTCGCGTTGATCGTCCTGCTGAACCTCGGCCTCGCGCTCACGGCCGCATCCTGGGCGCATCAGCGCAGCGCCGGCTATGTGTTCGGCGTCGGGCTCCAGGTGTTGATGACCGCGGTCCTGCACGCGTGCGGCGGCGTCGGGGCCAGCTTTCTCGTCTTCGTCTACCTCTTCCCGATCTTCCACACCGCGATGATCGGCCCGACGAGCGCCATCTTCGTCACCGCCAACGCCGGCGCCGCACTCTACGGCGCGCTCATCGCCCTCGAGATGCATGGCCTCATGCCGCCCCCCGGGACGCTGCGATGGGACATCAGCGCCGCGCAGGGCGCCGCGGCCGTCGGCATCTGCTTCGGCGGCTTCAACTTCTTCGGCCTCTACGCTGCCAGCTACGGCCGCGAGCTGCGGCGGTCCACCGAACGCCTGGAGCGGGAGGTCGCCAAGCAGACACGGGCACTCACGGCCGCGAACGCCGAGCTGGCCCGCCGGGCGCAGGCCCTGGAAGCCAGCCAACACGAGCTGCGCACGCTCGTCTATGCCGTCACCCACGACGTGAAGAACCCCATCAACTCGATCATGCTGATCGCCGACCTGCTCCGAGAGCGGGACGGCGCGAAGCTCGGCCCGGCCGCGTGCGACGAACTCGACCGCATCGTGCGGCTGGCCGGCGCCACCGAGAACATGATCCGCGACCTGTTCGAGCTGTTCCAGATCGCCGCGGCGATCGAAGACCCCATCTGGTTCGAGCTGGGTCCCGTCGTGGCCGAGGTTCTCGCGACCCTCCAGCCGCAGCTCGACCGCAAGAACGCGCGCGTCTCGGTCGGGCCGCTGCCGCGGGCCTGGGGGCGCCCGCGCAAGATCGGCAACCTGCTCGCCAACCTGCTGGGCAACGCGACGAAGTACATTGCCGACGGGGGCCATATCGAGGTCCGTGGACTCACGGCGGACGGGCACGTGCACCTGACCGTACGCGACGACGGCCCCGGCATTCCCGAGAACTATCACCAGGGCATCTTCGAGCTGTTCGCGCGCGTGCCCGACGACGAGCAGCACGAAAGCGCCCGCGGGCAGACCGGCACCGGGGTCGGGCTCGCGATCGTGAAGCGCATCGTGGACGCGCACGACGGGCGCCTGTGGGTCGAGTCGCGACCGGGCGAGGGCGCGACCTTCCGCGTCCTGCTGCCGCTGCCGAAGACGGAGGCGACGTGAGCGCCGTCGTCCTCGTCGCCGACGACAACCACGAGTTCCTCCGGGTCGTGCGCCGTCTCCTGACGGAGCGCGCAACGCCGTTCGACGTCCGGACCGTCGAGACCGGCGAACGGGCCATCGCCTTCCTGAAGCGCCGCGCCCCCTTCGAGGCCGCGCCGGTGCCTTCCATCGTGGTCCTGGACTTCCGGTTGCCCGACATGCGCGCGACGAGCATTCTCCGGCAGATGCGGGCGTCCCCAGAGCTGATGCGCCTCCCGGTCCTCGTCCTGAGTCAGGCGGGCTGGGCGGAGGATGCCGCCGCGGCGCACGAGGCGGGGGCCACCGACTTTCGCGTCAAGCCGTCCCGCGTGCAGGACCTGCTTCGGGTGATCGAGGAGTTCTGGACCAGCCATGGCGACCGCGACGATCCTGCTGATCGAGGATGACGCCGAGACGCGGCGGCTGCTCGCGCGCGTACTGCAGGAGGCGCCGGAGCAGTACCAGGTCCTCACGCAGGCGTCGGGCCGGCACGGGCTCGACGAGCTCGAGCGGCACCCGGTCGACTGCGTGCTGGTCGACTATCGCCTGATCGACGTGGACGGGCTCACCTGCCTGCGGCAGATCCGCGCCAGCCACCCCACCCTCCCCGTCATCATGGTGACCGGCGCGGGCTCCGAGGAGATCGCCGTCGAGGCCATGAAGCTGGGCGCCACCGACTACGTCGTGAAGCACGGACACTACCTGCGCCTGGTGCCCGGCATCGTGCGGGAGGCGCTGGGCCGGCGGGCGCTCGGTGGCGTCTCGTCCTTCGGCGACACGCCCGGCACGGAACTCCCGGCGAGCGTCCGGGCCCGCTTTCGAGCCCGCGGCATCATCGGGGAGAGCCCGGCCCTGGCCCAGGCGATCGGGCTGGCGGAGCGGGCCGCGAGTTCGCGCGTCACCGTGCTGCTCGAGGGCGACACGGGCACCGGCAAGGAAATGTTCGCCCGGGCCATCCATGCCGAGGGGCCGCGCGCCGACCGCCCGTTCGTGGCGCAGAACTGCGCCGCCCTCCCCGAGTCGCTGCTCGAGAGCGAACTCTTCGGGCATGCGCGTGGAGCCTTCACGGGCGCCGACCGGGCGCGAGCCGGGTTGCTGGTCGACACGGACGGGGGAACGCTCTTCCTCGACGAGATCGGCGAGATGAGCCTGCCGATGCAGGCGAAGCTGCTGCGCGTGCTGCAGGACGGCGTGGTGCGCCCGCTCGGCAGCTCCGAGACGCGTCAGGTCGACGTGCGCATCATCGCGGCCACCAATCGGGATCTCCCCGCCGCCACCAAGAAGGGCCTGTTTCGCGCCGACCTGCACTATCGGCTGCGCGCCTTTCCCATCCGCCTCCCCCCGCTGCGAGAGCGCCCCGAGGACGTGCGCGAGCTGGCGATTCACTTCCTCCGTCACTGGGGCGACGAAGAAGGCACCTCCCCGGGCGCGTTCGCGCCCGAGACCTTGCGCCTGCTGGAAGCCTACGCGTGGCCGGGCAACGTCCGTGAGCTCGAGCACGAGGTACACCGGTTGGTGCTATGCGCCGAGCCCGGGCGCAGCATCACGCCCGACCTGCTGCCCTCGGAGATCCTCGCCGGCCGCGGGGACGACGACGGCGAAGCGCCCCTCAAGGACATCGTGCGCCGGGTCGAGGCCGCCGCCATCCAGGACCGGCTGCGGCGGCACGGGTATCACCGCACGCGCACGGCCCGCAGTCTAGGCGTCACGCGCGAATGGCTGTGGGCGAAGATGCGACGCCTCGGGCTCTTCATCCGCAACCCGCAGGAGGACGACCCCCCGGACGACTCGGAACCCGACCCGAAGGCCGAGCCCAAGGACGACGACGACGAGTCGTAGCCGGCTCGCCGGCCCTCAGCCGAGACGGCGCACGAGCAACACGATGGCCGCGGCCGCCGACACCGCCAGCACCGCCGTACGCGTGTAGCCGCGATCGAGGAAGCGCGTGGCCGGCACCGAGGCGCCGTAGCCGGCGAGCGCCGCGGGCGCGAGCAGCACGCCGTCCCCGACTTCCAGCGCCCCGAAGCGTCCGACCCACGCCAGGGTCGCCATCGACAACAGCGAGCCCATCACGAAGAAGCCCGCCAGGGTGCCGCGCAGATTCGGTCCGGTTTCGTGCTGATACATGATCGCGATCGGCGGCCCACCGATCGCGGTGGTGGTCCCCATGACACCCGACAGAACGCCGGCCGCCAGCAGAGTCGCGCGGCGCAGCGGCACGTGGATGCCCGAGGCCGTGACGGCGACCCCGAAGAGCACCGTCCCCGCCACCGCCATCTCGAGCTGCGTGGCCGTCATCATGGCCAGCAACAACGCCCCGACCACCGAGCCCGGCACGCGCCCCGCAAAGGCCCACGCCACGCCCACGCCGTCGAGGCCCTGGCGCTCGCGCCAGGCCATGACGACCGAGAGCAGCACGGCACAGACCAACAGGGGCCCGGGGACCAAGCGCGGGTCGATCAGCGTCACCAGCGGCGCGGCCACGAGTACCAACCCGAACCCCACCGCGCCCTGGACGAACGCGGCCAGCGCCACGACGGCCGACGCGGTCGCCCACTCCGCCCCACTCACGTTGGAACGATCAGTGCGTCCACGATGGCCTCGATCGCCTCGTCCGCCAGCCCCTGCAGCTCGGCGTCGGTACGATCCTGAATCGGGTGCGGGACGAAGACCCGGGCCGGATCACCCCCGAGGGCCCGCGCCTGCGCCTCGGCCGCATCGACGAACTCGCTCGATGCGACGAACACGCCCGGAGTGCCGCGACTCTCCAGGTCCATGATGTCGTGCACACTGCACGACGTGCACGACCCTCAATCGGCCAGCGCTTCGATGACCGCATCGCACTGCTGCCCGATGCTCCGGCGCAGGTCGAGCGGCGCGGGCTTCGTGAACGTCGGCTTGGTGAACCGGACCACGTCCACCCCGCGCTCGGCCAGCCGCTCCGCGAGGCGGTCGAGGAACACGTCGCCCCGCGGCTTGCGGATGTCGAGGAGACCGATCCGCCGCCCCGCGAGCGACGGGAGCCTCGGGGCGCGCGGGCGCGTGGTGGTCACGCGCTCGCTGGTGGGATCGAGGAGGATGCGGCTCATGGCTTCATCTCCATCGTGACCGGATCGCTGCCGATCGCACCCGAGGCCCAGCCCCCGATCACGGCGGAGAACATCCCAGCCGTGCCACCGGCGTGCACGATGAGCAAGCCGCCGGGACGAAACTTCGGGAGATCGGCACCCGCGAAGGCCTCGGGCAGCCCCTCGGCGATGCCGCCGGCGCCGCGAACGAGCTCGCGGCCGGGCAGCGTCAACAGGGCCTCCAGCTCCTCCCGCAGCCGCGCCTTGGACCAGCCGGCGTCGCAAAAGACACGGGCATGCTCGGGGGAGACTACCAGGATCGCGTCGGCGATCAGCACGAGCTTCGGGTGGAAGACCACCCGCAGGACCGCCGCGAAGGTCCGCGCGAGCGACTCGGGCGTCCGCGACTGCTGGTCCGCGATGCCATGCACGCCGCCGCCCGCGAACAGCGTCACCGCCGAGGTCCCCGGCGCCAAGCCGGCGCGCTCGGTCGCCAGCGACTCCCACGGCGAGTCGTGCTCGCGCTCGGCGAAGCAGGAGGTGAACTTGCCCGGCGTGCCCAACGTGGCGCGATCGACCTCGCCGGGCCGGCCGCCGCCGACGTTGCGGATCACGAGCTGCAGCGCCCGCCCGATCGTGGCATTCGCGCGGTTGCCCTGCCCGAGACAGTTGCCGGCCGCGTTCATGCCGATCTGGCCGGCGATGGGCCCATTCACGATCACGACGGGTCCCGAGAACCAGGTCGTGGCGAGGATACCGTGCGCGTTGAAGGCATCGGTGCACGCCGCCTCGACCGCGGTCAGTACGACGGGCAGGTAGTCGGGCCGGCAGCCCGCCAGGACGGCATTGAGTGCCACCTTCTCGACCGTGCAGTCCACCAGATCGGGGGGCACGACCGCGACGACCTCGTCAGGCGACCGCCGCGTCCCTTCCAACATCGCCAGGACACGCACCGGCGTCGGAGGCACCACGGGGAGGCCGTCGGTCCAGCCGCGCGCGAAGCAGAGTTCCGCCTCATCCTCCAGCTCGCCCGGCGCGATCAGCCGCGACGCCAGCACCCCACCCACCCGCACGGCCAGGTCCGCGGCGATGTTCGGCTCGGCGCTCCGCGACCCGCATCCTGGCCGGTACGCCGGCAGATCGGGTCCGAGCCCGACCGCTCCCGTCAGGGCCTCCCACTCGGGACGATCCCAGCCTTCGACCCGTGCAATCTCTCTACCGCCCTGGACGCGCAGGACGGTCGGGACCGTCGAGACCCCCAACCGGTACGACGTCTCGAGACCGCGGTCGTCACGGACGGCCAGCGCCGGTGGGAAAGCCGGATCGTCCTGAGAATAGATGCACAGGGCGGCGCCGGCGTCGGCGAGCGCCCGCAGAACCGGCACGACCAGCTCGCAGGTCGGGCAGTCGCGCTTCACGACGGCGACGAGGCCGTCGGGGATCGGCTCGGTCGCGCTGGCCACCTCCCGGGTCACACGACCGGTCCTAGAGAGCCGGCTCGCCGCCTGCAACCGGCCGGCCGCCGCACGAAACGCGCGAACGGTCGTATTTCGGACGCGATCCGGGCCGGTCTGGGCCATTCTTCCTTGACGCCCGTGCACTTACGCATGTTAGGGTTGCCACGGCCACCGTTTCGGAGGGCCGTACCCTTAAGGAGGAGCACCGTGCGGAAGATCGTCGCCCTCGCCATGTTCGCCGCCCTGCTGGGCCACGCCGGCCCGGGACACGCGCTCGGGTCGTTCACCACCTTCGAAACCGGTCAGGTCCGCCCGCTGGCGCTCACCCCCGACGGGATGAAGCTGCTGGCGATCAACACGCCCGACGCCCGGCTCGAGATCTTCGACGTCGACGGTAGCGGCGACCTCGCGCACGCCGCCACGGTGCCGGTCGGCATGGAGCCCATCGCCGTCGCGGTCCGGAGCAACGGCGAGGCCTGGGTGGTGAACCACCTCTCGGACAGCGTCAGCATCGTCGATCTGTCGAGCACGCCGCCCCGCGTCGTCCGCACGCTGCACGTCGGCGACGAGCCGCGCGACCTCGTCTTCGCGGGTCCGGGCGGGAACCGGGCGTTCGTCACCACGGCACACCGCGGGCAGAACACCGGCATCCCGTTCTCGGACATGACGACGGCCGGCGTCGGCCGCGCCGACGTCTGGGTCTTCGACGCCAACAACCTCGGGGCCGCCATGGGCGGCATGCCGGAGACGGTGATCGAGCTGTTCGGTGACACGCCCCGCCCCCTGGCCGTCAGCCCCGACGGCAACACCGTCTACGCGGGCGTCTTTCACTCCGGCAACCAGACGACGATCATCGGTGAGGCCGGCGTCTGCGACGGCGGCGCGGGCGTGGGCGCGTGCAACATCTCCGGCAACGTCGTCCCCGGCGGGCTTCCCGCCCCCAGCCCGCTCAACTGCGCGGGCGACCCGCAGCCCGAGACGGGCCTGATCGTCAAGTTCCATCAGGGCTCCGGTCAGTGGCGCGACGAGCTCGGCCGCAACTGGAGCAACGTCGTGCGCTTCAACCTGCCCGACGAAGACGTATTCACCATCAACGCGGCGGCCGATCCCCCGGTCGAGTCCGGCACCCCGTACGCGCACGTGGGCACCATCCTCTTCAACATGATCGCCAACCCGGTGACGGGGAAGGTCTACGTCAGCAACACCGACGCCAACAACGCGGAGCGGTTCGAAGGACCCGGCGGCTGCAGCAGCACGGTGCAGGGGCATCTGCACGAGACCCGCATCACCGTCCTCGACGGCGGCGCCGTCACGCCGCGCCACCTGAACAAGCACATCGACTACGCCGTGCTGCCGGCCCCCGGCGGCGTCAAGGCGAACAGCCTCGCCACGCCGGTCGGCATGGCCATCGACCCGACCGGCACGACGCTCTACGTGGCCGCCTTCGGCTCCAGCAAGATCGGCGTCTTCGACACCGGCGACCTCGAGACGAACGCGTTCACGCCCGACTCGGGCGATCACATCGCGGTGAGCGGCGGCGGGCCGAGCGGACTCGTCCTGAACGGGAACCGCCTGTACGCCCTCACCCGCTTCGACAACGCCGTCAAGGTGATCGACGTCAGCGCCCACCCGGGCAGCGAGATCGCCCAGCACCCGCTCTTCAATCCCGAGCCGGCCAACGTCGTCGACGGGCGGCCGGTGCTCTACGACGCCGTCAACACGTCGAGCAACGGCGAGGCGTCCTGCGCCTCCTGCCACGTCTTCGGCGACTTCGACTCGCTGGCCTGGGACTTGGGCAATCCGGACGAGGACACGCTGAACAACCCCAACCCGATCATCTTCAACTTCGGCGTCGACGAGGACTTCGCGCCCATGAAGGGCCCCATGACGACGCAGAGTCTGCGCGGCATGGACCACCACGGACCGATGCACTGGCGCGGTGACCGGACCGGCGGCAACGACCCGGGCGGTAACGCCCTCGACGAAGTGGCCGCCTTCGGCAAGTTCATCGTCGCGTTCGAGGGGCTGATCGGCAAGGACACCCCGTTGGCGACCAGCGAGATGGACAAGTTCACCGACTTCATCCTCGACGTCGTCTACCCGCCGAACCCCGTCCGCGCCCTCGACAACGTGTTGAACGGCGACCAGGCGCTCGGCGAGAACGACTACTTCAACGAGGTGAGCGACACGATCGGCACCTGCAACTTCTGCCACACGCTGAACCCGGCCCAGGGCTTCTTCGGTAGCGACGGCGGCACGACCTTCGAGAACGAGCCGCAGCTCTTCAAGGTGGCCCACCTGCGCAACGCCTACCAGAAGATCGGCATGTTCGGCATGGCCGAGAACCCGTTCATCACCAGCCCGGCCGGCGACACGTCGCACCAGGGTGATCAGATCCGCGGCTTCGGCTTCCTGCACGACGGGGCGGTCGACACCGTCTTCCGTTTCCTCTCGGCGGGCGTGTTCACGAGCCTGGACAACGGCGAGCAGCGCGACCTCGAAGAGCTGGTGCTCGCGTTCGACACGACCCTGGCGCCGATCGTCGGCCAGCAGGTGACCCTCACCGACACCAACGCCGGCGCCGTCGGCGGTCGCATCGACCTGATGATCCAGCGTGCCCAGACGCTCTTCGACCTGGTGGGTCATCCGGGCGCGCGGGAGTGCGAGCTGATCGTGAAGGGCAACGTCGCGGGCGAGGCGCGCGGCTGGTTGTTCTCCAGCGCCACCACGGCCTTCATCCCCGACCGGGCCGCCGAGCCCGAGGTGTTGGACGCGACACTGCGGGCCATGGCCGTCGAGCCCGGGCAGGAACTCACCTACACCTGCGTACCGCCGGGGTCCGGCGTGCGCATGGGCATCGACCGCGACGAGGACGGCACGCTCGACGGCGACGAGGGCGGCCCACCCCCGACGGGTTTCGCGTGCGCGAGCGCACCCGAGCCCGGCTGCCGAGCTCCCGGCAAAGCAACCCTGGTCGTCAAGAACAACGGCGGCATCAAGGACCGGTTCGTCTGGAAATGGCTGAAGGGCGCCGCCACCACGGTAGCCGACTTCGGAGCCCCCACGGCCGGGGACGACTACGAGCTGTGCGTCTATGATGGCAGCGGCGCACTCGTGACTTCGGCCGGGGCGCCGGCGGCCGGCCTCTGCGCAGGCAATCCCTGCTGGAGCAGCCTCGGCACCAACGGCTTCAAGTACAAGGACAAGGACCTCACGCCCGACGGCCTGCTGAAGGTCCTGTTGCGCAGCGGCGACACCGGCAAAGCGAAGGTGGTCGCGAAGGGCAAGGGCCTGAACCTCGACCTCCCGGCGCTGCCGATCGACGGCGCCGACTTCCCGCTGGTCGTGCAGATGCAGGGCGAGCAGGGCGAGTGCTGGTCGTCGAGCTTCGACAGCGGCAATGTGATTCGCAACGACGCCGGGCAGCTCAAGGCGAAGTTCGCACCCTGATGGTGACGAGCGGGGCCGGTGCGAGCCGGCCCCGCTCGTCGCACGGGCCATGCACGTCGGCATCGCCCTGCCCAACTACGGGCCGCTCGCGAAGCCGGAGACGATCTTCGGGCTGGCGGCGCGCGCCGAGGACACCGGCTTCGACTCGGTGTGGGTGAGCGATCACCTGCTCGCGCCCACGAACGTCACCAGCGTCTACCCGTACGACCGGCGGCCGGACCCGACCCCCAGCGACGTGGGCGTGCTCGAAGAGATGTACGAGCCGCTCACCACGCTCGCGGTGCTGGCCGGACGAACCCGACGCATCCGGCTCGGCGTCAGCGCCTACGTCCTGCCGTATCGCAACCCGGTGGTGACGGCGAAGCAGGTCGCCACCCTCGATGCGCTCTCCGGCGGCCGCCTGCTGCTCGCCATCGGCGTCGGCTGGCTGCGCGAGGAGTTCGAGGCGCTCGGCGTGCCCTTTGAGCAGCGTGGCGCCCGGACCGACGAGTACCTGGCCGTCTGCCGGGCGCTGTGGAACGAGGGCGAGGCAACGTTCGAGGGTCGCTTCCATCGGCTGCCCCCGGTGCGGACCGGTCCGAAGCCCGTGCAGCAACCGAGGTTCCCCGTGTGGGTGGCCGGCAACTCGCCCGCGGCAATCCGCCGCGCCGCCCTCCATGGCGAGGGCTGGCACGCCATCGACCTCGAGCCCGACGAGATCGGCGCCGGGCGGCGGCGCCTCCACGCGGTGGCGCACGAGGCCCGATGTGACCCGAGCGCGCTGACCGTCTCGCTGCGCGCCACCGTGCACCTCGGTGGCGACCCGACGCGGCCCCTCGCGGGCGACCAGACCAAGATCCGAGACGACCTCCAGCGCTTCGAAGCGGCCGGCGTCGCCTACCTGGTCGTCAACATGCCGCGCACCCGCGACCCCGAGCAGGCCGAACGGCATCTGGGCACGGTCGCGACGACGCTCGGTCTCTGAGACGCGCCGGCGTTCAGAAAGGGCGCTCGAAGCGTACGGCGAAGAACTCGCTGCCGGCGCCGATCGGATAGCTCTCCTCGTCGTAATCGAGGAACACGCCGACCCCGTGACGCTGGGTGCCGAAGAGCTCGACCGCCACCATGTTGTCGCGGTCGATCGGCTCCGCGAAGCGCGGCGCGTCGCGGTCGAAGTCGAGCGCGTAGCCGTCCGGGATGTGGAAGCGCGACGGTACGATGTCGGGCGCCGGCGCCGCCGAGACGGCGAGGCCGTGGAGCCAGTGAGCCGGCGTGCGCGGCGGCGGCTCGGGCGGGCGCCGTGCGATGATCGCCAGCGCGTCGCCGGGCGACAGGAACAGCATGGGCTCGCCGGCCACACCACTCGGCACGGCGACGGCGAGGCAGGCCACTACGGCAGCCGTCGCCGTTTTCGGCGGTCTCTCTGTCCGCCTCGTCACGTCTACGATGACACACCCAGCGCGGTCGCTCGGCAAGGGAAAAGTTTCGAAAATCGAGTCGACATCTCCTCCTCGAATGCGCCACGCATGCGCTGCGCCAAGGCATCCGATCTTGACGCGGTGCGCGCGGTCCCGTGGCCCGGCGACGCCGCATTCGCTACATCGACGCCGTGACCGCCCCGCCGCACGTCATCGACGACCTGGGCGCCCCTCGCCTGCCGCGCCTGTTTCAGCTCGCCAACCGGGTCCTCGCCCCCGTCGTGCGACACTTTCCCCTCGCGGTCGACCCGCTCCTCGCGGCGGCGGCACGCCGCAGCGGCCTGGCCGACTACGGGCGCGGCGACTTCACGGGCGCGCTGCGCGCCCTGCTCGCGGCCGTCCGGGACGACGGCGACCTGACGCCCGTCGGGCACTTCCTCACGCGCTCGCTGCTGCTGGGCCTCCTGGTGACGCGGCTGCGCCATCGGGAGCTGCTGCGCCGCCATCCCGAGATCGGGGCGGAACGGGTGCACGCGCCGATCGTGATCCTGGGCCTGCCACGGACCGGGACGACGCACCTGCACAACCTGCTCTCCGAGCATCCCACCCTGCGCACTCTGCCCTACTGGGAGAGCCTCGAGCCACTCCCCGACCCGCGCGCCCTGCCCGTCCCGACACCCGACGCGCGCCTGGCGCGCTGCACCTGGGCGCTGCGCCTGCAGCACTGGGTGATGCCCCTCTTCGCCTCGATGCACGAGATGACGGCGCAGGCGAGACACGAGGAGATCCAGCTCCTGGCGGTGGACTTCTCCACGATGCTCTTCGAAGCCAGCTACTTCGTACCCAGCTACCGGGACTGGTACGCGGCGACCGACCAGACGCCCGCCTACCGCACGTTGCGCGACCTGCTCCAGGCCCTGCAGTGGCTGCGGGGCCCCGATCGCTGGCTGCTGAAGTCCCCGCAGCATCTCGAGCAGCTCGGCCCGCTGCGCGCCGTGTTCCCGGACGCGCACCTGGTACAGACGCATCGCGACCCCGTGCACGTCGTGGCGTCCATGTGCACCATGGCGGCGTACGGGCTGCGCATGCAGCGCGCGCGGGTCGATCCGGTCGCCGTCGGCCGCTACTGGGCGCGGCGCATCGAGACCATGCTGCGCGCCTCCGTCCGCGATCGGGCACACATCCCGGCGGGCGCGATCATGGACGTGCGATTCGACGAGTTCATGGCCGACGAGTGGGGCACCGTGGAGCGCGTCGCCGCGTTCGCGAAGGTGCCGCTCACCGAGACGGCGCGCCGGGCGATGACGCGCTACGTGGCCGAGAACCCGCGCGGCAAGCACGGCACGGTCGCCTATCGCCTGGCGGACTTCGGCCTCGACGCGGCCACCCTCCGCGAGCGCCTGCGCTTCTACCAGGAGGCGTTCGACGTCCCCGACGAGTGACGGGGGCCTTGCGACGCGCCGCACGATCGTGCGATCGACGGGCATGATCACCATGCGTCCCATCGTGTCGGCCGACTCGCACGTGACCGAGCACCCGGACACGTACCGCAAGCACATCGAGGCCCGGTACCGTGACGAGGCGCCGCACGTCGTGCGCCACGACGACGGCGGCGACCGCTACGTGATTCCCGGCATGAAGGACGCCGTGATCCCCGTCGGCCTGATCGCGGCGGCCGGCCAGCGGCCCGAGGACATCTCGCTGACGGGACGCTTCGAGGACTGGCTTCCCGGCGGCTGGGACCCGACACCGCGCCTCGCCGACCAGGAGCGCGACGGCGTGAGTGCCGAGGTGCTCTACCCCACCATCGGCATGATCCTCTGCAGCCACCCCGACCTCGCCTATAAACGCGCCTGCATGCAGGCCTTCAACCGCTGGATGGCGGAGTACTGCGCGACGGCGCCGGACCGGCTGCTCGGCGTCGGGCAGACGGCGATGCGCACGCCCGAAGAGGGCATCGCCGACCTGCGCGAGATCCAGGCGCTGGGCCTGCGCGGCGTGATGCTACCCGGCGTGCCCGGGCAGGAGGACTACCACCACCCGATGTGGGACCCGTTCTGGGCAGCTGCGGTCGAGATCGGCCTGCCACTCTCCTTCCACATCCTCACCACGCCGCACGCCATGACGCGCGCCCGCGGCCCGGTGATGAACTTCGCCGTCGCCATCATCCGCGCCAACCAGGACATCATCGGCATGCTGATCTACGGCGGCGTGTTCGCCCGCCATCCGAAGCTGCGCATCGTCTGCGTCGAAGCCGACGCCGGCTGGGCGCCGCACTGGATGTACCGCATGGACCACTACTACGAGCGCCACCATCACCTGCGGCAGCAGGTCCTGGAGCGCCGGCCCAGCGAGTACTTCATGGACCACGTCTACCTGACCTTCCAGGACGACTGGGCCGCGTTCCGGACGGCCGAGCTGCAGAACCCGGAGCGCCTCATGTGGGCCAACGACTTCCCCCACAGCGACTCGACCTGGCCGCGCTCGCAGGAGGTGCTGCGCGAGCACACGGCGGGGCTCAGCGCCGTGACCCGCGACCGCATCCTGCACGACAATGCCGCGGCACTGTACGGGCTGGGATGAGACGACACGCCGACGCAGCCGTGACCCATGCGAGCGGCCGTGCTAGCTCGTCGGCATGCCCCCCGCTCGTTCGATCGCGGCCGCGCAGACGATTCCGATCCGGGGTGACGTCGACGCCAACGTCGAGCGACACCTGCGGCTCGTGCACATCGCCGCGGCCGAGCGGGCACAGGTGCTCGTCTTTCCGGAGCTGTCGCTGACGGGCTACGAGCTGGATCTCGCCGCAGACTTGGCCTTCTCGCCGCGAGATCTGCGTCTGACCCCGCTCGTCGAAGCGGCGGCCGCCTCGTCGGTGACCCTCATCGTCGGGGCGCCGGTCAGGATGGGATCGCGGTGGCGGTGTGCGCCGACACGAGCCGTCCCTCCCATCCCCAGGCGGCAGCCGACCGGGGCGCCCGAACCTACTTCACGAGTATGTTCGTCATCCCGACCGAATTGGAGCGGGACACCGCGAACCTCAGGACGTACGCCGTACGCCACTCCATGGCCGTCGCGTTCGCGAACTATGGTGGACAATCCGGGGGGCTCGCGTCCGGAGGAGGCAGCACGATCTGGTCCGAGCGGGGCGAGCCGGTCGCGCAGCTCGGGGCGGGGGACCGGCGTGGCGTTCGCCAGCGAAAATGGCGCCAGCCGGCGCGCCAAGACGGTCCTGTTCAGCGACGGGTGACTACGAGTCGGATCCCGTACTCGCGGCGAATGTCGGCCAAGGCGACGCCGAGATGGGCCTCGAACGCTGACCAGGGCCAGCGCTTGCGCAGGCGCGAGCAGCGCCACATCACGACGGGCACGACGACCACGGAGCGGATTGCCGTGGCCGCGATGTCGCCCCATTCGAGCCGCTCGTAGACCTCCTGCGACTCGGGCAGCCGGTAGGCGCGCAGGAGGCTCAAGCCGGCGGTCGTGCCGAAGAAACTCCAGATCTTGACGATGGCCTCGTCCAAGAGGCTGGTCGTGCAGCCGAAGACGACGTGGGCGGTGTCGTGGCAACGAAAGAACTCGCGCGCCGCCGGGGACACGCCGCGACCACTGACGAGTCCGTCGCGGCTCGCCTGGTACTCGCGCAGCCCTTCCGCGAGGGTGAGCCGCGTATCGGGGCGCTGAAATTCGAGCCGTGGGCCCACCGATCAATCCTGCGCGCCCGAGCTGCCGCTGCCGTACGGACGCGTCAGGACCTCGAGGAGATGGCCGTCGGGGTCCTCGAAGTAGAACCCGCGCCCGCCTTCGTTGCGGTTGATCTCGCCGGGGTGCTGCTTGAAGGGATCGGCCCAGTAGTCGAGCCCGCGCTCCTGGATGCGTGCGAAGATGCGATCGAAGTCGGGCTCGTCGATCAGGAACGCGTAGTGCTGCGTCTCGAAGTGGAAGTCGCCCGCATCGATGAAGTCGAGCGAGGCTTCGTTGTCGAGCTCGACCACCAGGAAGGGACCGAACGACTGGGGCGCCGGCAGGCCCAGGATGTCCGTCACGAAGCGGGCGGACACCGTCTTGGCCCGGCTGTGGACGATCGTGTGGTTGAAGCGAATGCTCATCGACTGACGACCTTAGGCGACCAGACGACGACGTCAAGACGGCGACTGAAGTGCAACAGCGGCGCCTCGGCACCGACCGACAGACCATGCGGAGCCAGCATCTCGTTCCGCATGATCTCGGCCTCGGCACGCTGCAGCGGCCAGGGATGATGATGCACCTCGGTTCGGGAAACGTCCCCCCGCCTCGACACGGCGTACAGGCAATACCGCTCCGTGAGCCAGTGATCGAGCGTGCCCGGGGTCGCCGCATAGGGCTCCGACCTGGGCCGATACTGGGCCTCGAAGACCGCCGACGGGCCAACTCGCCGGTGCGACCGGTAGACGACGCGCTCCGCTTCGTAGGTGACCCCCATCCACGCGTGAAA
>Ga0299906_10002518_pt1 | contig 15194 bp, 14 predicted proteins | sample RVTome_14_FD_200259 | JGI IMG/M metagenome (GOLD analysis project Ga0299906, IMG submission 200259) | Soil microbial communities from uranium-contaminated site in the Upper Colorado River Basin, Wyoming, United States - RVT145D125 (version 2) ... | reverse complement strand
TGTCGGCGATCACCCACCCGGCATCGAGCGGGATTACCGCCCAGGCGGCGAGCGCGAGGATCGCGGACACAAGCGGCGCCAGCAAAAAGACGCCCTTGTTCGCGCCCGAAGGAATGATCGGTTCCTTGACGACGAATTTCAGGAGATCTGCGAAGCTTTGCAGCAGCCCCCACGGCCCGACCACATTCGGCCCGCGCCGCATCTGAACCGCCGCCCAGATTTTCCGGTCCGCGAGCAGAATGTAAGCCACGAACACCAGGAGGCACACGAGCAGCAGCACGCTCTGTCCGGCGATGATCAGGAGCGGCAGCCCGTAGGCCCAGAAGAAATCCATCATGGCGTCACTCCGCCGCCGTCGCGAGCTTGCCGCTCGCGAGCGCGGAACACTCGGCCATGACCGCGGAAGCACGCGCGATCGCATTGGTCAGATAGAAATCGCGTACCGTCGAATGGAACGGTGACTTCTCAGTTTTGCCGCCAAGCGCCGCGAGTTTCTCGATCGCCGCTGGATTGGCGGGTTCGATGCTGTCGAGGAGCGCCAAATGCGGATGCGCCTCGTAAAGCGCGCGCCGCAAGTCGGCGAGCGAGTCATAGGGAAGCTTCGCGCCCAGCACATCGGAAAGCGCGCGCAGGATCGCCCAGTCCTCGCGCGCATCGCCCGGCGGGAACGCCGCGCGGTTCGCGAGCTGCGGCCGCCCCTCTGTGTTCACGTAGATCGCGGATTTTTCCGTATAGGCCGCGCCCGGCAAGATCACATCAGCACGGTGCGCGCCGCGATCGCCATGGGTGCCGATATAGACGACGAACGCGCCATCGGGCACTTCGATCTCGTCCGCGCCAAGCAGGAACAGCACGTCGAGTGCACCCGGCGCGAGCATGCCCGCGACGTCGAGCCCGCCTTTGCCCGGCACGGCACCGACATCCAGCGCGCCGACGCGCGAAGCCGCAGTGTGCAGAACTGAAAATCCGTTCCAGCCGTCCTTGATCGCACCGACCGCAAGCGCGGCCTTTGCCGCCATCGAAAGGAGCGCCGCGCCGTCCGGCCGCGCCAAGGCACCCTGCCCCACGAGCCAAATCTGCCTTTCGAGCGTCGCGGGCGCGTGATTGGTGAAAGGCGCAAGCGTCTCCGGCCCTGCGCCCAAATAAGTGTAGTCATAAGTTAGTTCGGCTTTCTCACCGACGACGCCGATCTTGAAATCGCCGCGCAGCCAGCGCTTGCGGATACGTGCGTTCAGAACCGGTGCTTCCTTGCGCGGGTTCGACCCAACGATCATCAGGCCGTCGGCTTCGTCGATGCCGGCGATGGTCGCGTTAAAGAGATAGCTCGCACGCCCGAGGGCCGGATCGAGCGCCGCTCCATCCTGCCGGCAATCGAGGTTCGTCGAACCGAGCTTTCCGAGCAAGCCCTTGATCGCAAAAGCTTCTTCGACGCTCGCGAGATCGCCCAAAATCGCGCCGGTCCTCGCCGCACCTGCCAGCATCACCTTCGATGCGATCAAGCCGAACGCCTCGTTCCAGGTGGCTGCGCGCAGCCGCCCGCCTTCGCGAATATAGGGCCGGTCGAGCCGTTGCGTCCTGAGCCCGTCCCACACGAAGCGCGTCTTGTCGGAAATCCATTCCTCGTTCACGGCTTCATTCGTGCGCGGCAGAATGCGCTGCACTTCTCGGCCGCGCGTATCGACGCGAATGTTCGAACCGACCGCGTCCATGACGTCGATCGACTCCGTCTTGTTCAGTTCCCACGGCCGCGCCTGGAATGCATAGGGCCGCGAGGTGAGAGCGCCGACCGGGCAAAGATCGATAACATTGCCTTGCAACTCGGAAGACATGGCGTGCTCAAGATAGGTCGTGATCTCCATGTCCTCGCCGCGCCCGATGGCGCCGAGTTCCGGCACGCCCGCAACTTCGCTCGCGAAGCGGACGCAGCGCGTGCAATGAATGCAACGCGTCATGATGGTTTTCACGAGCGGGCCGATATATTTGTCCTCGACCGCGCGCTTGTTCTCCACATAGCGCGACTTGTCGACGCCATAGGCCATGGCCTGGTCCTGCAAATCGCATTCGCCGCCCTGATCGCAGATCGGGCAGTCGAGCGGATGATTGATCAGCAGGAATTCCATCACACCTTCGCGCGCCTTCTTCACCATCGGCGTCTTGGTATTGACGACGGGCAGTTCGCCCTTCGGTCCCGGACGGCAATCACGCACCGCCCACGCGCAGGACGCGACCGGCTTCGGCGAGCCGACAAGTTCGACGAGACACATGCGGCAATTGCCTGCGATCGACAGCCGCTCCTGGAAACAGAAGCGCGGAATTTCCGCCCCGGCCGCCTCGCACGCCTGCAGCAGCGTGAACTCGGCCGGGACCTCGATCTCCTTGCCGTCGACAATAAGCTTGGTCATGCTGCCGCCGTTCCGTGGTCGCAACGCGCCGCCTTCCACAATTGCGCGGCCGGCAGGCTCTCCCAGCCGAAGGCATGGTCGCTCGGCCCGTTCTGCCTCAGATATTCGAGCTGCTCGACCGCCTCCTGAACGCTGGGCCGGTGCCCGGCGGCAACCCGCCACATGACGAAATACACACCGTCCATGCGCTCAAACCATTCGCCGCGGCGGCCATAGAATCGTTTGTGCACGGTCTGCCACACGAAGAGCTCGAGCGCCTCGACGCTCTCCCAAACCGACAGATTGATCGCCATCCGCGGGTCGCCCTCATAAGGGCGCGTGTCGACTGCCGCCCCGCTCGCATCCTCGTAGCGCCAGACGAACCCGGGCGTCCGCTCGGCAATACCGTTCACAAGCGCGAGATTGTTTACGAAGTCGGCCATGCGCGGATCGTCCACTTCGTAGCGCAGACGGCCAATGTTGAGCTGGGCAAGATGATGAGTGGGTTCGTTCATAACCATCACTCCGCCGCTACCAGCACAGGATCGTTGTGCGGGTTCGCCGAATAGTCATCGATGCGGCGCTCGATTTCACCGCGAAAGTGCCGGATCAGACCTTGCACCGGCCATGCCGCCGCGTCGCCAAGCGCGCAGATCGTGTGGCCTTCCACCTGCCCCGCCACATCGAGCAGCAGATCGATCTCTCGCTTCTGCGCACGGCCATCCGCCATGCGCGTCAGCACGCGCCACATCCAGCCCGTACCTTCCCGGCACGGCGTACACTGGCCGCAACTCTCATGCTTGTAGAAATAGGAAATGCGGGCGATAGCGCGCACGATGTCCGTGGACTTGTCCATGACGATCACGGCGGCGGTGCCGAGCCCCGTCTTCAGATTCTTGAGCGTGTCGAAATCCATATAGAGTTCGTCATTGCACAGCGGCGCCGGAATGCACGGCACCGACGAGCCGCCCGGGATCACGGCGAGCAGATTATCCCAGCCGCCGCGAATGCCGCCCGCGTGCTTGTTGATCAGTTCGCTGAAGGGAATGCCCATTGCCTCTTCGACATTGCAGGGCGTGTTCACGTGGCCTGAAATGCAGAAGAGCTTGGTGCCGGTGTTGTTCGGACGTCCGATGCCCGCGAACCACGCCGCGCCGCGCCGGCAGATATCCGGCGCCACCGCGATCGACTCGACGTTATTCACGGTCGTCGGACAGCCATAGAGGCCGACATTCGCCGGAAACGGCGGCTTGAGCCGCGGCTGGCCCTTCTTGCCTTCGAGGCTTTCGAGCAGCGCGGTCTCTTCGCCGCAAATGTAAGCGCCCGCACCGTGGTGAACATAAATGTCGAAATCGTAGCCCGAGCCGCAGGCATTCTTGCCGATCAGCTTGGCCTCATAGGCCTGATCGACCGCCGCCTGAAGTCGCTCGCGTTCGCGGATAAATTCACCGCGCACATAGATGTACGCCGCGACCGCGTTCATGGCGAAGCCCGCGATCAGGCAACCCTCGACCAGTAGATGCGGGTCGTGCCGCATGATCTCGCGGTCCTTACAGGTGCCGGGCTCGGACTCGTCGGCATTCACCACGAGATAGCTCGGCCGCCCGTCCGACTGCTTGGGCATGAAGGACCATTTGAGGCCGGTCGGAAAGCCCGCGCCGCCGCGGCCGCGCAGGCCCGAAGTCTTCACCTCATTGATGATCCAGTCGCGGCCCTTTTCGAGGATCGCTTTCGTGCCGTCCCATGCGCCGCGCGAGCGCGCACCTTCGAGGCCCCAATCCTCGAAGCCATAGAGATTGCGGAAGATGCGGTCCTTGTCTGCGAGCATCTTAGGCCTTCACCGGCTTGAGCGTCGTTGGTCCGCCGGCCGGCGCCGAAAACTGCCGGTCGACTTGCGGGCCAGGCCTCGGATTTTTTCCCGCCGCGAGATCGTCGAGAACTTTCTCGAAGCTCTCGGCCGTCAGGTCTTCGTAAAAGTCGGCATTGATCTGCACCATCGGCGCATTCACGCATGCGCCAAGGCATTCAACTTCGTACCAGGAGAACTTCCCGTCCGCGGTCACATGATGCTGATGGCCGATGCGCTTCTCGCAAACGGCTTTCAAATCTTCCGCCCCGCGCAACATGCAGGGCGTCGTGCCGCAAAGCTGCACCAGGAATTTCCCGACAGGCTCAAGCTGGAACATGGTGTAGAAGGTCGCAACTTCGAGCACGCGGATGTTCGCCATGCCAAGCATGTCGGCGACGTAGCGGATCGCCGGTTCCGGCAGCCAGCCGCCGTGCTGCTCCTGCGCGCGCCACAACAGCGGGATCACCGCGGAAGCCTGCCGGCCGAGCGGATATTTTTCGATCTGCTGCTGCGCCCAGATGCGATTGTCCGCGGTGAACGCGAAATCCTTGGGCTGCATTTCCGGGGGCGCGAGACGGCGAACGGCCATTAGCGGTCAACCTCCCCGAACACGATATCGATCGACCCGAGCACAGCCGATACGTCCGCGAGCATGTGGCCACGGCAGAGAAAATCCATCGCCTGCAAATGCGCAAAGCCCGGTGCGCGGATCTTGCAGCGGTAAGGCTTGTTCGAGCCATCGGCCACGAGATAAACGCCGAATTCGCCCTTGGGCGCTTCGACCGCGGCATAAACTTCACCCGCCGGGACGTGATAGCCCTCGGTATAAAGCTTGAAGTGATGAATGAGCGCTTCCATCGAGCGCTTCATCTCGCCGCGCTTCGGCGGCACCACCTTGTTGTCCTTGACCGATACAGGCCCCGCGCCTTCCGGCCCGCGCAGCTTGGCAATGCACTGCTGCATGATCCGATTCGATTGCCGCATCTCTTCCATGCGGATCAGATATCGATCGTAGCAATCGCTATTCTTGCCGATCGGAATATCGAAATCCATTTCGGAATAGCACTCATAGGGCTGCGCCTTGCGCAAATCCCACGCCGCGCCCGCGCCGCGAACCATGACGCCCGAAAAGCCCCACGACCAGCAGTCGTCGAGCGAGACGACGCCGATGTCGACATTGCGTTGCTTGAAGATGCGGTTGCCGGTGAGCAGGCTCTCGATGTCGTCACAAACTTTCGGGAAATGGTCGCAAAAAGCGGCTATGTCCTCGATCAATTGCGGCGGCAAATCCTGATGCACCCCGCCCGGCCGGAAATAGGCCGCATGCATGCGCGAGCCCGATGCCCGCTCATAAAACACCATGAGCTTTTCGCGTTCCTCGAAGCCCCAAAGCGGCGGCGTGAGCGCGCCCACATCCATGGCCTGCGTTGTGACGTTCAGGAGATGCGAGAGCAGGCGCCCGATCTCGGAATAGAGCACACGGATCAACTGCGCGCGTCTCGGCACTTCGAGACCGAGGAGCTTTTCAATCGCAAGACAGAAGGCGTGCTCCTGATTCATCGGCGCGACATAATCGAGCCGGTCGAAATAAGGGATCGCCTGCAAATAGGTCTTGTGCTCGATCAGCTTCTCGGTGCCGCGATGCAAAAGCCCGATATGCGGATCGACGCGCGTCACGACTTCGCCGTCGAGCTCGAGCACGAGGCGCAACACGCCGTGCGCCGCCGGATGTTGCGGCCCGAAATTGATCTGGAAGCTGCGCGCAGCGTTTTCGTTCATGCGCGTGCCTCTGCAATTGCGGCCTGCGCTTTTTCCGCCACGCGCTCGTTGAATTTTGCGTAGTTCACGACCGCCCGCTCGTGCTCGCCTTCACCGATCGCTTCGACGCCGTCATGTCCGCGCACGCGGAAGCTCACACGTTTGCCGTCAACCTTCGTCACTTCGCAATCGACCGTGACCGTGAGGCCCGGTGGCGTCGCGGCGAGATGGCTGAAATTCACATGAATGCCGAGGCTTCCCTCGCCAACATCGAGATGCTGGTTCAGAAGCTCGGTACAGCACCATTCAAACAGCCCGACCATGTAACCCGTGGCGAAAACCGCCGGCATGGCGCTGAACATCGGCGATTCCGGATAGAAATTCGGCACTGTCTGCCGCTCCGTGACGCGAAAACGAAGCTGATGCGTAAGGCCGGGCTTGAGTGAGGACTTCATGCTCCCCCCTTTCCGTCCGCAGGCTTCTCGGCCTTCTCGTCGCCCGGCAGAACATAGTCCGCGCCCTCCCAAGGTGAGAGAAAATCGAAATCGCGAAATTCCTGGTTGAGCCGCACGGGCTCGTAAAGCACGCGCTTGGCTTCGTCGTCCCAGCGCACTTCGACAAATCCTGTAAGCGGGAAGTCCTTACGCAGCGGATGACCGTCGAAGCCATAGTCGGTGAGAATGCGCCGCAAATCGGGATGCCCGCTGAACAGGATGCCGTACAAATCATAGGCCTCGCGCTCGAACCAGAGCGCTCCCGCGAACACGCCGGTCAGCGACGGCACAGTCGTCGTCTCGTCGGTCTGCACTTTCACGCGGACACGCTGATTTAGCTTCGGCGACAGCAGATGATAAACGACGTCGAAACGCTTCTCCCGCGCCGGGTAGTCCGCACCGCAAATATCGATGAAGCTGATGAACTGGCAGCGCGGGTCGTCCCGCAGAAACGTGGCAACCGCCACGATCTTGCTCGCGTCCGCGTCAAGCGTGAGTTCGTTATACTCGACGCGGTAGCCCGTCACGGCGCCCGCAAGCGCCTGTGAAATCTGCTCGCCGAGTTCGCGCAGCGCCTCTTCCATGATTGACCGGCCTCAACGCTCGATTGTTCCGGTGCGGCGGATCTTCTTTTGCAAGAGCAGCACACCGTAAACGAGGGCCTCCGCCGTCGGCGGACAACCGGGCACATAGACATCGACCGGAACAATGCGGTCGCAGCCGCGCACGACCGCATACGAATAATGGTAGTAACCGCCACCGTTCGCGCAGGATCCCATTGAGATCACATAACGCGGCTCCGGCATCTGGTCGTAAACCTTGCGCAGTGCCGGGGCCATCTTATTGGTGAGCGTGCCGGCGACGATCATCACGTCCGACTGGCGCGGGCTCGCGCGCGGCGCGAAGCCGAAGCGTTCGAGATCGTAACGCGGCATCGAAGCCTGCATCATTTCGACCGCGCAGCAGGCAAGTCCGAACGTCATCCACATAAGGGAGCCGGTGCGCGCCCAGGTCACGAGGTCATCGACGCTCGTGACGATGAAGCCCTTGTCGGCGAGATCGTCGCTGAGGCCCGAGAAGAACGGGTCGTCACTCCGCGCGGCTTTGCCGGTGCGCGGGTCGATAATCCCGGTCGCGGGCGCCTGCGCGGTCAATCCCATTCCAGCGCTCCCTTGCGCCACTCATAGATGTAACCGATCGTAAGCACGCCGAGGAAAATCATCATCGACCAGAAGCCGAACCAGCCGAGCGTTCCGAAGGTAATCGCCCAGGGAAACAGAAATGCGACTTCGAGATCGAAGATGATGAAGAGGATCGCGACGAGATAGAAGCGCACGTCGAATTTCATGCGTGCATCGTCGAACGGGTTGAACCCGCACTCATAAGCGGAGAGCTTTTCGACGTCGGGCGCGCGGTAGGCGACCAGGAACGGCGCGACCAGGAGCGCGAGGCCGATCCCCGCCGCCACCCCGATAAAGACGACGATCGGCAGATAATCGATGATGAGCGCGTTCATGCCTGCCTCGCCTGTGGACGGGGGCCCGCCCAGCCCAAATGCCACGCCTCAGCGGACTGAAAGGTCCTTTGGGGGGCACGTCTCTCGATTCCGCACATGCGAACAGTTCGAAAGACGGCTTGGATTAACCCAGCGCCCATGGCGAGGCAAGGCCGCCAATCGACGCGCGAGTGTTCCGTCAACACGAAAAACGGTTGAGTTTCCGCTATTTGCGGCTGTGCTGGTTGCGACCCCGGGAGTTCAAACCGCCGCCGTTTGGATGGGGTGGCGGGAGCGACGGGACTCGAACCCGCGGCCTCCGGCGTGACAGGCCGGCGCTCTAACCAACTGAGCTACGCCCCCGGGATCGACGGGACTTAAGGCCCGGCCACACCCAAGTCAAGGTTAGGCCCGAAAGTCGGGCATAAATAGGTCGATTTGGGGTCGATGCCTATGGCTAGACAGGCATCGAATCGCATATGCAAATGACGCGAATAACCGCGTTTATACGCAAAACGCTCATTTCGAGGAGTCGCACGCCATGGCAACAAAAACGTCTCCGACGGTCACGCTGAAGCATCTGGCCGCCGAACTTGCAGAAGCGCACGATCTTTCCAAGAAGCAAGCCGAGACGATCCTCGGCGACTTGGTGGACCGGATTGTGAAACACCTCAAGAAAGCCAACCGCATCCGCATGGTCGGTCTCGGCATCTTGCAAGTCCGCCACCGCGCGGCGCGCATGGGACGCAACCCGGCGACGGGCGAACCCATCCAGATCAAGGCGAGCAAGAAGGTCGCCTTCCGCGCCGCCAAAGAACTGAAAGAAGCCGTCTGATTCAGTTTGAGGCGCACTCCTCGTAACGCATGGCCAGTCCCGGCACGATTTTCGTGATCGTGGGACTGGCCTGTAGCGAGGCCAATACACAACGCTCGCTAAGTCCCGCCGGCCGGGACATAGCCATCAATGAATAAGCTCAAATTTCAGCGAGCGCTGTCACATACGGGCTACTGACCGCGGCACCGGACTGACTCACGGAGCTCCCGCAAAATTTCGAACTTACGTTCGCGTGGCCGGGAAATGGTGGGCGGTGACGGGATCGAACCGCCGACATCCTGCGTGTAAAGCAGGCGCTCTACCAGCTGAGCTAACCGCCCCCGCGCAACCTTTACCCCTCATCGCCCTTATAGGGCAACGCCGCAAGGCAGGAGATGCGGCAAAGAACGCCCCGCCACCGGAGAATAAATTTCTCTCCGGCGCGGTAGATATGCGGACCGGCGTTCAAATATTCACGGCGTCCTTTAGCCCTTTTCCGGCTGAGAATTTCGGCGCCTTCGATGCCGCGATCATCACCGGCTCGCCGGTGCGCGGATTACGTCCCTCGCGTGCCTTGCGGTCGACCACGGTGAAGGTGCCGAAGCCAATAAGCTTCACTTCATCGCCCTGTTTCAGGGCGCCGGTGATAATCTCGAATGTCGCCTCGACCGCCTTCGCGGCGTCTGTCTTGGTAATACGGGACGTATCGGCAACAGCGCTGATCAATTCATTTTTGGTCATCGGTCCGATCCCTCTTCCTGGATCCGCAAGAATCACCGGCCTATGCCGGCGACGGCGAAACTCTCCATCGCATAAGGCAAAAACAAGTCGGAACCCCGGCAAACCCGCGCCATTGAAGGGTTTGCGCGGCCTCGCGCCGGAACGAAACGCGCACGATCCACCCCCGCGCCCAACCCAAAAACCGGCCTAATTCATTGATTTGACGAACTTATTCGCGCGGACGGCCGAACACGCGCAGCTATACGGTCCCGCAAACCTCCGGTTAACCGCAGAAACAAAGCCGGCGCCTGCTTCATGGAAGCAGGCGCCGGCAATGACTTGAAGAGTTCAGTGCGCGATGACAGCCGAGGAATCGTCTTCGTCGGTAACCACCGCTTCGACCGGCTTTGCCGTCGCTTCATCCCACTCGATCGGATCGGGCGTGCGCGTAAGCGCATGCTTCAGGACCTCGTCCATGTGCGTGACGGGAACGATCTCAAGCCCGCCCTTCACATTGTCCGAAATCTCCGCGAGATCCTTCGCGTTCTCCTCGGGGATCAAGACCTTCTTGATGCCGCCACGGTGAGCCGCGAGAAGTTTCTCCTTCAGTCCTCCGATCGGCAGTACGCGGCCGCGCAGCGTGATCTCGCCGGTCATTGCGACCGAACGGTGCACCGGAATTCCGGTCATTACCGAGACGATGGCCGTGACCATGGCAACGCCTGCGGACGGACCATCCTTGGGCGTCGCGCCCTCCGGCACGTGCACGTGGATATCCCGCTTCTCGAACCTTGGCGGCTCGATTCCGAAGTCGACCGCCCGCGAGCGCACATAAGACGCCGCCGCCGAAATCGACTCTTTCATCACGTCGCGCAGATTGCCCGTGACCGTCATTTTGCCTTTGCCGGGCATCATCAGACCTTCAATGGTGAGCAACTCTCCGCCCGCCTCGGTCCAGGCAAGACCCGTCACAACGCCAACCTGATCCTCTTGCTCGGCCTCGCCATAGCGGAATTTCGGCACGCCAAGAAATTTTCCAAGGTTGTCGAACGTCACCGCCACCTTGTCTTTCTTCTCGGCGATGATTTCCTTCACAGCCTTGCGGATCAGATTCGCGAGTTCGCGCTCAAGATTGCGCACGCCCGCTTCGCGCGTATAGCGCCGGATCAATTCGAGGAGCGCTTCATTGTCGAGCGACCACTCTTCGGATTTGAGCCCGTGCTTGGTGAGCAACGCCGGGATCAAATGCCGCCGTGCGATTTCGACCTTTTCGTCTTCCGTGTAGCCGGCAATGCGGATCACTTCCATGCGGTCCAGGAGGGCCGGCGGAATGTTCAGCGTATTGGCCGTCGTCACGAACATGACGTTCGACAGGTCGTAATCGACCTCAAGATAATGGTCGTTGAAGGTGTGGTTCTGCTCCGGGTCGAGCACCTCGAGCAAAGCCGAAGACGGATCGCCGCGGAAGTCGGCGCCCATCTTGTCGATTTCATCGAGCAGGAACAGTGGGTTCGACTTCTTGGCCTTGCGCATCGACTGGATCACCTTGCCGGGCATCGAGCCGATGTAAGTCCGCCTGTGGCCACGGATTTCCGCTTCGTCGCGCACGCCGCCAAGCGACACGCGCACGAATTCGCGGCCCGTTGCACGAGCGATCGACTTGCCAAGCGATGTCTTGCCGACGCCAGGCGCGCCGACGAGGCACAGGATGGGACCGGAAAGCTTGTTCGCGCGGGTCTGCACCGCGAGATACTCGACGATCCGCTCCTTAACCTTGTCGAGACCGAAGTGATCCTCGTCGAGCACGTTCTGCGCGAAGTCGAGGTCCTTCTTGATCTTGCTCTTGTTGTTCCAGGGGATCGCCAGCAACCAATCGAGATAGTTGCGCACGACCGTCGCCTCGGCGGACATCGGTGACATCTGCCGCAGCTTCTTCAGTTCGTGCGTCGCCTTCTCGCGCGCCTCCTTGGAGAGTTTGGTGCGCTTGATCTTCTCTTCAAGCTCGGCGAGTTCGTCCTTGCCGTCCTCGTCACCCAACTCCTTCTGGATCGCTTTCATCTGCTCGTTCAGATAATACTCGCGCTGCGTCTTCTCCATCTGGCGCTTGACGCGCGTACGGATGCGCTTCTCGACCTGCAAGACCGAGATTTCGCTTTCCATCAGCGAGAGAACCTTTTCGAGCCGCGAAGCAACATTCGTTAGCTCGAGCACCGCCTGCTTGTCCTGAATCTTGACGGCAAGATGCGATGCCACGGTATCGGCGAGCTTCGAGTGATCGTCGATCTGCGAGATGACGCTCACGACCTCGGGCGAGACCTTCTTGTTGAGTTTCACATAACCTTCGAACTCGTTGACCACGGAACGCGCCATGGCCTCGATTTCAACCGGATCCGCGGCTTCAACGGCCAGAACCTTGGCGTGGGCCTCATAGAATTCTGCCCGATCCGAATAGGAATCGATCTCGGCACGCTCGACGCCCTCCACGAGCACCTTCACGGTGCCATCGGGGAGCTTCAAAAGCTGCAGCACGGACGCAAGCGTGCCCACCTTGTAAATGGCGTCTGTCGCGGGATCGTCGTCACCCGCGTTCATTTGCGTCACGAGGAGAATATAGGTGTCGTTCCGCATCACCTCTTCGAGCGCACGAATCGATTTCTCGCGGCCGACGAAGAGCGGCACGATCATGTGGGGGAAAACCACAATGTCGCGCAACGGCAGAACCGGGAATGCCTGGCTCTGTCCGGGCGTTAGCGGGGGGCGCGGTTTCTGAGCGGCCATAGACCCCTTTTCCTTTCAGTTAGCGCGACAACCGGGAAATAGGCGGGTCGAGCCCGGCGGAGGCGCGATTCGAGTGGCAAGGCTACGGCTTCACATGAGGGTCGTCCGCAGCACTTATCGTCGCACCGTTAGGTGGCGACGGCGGGTATCAAATTCAAGGATCAGCGGGACTGAACGCGCCCTCTACAGACCCGACTAACCCTAGGCGCTGACGCCCGCGCCGGCGTCGCCGGCCCGGTCGGCATAGATATAGAGTGGCCGCGCCCCGCCCTCGACCACTTCACGGCTGATCACAACCTCCTCGACGCCTTCAAGGCTTGGGAGATCGAACATGGTGTCGAGCAGGATGCCTTCCATGATGGAACGCAACCCGCGCGCGCCGGTCTTGCGTTCGATCGCCTTGCGGGCGATCGCGCCAAGCGCGTCCTCGTGAATCGAAAGCTCGACGTTCTCCATTTCGAACAGACGCTGAAACTGTTTCACCAGCGCGTTCTTCGGCTCCTGGAGAATTTGCCGAAGCGCGTCCTCGTCGAGATCCTCGAGCGTCGCGACCACTGGCAGGCGGCCGACGAATTCCGGAATCAAACCGTATTTGAGCAGATCCTCGGGCTCGACGAAGCGGAACACTTCCCCGGGCTTGCGGTCCTCCGGTGCGCGTACCGTGGCCGCGAAACCGATCGAGGTCCCGCGCCCGCGCGCTGAAATGATCTTGTCGAGGCCGGCGAACGCGCCGCCGCACACGAACAGGATATTGGTCGTATCCACCTGCAGGAATTCCTGCTGCGGATGCTTGCGGCCGCCCTGCGGCGGAACGCTCGCGACCGTGCCTTCCATGATCTTGAGGAGCGCCTGCTGCACGCCCTCGCCCGATACATCGCGCGTGATCGACGGATTATCGGACTTGCGGCTGATCTTGTCGATTTCGTCGATATAGACGATGCCGCGCTGCGCGCGCTCGACATTGTAGTCGGCCGCCTGCAACAGCTTCAGAATGATGTTCTCGACGTCCTCGCCGACATAGCCGGCTTCCGTAAGCGTCGTCGCGTCCGCCATCGTAAACGGCACGTCCAGGATGCGCGCAAGCGTCTGCGCAAGCAACGTCTTGCCCGAACCGGTCGGCCCGATCAGCAGGATGTTCGACTTCGCAAGCTCTACGTCGTTGTGTTTGGTGGCGTGGTTGAGACGCTTGTAATGATTGTGCACCGCCACCGAGAGCACCTTCTTCGCGTAGTCCTGACCGATCACGTAATCGTCGAGGACCTTGCGGATTTCCTTCGGTGTCGGAATGCCGTCGCGCGACTTCACGAGCGAGGACTTGTTCTCCTCGCGGATGATGTCCATGCAGAGTTCGACGCATTCATCGCAGATGAACACCGTCGGGCCGGCGATGAGCTTGCGCACCTCGTGCTGGCTCTTGCCGCAGAACGAGCAGTAGAGCGTGTTCTTCGAGTCGCTGCCGACCTTGCTCATTCTGTCTCTCCGTACCAGTGCCGGACCGGGACGCCGAAAGTCCCAAAACGGCCGATCCACCTACATTTCAAGCACGCCCATAGCCGAACATGCTAGCCTTGGGGGGATCAAGAATCCATTAATGCTAAGGCTGCGGCCACGAATTTCGCCCCTGTTTCACCCAATATAGGCATGCAAGGAGGGTGCCGCCGGTTTGGGAACCCGGTTGTGGACCAAGCGCCGCAGCCTCAGGTTTTAGCCGCCGCCTCGTCTACCGGCCGCTTGTCGATGACCGAATCGATCAGGCCGAATTTCTGGGATTCCTCGGCCGTCATGAAGTGGTCGCGGTCAAGCGTCCGCTCGATCTTTTCGCGCGTCTGACCCGTATGTTTAACGTATATGTCCTCAAGGCGGCGCTTCATCTTCACGATGTCTTCGGCGTGCCGCTCGATATCCGACGCCTGCCCCTGAAACCCGCCCGAAGGCTGATGCAACATGACCCTGGCATTGGGCAGCGCGAATCGCTGCCCCTTTTCGCCCGCCGTCAGCAACAGCGAGGCCATCGAAGCCGCCTGACCGACGCAAAGCGTCGAAACCGCCGGCCGGATGAACTGCATGGTATCGTAGATCGCCATGCCCGATGTAACCACGCCGCCCGGTGAATTGATGTACATCGAGATTTCTTTCTTCGGATTTTCCGCCTCGAGAAAGAGCAGCTGCGCGACGACAAGCGTCGACATGCCGTCCTCGATCGCCCCTGTGATGAAAATGATCCGCTCTTTCAGGAGCCGAGAAAATATATCGTAGGCGCGCTCGCCCCGGTTCGTCTGTTCGACGACCATGGGCACGAGGTTCATGTAGGTTTCGACCGGGTCACGCATTCTTTTTCCTCCGCGCAACACCGCGCGATTCGTCTCACAACAGCATAGCCGATTGGCGGGCCTGGGCGGCGCGCGGCATCAGGCCTTCTTGCCCTTTTTGGCAGACTTCTTCGCGCCCTTTTTCGATTCGGACGCGCCGTGATCATGGTCATGATCGTGGTCATGGTGGTGATGATCGTGATCGTGATCATGGTCGTGGTCGTGGTGGTGATGATCGTGATCATGGTCGTGGTCGTGCCCGCTATGGTCGTGCTCGTCCTCATCGCTCGCGAACAACGCCTCACGGCTTACCGTCTTGTCTTTCACGTCCGCGAGCTCAAGCAGGAAATCCACGACCTTCTCTTCGAAGATGGGCGCCCTGAGCGCCGCGACCGTATTTGGGTCCTTGCGCATATGTTCGAACGCCTGCTGCTCCTGACCGGGGAACTGGCGCGCCCGCTCGACAATCGCGCGCGTAACTTCTTCCTCGGTGACGGTGAGCTTGTTCTTCTCGCCGACATCCGCGAGCACGAGCCCAAGGCGTACGCGGCGGTTCGCAATGCCTTGATATTCTTCGCGCGCCTTCTCCTCCGTCG
>Ga0299906_10002517_pt1 | contig 15199 bp, 14 predicted proteins | sample RVTome_14_FD_200259 | JGI IMG/M metagenome (GOLD analysis project Ga0299906, IMG submission 200259) | Soil microbial communities from uranium-contaminated site in the Upper Colorado River Basin, Wyoming, United States - RVT145D125 (version 2) ... | reverse complement strand
TGCGCCCAGCTCACCGTGGCGCCGAGGCGCAGCCGCTTCCCGACGGGCAGGAGCAGGGTCCCGCGCAGGACCCAGCGTCGCTCTGCGCGCTCCCGCGGCTCTCCGGCCCGGAGTATCGGGAGCAGATAGCGGGCGCGCTCGAGGTCGGCGGAGGTGCGCGCGAGCAGGTCGGCGGGGAGCCCGAGGTCGAGGCTGACTCCGTAGCGGCCGTAGACGTAGGCGTTGCGCCGGGACTCGCCGTCTCGCTGGCCGGAGCGGAAGGAGTGGGACACGTCGCGATCCGCGCGGAGCTGGACCCGGGCGAACCACGCGAGGCGGCGGCTGACCTGCGCGGACAGCGCCAGCCCCGAGAAGACGGGGGCAGCCTGGTCGTCGCGCTCCGGGAAGACCCGGGCGCCGATCAGGACGTGCCCCCCGACCAGGGCCTTGGGCGAGAGCTCGAAGCCGGCGAGGATGCGCCGCGACGACGCCCGGGTCAGGGCCCTCGGATCGCTCGTGAAGTCGTCCCGGCGCAGCTGCGCCGTCGCCAGGAGAGTCGTCTTGTGGGTCAGCTGGTAGCGCAGCTCCATGTTGAGGTCTCGGGACTCGCGGTCGAGGGCGCTCTTCGTGGCCTGGGCGCCGCCGCCCTCGTCGCCCGCGAAGACCTCGGTCTCGGTCGCGAGCTCCACGGCGAGAGCCGTGCGGTCGCCGATGCCGATCCGTGCGCCTGCTCGGGCGTCGGCGAGCCGGCGGCGCAAGCGCTGGTCGATCTCGATGGTGAACCGCCGCCGGTGCCGGCCGCCTCCCATGCCGGCGAAGACGGTCACGGGGCGGAGCTCCAGCTCCAGATCGGCGCTCCCGTAGTGGTCCAGGTAGCGCTCCTCGCTCTCGCGGGCGAACCAGGCGACGTCGAGGCCGCCGTCGGCGGCGAGTCGCACCCGGCGGCCGACGGGCAGAAACAGGCCCAGACCCGGGTTCAGGATGGCGGTGCGATCGCTGCGGGGGCGATCGCCCGAGTTGAACACGTTGCCGTCCACGCCGAGGTTGCGGATCGTGAGGGACGGCCTGACGTAGAAGGGACCGATCTCGAGGCTGTCCACGTCGGCGGTCACGGGGAGCACCCGGATCTGTGCCCGGGCGGGAACGGCCAGGCACGCCGCGAGCAGCGTCCAGCTCGCGGCCCGGGTCACGCTCCCCCCGACGCTCTCCACGGCCCGCGCCCGGGCCGACGCCGGGCCGACCGGGGGGCGGGCTCAGGCACGGCTCTTGAAACTCGCCACCCGCGCGGCGGCCACCTTGGCCGGCTGGCGCCCGTACTCGGGCCCGTAGTAATGCCCGTAGTAGTGCCCGGAGTAGTAGGAGTGCTTGCGAAGCTGAGCGCGGTTCAGGACCGCGCCGAGCACCCGCGCGCCGCTCACCGCGATGCGCTCCACGGTGTGGCGCGCCGCGCCGCGAGGCACCATCTCGGCGCCGGCGACCAGCACGATGCCGTCGGCGTGGCGGCCGAGTATCAGGGCGTCCGCCACGGCCCCCACGGGAGGCGAGTCGATGATCACGTACTGGAAGTGGCCTCTCAGGACCTGGATCAGGCGCTCCAACGCGGGGCTCGTGATGAGGTCCCCGGGGCTCGGCACCTGTGCCCCGGCCGGGAGGACCTGGAGCAGGCTCCCCACCACGTTCCGCACGGCCTCGAGGGGGCTGTGCTGTCCGACCAGGGCATCGGTGAGCCCCGGCCGTTTGGATAGCCGCAGCGTCGCCGCGACCCTCGGCTTGCGCAGGTCGGCGTCGACCAGGACCGTGCTGGCGCCGGAGGAGGCCAGGGTGAACGCCAGGTTGATCGAGGTGAGCGTCTTCCCTTCGCCGGGGGAGGTGGAGGTCAGCACGACCACCCGCGACCCTTTCTCGGTCCAGGAGAACTCCAGGGCCGTGCGCAGCACGCGGTATCCCTCGGCGAAGGCCCCCACTGGCTTCGGGCCGATCACGGGACCCTGATGGCGACTCTCGCTCTCCGCGATCACCGCCAGCAGCGGCACCTTCAGGTGCTTTCGGACGTCCTCAGGCGTCTTGACGGTGTTGTCGAGGTACTCGAGGAAGAAGGCCAGCCCCACCCCGAGGCTCAGGCCCAGCAGCATCCCCAGGATGATCTCCAGCGGGCGGTTCGGTCGCGCGGGCAGGCGCGGCGCCACGGCTCGGTCGATGATGCGCAGGCCCGACGCGCTCAGCTCCCGGGCGACGTCGGTCTGCTTGGCTCGGGAGACCACGCTGTCCAGCACGTCCCTGCTGGCTTGCTGCTCGAGGTACTTCGCGTCGTACTCGACGGCGTGGCGGGCGAGCTCCAGCTTCTCCCGCTTGACCTCCTCGAGGGCGGTCCGCACGCTCTCCTCCTGGGCCAGGGTGGCCCTGTAGTCGTTCTCCGCCGCGTTGATGATGCGCTGCATCTCCGCGTCGATCCGACGCCGCATCTCGTCGATGCGCGCCTGGACCCGGAGCACCTCGGGATGCTGATCGAGGTAGCGCTTGCGCTGTTCAGCGAGCTCGCGCTCCAGCTCCGCCTGTTCCACGCGGAGGGACTGGACCACCGAGCTCTGGACGACGGAGGGCAGCTCCTCGGGCCGCGGCGCCTGGGCCATCTGCTGAAAGAGAGCCTGCTTCTCGAGGCGGCGCGTGTTGAGCTGGTTCAGGGAAGATCCCAGCTCCTTGAGCTGCTGATCGAGGAGCAGCCGCCGCTCCTCTATGTTGACGATCCCCTCGCGCTCCTTGATCTCCTGGAGCTCCTGGTCGAGGGCCTCGACCCGGCGCTGCTGGGCCGCGATCTGATCATCGAGCCAGACCGACGCTTCGGAAGAGGTCTGGTAGCGGAAGTCCAGGCTCTGCTGGATGTAGGTCTCGGCCACCTCGTTGGCCACCCGGGCCGCCAGCTCCGGCCGGAACGACTCGAAGGCGAGCACCGCCACCTGCGAGTTGCGCACCTCGGCGATGCGCAGCTTGCCGAGGAAGCGGTCGATGACGCCTTCCACCAGCACCGACTCTCCTTCCGGCTTCGACAGCGCGGCCTCGGCCTGAGACTCGTCGCGAGGCCCCCCGAACTCGGGGTCCTGAAGCAGGTTCGTGCTCTGGATCACCCGCCGGGCGAGGGCCCGGCTCTGCATGATCTGGAACTGCGTCTGGTAGTAGTCGTTGCGCCGGTCGCCGACCTCGGCGACCTCCTGGAAGGAGAGGACGTTCGGAGCGTCGCCCCCGATCAGGACCTGAACCCGGGCCTCGTACACGGAGCGGGTCAGCAGGGTTCGCACCGTGGCCACGGTGCCGCACGCGACGAACAGGGCCAACACCAGCTTCCAGCGCCGGGCGACCACGTCGACGTACTCGAGGAGGTGCTTGTCCTCCTCCTCCTGCTTCGGGTCGAACTCCGGATCTGCGGAGGTCTTCAAGTGCACTCCACCCGTTCGTCAGCCGGGCCCCCGCGCGGGCCCCCGCCGCACGATTGTATCCGAAGGCACATCGGCGGCACCTGGCCGACGCCGGTCCTCTTCTAGAACAGGCTGCCCTTGACCAGGATCGTGTCGCCGGGACGGATCGGGGCATCCATGTCGACCTTGATCTCGCGCTTCTCACCGTCGATCTCCCGGATGACCCGGGTGCGCCCCGCCGAAGCGTCGTCGGTGAATCCCCCCGCCACGGTGATGGCTTCCCTGAGGGAGAGGCCCGGCGTGATCGGATAGGCGCCTGGCGCCCGCACCTCTCCCTGGACGTAGAAGCGCGGCGGGGGAGGGACAAAGACGGTGTCGTTGGGCCGGAGCCGGATGTTCTGGGCCAGGTCGCCGGTCTGGATCGCGGCCATGTCGACCCGCAGGATCTCCGCGTCGCGGTCGCTCTCCCTGTGGATGAGCGACTGGGGCCCCTCCACAGGTCCGCCGTCGCCGGAGTGGGGCCTGAGCACCACCACCTCGTTCGCCGCGTCGCTGCGTATGCCGGCGGCGGCCAGCACCTCGACGATGCGCATCGAGCCCGACAGCGGGTAGGCGCCCGGATGCGCGACCTCTCCCAGCACGAGCACGGTCTTGCTGCGGAACTCCTCGACGACCACGGTGACCTGCGGGTCGCGGATGAAGCCCGCGCCGAGGCGCTCTGCGAGGAACAGCTCCAGCTCCCCCGGGGTGAGGTCGGTGGCGCTGACGCGCCCGATCAACGGGAAGATGAAGCCCCCGTCGGCCTGGACCAGCACCGAGAGGTCGAGGTCCTCGTGGCCGAGGACGCTGATGCGGAGGATGTCGTCGGGACCGATCTGGTAGTCGCTGGACCGGATCGGGGGACCCTGGGGCTCCACGTCCACGGCGGGGACCGCCTGGGCGAGGGCGAGGGCGAGGAGTCCCGAGGCCAGGCTCATGCCGCCATGATAGCGAGAGCGCTGTCCAGGACGAAGCGCGGGCCCGCCCGGAGCAGCCGGGTCTTCAGCCCCCGATAGCCCTGGTCGCCGAGGACGAGCTCCGAGAGCACGTCTCGAATCGCGGGGCTGCGCTCCGCGTACCGAACCAGCCGCGCCGTGAACCCGGGAGCGTGGAAGCGCGGGCGGATCCGGGCCGCCGCGAGCAGCTCGCCGCCCAGCTCCTCCAGCAGCCGCTCGGGATAGCGCCGCGGGCTGCCGTCCCGGGACAAGACGTCGGCGAGCAGCTCGGCCGAGCGCAACGCGTAGTAGATGCCCTCGCCCGTGATCGGGTCCGCCAGGGCGGCCGCGTCCCCGACCAGCGCCCAGCCCTCGCCGCCCGCCTCGAGGATCGAGCCCTCTCCGGCACCCGGGGAAGGAATCAGGTGGGCGTAGCGCTCCGCCTCGGGGTCGAGCAGGGCGGGGAAGGAGCGGCGCACCTCGGTCTCCAGCCGCAGCAGGAGCTCGCGGGTCGGCCTCCTCCCGAGCGGGGCGCACACCCCCACGGCGACGTGGTCGGGCCGGGGGAAGAGCCAGAGATAGCCCTCGAGCTCGGGGGTGAATCGGACGAGCATGGGGGCCGTACCCGGTGCGTACCAGCCGGCTGCCATCATCAGGCGCTCGCGCGGCAGCGGGCCGAGTCGGGCTCTCCGGACGCCGCTCGAGGCGCCGTCCGCGCCCACCACGACGTCGAAGCGCCGCTCTTCACCCGAGCGCAACCGCAGCCGGGCTCCCTCGCCGACGTCGGCGGCGCGCTCCGCCACGTGCCGGGCGCCGGCCTCCACCGCTCGTCGGAGCAGCCAGGAGTCCAGCTCCCGCCGGGAAGCGACGGCCACGGGTCGGGCCAGCGCCGTGTCGGCCCCTCTCCCGTCCGCCGTCTCGAAGCGACAGCTCCAGACCTGCCGGGCCGGCAGGGGGTCGCGCTCCGGGGCGGGGGGGAGGAGCTGGAGCGCCTTCCCGGTGAGCCCGCCCCCGCAGGGCTTCTCCCGGGGGTGTGTGGGGTCGAAGAGCGTCACCCGGGCGCCCTGGCGGGCGAGGTGGTACGCCGCCAGGCAGCCGGCGGGGCCGGCACCCACGATCCCGACCTTCACCGTCCCGCCACGGCGGCGAGCAACTCGTCCGCGGTCGCCGTCGCGGTCCCGAGCTTTCCGACCACGACGCCGGCGGCGTGGTTCGCCAGGGCCGCGGCGACGGGCAGGCGCGCGCCCGCCGCGACCGCCAGGCCGAGGGTCGCGATCACGGTGTCCCCGGCACCCGTCACGTCGAAGACCTCCCGCGCCGCCGTGGGGATCTCCAGGGGTCGGCGGCCGGCCTCGAAGAGCGCCATCCCGTGCTCGCCCCGGGTGATCAGGAGAGCCTGGCAGCGCAGGAGGTCGAGCAGCCGGCTCCCCGCCGTCCGGAGGTCCGCAGCCGTCTCGATGCGCTGGCCCGCACCCAGCGCGGCCTCGTGCTGGTTCGGAGTGACGAGGGTCGCCCCCCGGTAGCGGCGCAGGTGGCTGACCTTCGGATCGACCAGCAGCGGTATCCGGCTGCGTCCCGCTCTCGAGACGAGGGTCCGTACCAGCCGGGAGGTCACGACGCCCTTCTCGTAGTCGGAGACGATGACGGCGTCGCACCCCGGCAAGGCGTCCAGCGCGGCGCCGATCACCGCGTCCTCGTCCCGACCCGTGAGGTCGCGACTCGACTCGCGGTCGGCGCGGACCACCTGCTGGTGGTGCGCGACGATTCGGGTCTTGACCGTCGTCGGTCTCGTCTCGGGAACGTGGATGGCGCACTCCACGCCGGCCCGAGCCAGGGCCTCGAAGAGCCGTTCCCCGGCGCCGTCCCGGCCGGCCACGCCGGCGAGGACCACGCGAGCCCCGAGGGCGCGGACGTTCGCGGCGACGTTCCCTGCCCCACCCACGTGGAAGCTTTCCCGCTGGATCTCGACCACGGGCACAGGGGCCTCGGGAGAGATGCGGGACACGTGCCCCCAGAGGAACTCGTCCAGCATCACGTCTCCCACCACGAGCACCCGGCGCCGGCCCATCGCCCCGAGCAGGCGCCCGGCTCGTTCGGGGGAGATCGGGGCGCGTCCCGGGGATGGCATGGGCTGGGGAAGTGTAAACGATGCCCCCGGCGGACCCAGTCGGGCCCCCGCCCGCGCTAGTCTCTCCAGGCGAGCTGCCGTGCACGCCGGCGCCCTCGACGCGAGGGCGCACTGTTGGCCGCCGGATCTCCCGCCGGCGGCGTTTCGAGCGGATCGGCTCCCACATCACGAGTGGGGCCGTCCGCGATTCTGAGGAGAGCCTCATGCGTGTGGAATTCGTGCGTCGTGACGGTGGTCCGGAGCGATTGGAGTCCGATGCAGAGCTGAGCTTCGAGGGGGACGGCCCTCTCGCGGGAGTCAAGCTCGTCGGCTTCTCGATCTGGCGTGGTGCCGACGGCCAGCTCTTCGTGACCCTTCCGGCTCGGGTCTACGGTGCAGGCGACGAGCGCCGCTTCTTCGATCTGCTGAGGCCCGTCGAGGGCGCCCCCGAGTCCTCGAAGCGGGTGAAGGCGTGGATTCTGAGCGAGTACCAGGCGCGCCGAGACGCTGCCTGAAGCGCTGCCCGGCCCGCGCGCGGGCCGGGCAGCGTTCTTTGACTCCCTCGTCGAGGGCGTGTGAGAATCTTTCGGGCACTGTTTTTCCCGTTGCTCGAGGTGTCTCGTTCATGCTGACTGCGTTGCTACTGCTGGCGCTGGCCGCCGAGAGCGCCCCTCCCCTCCCGGACCAGGCCGCCGCCTACCACCACTTCAGCCTCGCGCAGCAGCACCGCCTGATGGGAGACGCCGACGAAGCCATCGAGCAGTTCCATCGGGCGTTGCTCCTCGACCCGGGATCGGCCGAGATCCGCGCCCAGCTCGCGCGCCAGCTGCGGGACCGCGGTCGCCTCGAGGAGGCCCGGGACGAGGCGCTGCGGGCCGTGGAGCGGGACCCGGACAACCTGCTCGCCCACGAGGTGCTCGCGCAGCTCTACCGGCTTCAGGTCGGGGCGGAGGGGCAGGACGCGATCCGCATGGCGGCCGCCGAGCTGGAGGAGATTCTCCGGGTTCAGCCCGGGGATCGCCGCACCCTCGACCAGGTCGCGAGCTACTACGCGGAGCTCGGCGATCACGAGAGGGCGGCGGGGGCCTGGGAGCGCTTCATCGAGCTGGAGCCGGGGGCCTACGACGCGTACATCCGGCTCGGGATCCACCAGCGGGCCCTGGGGCGCGAGGCCGACGCCCAGGCCTCGTTCCGTCGGGCACTCGAGCTCCAGCCGGGCTCCGCGAGAGCCCACGCCGCGCTCGGTGACTCTCTCGTCGCCGATGCTCCGGACCTGGCCCGGGAGCAGTACGAGCAGGTCGTCGCCCTGGAGCCCGAAAATCTTCGGGTCCAGCTCGCCCTCGCCGAGGTCTACGCCGAGCTGGGAGAGCACTCTCTGGCCCTGGAGCGTGCCGACGTCGTCCTGACGGAAGATCCCGCGAACCGCCTGGCGCTGGACCGCAAGGGGCGCGCGCTTCGCGACCTCCGGCGCTTCGACGAGGCCGGGGCGGTCGTGGACCGGCTGCTCGAGCTCGCGCCGGGAGACCTCAACGCCTCATTCCTGAAGGTGACGTTGGCGGAGGCCCGCCGTGACCCGGATACGGCGCGCCGCACCCTGGAGCAGCTCCTGGAGCGGGACCGCGCTCATGAGGAGCCGGAGCAGACGCGGCGCTACGACCGGATCTTCCTGGTGCACCTCGGCTTCGCCCACCAGCAGCTGGAGCAGCCGGGCGCTGCGGCGGAGGCCTTCGGCCGGGCTCGGGAGCTGGGCGACGAGCCCGATCCGACCCTGGCGGCGTATCAGATCGAGGCCCTCCGCCAGGGCGAGTCCTACGCCGAAGCGCTCGACGTCGCGAGGGAGGCGCGCCAGGCCATGCCCGAGGACGCGGGCCTCCTGGCCGCCGAGGCCACCCTGCTGCGCGAGAGCGGCGACCCGGAGGCGGGGGACGCTCTCATCGAGGCCCTTTTCGAGCGCTCCCAGTCCGACCCGGCCGCCCTGCTCGCCGTGGCGGACTACTACCAGCAGGCCCGCCTCTACGGTCGCGCGGAGCGTGCGCTGCGGGCGGTCCGGGAGCTGGGGGAGGAGGACCTGCGCACCCTCTATCAGCTCGGCGCGGTGCTGGAACGCCAGCAGCGCCACGACGAGGCCGAGGAGGTCTTCAGGGCGGCACTCGAGCTCGACCCCGAGTCGGCGCCCGTCCTCAACTACCTGGGCTACATGAACGCGAACCGCGGCGTGCGGCTCGAGGATGCCCTCGCGCTCATCGAGAGGGCGCTCACGATCGACCCGGAGAACGGTGCCTACCTGGACAGCCTGGGCTGGGCGCTGTTCCGACTCGACCGCCTGGAGCAGGCCGAGCAGAGGCTGCGGGAGGCCGTTGCCCGGGAGGGCGGCAATGCCGTCGTGCTGGACCACCTCGGGGACATTCTGGACCGCCGCGGCGAGCGCCGCGAGGCCGTGGAGTACTGGCGCAAGGCGCTGGCCGGAGAGGACGAGGAGGACGAGCTCGACCGCGAGCAGGTCGAGCGCAAGATCCGTGAGGCGCTCGCGATCCTCGGCGAGCAGACTGTGGCCGAGGAGCCTCGCTGATCCGGGTCTGCCTGGCCGCGGCCGCCCTCCTCGCAGGCGGCTGCGCCGCGCACTTCCGGCCGCCCGCTCCCGGTGCTCCCGAGCGGGCCCGGGAGACCTCCTCGTACAGCGCCCGGGTACGCGTCTCCCTCGACGGCCCTTCCCTGCGCGGGCGCAGCTGGACGATCGTGGCGTTCGCCCGGCCGTCCTCGCTACGGATCGAGGTGCCCGGGTCCCGGGGCGCGGAGCTGGTCGCCGTGGCCCGGGGTGGGATGCTGACGGCGGTGTTCCCGCCCGAACGGGCCATCTACGAGGGCCCGGCCAGCCGCGCGACCTTGGAGTACCTCCTCGGCGTGGGGCTGCTACCCGAGGAGGTGATCGACCTGCTGGTCGGGGTCGAGCCCCCCGGGCTGCGGGAGTACCGGGTCGGTTGGGGGCCGGCGCTGCCGGAGCGGGTCGTGGCGAGGCTGCGCGACGGCGCGGAGCTGGAGCTTCTCATCGAGGAGCCCCTGACTCAGCCGGCGGTTCCCCAGGTGGCCTTCGACGCCCCGCCCCACGCGGGCTACCGCCCGGTCGCTCTGTCGGAGGCCCGGGAGCTCTGGAGCCGCCGTTGAGGCGGCTCGTCGTCTCCGCTTTCGCCAAGGTGAACCTGGGGCTGGAGGTCCTCGGGCTCCGGTCCGACGGGACCCACGAGCTCCGGACGCTGTTTCAGACCATCGACCTGGCCGACCGGATCGTCCTGGCGGCCCGACCCAGGGCGATGAAGCTCCGCTGCGACGACCCCTCGCTCCCCGTTGACGAGGGCAACCTGGCGCTCCGCGCGGCGCACCAGCTGCGCCGCTACGCCGGAGTCCGACGCGGCGTCGAGATCTCCCTCGAGAAGCGGATCCCGGTCGCCGGCGGGCTCGGGGGAGGAAGCTCGGATGCCGCGGCCGTGCTCATGGGCCTCGACCGGCTCTGGGACCTGGGTCTCGGACGCCGCGGGCTCCTTCCCCTGGCGCGGCGTCTCGGAGCCGACGTCCCGTTCTTTCTCTGGGGCGGCACCGCCCTGGGAATCGGTCGGGGGGACGAGATCTACCCTCTGGCGCTCCGCATCCGAGGCCACCTCGTGGTCGTGGAGGGTGGCCGGCCGCTCTCGACGGCGACCGTTTTCGCTCACGTGGACCGCAGTTTGACACCCCGGGAAAACAGCAATACCATCTTTCGTTTCATATCGGGTTGCGGGGAGAAAGGCTCGGCCGCGCTGTCGGTCCTTTCAAACGACCTGGAGCCAGTGGCTCTGGAAGTGGCCCCGGATCTCGAACCGCGGGTTCGGAAAGTGCGCGAGCTGCTCCAGCGCTGCGGTGCGCGGCTGGCGGCACTGTCCGGCAGCGGGGCGTCGTATTTCGGCTTCTTTGATCGGGCGGCGGACGCAGCTCGCGCGGCGCAGCTCCTCCGGAGGGAGGGCATCGGCGCGTCTTGCGCGAGGGCGCTCTCGGGTGAACGCTATCGGGCTGCCTGGGATCGATCGCTGAAGCGCCGGACGGCTCGCGCGGGGTGGAGTCGCTGAGGGAGACGACACCATGGAGATCACGGACGTCAAGGTCATCCCGGTCGACGACGAGAAGCTCAAAGCCTTCGTTTCGATCGTCTTCGACTCGTGTTTCGTAGTCACGGACATCAAGATCATCCACGGTCCCAAGGGCCTGTTCGTGTCGATGCCCAGCAAGAAGCGCAAGGACGGCACGTTCAAGGACATCGCCCATCCTCTGAACAACCAGATGCGCCAGTACCTCGAGGAGAAGGTCCTGGGCGTGTACAAGCACCAGACAGGCCCCGGCGCCTCCGGTCGCGGCGCTCGCGGCGGTCCCGCGAGCGAAGGGCGACAGCCCCAGGAGGAGCCGGCCGACGCGGCGGCCTCGGGAGAGAAGCCACCGGCCTAGTCTGGTAGAACTAACGAGGACACGGCCGAGGGCGTCACCCGGATGGGGCGTGGCCAAGCGGTAAGGCGCGGGACTTTGGATCCCGTATTCGAAGGTTCGAATCCTTCCGCCCCAGCCACCTCGCGGAACCTCTTCGGCGCGAAGAACCCGACGGCCACACCCCGAGAACCCGACTGACAGCCGATGTCTCGAGCCCTGAAAGTCTTCACCGGCAACGCGAACCGCGCCCTCGGGGAGTCGATCGCCCGCCACCTGGGGCTGCCCCTGGGGCAGGCCCACCTCGCGCGGTTCAGCGACGGCGAAGTGTGGTTCCAGATCCAGGACAACGTCCGCGGCGCCGACGTCTTCGTCGTGCAGCCCACCGGCCCACCGGTCAACGAGAACCTGATGGAGCTGCTGGTGATGCTCGACGCCTTCAAACGTTCGAGCGCCTCGCGGTTGACCGCCGTCGTCCCCTACTACGGCTACGCGCGCCAGGACCGCAAGGACAAGCCCCGCGTCCCCATCTCGGCCAAGCTCGTAGCCGACCTGCTCTCCACGGCCGGCACCGATCGCCTGCTGACCATGGACCTCCACGCCGCGCAGATTCAGGGCTTCTTCGACGTGCCGGTGGACCACCTCTTCGCGGCGCCCGTGATCATGGATCACGTCTCGCGGTTGAAGCTGCCGAAGCTCACCGTGGTCTCCCCCGACGCGGGCGGGGTGGAGCGGGCCCGCGCCTACGCGAAGCGGCTGGAGGCGTCCCTGGCGATCGTCGACAAGCGCCGGGAGGTGGCCAACGAGGCGGAGATCCACCACGTCGTCGGCGAGGTGGAGGGCCGGACGGCGCTGATCGTGGACGACATCGTGGACACGGCGGGGACGCTGACGAAGGTGGCTCGCGCCATCCACGACGCCGGCGCCAGCGAGGTGCTGGCGTCGTGCTCCCACGGGGTCCTGTCCGGCAGGGCCATGGAGAAGATCGAGGCCAGCCCGCTCTCGAAGCTGCTGGTGACCGACTCGATCGTGCTGCCACCGGCCGCACAGAAGAGCGACAAGGTCGTCGCGCTATCCGTCGCCGAGCTTCTGGCGAAGGCGATCCGGAACATTCACGAGGAGGCGTCCGTCACCAGCCTCTTCGTCTGACGCAGTTAGCGAGGAGTATCGCAAGCCATGCCTGAGATCGTAGTCGCGGCCGCAGCCCGGACCGAGACCGGAAAGAACGCCAACCGCCGCCTCCGTGCCCAGGACCGGATCCCCGGTGTCCTGTACGGTGGCAAGTCCGAAACCGTCGCCGTCGCCGTACCGCCCAAGGAGATCCTTCGGGTGCTGCGCAGCGCCGCCGGGGAGAACACCCTGTTCGACCTGGACCTGGCCGGCGATCGGCGCAAGGTGATCCTGAAGGAGTACCAGCTCCAGCCGGTGAGCGGCGAGCTGCTCCACGCCGACTTCTACGAGGTCGCCCTCGACCGGAAGCTCGAGGTCCGCGTCCACGTCGAGCTGACAGGCACTCCCGTCGGGGTGAAGATCGAGGGCGGGATGCTCGACTTCATCACCCGTGACCTCGAGCTGCTCTGTCTGCCCCAGGACATCCCCGACCAGATCACGGTGGACGTGTCGGAGCTGGCGCTGGGCAAGCACCTCAGGGTTTCCGACGTCGCGATGCCCGAGGGAGTCGTCTGCCAGACCGACGCCGACATCGTGATCGCCCACGTCGTGGCGCCGCGGGCCATCGCCGAGGAGACGCCGGCCGAGGGTGCGGCCGAAGCCGCGGCGGCCCCGGCCGAGGGTGAGGCCGCCGCCACCGAGGAGAAGAAGAAGGAGTCCTGAGCCGGCCGGAGGTGCGTTTCGTAGTGGGGCTCGGGAACCCCGGCGAGCGCTACCGCTGGACCCGGCACAACGTCGGGTTCATGGTGGTGGACGCCCTCGCCGGGGGCTCCGACGCGTCGGTGGAGACGCCCGGGGCGTGGCGCCTGGTGGCCCGCCTCGGCGGCCGGCTCGTGACCCTGGTCAAGCCGCTCACGTTCATGAACCGTTCCGGGCCCGCCGTGGCGGCCCTGCTCCAGGAGGCCGGAGCGGGCCCCGGGGACCTGATCGCGATCGTGGACGACGCGGCCCTCGATCCCGGCCGGATCCGGATCCGAGCCGCGGGGGGGCACGGCGGGCACAACGGGCTGCGCTCGCTGATCGAGGCGTTGGGATCCGAGGATTTTCCCCGGGTCCGGGTGGGCGTCGGAGCGGCGGAAGACCTGGCCGAGCACGTGTTGTCGCCGATCCCGGAGCGCGATATGCTGGCGTTTCGCCGCAGTGTCGAACGGGCCGCCGGCGCGGTGGTTGCGGTGCTGGAGGACGGCGTGGAGGCGGCGATGAGCCGCTTCAACGCGTGGCCGCTGCCTGACGCTGTCGCGGAGGATGCGACGAAAACTCCTCGCTCCTGAGGCGACGCCCCCCGAGGGCGCGCAGACGGAGCGAAGCGCCCGGAGCCGGGCGTGATCCGAGAGGAGGATCGAGCCGTGAGTGAACGTTTGTACGAGTTGCTCTACATCGCCAGGCCGACGCTGCAGGAGGCTGAGGCCGAGGCGCTCACCGAGCAGATCAAGGGATTCCTCGAGGCCGAGGGTGCGGATGTCCAGAAGGTGGAGCCCTGGGGACGCAAGCGCCTCGCCTACGAGGTCGATCGGCAGCGCGAGGGCTACTACACGCTCCTGGTCTTCGAGGGCGCGGTGGCGGCGGTCAAGGAGGTCGAGCGGCGGCTCAAGGTCACCGACGGCGTCCTCCGACACATCTTCGTCCGGGTCGACGAGGATCTGAAGCGCGCCGAGAACCGAAAGCAGCAGCGGGCGGAGCGCGAGGCCAAGAAGAAGGCTCGCCAGACGGCGCGCCGCGCGGCCGTCGAAGGCGAGGGCGGCGCCGCCCTGTGAAGCTCCGTGGCGTCCGTCTCGGCTGAGATCGCCGTTCGAGCCTGCGGAGATGTCCACCCGGGGGACCGAGGGGAAAGGCCTGCGACCCGGAGCCGCGCTGATCGGGGCGGCGCCCGCCGTGGGAGTCTTCCTCGCTGCCCGGGCCGTTCCGGAGCTGGGACTCCTGGCTCTCGTCTCCGCGCTGCCCATCGGCATGGCGCGGCTGCGGGCGGGGAGGGTCTCCTCCCTCGCCGGGTGCCTGCTCGCGGTGGTCTCGATCGGCGCCCTGGAGGGGTGGGTCGCAGCCCTGGCCTTCCTCGCCGTGATGGCCGCCCCGGTCCTGATCCTCGCCGAGGCGCTCGCCGAAGGGCGCGGAGCGCCGCAGGCCATGCTCCGGGGCTTCGCCTGGACGGGCAGCATCGCCGCCCTCGCCCTCGCCCAGCCCCAGACGAACTGGTCGGAGCTGGCCACCGAGCCGCTCCGGCACTACCAGTCCCCGGCGTTCCTCGACGACGTGCGGGGCAGGGGAGTCCCCGAGGAGCAGGTGGAGGCCCTCTCGGCGCAGTTCGCCACCATGGAGCGCGCGCTGAGGGTCATCTATCCCGCTGCGTTCCTGATCATGGCGGGTCTGGCGGTGGTATTCAGCGCGGTGCTGCTCAGGGGGCAGCTGGCCCGTTACCGACCCGAGGCCGCCGGACCGGGCTTCGAGGACCTGCGGCTTCCGCTCGGGGTTGCCGTCGCATTCGTCCTTTCGGGGGCCGCGCTGGTCTCGCCGCCCCTACGGCCGATCGCCTACAACCTGCTGGCGATCGTGGCTTTCCTCTTCGGTCTGCAGGGGCTCGCCGTGGTCGTCTACTACGTGAGTCGGTTCCGCGGCCCGCGCCTGTTGCGGGTCGCGGTGGTCGTCTTGTTCCTGATGATCCCGGTCGGGATCCACGTCGTTCCGCTGCTGGGCCTGTTCGACACGTGGTTCGACTTCCGTCGCTGGGCGCCGCGACCCGGCGGGGCGGACCCGGGCGGCGGAACCGACGGAGACAGCGGGCAGCGCGAGTGAGGCGCTGACGGAGGCGTCATGGAAGTCATCCTGAGAGCGGATATCGACAAGCTGGGTCGCCAGGGCGACGTGGTCCGGGTCGCCGAAGGCTACGGCCGGAACTACCTCGTCCCCAAGGGACTGGCCATGGCGGTCACCCCCGCCAACAAGGCGCTGATCGCCCGCGAGAAGAAGGCGCTGGAAGAGCGCGTGCGCAAGGAGAAGGACGAGCTGGCCGAGTTGGCAGGCCGGATCGGCAGCATGCGCTTCGTCGCTCCCCGAAAGGTCGGCGAGAACGACGTGCTCTACGGCTCGGTCACCGCCTCCGACGTCGCGGATTTCCTTGC